>Ga0335394_10005819_pt1 | contig 13923 bp, 14 predicted proteins | sample MAT03_FD_205741 | JGI IMG/M metagenome (GOLD analysis project Ga0335394, IMG submission 205741) | Freshwater microbial communities from Lake Fryxell liftoff mats and glacier meltwater in Antarctica - MAT-03 (spades assembly) (version 2) ...
TCTTAATCAAAATCATACTTGTTCAGGAAAATGCTTGCCTGACGGAGCGAAAGCGCAAGGAAGGTAATTTTAAGTAAAATGCTTAAGGTAAAATTACCCTTTAAATAAATCAAAGAACAGGAAAATAATCTTTTTAATATAGACGGACATTTAAAACATGAACCAAAAAGACAAAAAATAAGCTTTGCTTGTTAACATAGCCTATTTGATAGAATCGAAATGGATTGAGCGGTGCAGAACGAAATCTGTTTTTTTTTCAGAGAGGCCTAAAAATGGTTGTTTATACGAAGCCTTTTATTATTAATAATTGTCTACCAATTATTAAAAGTAAAGTTATCGTGTAAGAATTTTATTTCTTGGGAAGTTCTATAAGCCTTACGTGTTGCGGCTATCTCTTCTGCTTTTAAACCAGCCTTAACATACATGATTTTATAGATGATACCGTCTTTTTTATCGATTATCATTGTGTAATCATTATATTCCATTTCAACATGGCCGTTGTTCATTTCGCTGTCAATAAACTCTACATGATCAATTATATGTTGGTTGTCTTCTTTTGTATAATCATTAAAAAAACGCTTAGGTTTAATATAGGATAACCTGTTATATTTTAAATGCTCTTTAAAACTGTTTTTAAATTCAAAAAGCTTATAATCTATGCCGTCATATTTTTCGTGCCTGCAATAAATTAAAATTATTTCATTATTGGTTAGTGTATCCATGTAATACGTATTCGAGCGACGTTCATAATAGCGATTATAATCGTCTAGGCCACCTCCATAAAGGAGATCCAGCATATAGTCGCGTTTTTTAGGATGTATGAACTGTTTTTCCCTAAAACGTGATAAATCAATTTTTTTGAGTGTGTGATTAAAGCAATACTCAAAAAGAATACCAGTGGGGATTTCGCTAGGCAAATTGCTAAGCGTATCACAATTTTTGAATGCAACCCCCTCGTAGTTGTTCACGATGTGAGTAGAGCAACTTTGAATTACAGGAGAAAGAATGAATCCTAAAATGATAAAAGTAGATTGCATAAATAAACAATGCTCGTATTTACAATAATTTTTATTCTTGATATTACCTCAAACCTAAAGATAATTAATTTATTATTATTGTCATGATTTTTATTTAGTCTTGGTTTTATTTGTATATGAGCTATTACTGCGCTTTTGGTACGTTTCGCTTTTACCGAATTTAGAAGTTAATTTGCTTGGTTCGGAGCTTCCACCTGCCCCGATACCTTTCATATCATTAAATGGAAAAGAATTAAAACCTGCATTAAAAATTGATTTAAAAACATAAGAGTTGTAAAAAGCCGAATAAAAATCTCTATAACTTTTTAAATTTTGTTCAAAAGCATTTCTTTCAGCATCAATTTTTGCAATGGTATTGCGAATATCGTCGCCATCCATCATGTAATTATATGTAAACCACCCTCCAAATTCATTTGTATGAAATTGCTTTCCTGGCTTATTGGCGTGACCTGCATTTTCGTATTCACCAACCATATGTGTTACCGCATGGAGGGCATAAAGGACGAATTCATCTTGTGCAGACATACCTGGAGCTTTGGTCGAAAAGGCTTTTGGATTAGCAGCGGACGCACCAGATGAGCCAGCCAGCCTGTCATTATTTATACCTGCAAAATTATTTGTATAGTCTGCATTTTCAGGGTCTCCTGTTCTCAGATTATAAACAACATCTTTACTCTCCCCATTTGGAAAGTTTTTTTCTTGAAAAGACTGAATTTGACTAATATTGCCAAAAGCAACTACTGCATCTGATGGATCAAATTTGCTCTTATCAAATTCTTCTGGACTTAAAACAACCACATTAACTCTATGTTCACCAACAATATTATTAACTGCAAGTTGTAGAGAATTAGCAGCATCTGTTACGTTTATGTCTGGTCTGCTGCCCGGAAAAACTACAAGGTAAATTATATTATCCCTTCCATTCGGATCAGTAAACACAAGAGGATTATTATAAAAAGCACTGTAAGGTGAAATACTTGGATATTTACTTCTATGTGGATCAACGGAGGAAAATCTACCTATACGTGGATCGTAAGTCCGGTCTGAATAATCCAAACTATTCCCATTCCCTTTTACCTCATCATCTTTTTCCTGTCCGTTGTGGCCGTAGCGATAACCGGAACTCACCCACGTTCTGCCAGGCATTTGCATGCCGCCTGTGAAGTAATCTATACATTTTCCACTTCCCCATAACGAAGCAACTCCTATCGAACCAAAACTATTTCTGTAAATACTCTTTACAATCTTTGTAAGTTTTCTTTGTGACGTTCCCTTGTTCATCGTAAAATTCCCAAGTACCGATCCGACAACCGCTTTTAATGGTGACTTCAACTACTTCATTGTTTTCTATAGTATCTTTTTCAATTTCTTCAATGAATTTATCCGGGCTGTAAGCTCCTTTAATCATAATTTCTCCGGTTTCATAGTATTCTATATGATCTCCGACCGGCCTATCCTCAACATAATTTTCAATCGATTTGATTTTACCAGAGGGATAAAAAAACTTCCATTCTCCGTATCTCCTATTATTTTTCTCTTGTCCTATTGTACGTATTACTTTACTATCATCATAGTATGATATTACCTCGTCTTGTCCTCGACAGGAACTAAGTAAGCAAGCGCTTAAAATTATGACGTATCTTAACATTACGGTAGTTGGTCTTGAACAGGTGTATCAGCGGGAAGGGGCTTTGTATCTTGTTGTATAATTACTGGACTTGCTCCCGGATCATAGGTTCCTGGTAAGCCCTCGTAACTAGAGGTTTTTACATCAATTTTATCAACCAAAGTGATTTTTCTGAATATAACTTGATCAAGTCCGTACATTTGTTTGTATAGTGCACCCTGATCACGAATATACGTTCTTTGCCAGAAATCTCCAAGGTCATTAAAATCTTTGATGTAATCTCTTGTTACCTGAATATCAAAAACCGCATACTTAACTGTTTTCGTGGCGGGTGTTGCCGGATCTGGATTAGGGTTCGGCCTTGGATTAGGGTCTTTTTTAGCGGCAGGAGTTTCAGATGCTGGTTCAGAGATAGTTTCTTTTGCCGAAAATTCATATTCATCACTTTTAAGAAGATCTTTATTCCTTATGCCACCTTTAATTCGGTCAGATAATTTGCCAAATAACTTCTGCTCTGCACCTTTGGTTTTGCCTTCAAATTGGTTTGTTCTTTTTATAACCTTGCCATCTTTTTTATATTCGATTCTTTTCTCTGGGGTTTTAACTTCGGCAACATCCTTTTTTGTATAAACTACTTGCATAGATATTGATTTGTCAGGAAGCTCATTTATAGAAATATCCTCTAAACCATCTAAGTCAATATTAAGGATAGGGCTATTTCCTGCGAACTGATAAGGAGAATACCAAGGAAAGTCATAACGTAGAGGATCCACGCTAAAGAACCTTCCTACACGTTTATCATTTACTCTAAATCCATAATCCTGAAAACCTCCACTAACTTCTTTGTCTGATTCCTTACCATTAAAGTCATATCTGTGCTGGTCCCCACCTTTCCAAGTCCTCCCCGGCATCGTTTGTCCGAAAGGATAATAATCTGTATTACTCGTAATATCTGCACTGTAGCTGGCAACAGAACCTGCAGCGCTGGTTACACCGATCTTTAAATTATCAATGCTAAAGCTATGGGTGCTTACCCCGCTGGTGTTAAAGGCAATGGCACTTATTATATTAGGTCCTGAAAATAAAGGTGTAAATGCAAAGCTGTAATGACCTGCTGCGGGCACAAAAGAACCATCACAGTAATAAGAGCTGCTCGTCATAAGAGCGGAAGTTATTGGATCGTAGTTGTACATGATAATGTATAAGGCGTCCGACAGGTTTACGGTACCAGGGTGAAAATCGTACTCTACCTGATAACTGTTGGCTGTGCTTAAAGCAGTTGCAATGTTTGGGTTCACGGCTGAGAAGCCCCCGTTCACACCTTCGAAGCGCCAGAAACACCAGGTTTATTCTTAATCAAAATCATACTTGTTCAGGAAAATGCTTGCCTGACGGAGCGAAAGCGCAAGGAAGGTAATTTTAAGTAAAATGCTTAAGGTAAAATTACCCTTTAAATAAATCAAAGAACAGGAAAATAGTCTTTCTAATATAGACTGACATTTAAAACATGAAGCAAAAAGATAAAAAATCAGGCTGTGCTTGTTAGCGTATCACTTTTAGGCGAACCGAAATGGATTGCGCCGAGCACTAATCTGAACATTACCAAAATTTCCATTCTATTATTGATATTTGAGCATTTGAGTATTTCTTTAACTTACATTTATACTATGGAATATTACATATTAAAAGAAGCTGTAGATACAAAAGAAACGGGTAGAGCTTACCCTCAAACCCTATTTAAAAATCAAAAAAAACTAAACCCTAATCCATTTTTGCTAGCTAATAAAGCTAACGAAGGTGTATATCCTCCTGAAGATCTTTTGCCATTTGATTATTTGGAGCTGGCGCGTGGAGCAAAACTATCTGATTTAATGACAAGTCCTTTTAGTATGAATGGTTTTTTGATCAGTAAAAAATTAAAAGAATTGTTTGAAAAGGAGAGTGTGAGTGATTGTAGATATTATCCGGTAGTACTTTTTAATAAAGATGTTGAAATAAAAGATTATTTTTATTTTCATTCAGTTTCTTGTTTGAGGAGTAATGTTGATTATTCAAAGTCAAAATTTAGTGTTACGTCTGCCGATATAGACGAATTTGATCTTCCTGTATTTAGTAGTTATTCGGATATTAAACAATATCAAAGAAACTTGGAAGGAATAAAAATGTTGTCCGCAAAACAACTATATTTAAACCTGAATTTCCATATTCTCAGCCTTTGTTTAGAACACTTGCTTTTGAAATGAATTTCTTCATTACAAAAAAATTAAAAGAAGCACTGGGAGATAATAAAATAACAGGTCTTCTTATTCTTCAAAAAGACCTAATTAAAATTTCTAATCTCAGCTAAAATTTTATTTAAAAACTAAAACTATAACTCAACCAATAGATTTATAAAGTTATTTTTTTACCTTAGTCGCATCTTGTCCCGAATTGACCGGAATTTACAATAATCTACAGTAAAATAAAAAGCATCAAGCTGCCTAACCTTATTAAATAAATGAACTATTACCTTCTAAATCACAGCGTAGAAGGCAAAATTGTCGGTACTCAATACCCGCAAATTCAAAAAATGATAAAAGGTTATGATATGAAGGCACCTGATGCTATCAGGACTTTGGAGAATTGTTATGAAGAACTACCAACCTTTACACCAAATTTAAATGCTTTCCAGCTCCACGCTCGTGCAAAGCCCACGGATTTGGTAAGTAGTGTGTTCGGTCCATTTGGCATAATAGTAAGTGAAAAACTAAAACTGATCTTAGAGCAGCATAATTTGAGCAAACATACTTTTTTTAAAGCTACATTACAGCATAAGATTAAATCCTACGACAATTACTACTGGATGCACATAATACCAGACTATTTGGATTACGTGGATTATCCTAATTCAAATTTTATCATTGAACTACCTCTTTCACAAAATTTGGGCGCCGTTAAAATCAGTTCCAAAGCTGATTGGTTTGAGAAAAAAGAGAAAGTAAAAAACGATAACCCAAGTAAAACCATTTATATCTCAGCCAAAAAAATAAAATTCCTACCTGAGTTTTACAAACTCGACTTAGACTTTTTTGAAGTAGCAAGGCTTACCTCTCGACCTATTATAAGCAGCCACTTAGCAGACGCTCTGCGGCAGAATAATATTACAGGTATTGAAATTCACGACGCACCCATGTAATTTAATTCATTTTGATTCAACACAGTAAATATTATTATAATATTTACTGTGTTTTTGCAACTAATAGTGTATCAACTCTTATTGTTTTTTTCTTGTTCTCATAAGATAAAACTGGGCCGTCTGCAGGCGCGGTTTTTGGTTCAGGAGCAGGACTAGGCTTAACATCAGGTTTATTACCAGAATCAATTTTAAACCCATCCGGCAATTTAATTTGTATTTTGAGATTGTCGGAGGGCATAGTGTAAGGAGCTGTACCAGGTGTCGGTTTAAATAGATCGTTTACTTTTGTTCCTTGGTTGTTTCCAATAGTCTGCCTTAAATCCCTTGCCATATTCCTTAAAAACTCTGCTGCTTCTTTACCAGTGGCATTGGGATTTTTACTTTGGAATTCCTCAAGTTGCTTTCCAACCTCCCTATTATAATTTTTGTGTGCTCCGCCATGTTGTCCTTTCCCCGTTCATTTAGTATACTTTTCCAATGGCATTTTATTTTCTTTTCCTTCAAATTTAAAAGCATCTTCCCCAGCGTTTCGAGCTTTTTCCACAAGCTTGTCAGCTTTAAATTGTCGGGGTATTAAATGATGTTCTTGAGTTTTACCAACTCCTTCAGCTCCTGTCTTCACTGCTTCTTGAGCTCCTGTTTTAACCGCCATTTCCAAATCAATGTCCATAGGACTTCTTAATAATGGAGTAGTAGGAGGTATTTCGCCAAACATAAACCAAGGTTCCTTGCCATCTAGATCTATAGCCTGAATTCGAGTATTCGCTGCAAACTGATACGGTGTTAATTCAGGATATTGTTTACTTAGTGGATCAACACTAAAGAACCTACCAATTCGCGTATCATTAACTCTAAATCCATAATCTTGGAATCCACTAGATACTTCTTTATCACTTTCCTTACCGTTAAAATCATATCTATATCTATCCCCTCCAACCCAAGTCCTCCCCGGCATCGTCTGTCCAAAGGGGGTGTAATTAGACCATTTTTCAGGGGTTATGGCTTATTTGGCCTAAGAGTTTGCTGTAAAATTTAAAGAACGTTGTAAGTGTTATTAGTAAAAATACAAAAATATTTAAGGAGTGTTTTGTATTTCAGATTAAGGATAAATTAATTTTCTGTTCTGTAGCCCTTACACAACAAGCCTTGCCAACAACCGCAGACTTTAACATAATGGCCAATTATATTCAGGGCGCGCAGCGCCGGGAACCTGCACATAATTACATTATGTATAAATAGCGAAGCTATGCGCACAACGCTTTGCGGTATTGTTCTTCCGCCCACCTGTGCGCTTAGTCGCACAGCCTGCCCCGCTTTTGCGGGGAGCTTACACACCCTGCCGCCCTACGGTTGGCGCATTCCAATAAAATATAAATCCTTTTTTCCTCCCCTGCGAGCTGGCCCAACACTAAAAATTTTCACTGAACATTTTCTTAACGTGTTGTCCTGCTCTTTTCTCTTTCTAAAAAAGGCTTTACATTTTATTGGAACGTTCTGGTGTTTCTGCCTAAAGGGAAGCAACACACCTCGATTTTTATAAATAGATAAAATAGCTTGTGTGAAAGCTTGTGCGTTTATCTATTTATAAAAATGAGGATCCGGGGTTGAAGGGGTGGAAGACCCCTTGGCCTGTGGGTTGACTTGTACTTCGGCAGGCTCAGGGCAGGCTTTTCAGGGGCTGCACAAGCAAGACAAACGGGAAGGATGCACTTCGGTAGGCTCAGTGCGGGCGTGCATAAGCGTGGGCTTGTTTTGCTTGTGCTGTAAGGTGTTGGCTATTTACACATAATGTTCATTATAACTTTTTTGTGAAGGGTTCAGCGCCCCGATAATTATCGGGGCAAGCGTAGGGCAAAAAATTATAATACCACATTATGTTAGATAGCTTCGGCCCGTTTTTTATGTGGGCTGGCCTGCTGCTTTTTTATTTTGATAAAAATAAATAGGCTGCAGTGGCTTGGGCTTAAAAAACGGGCTGCAACACCTTGTGTGCAGCTGTCTTTGGGTTTGTGCGTCTGCGCTGCACAAGCCGCGCTTCTATGGGGAGGGATTGGGATTTCTGTCCTACATAAAAAAAAGCCCCTTTCGGAGCTTCAATAATTTAAAGGTTCCCGGCTTGTGTGCCTTATCCGTAAAATGTTAACGGTGGAATCTGTAACCTGGTACGATATTCTGTAACTATATACTACAGCTGCTTTATACGTCCCGTCATTGTTTTTTTTAAACCTGTCTGAAGGATGGTTATTATACTGCGCAGTTAAATCGTCTATGGTATTCAGCAAAGCGTTTCCGACGATGGGCAATGCTTCCGGTGCTTTTTTCTCTAAAAATTCCAGTATTTCATAATACTGACCGGCTGCATTTTTCGACCATACAATGGTTTTTATTTTCTTTTGAACCATTTTTTGCTTTGTTTTAAAACGTCTGCATGGCTAATGGTTTTTCCTTCCTGTATTTGTTTTACAGAGGCTTCCAGTTCTTTGTTATATTGTTCTACACTGATGCGTTTCTCTTTTTTATCAATGTGCAAAAGGTTCTTTACCATGTCTAATAAAATTTCCTGTTGCCTTTCGGATAGCAGTGGTAAATAGGTGTCCAGTTGTTTTTTTACTTGTGTAGTGGCCATGTGTTTGCTTTTGTTATTTATTGTAAAGTTACCGATTTTATTTTTTACCTGTTTTATCCCCGGAAGGTTTCAGCTTCTTTGCTTCTGCTTCTGTGATCCCTGTTAGTTCTATGATCTGATCCACTGTAAAGCCTTTATTCTTTAGTTGTTGGGCAAACTTTATTTTTTCTTTTTGTACTGCTATTTCTGCCGCTTCTTTTTTAATCTGCGCCTCCTGCTTATAATTAGGCATGTAGCGGGTACTTTCTTCTATTTTGCTTAGCAATTCTGTGTCGTTGAAGCTGTTGTATGTTTTCTCGCCGATAATTAAATGATCCAGTACTTTGATGCCAAGGATATTTCCAACCTGTATTAAACGATCCGTAATATTAATATCTTCTTTAGAGGGCTTTACTTCTCCGCTTGGGTGATTGTGTACCAACACCATTTGAACAGCCGCTTTTAACACCGCTACTCTAAATACCTGCATAGGCTCAACAGGGGCAGATGTTGTTGTGCCTAAACTTACAAGCTCTATGTATAATATACGGTTAGCGTTGTCTAAGCCGATCGTCCAAAAATGTTCTTTGTTCCGGTCTATTTTATTTTCACGCAGTAATACCTGTTGCATGATCTTATAAATGTCTGCTGAACTGGCCAGCTTAATTTTTTGTGCTTTGGATAATTTCACGTCCATAATTTTGATGTTTTAAAGTTAATGCTTCGACAGGCTCAGCACAAGTTTTTTTTGATTATAATTGCGGGTAAAAATTCTGTATATCTTCTTGTAATGCTTCAATATTATTGGCTTCATAGGCTTCTGTACTACTCACGTAGCGGTGTCCTGCCATGTATTGCACTTTGCGTTTATTGTATATTTTCAGCCAGTTAGTTATCACGCTTGCTCTGATCTGGTGTAGGTTCTCTATGCCGGGATTTTGTTCTACGATCTCTTCTGTAAGTTTTTGCAGTACATTTTGTATTCTGTTGCTTTTGCCTATGCTGATAAATAATGTGTTGCTTTTCTTTTTTGTGAGGGTTAAGATTTCTTTTCGTGTTCCGTTTATATAATCGAACAGGTCCAAGATTTGGAAGGGTTCTAATTTCAGGGTACGCTCATTGCTACGCCTTGTTTCAGGGATTGTTATTTTTCCCTCTCTTAATTCAAGGTGTGAGAGTTCTATGTTTTTTATATCATCTGTAGCTATTCCCTGATAGATCAGTAAGCCAAGAAGTGTTTTATTTCTTTTTCTCGCCAGTTTGTTTAATGTCTGCGGCGGGTAGCCCCCTTTCCGTTCCCCCAAAGGGGGAAGACTGCTGCGCTTGTCTGGTAATTCTGCTTTGTAGGTTTTATAAATAGTTTCCAGTTCTGCGGGGCTTAATATATTATAGACGGTTTTTCTTTTTGCGTTTTTTATTTTTAAAGCTAAAGCCGGATTATGCGAGAGTATTCCGGCTTCTACCAAATAATTAAGGTAATGGTTTACATTCGTGGCAATGTATTGAACGGTGCGCGTTTTAATGTTGCGCTGTTGATTGCTTTTTATGTAGGCTGTTACATCGTTATAATTAATAGTTGTTATTTCTATTCCCTGTTTGTCTGTCCACTCCAAAAACTTAAGGGCTATGCTTACTGCACCTGTGGTGGTGTCTGTACTGTAGCCTTTAGCGATCAGGTATTGATTATATTCGGTTAAATCCATGTGAACTGATTTAATAGGTGTTTGCGGTTTGGGTTTCTACTAAATGTGTATATCCTTCGACTCCGCTCAGGATGACGTTATGACTCTTGCTCTGCAAGGTGTGTGTGTATCTGCGTACTTTCTAAACTGCTGTGTCCTAACCCTTCGACGCCGCTCAGGGTGACAGCCTGCGCACAGTTTCATTGGTCATTCATTAAATGCGTATAAATTTGTTTGCTTTCAAGTGATGAATGACCAAGAAACTTGGCTTTGTGTTCTAGTTTCATGCCGTTGTTTAATAAGTGTGTGGCAATACTATGGCGCAATGTATGAAGGCTTGGGTTTTTATCTATGATAACAGGATTTCTTGTTTTTTGTACAAGTATTCTTATGCGTAAGTTCATCGTCTGGTCGTTTATCCTTTGACTTCGCATGCTTACAAAAAATGCTTCTGTGTTTACGCCCTTTAATAATACCGGCCTTGCATTGTATTTATAATCATCCAGGTAGTTGATGTTGGCGGTATTGATGGGTACTAAACGCTCTTTGTTTCCTTTTCCTTTTCTCATGTGTACAATGGCTTTATCAAGGTTTATATCCTCCAGGTTTAAATGCTTTGCTTCATTTCTTCTTAACCCGCAACCGTAGAACATAGTTAACAAGGCTCTGTCCCTGATGGCTATCTCAGTGTCCCAATTACTGCTGTCCTTTATGTGTGTGGCTTCAAAGAGTTGTTTTACTTCTTCGGGTGTAAGCGTGTTCAGCTTTTCTTTACGATCTTTTAAGGAAGGTATTTTAATGAAGGGGATCTCATAACGGCCACTTTGTCTTAAGTAATCTGTAAATAAATACAGGGTGCGCCGCTGGTCGTTAATGCTTGCATTGCTTAGTCCGCCGCCAAAACGGGTATTGGCTCTTTGTTTGGTGTAATTGTAATACTGTTTTATATGCTCTGTTTTTATTTCTTTTACATGACGAAGGTTCTTTCGTTCTAACCAATTAAAGAACTCGCGCAGGATATTTGGCAACTTGTAAACCGTGCTAGGAGCATAGCCAAGGATGTCAAGCCATTGCTTAAAGCTTTGTTCTATGTATTTAAAATTGTCGCTTTGGATGGGTAACTGCTTCATGTTATCAGTGATTAGAGTTAAGTGCTTAGTTAGTTTCATTAGGGGGTGTATTATTGTTTGTGTGAACTTTATCTTTTTTTGCGTTGCTTTTATTTACTGGCTTGGCCTTTGGCGGTTCATTTTGCTTTTGAACCGGTTTTGAACTGTGAACCGCAGAACCTTTGGACGTAGTTAATTTATCGCCCTTATCTTTTAGATTTTGTACTATTTCATCTAGTGTTACACTTACTTTTTCTTTTAGCTTTCTGTAATCTTCGTAACTGTTCACGCTGTACACAAAGTTTTCTTTTGTTTTTTCTTTCTTTATAAAACAGTTATCTATCAAAATGCTCATGTACCACTTTTGGCTTCCGTGGCTTACATTCAGAGCTTTTCTTGCTTCACTTAATAAGAAGTTTTCTTTGTCTTCGCTCTTTAGCCATGCTTTTAAATATTCAAAATAGGTGCGTGTTGCCTTGTTCAGTTCATCGGATTTACGCAGGAGTATTTCCTTTAGCAGTTCGTTAGTGGTTTCTATATCTTCTAAAGTTGTTTCTATATAAATTTCTCCGGTTAATTGGCTGACGGCCTCCGTCCGCTGGTATTGATGGTAGTAAGTAACCGCTTCAATAAATCCCAGGTAGTGTGCATTGGTTCTCCTGGGCTTAAATACTTCATCGGGTATCTCTAGGTATTCGGCGTATGGATTAATTACTCTTACGGGCTTTAATACACGTTGTACGTTCTTTAAAAATTCTCTTGTGTTGTGTTCTTCTTCCAGTTCGATCTTTCCGGCTGCTAATAATCTTTGGTACTGCATTACTTTTTTATCCTGCTCTTTGCTTTCATCCAGGTATATTAAAAATGATCTGTTGGCATTATCCTCATACATACTTTCCTGTGTGGTGCATCCTGCTACGGTTACAGGGCCTTGTACTTTTAAGTGTATGGTTTTGGTAGCACCTTTGTTATCTTTTATAGTTACTGTTTTGCTTATGCGCTGTTTACTTTGTAGTTCGCGGATCGGATATAAAGCAGTGAGCGCCCCGTCAAAGTCTTCGATCATAATTAGTTTATGGCCGAGTTCATCTGTACCGAAGTAATAAAACGCATTTTGTGTGAGCGCGGTAATTTCTATTTTATCTTCTTCGGGGATCAGCTCTCCGACCTTCTCCTGTAAGTGGCTTTTGCCTGTGCCGCTACTGCCAAAGGATATAATATGAAGAGGTCTGCTTAATTTGCGTGATGTAAATACATACCACATAATTAAGCGGTTGAGTTCTTCGCCTATGATGCCTGATTTACCAAGCAAATTATTAGTGCTAGCTGATAAGTTTTTAGTTTTTAAAAAGTCGATCGCTGTTTTTACTTCGGCTTCGCTTAGTACTTTAGGTTTGGGTTTATTGTCTTTTTCTTTTTCGATTAATACTAAACGATAACTTTCTAATTGCTCGGTAAGCTGTGCTATACCTTGGTATAAATGGGTGGTTCCTATTTCTAAACGTTCTGCTGTTCGCCGGATTAATTTTTCTGTTTGTACATCGTGGTATAAATCTATATTGGCTCTTAGTGCTATGCCGGCCAGTTCTTCATTTTGCATAAAGTCGGGATACTTTCTATTGATAACTTCTATCTTAATGGTAACACGCATCCGGTCTAAATGATTGGTATTAATGCCTCCCAATACTGTAAAGCCTATTTCTTCAGTGATGAACTTTAAGGCGTCTTTATTTTCGGTGTTGAGTTTGTATAGTATGGTGGTCTCTTGGCTCATGTTAATAATTTCTAGTTGTGCGTATAAGTTCAAAATTAACCATATTAGACACATTTGGTCTCAACTCCTATAACCAACTTATTAACACATAAGACGTATAATTACATTTCTATTGCGCTTATGCGCTATTTTTGTGTTAATAATTATAGGTATATACGGATAAAGTGCAAATAGTTATTATATTTGTTAAAAATTAAGCAACTATGTTTAAAGGCGTCACAATATCAGAGTTTCAAAAGAAATTTAAAACGGATTCAGATTGTTTAGATTATCTCTATGAGCTAAAATGGAGCAAAGGCTTTGAGTGTAAAAAATGCGGGCATACAGAAAGCAGAACTGGCAATACACAAAGAGATAAGCGTTGTTTAAAATGTGGCTACGAAGAATCGGTTACGGCTCAAACCTTATTTCATAAAATTAAGTTTTCAATACATTCTGCCTTCTACATCTGTTACCGCATATGCATTGCCAAAAAGGGGATGTCGTCGATGGAATTATCCAGAGAGTTAGGATTACGCCAAGCCACTTGCTGGGCATTCAAACGAAAAATTCAACAGTCGATGGTTTCAAGCGGATTACATAAATTAGCTGGCAATGTAGATGTTGATGAATTTTCTTTTGGTGGCGTTGATTCAGGGGAGCAAGGCCGAAGTAAGGGTGATAAAAAACTAGTAACCCTAATTGTTGAGAAGACAAAAGCCGATAAAATAGGTAGAGTATATGCCCAAAAAATAGATGACTATAGTGCTAAAGAAATAGGAACTGTATTGGATAAATATGTTGATAAAAACAAAGCTACGATTAAAGCGGATTGCTGGTCAGCGTATACTTCATTATCCAAGGAATGGAATATTACACAGGTAAAATCTAATAACGGTAAGAATTACGAAAAGCTCCATATTGTAATTATGAAT
>Ga0335394_10005833_pt1 | contig 13904 bp, 15 predicted proteins | sample MAT03_FD_205741 | JGI IMG/M metagenome (GOLD analysis project Ga0335394, IMG submission 205741) | Freshwater microbial communities from Lake Fryxell liftoff mats and glacier meltwater in Antarctica - MAT-03 (spades assembly) (version 2) ...
CCCCATTCCTATGGCTCCTTCGATGGTATAATAACCACCCAGGGAAAACAGTAATAAGATACCTGCCATCAGGTAGGTTTTATTGCGATAGAAAGGAACAGGCTCGCCTCGTAAAACGCCTTCTTTTTCGTCGGTGAGTTTGCGCAGGTTACTATTTACCTGTAATAATATAAATGCTACAAGCGCTAATACCAGGGTAAGTATACCGAATAAAAGTGAGTTATCAGTAGCCGGAGCCCCTGCAGCAGTGGGAGCTGTTACAACTGGCGGAGCATAATCATCCACATATTTCATGATGGCATCTACCTCATCTTTTTTCAAATTGGCAAAACCAATCATTACGGTAGGTTTCCACTTTTCAAACAAAGTTTTTGAATAGGCGTCGCTTGCTATCATCTGAGCCGGATTAGCGACCCATTTGTATATCCATTCCGCATCGGGAACTCTTGTAGACCAACCTTGTAATGCCGGACCAGTGTAATCCTTATCCGGCTTATGACAATTGGCGCAATTTGCTTTAAAAAGCGCTTCACCATCGGCAGCTAATACATCATTATTAAAAGAAAAAAATGCTATTAAAAGCAGGCTTGCAAAAATTTTATTCATGATTTTTCTATAGCGACTCATACAGTTATCGGGGCTAATGTGGAAAAATATCCTTACACGGCTGCAAAAATAAGGTACGTAACTCACAAACTATCAACATTTGTTAATTTTTTTTTTCCTTATCCAGCGTGGGTTTCAGCGGATTGTAGAAAGTTTCGTATGTGCATTGTCATGTTTATGTAACAAGGCATTTATCAGTTTCCTGCCAACTAAATTCTCTTCTATTTTCACAAAGTTTTGCTGCACATTTGCAATATGTTTGAAAAATTACAGCGCAAGTGGAAAGTAAATGGCATTGACCTGGTGCTTATTCTTACCACATTTGCCCTGGGTGGCAGCATCTGCGGCATAGCAGGCAGAAAAATAATGGAACTTACCGGAATAGAAAAAGGGGTGACATGGATCATTACTTATATTATCATTTTAAGCATTATCTGGCCTTTGTGTGTTTTACTAACCAGCATTCCGCTGGGGCAATTCACTTTTTTTAAAAAATACATCTATAAAATATTTAATAGATTTAAGGGGAAAGATTTCGATAATAAAATTCAGGCAGCCACTCCCATACCCGAAGAAACATTAAGGAGTGCATTGCCTGAAAAGAAAGGAGACGCAACCAATCATATTACAACACTGGCCATATTTGCCAGCGGAGCTGGTAGTAATGCCAAAAAGATTATCGGGTATTTTGAAAATAACCCAACGGTAAAAATTGCATTAATAGTATGTAACAAGCCCGGTGCAGGTGTTTTACAGATAGCCAAAGCCCACCATATTGAAACCCTTATCATAGAAAGAGAACGTTTTTTTAACGGGGATGGATATTGCCCTGTTTTAAAACAGCAGCAGGTAAGCCTGATAATACTTGCAGGATTTTTATGGAAAATACCTTCCGCTCTTTTAAAAGAATGGCCCGCTTCCATTATTAATATTCATCCGGCACTGCTGCCCAAATATGGAGGCAAGGGAATGTATGGCGCAAAGGTGCACGAAGCAGTGATAGCCAATAAAGAAAAAGAAAGCGGCATCAGTATTCATTATGTAGATGATATTTATGATAATGGTGAAATCATATCCCAGGTTCGCTGCCAGGTTACCGAAACCGATACTCCTCAAATGCTGGCAGAAAAAATTCATGCACTGGAACACCAGCACTACCCGGCAGTGATTGAAGAAGTAATAAAAGCAAAAAACACGTTAAATAAATCAATGGTCCATCAATAGTTGCAATTACTGCCTAATATTACCGGCTCAAATAAAACCCCAGCATTTGCGTATTGTTTTACTCTTCATATTTTTTTCTTCCTTCAGCATTGTACTTCGTGCACAGTACACCGTTAGTGGTACTGTATTGGACAAGAGTAAAATAAACCGGGTAGAAAATGTAAAAGTGCTTAGTACCGGCGGTATGTTTACAATTACAGATAGTATGGGTAGATATAGTATAATGGTGAAGCCCGGCGACTCCCTCACTTTTGTTTACAAAAACAAACCCACGCAACCCTTTGCGGTTAATACAATAAACAACCTGCAACAATTTGATATATCGCTTCATTTAAATATAGAAAGTAAATACAGCGTATTAAAAGAAGTAATCGTTTATTCTAAAAGTTATAAAGAAGACTCCATTGAAAACCGGCAAACCTATGCCGATATATTCAGATATGAAAAGCCCGGAATTTCTACCAGCATCGCACCCGGAGGCGCAGTGGGTGCAGATGTGAATGAACTGATTAATATTTTTCGTTTTCGCAGAAACAAAAGAATAAAAGCTTTTCAGCAAAGGCTGGAAATGCAGGAGCAGGAAAAATACATTGATTATCGTTTTAATAAAATAACAGTAGGCCGCATTACTGGTTTGTCGGGGCTGGCTTTAGATAGTTTCCTGGTTTGGTACCGGCCTTCTTATGATTTTACACAACTGAGCAGCGAACTTGCCTTTAACCAGTATATTTTAAATGCCTCTTACCAGTATAGAAAAATAATGCCCATTGGTGAAGCAAAAAAAGAAGATCAGCCCTAAGCAATTATTTTTAAAGTACCCCTTCCTTTATTCCCGCCGCTTTATATTTAACCCAATACTTTTTTGCTTTCTTCAATCGTAGTTGTTATCTTTTGCATGTAATATGCATTCTTATAAACAACATGATTTTTTTATCATTCTTTAAATTAAAAATAAAGTTAATGAAAAAGCCTTTTTTACTGCTACTGCTGTTGATGCTTTGCTTTGGTTACATTCATGCTCAAACCACAATTATTAAAAATGTTACGCTGATAGATGTAACAAGCGGCAAAGCAATGCCGGGTTATGCAGTTGTAATACACAATGGAATAATTGAACAGGCCGGGCCGGCAAAAAAAATAAAAACAGCAGCCGGCACAAAAGAGATAGATGGCACGGGCAAGTTTTTAATGCCTGGAATGGCAGATGCACATATTCATTTTTTTCAATCGGGTGGATTGTATACCAGGCCTGATGCCATTGACCTGAGAAAAAAATTGCCGTATGAAAAAGAAATTGCTTTTGGAAAAAACAATGCTTCAGATTATTTGAACAGGTATTTGCGGCTTGGTATAACGTCGGTTGTGGATGTAGGCGGACCTTTTGCCAATTTCAATGTAAGGGATTCTATTTCGGCTCACAAGCCATCTCCAAATGTTTTGGTTACAGGTCCGTTGTTTTCAATGGTAGACCGGCCCGAACTCGGTCCTGATAAACCCATCATTAAAATCAGCAACAAAGAACAGGCTGATTCTTTGTTGCAAAAAATGCTGCCTTATAAACCAGACTTTATTAAAATCTGGTACATAGCCGGCAACTATCTTCCTGCAGAAAAGAATTTTGAGCTGGTAAAATACATAGCAGAACAAACACATAAAAACGGTTTGAAGCTGGCCGTACATGCTACCGAATTAAAAACAGCACAGTTTGCAGTACAAGCCGGAGCAGATATTTTGGTACACAGCATTGACGACGCTGTGATACCAGATGATTTTGTAAAAACACTGAAACAAAATAATGTAACCTATATTCCTACGCTTATTGTAGGACCAAATTATTATAAAGTATTTTCCGGGCTCCTTTCAAACCATCCGCAGGATTTAAAATGGGCCAATGCTTTTACATATGGCAGCCTTACAGACCCTGAAGCCATGACGGAAACAGAAATGCTTCCTGTTCTTAAGATGCTTCGAAAAAATGGGATCCCTGCATCCGTAAGCAAATCGGATTCTATCAGTTATATTAACCTGGTAAAACTTGCCAATGCCGGGGTTAATATTGCAGCCGGTACCGATGCAGGCAATATTGGCACACAACACGCCAGCTCCTATTTGCAGGAACTGGAGGCCATGCAGCATGCGGGTTTGAGCAATGCAACTATTTTAAAAGCTGCTACCATCAACACAGCCATTGGTTTTGGAAAAGAAAAACTTTGGGGAAGTATAGAAAAAGGCAAACAGGCTGATATGATCCTGCTCAGCAAAAATCCACTGGAAGATTTGCAAAACCTCAACCAAATTGAAATGATTATTAAAAATGGGATGCTGCTGATGCCGGACTCAATAATAAAAGAATCGCCGGAGGCTATTGTGCAAAGGCAGTTGAATGCTTACAATGCAAGAAATATAGCAGCATTTATGGATACCTATGCAGATGATGTAGAATTGTATCAATATCCCAACAAACTTTTATCAAAAGGAAAAAAAGAAATGCAGCCAGATTATGAAAGCATGTTTAAAAATATTCCCAATTTGTATTGCCAGATTGTAAACAGGATAGTGAATGGCAATGTGATCATTGATAAAGAAAGGGTTCGGGTAGGAAAAAATTTTATTGACGCAGTGGCCATTTACGAAGTATACAATGGCAAAATTAAAAAAGTAACATTCATACAATAATTACCTTAGCAGCCTCAATAAAGATTCATGAAAAAAATACTATTGCTTTTAATGCTGTTGCCTTTAAAACATTGGGCGCAACCATTTACCCCTGCAGAAATAAACCGCTGGAAACAACAGGCTAAAAATGTAAACATCATAAGAGACAATTTTGGCATTCCCCATATTTATGGAAAAACAGATGCCGATGCAGTGTTTGGTTTACTGTATGCACAATGTGAAGATGATTTTAAAAGAGTGGAGATGAATTATATTGAAAAGCTGGGGCGACTGGCAGAGGTAAATGGAGAAAAAGATATTTACAACGACTTGTATGTAAGATTGCTGATTGACAGCACAGATGCCATGGCTGATTTTAAAAAATCACCTGAATGGCTAAAAAAATTATTGAATGCTTATGCCGATGGCATTAATTACTGGCGCTATAAAAATCCTGCAACAAAGCCGGCTTTGCTAAACCGCTTTCACCCATGGTACCCATTATTGTGGACGGATGGCAGCATTGGCGCTATCAGCACAGGAGGTATTAGTGAAGAAGAAGTAAAAGATTTTTACAGCGGCAGCAGCACGGCCTCTTCTTACAATCCTAAAAAATTTGAAGAAATAAGTACAGGCTCCAACGGGTTTGCTGTAGGGCCCACAAAAACAGCCAGCGGCAATGCCATTCTATACATCAACCCGCATGTAACATTTTACTTTCGCCCCGAAGTGCATATGGTAAGTGAAGAAGGCTTAAATGTGTATGGCGCCGTAACCTGGGGACAGTTTTTTATCTACCAGGGTTTTAATGAATACTGCGGATGGATGCATACCAGCAACAATGTAGATGTGGCAGATATGTACATCGAAAAAATCAGCAGTACACAGCAAGGATGGGTGTATGAATACAACAGGCAGGTAAAAAAAGTAACTACTAAAAAAATAAACATCCGATATAAAAATGCCGGCAGCATTTTAAATAAAAATATAACCGCTTTGTACACACAGCATGGGCCCGTGATGGCTAAGCGAAATGGCCAATACCTAAGCGTACAATCCAGTAACCGTATGATGAATGGCTTGATACAAAGCTGGCAACGCAGCAAGGCTAAAGGCTTTGAAGATTATACTAAAACCATGGCGCTGCGTGGTAATACCAGCAACAGCACTGTGTTTGCAGATAACAAGGGAAACATTGCCTACTGGCATGGCAATTACATTCCCATCAGGGATAAAAAATACAACTGGAGCCAACCGGTAGACGGCAGCAACCCGCAAACAGATTGGAAAGGATTGCATGAAGTAAAAGATATTGTGCAGGTAATAAACCCCGCCACAGGCTGGATACAAAACTGCAACTCCACTCCCTACTCGGTGAGCGGCAGCAGCAGCCCGCTTAAAACTAATTATCCAAATTACATGGCCCCTGATGGAGAAAATTTTCGTGGCATTAATGCCGCCACTGTTTTAAAAAGAGAAAACAAATTTGATATTGATAAAATGATAAAGGCAGGTTACGATACTTACCTTGCTGCTTTTGAAGTATTGGTTCCCGCTTTGGTAAAAGCATTTGAGCAAAATGTGCAACCTGCAGATAGTGCATATGCAAAACTTAAAGAACCTGTAGCAATGCTAAAAAACTGGGATTACCATTCCTCAGAAAATTCTATAGCCACTACGCTTGCTGTAGAATGGGCTCAACTTTTAAATGCCAATATAAGAAAAGTCTATATTGATGAAGAAGAACCAGACCAGGTAAGTTTTACAAAAAAATATGCAGCCACAGCCAGTGCGGCAGCATTATTAAACCCATTGCTGAATGTAATAAATGACCTTACAAAAAAACATGGCAGTTGGCAAATATCCTGGGGTAGCCTTAACCGTTACCAGCGCATCAGCGGCGATATCAACCAGCAATATGATGATAGCAAAGAAAGTTTTCCGGTTCCATTTGCCTCTGCACTCTGGGGCATGTTGCCTTCTTACAACAGCCGTTATTTTCCGGGCACCAACAAACGTTATGGCGTAAGTGGTAATAGTTTTATTTGTGCAGTAGAGTTTGGCAAAAAGGTAAAGGCAAAATCATTACTGGCCGGAGGTAATAGTGGCAACCCCAGCTCCAAACATTTTAATGATCAGTTAAAGATGTACACAAAGGGTGAATTTAAGGATGTGTTGTTTTATAAAGAAGATGTGATGCAGCACGTGGAGAAAAAGTATCATCCGGGGGAATAAAAAGTTAGGATTATGTATTTAATTCGCATCTTAATTTCCAACGTGCATTTGCTCCGTAGGAGCATTAGCTTTGTAGCAACAAACAAATGGCCTTTCCACTTGCTCCTTAGGAGCAATACCTCGAACATAATTATCCAAAAAATGTATTGCTCCTAAGGAGCAAATATAACAGCAACATTATTTTTCTACAAAGCTTTAGCCCCTAAGGGGCAGCAAAGCATTTTCGAACCAAATACATATTCCTTTAAAAATTTTATTAAGAGAATATTCGCACTAAGTATTGCACTATTATTCACAAAAAGTGTACTTCTTCAGTTGCGTCTCGCCGGGGTCTTCATAGCCCGGCTAATGAGCATTGGCATGAGACCCCGGCGCTGAAGATAACTTGCATCAGCATACGAGTTTTCTGACTTGCGTCTCGCCGGGGTCTTCATAGCCCGGCTAATGAGCATTGGCATGAGACCCCGGCGCTGTAGAGAACTTGCATCAGCATACGAGTTTTCTGACGGGTTAAAATATGTTTTAGAGAATTAAAAACATATCATAGCCAGCAGCGGCAAGACCCTGCATGGGCCCAGTCCTATGAAAACTTTTTCTCAGGATTCATTCAGCCTTGCTTCTTCCAGATCCAGTTCCCATTCTTTGCTTCTGATGATTTCACCGGAGTATAAAAGTTCTTTACGCAAACTCTTTAAAACCTGTCTTTTCACTTTTATCAGCTCTGTAAGCATCTGCCTGTATGCAGGCAAAAAACGATTGTCTTCATCTTCCCCTTCCATAATTTTTTTATACTAAATATCTGCCATCCTGCTGTAACGATCCTTTGCTCTTTTATAAGCATACGGGTTATTTATTTCTTCTTTACAGTTTGCGTTCATAAAACTATCCCTGCCTCTGCCATCTGCAGTTTAATGGCCAGTTCCAGTTCTTTCTGAGCTGCATCAGGCTGTTGCGCATCAACTTTTTTGAATGAAGGCGCAAAGTTAAACAACTTCATTTTTTTACCATAAGCATAGTTTTCTTTAAACATTGCAACCCCCTCATTAAAGCTTAAATACGGCACGCCATTTTTATGGTTATGCATGCTAATATTTGCCATATATTTCCAATGCCGGCAAATTTCTTTCCACACATACCAGATAGAATTGGCCGGGTCGTAAATATGTGTGGGCTCACTGCCGGAACCATTCAGTTCTATTACTGCAAACTGTTCTCCTTTATCTAACTGCTCCCAGCTATGGAACCTTATATCCAGCCTGCCAAAATAAAAACCGGGAAAACGCTGGCAACACTTATCTATAGCTGTAGTGAGCGCCGGGTTTATTCTATGGCAAGCATTTATAAAATAAGAACCCCTTGCATGGTTTCCAATATCTACCAATAATTTTGTTTTGCCCCCGGGCAAAATGACTTGCATCGTTTCCGGCACAATTATTTTTTGTAAAGACTTTATCTGCAGAACGTATCGTGGGTTTTGCATGAGCAACTGGTATACACTTTCCTTTCCATTGCCGGTTACCTGCACAAATTCTTTTTGCACAATCCCTGTTATTTGTCCTTTATTTTGGCCTGGCAGCCGCACATAAAAAATGCCTGCTTCCAAAGGATAATTTATTTTTTCCTGCACTATATAATCAAACGGACAGGCCCGATGGTATTGCTCCAGTTCTTCTGTGTTATGTATGATGGCCACCCCCTGCCCTTTACTGCCAATATCTGGCTTGGCTATAAAAGGAAAAGACAATAATGATAATATGCGGCTATATACCTTTATAAATTCTTCTGAAGGATCAATCAATAACGTATCCGGAAAAAAACCGGCAACTGCATCCTTATCAATAGCCCATTTGGATTCCATTAAAAACCCCCCATTTTTAATGCCGGGATTAGCTGCATTAAAAAAGAAAAAGCTCTTGGTTTTTACCCATAAAAAAATAAGATAGGGCAGCACAGGAAAATATAAAACAGCACTGCTCCAATATTCCCAATGCAATAACTTTATAAAAAATATTCTGCTGCGAAATAATATGGCGTTAAAAACATTCATATTTTTTGTAATTGGGCAGTATGTTTCAACCAATGATTGCTGTCCGTTTTATTGTTGATATCCTGGTAGCGAAAAACAAAATAACCGGGATGAAGTTGTATCAATGAAATGCTAAGTGTCTGAATATTTTTATTTCGGCTCATCACAAAACCATTTAAGGGATCGTTGTGCAGGTGCAGCAATTGCAACAATTGTTCTGCGGATACAATGCTGTTTTGCATCAATGCTTTTGCAAACCAAGATTTTCTCAGCGCCTGTGCCGGTGGCCCGTATAAAGTGACGGATGACCAGATATGAGGTTTTTCAGCATCCATCTTTTTTTCATGTTTATGATTGCCATCCCATATCCATTCAAACAATTGCCGGCTTACCCATACAACTAAAGTAAAAGGTTCGATATTTTTAAGGTCAATAGCATCCCATTTTGCAAGGGGGTCAAGTGTGTCTAATAAATCTCTTACAATGAGCCCCCTGCTTTTTCTGTAATTATTTTTTCTTTCATGATTTATGAAAGCTCCGTTTAATAATATAACAACATGCCCTTGCTCATGTAAGCCTGCCCAGGTTCCTTTGGCGGCAGCATCTTGCGGGTAGAGTAATAACCCGGTGTTGGCATTTATTATCTGTGGCTGCAATGCGGCTTCTCGTGCAGGATCTTCATCCCGGCAGGAAGAAAACAGCGGGCCCTCTTTGCTGGGAATGTAAATTACTGTGCACATGCTTCAGCTTGTTTGTAACGGATGGTGGCAGGCGCTACACCAAAATTTTCGTGGGTACAGTCAATGCCCATTTCCCGCAATGCCACTTTTATTAAAGCCATGTGATGGATGGCATGTTCTGTATTATAAAGCAGTTCTCTTTTATAGGTTGTCTGCACGGCTTCATAAAATCCTTCCTGCTGAAGTGCCAACCCTTTATCGGGCTGCTGAAGCTGCACATGCAGTTCCTGCAACAGAATTACGGTAAATGCTATGTCTGTTTCTATCCGCTGATCCCTTTTGCGGTTATCATAATTTACAATGCCCGTTTCATACCCGCAAAGCAGGCATTGGATCATTTCGGCTATGTGCCGCACATGCTGGCCAATACTATTGCTGCCAAGCATATTGCTTTTTTGAGAATAAATGTCGGTGTTAATTGCTTGCAACAATTTTTGTAAAGTTTGTAACTGCTCCTTTAAAGATTCGTATATCATTTCGAGTATTTTGCTGGTCTAATTTATAAAATTTTATTGGTTATACAATTATTGCAGTAATGCATATCCAAATAAATGGTTGTATTGCTTACAGTGAATGGATACATATTTATATTGCGTAAAATCTGGTGAACCCGGAACAGGATAAACCTGGTTGCCGTTGGTAGATCTTAATTTTTCAAGTTGTATAAAATTGACTGGCATAATTTCTTTACTCAGGTAAACGTACAAATCTGGCCCATTGCTGGTATTAAAATTTTCCAGCTTAATTTCATAACTGCCATTGGTATTTTTAAACAGAATGGCTTTACCGGTTACGCTGCCATAAGGACCATTCATAAACTGGCCTGTACCGGTTTGCATTGCCATGGTATCTGTTGCTGTTTCCATTAGCACCTCTACCGGGGCAAGTGTTTCTTTTTTGCAGGCTGCTGCTAAAAATATTATTAACAGCAATAGAGAAATAATTTTCATAAACAAATTTTTAAGTTTAAAAATTAAAAGCTCCAGCTTATTTCCGGAGATACCACAAAACTCCTTGTGAGTCCATCGGGCCGCACATCTCTTATTACCAATGGCAAGGCTGCCGAGAGGCCGAGGGTAATTTTTTTGCTAAGGGAATACCAGCCTGCCACGCTTGCATTAAGCGTAAGACCATCTGATCCTTTAATGGCAATGGGTTTATTACTTACATTGCCATCTATATAGGTATCTTCTCCCAGGTGATAAATACCCAACAATCCCCCATTTAACCGCAAGCGATTGCCAGGGGAATATTTATACAAACCTCTTAGTAACACATCTCCTTTTCTGTTAAAGTCATTACTTGGAATGTATTTTTCTGCCTCGTTATTATTAAAGTATATGGGCAAAAAATTATTGCCATTGATACCGCTTAGCGGCTGCTGCCAGCCGGCTGCAAACTGCCATTTTTTATTGCTTAATGCAACACCGGTAATCAGGTCTATTGTGCCAAGGCTGCTTTGATATTGCATTGGCAGCGATCGGCCCTTTGAATCTAAATTAGCCTGGCTCAGCGGCAGTTTGCTTCCGATAGTAGCAGATAAATTCCAGTCATTTTTTTTATTGGGAAAGATATATGTACCCGACAAAAAAACATCGCCCAATCCTGCAGCAGAACCAAGGTTGCCATTAGCATAATTAGCAGTAAGCTTTGCCTGCACAGCCCATTTTTTACTTACCTGGTTGTCGTATTGTATGGCAGGGCTAAATACAAACACTTCTTCATCGCCAATGCCTGCAGGCAATTGCAAAGTGAATTTCTGTTTCTTTGTATCGTTTGTTTGCTGCTGAGCCAAATTGCCAATAGTGCAAAAACCGGCATCACTGCAACCCTGCGCAATAACATTCTCTTTAATTAAAATAAGCAATGTGAAGAGAGCCGTAATTTTTAAAAGACTTTTCATAAATTCATTTTAGCTTTTAACAGTACAAGTTGCTGCCTGTTTTGTAGCAACAAAATGCAACAGGCTATCAATACAATGAGCGCATAGATAAACAATTGGCCCCCGTCATTCATTACTTCAATACCCAACACAAACAGGTGAGTGGCTATTGCACCCAGCATAATGCCAATGCCCATAACAGATCCCAAAGCAATGGTAGAAGGGATGAGCAAAAGAACGGCAGCAACTAATTCAGCTACTCCTGTTCCTATTCTTCCCCATGGCTCTATGCCCACGGCAGAAAATATATAAACAGATTCCGGAGAAGCGCTGAATTTAAAAAAAAGTGTTTGAAGTAATATGACTGCTGCCACTATACGCAGCAGCCATGAAAAGATTTTTTTTTCTTTCATTGTTTTTATTGTTTGAATAGTTTACTCCAGTTGGCGTCTGCATTTGTGTGCAGGTGCAGCTCATCTTTATTCCATTTAATAAGTGTGTTATTAAAAAATTTATTATAAAAAAGAAAAAGTTTGCCATTTACTATTTTAAATGTTTCAGGATCTACGGGTATTTTTTCTGCCGAGGCTCCCATGGCATAGGCACACCATCCGCCATACTGTGGTTCATAGGCACCAGGATTCTTCTTAAACAGCTCTTTGTTTTCCACCGAAGAAAAATAATAAATTACTCCCTGGTGAGAGACAGCCCATTCTTTTTTTCCTTTCACTGATTTTTGCTGTGTGAAATAAGCTAAAGGATCATACCCCTTAACAGCAACTGCATCGCTGCCAATATTAAATTGCTGTTTCCTGGCTGCTGATTTATCCTGCGCCCCGGCATGCATTGTGGTAAAAACGATTATGCTTAACGCCAAAGCTTTTTTAATTTGCATAAACATGTATTACTTTTTTATTTGGTTTTGCCTGCATTTAAAGCCGGCCAAAATGAATTTGCCTGCTCTATTCGTTGCGTTGTATTCTTCATCCACATTTCTTTAACCTTACTATTGTAGTTTAGGTAAAGTTTATCATTTAGAACGGTAAAAGCCAGGGGATCGGTAGGCGATTGGTGATTCTCACTTACACCATAAGCGCAATAGCCGCCATACTGTGGTGCATATTTTTCAGGAGCCATTTTAAAGGCGTCCCTGTTTTCCTCGTTTTTAAAATACCAGTCAGTTCCACTCCATTTTAAGGAAAATGGCAAATCGCCTTTCACAGCTTTTGATTCCTTAAAATAAGCTACCGGATCGTAGCCCCTGATGGCTCCCTCTTTAGTTTCAAAATATCTTACCGCAATAGCAGGTGATGCAGTTTGGGCTATTACCATTGCTGATAAATGCAGGGATAGCAGCGTCATTAAAAATTTTCTGTTCATTATTGAAGCTTTTAAGGAATTACACAGTTATACTCCAATAGACGCAGGGCATAAAAAAACCTTACATACCAATGCAAGGTTTTTTAAATATTTTTTTATTGAGGTTTAAAGATGGCTGTTCAGTTGCTGTTGCATTTTTTCTTTTGCCTCTGCAGAAAGTATATGGGGAGGATGCTTATAGAGTTTATCATGAAGTTGCTTCATGGCTTTATTAATGATATCCGATTGTTTTATAAATTGCCTGCAGGCATCGCAAAACGTTAAATGAATAATAAGTCTCGCCCTTTCCCCTAAAGATATCTTACCATCTTCTTTTTTAAGAGATAGCAAAGTGGCTTCCTTACAATTGTGAACTATATTTTTTAATCCTCCCTTCATTCAACTTTATTTTAAAAACCAGTTTTTTTCCAGGCAACTGCGCATCAGCACTTTTGCCCGGTGTATGATTACCCAGTAATTAGACGAAGAAAGATCAAATTCCTTACAAATATTGTCAGCCGTTTCTTCTTCCATAAATTTAGCCATAAAAATGAGCTTTAATTTGTCGGGCATTTTTTTAATACATGCATTAAGGATGTCTTCAAACTCCCGTTGATTTAAACCGGCATCTGCACCGGTACCCCAATGCCTCGGATAAGTCTCCTCTAACCAATGCGGAATAACACCTGGTCCCGATTCAAAAAAGCTTTGCGTAAAGGAAAGTTCGGTTTGACTTATATATTCCGTAGCGCTTTTTACCACTAACTTTTTGCGGTATTGATCGATAATCTTATTATTGAGGATAGTGGTGAGCCAGGTTTTTTCAGAACTTTCTCCTCTAAAATTTGGGGCTGCTTTAATAGCAGATAGAAAAGTTTCCTGCAGTATATCTTCTGCCAGTTGCCTGTCATTTAATTTAATCATCGCAATAGAAAACAGGTAGTTGCCGTATAGGGCAAGCCATTGTGCAGGATTTAAAATATGTGTATTAGTATGGCTCAAAAGGTTTAGTATTTTTTTTATATACCTGCAGATAAAATAATTTCAATGTGCTATAATACGACATTTGAATAATAAAAGTTTTAAAGGTTAAGATTCATTCAGCCTTGCTTCTTCCAGGTCCAGTTCCCATTCTTTGCTTCTGATGATTTCATCGGAGTATAAATGTTCTTTGCGC
>Ga0335394_10005837_pt1 | contig 13901 bp, 18 predicted proteins | sample MAT03_FD_205741 | JGI IMG/M metagenome (GOLD analysis project Ga0335394, IMG submission 205741) | Freshwater microbial communities from Lake Fryxell liftoff mats and glacier meltwater in Antarctica - MAT-03 (spades assembly) (version 2) ...
GCGAGGTCTCGCGACTCGTCTCACGGTCGAGTTCGACAGCGCCAGCCGCGACCAGCAACCTCGCCACGACCTGGCATTCGGGTTCATGCTGCCCGCAAACGACAATCAACCGGCGCGTCGAGCGGTCTCGGCAAGTAAGGCAAACTCGAAGTCGGTCGCCCGCAGCGGACTTCCTTTCGACGCATTCGCCGTAGATTGCGCATTGGTAGACCGGCTCCACTTCTCCACGGCGTCCGCAGCCGCAAGGCACCTGTCGGTGCGAGGCGCCGCGATGGATGCAGGGTGGTAGGCAATGCTTCACGCGGCGGCACTCACTTGGTAGGTCCCACCGTCGATCGGCCCCGAGAACATGTAGCTCGCGGTGCAGTCGTCGGGCGACACGAAGTGGTTGTAGGACAGGTTGAAGACGGTGTAGGGCGGGACCGTCAGATGCACCGCAACGACGTAAGTCGTGACGAAGGGCTGGAACCCGGTGATCGTCCCCGAGCAGAGCCAGTTGTTCCCCATCTGGAGTTCGTTCTCCACGCCATCGCCGTAGGTGCAGGGATTGTTCGGGTTTTGACGCATGAGCCACGTGCCGTTGATCTCGGCAGTCGTTGCGCCGGCGATGACGATCGTCGCGGTGCGCGGCGTCTTGCCCTCCGCGCAATAGAGGCAGGGCGTTGCGGGCTGCTGGTCGCAACATCCGCAGACGATCTTGCCGTTGCGGACTAGGATCTTTCCGGCCTTGTGTCCGATAGGCACGCTAGCCTCCCTCGCCGCAGGTGTCGGGATCGTGGCGGTACTTCACGAGGCAACCGTTCTCGTCGATGCCAATGGTCCAGCCGCCAGCGGTGGCCGTGCCTTCGGGAATGTCGGCCAGGTTGCCGGTGAAGGACTTCTTGCAGCCGCCGCTCCCTCCCGTTCCAGAACCGGAGCCTCCTCCATCGCCTCCCGTGCCAGACCCCGTGCCATTCCCAGTGCCACTACCACCACTGCCACCCGAGCCGCTTCCGCCGGACCCACTGCCGCCGGACCCACTGCCGCCCGAACCACTGCCGCCCGAACCACTTCCTCCAGAGCCAGACCCGCCAGAACCATCGCTACCTGATCCCGAGCCGGAGCCACCGACGCCGGTCCCCGAACCGCTGCCAGACCCGGAGCCCGAGCCGCCGATCTGCGGCAAGCCGATCTTGATGAGGGCCCATCGTGGGCCGCTCCCCGCGGGTTCCTTCCAGAGGATGAGGGCTGCGCCGCTGTGGCCTGATGCCAGCGCGTCGGCCGTGTCGCCCACGTCAGCCCGTGGATCGGACTCGCCGTTGATCTTCACGCGGGCGACCGTGAGCCCGCTGGCGCAACCCCAGCCGATGGCCCCGGCCTTGAGTGGCTCCGCCAGCACGACGAACTTCGCAAAGTGCTTTTCCGGATCGGGCGTGATACCCGTCACTGCGACGCGGGCCTTGAAGCTATCGAGGCTCACCGCCGGATCAAACAGCGGGGCTTCGATACCCAGCACGTCGAACCTCGCCCGGTCTGCGCCGCTGTTGTTCTTGACCTTGATGATGCCGCTTTGGCGGAAGTCGAGTCCCGGGTCCTGGGCCACATCGTGACGGTTGGCACGCACGGCGCGGGCCGCGTCGATGAAGCTGTTGAACGCTTCCGCCGAGATGGCGAGCGGCTGTCCGGCCTGGACCTTCTTGAGAGCGTCGCCCATGCGTCAGGCTCCAATGCCCAAGAGGCCCAGGTTGCCGAACTCGTAAACCTGTTCGACGTAGACCGCAGCCGGCCGCTTCACCAGCACGTTCTGGTCCTCGGCGTCGGCATACAGCACCCACAGGTAGTCCCAGCCGCGCTTTGTAATGCCCGTGATGGAGCCAACCGCCAGCCCCGTGACGTTGGGGCTGGCCGCGAAACGGAAGGTGATTTCCCAATCGTCGTCTCCCCGCTGGGAGCCTGAAGCGCCGAGAAAAAGCACTTCGCCAGGGCTGAATCCCTTGAAGGCCCCGTTATTGACCCGGCCCGTGAGGGAGAAGAGCGTGGCTTTGTACCCGGCCGTGACGGAAGCCACGGGCAGATAGTGCGTCTCGGTGAAGTTGTAGACCGGGACGGTAATGTCGGTGCCCTGAACGCTTTCGCCTGAGAAGCCGATGGCGCCTTGCAGGTTCGGCGCTGCGGCCGGATACCGGGCGACGGTCAGCACGCTCTGCGTGATGTGTTGCGTGCCGCCCCCGGTGTCGAACGAGAAGCTCGATTCGCCCGGCTGCTTGCGCTTCCCATAGCGCGCGGCCACATCCCACACGCCGCCCCCTAAATGGGCGATGTGGTAGTCCTCGAACACGAGCCCCTGGTAGAGAGCGGGAACCTCCCCTTCGACCGCCGCCCGGACCAGATCGTCGTCTTCGGTGCCCTGTACTATATATAGGAGCGTAGCTGCGGGGCTTTCGGCCCCCTCAGTCGCCTCCCGGCTATCGTATTTTTCGGCAATGGTGACCGGCATTTTTGCCCCCTATGCGAACACAAGTCCGCCCCGTTGAGCCTCTTGCAGCAATCTCTTGGTGTTGGTGGCGATCTGTTCGGTGGCCTTGGCGGTTCGGTCGCTGGCGTTTTCGGCCCCCAGGCCCCGCACGGCGGCAGCGTTGAACGACCCCTGCACGTCGAACTTCTGCTTGACCTCGCCCAGCAGTTCGCCCGCGCCGGCGAAATTCGCTTCGATGTCAGGCATCTTCGGAGCGACTGGTTTGGCGCCGGCGGGCGCAGCAGCGTCCGCTTCTTCACGGCGCTTGGCGGCCTGGGCGACGGCGGCTTCCCACTCCTTGCGGGCTTCCTGAAACGCGGCTTCCGATCCGTCAAGTTCCGCTTTGTTCTGCGACTGCAGGCGCTGGGTTTCGGCGACGAGCGCTGAACCCAGCGCGTCCCCACGACCCTGGCGGTCGCTCTCGATCTGACCGCGGCGCGACTGCCGGGCAGTCTCTCGGCCAGTCAGAACGGCTTGGGTCTCAGAGTTGGCCTGGTTGTTGGCCCGGGCCAGGTCTTCGTCGAGCACGCGCGAGGCACCTTCCACGTCCACCGATTCATCGAAAAGGCTCATCAGGTGGAGGATGCCCTTCGAGATGAAGTTCTGCGCCGTTCGCCAGCCGCTGGTGATGCCGGCCGTGAACCGAGTCCACGCATTCGCCAGAAACGTGGTCAACTCGACCCAGGCGGTTTCCAAACCGGCCCAGGCGTCGGATAAGAGCAGAGCAAGTCCCGTGGTGGCCTCGTTCCAGGTCTGCAGGAAGAATCCCTTGAATGCGACCCAAGTTGACTGCAGAAAGGCCACGCCCCGCTGCCATTCCATCTTGATGGCGAGCCACAGAACCTTGGCGGCGAGCGCGAGATCCCCTGCGGCCAGGGCATCGCCGATCGCCCCGAACGTGGCCAAGGCCGTGTCTTTGAACCCCTTGAACCGCTCCCCGAGCCAAGCCAATGCCTGCGCACCGGCATCGGTGGACGTGACAAACACGGCTCCCAACGCCACGACGCCCGCGATGACCAGGCCGAGGGGCGAGAAGATCGCCGCCAGGACGCTGCCGAGCAGTCCGACGGCCGTCCCTACGCCAGCGATCGCCGAAGCCACAACGCCGAGGATGGTGCCTGCGGCCGAGGCAGCGATCCCAATTGCGACGAGCGCCGCGCCCCCGGCTGCGATACCGGCCGCGATCTTGAACGCGATGACGACGAGTTCCTTGTTCTCCTTCACCCAGCCGATCGCCGAAACGGCCGCGGCTGTGGTATTCGTCACTAGGTCCCCCAGTACTGGAACGAGGGCGGCGCCGATGGCAAAAGCACCGGCCTTGACGACCTTCCACAGGCTCCCGAGCGAGTCGCCAAAGGCTTCGGCCGCCTGGGCGTCATCCCCAGAGATGGAAAGCCCCAGCCGCCGGGCTTCGTCACGCAGCGATTCAATGCCTGCCGCCCCCTGCGACATGAGGGGCAGCAGTCGGGTTCCGGCCTTGCCGAACAGGTCCATCGCGAGGGCAGTCCGGATCGCCGGGTTGCGGACCTGGGAAAGCCGGTCCGCCAGCAGTTCGAATTGCCGGTCGGGCGAAAGGCCCGCCAAGTCCGCGATCGACACGCCTAGCCGGGCGAGGCTCGCCTGAGCCGTCTTCGAGCCTTGTGCCGCATCGACGACGTTCTTCTGCATCTTCTTGAGGCCAGTCTCCAGCGTGGCCATGTCAGCGCCCGATTGCTCGGCCGCGTGTCCAAGTTCCGACAACGCCTCGACCGACGCGCCAATGGCAGCGTCATCACGATCAATGACATCACGGCACCGGCTGAGTACAGCATTCTTCTCGCGCAGGGCGATCTCCTGACGCTTCCGGCTGGCACTTACGATGCCGAGCTGCTACTGGTCGACGACAGCGAGACGTCGCCCGACAACGCCGCCAAGACGATCGATACCGGGGCCTTCCACGTCATCGGCGTCATGCCAGGCTATGTGGGCCTGGACCTCGAAGAGTCGTCCAGTTCGCAGAGCCAGTCGTCCAGTTCGCAGAGCCAGTCGTCTTCGAGCTAGTGCCTGCGGCCGTCGTGAAACGCCTTTTCAAGCCGTCCCGTTCGTTTCTCGGCAAGGTGATTGCCAACCACGAGGATTGCGTGAAGCATCCCTGGTATCCAGAAGAACGCCGTCAGGGCGAGGTTCAGCAGGAATTGAAATGGCTTGCCGCACAGTAGTACGGCAACAGGCGGCAGCATGATCGCTAGTAAGTAAAGCATCCCGCAAATCTAGTCGCTGCATGGGCTAAGTGCAAGAAAAACCACCTCTTGCAGAATCTGCGTAAACAACCCCACGACTAAAGTCGGGGGCTTTGCCGGGCCACGGACAAGCCGTTCCTGGCGTTTGGCTGGTTTACAGCAGCCCGTCGGATGTTCTCCGACGCGATGAGGTCAGCGTGCCCGCTATGTCCACAAGAAACACAATGGAACACGGATTGGCTTGGACGGTTTCGCTTATCGCGACAGCCACATTCGGAGCATGTGCGAGAGGTGTATGCCGGGTCTACGAAGACCACAGCAACACCCGCCAACACTGCCTTGTATGCGACGAACTGTCTGAGTTGTGAGAACGACCAAGAGTGTAGAACTGCCCGCTGACGCTTGCGTGCCGTTACCCGGTTGCGGATGTTTGTTAGGTCTTCTAACGCAATACCCCGACCGGTGCCTGAAGCCAGACGAACGAGTTCCTTGGAGATGTTGTGGTTCACCCAGGACGCAAAACGGTACTCCTTCCCCGACAGCTTCACAAGAAGCCGCTTGGCGGACTTGGTTCCCTTACGTTGCAGTTTCGTCCTGAGACGACGATGCCGGTAGCGAACGTTCTTCAATGTCTGACCACTGTAAAGGTTCCCGTCACTGTCAGATGCGACGTTCGCCACGCCAAGGTCAACGCCCAGAAAGTCCGCTACCGGAACAAGTGGCGGATCGGGAAGTTCGACAGACACGAACAAGAACCAAGAGCCGTCGCGAAGAATCAGGTCGGCTTGCTTCCACAAACCAGACGCCAACAGGTTCTGCTGCCGCTCGCCCTGTTGGTAGGCAACACGAACACGTCCGGTAGTCGTCCAGAGCGAGATGGTTTGTTTGGGGATGTCAGCGCTGAAGTTCCGGCAATCGTAGACCGTGGCGGAATTCTCGTGAAACTCCGCAGGCTTGGTTGCGGGGCGGTTATTCGCCTTCATCGTCGTGTACGCGGCACAGACAGTGCGAACGGACAGACAGGCGGACTGCGCACCAAGTCCATAGTCCTTCTTCAATGTACGGTACACCAGTTTCTGCAACCCGGCAGGCTTTCGCGTATTCGTGTCAAATGCGACAGCCGAGGCATAGTTGCACGCCTTACGGAACGCATCTGCCGTAGCAACAAACTGGTTCGCTTGTTGTTCGGTCGGCAGCAGTTTCAGTTGGGCAACGAGCAACACAGGTTAGACGCTCTTTTGGTTTTCGACGTAAGCCTTAATCACGGCCAACGGTGCCCCGCCGGTAGTGGCGACAAAGTAACTGTTCGTCCACAAGGATGGGAGTCGCGATTTCAGCCACGGGAATTCCGTTCGGAGCAGACGACTGCTTCGACCTTTTACGGCCGGTCCGCTGACTCATGTCGACCAGTTCACTCCCCATGTCGGAAAAGACCTTCACGCTGAGCAGAAAAGGGGCGATGGTGGCTACGCCCAAGCCGGCCAGTTGCGCACCGATGGCCGTGGTTGCAGCGCCAAACGCCTTGAGCCGGACGCTGGCCGCGTCGAGCCCTTTCACAAGGCGGTTGTCCTTGACGAACAATTCCACGTACGCCGCGCCGGCTTTTATGCCGCCTGCACTAGGCATCATGCACCTCGCGAGTCCACAAAGATGGTCTTGAGCAAACTCACGTCAGCCATCGGTTTCACGTCTTTGGCCGCGCGATGGCGGCCGGCGTGCGGATTGAAATCCAGTCCCTTGAACGGCTTCTTCCGTTTCTTGGGGTCGCGGACCAGGTTCGCGACCATCGCCAGGAGCTCGGCCGTGCGGCTCCACTCAGCGCGGCCGCGGGCCTCGGCCATCCACACCAATTCCGCGAGCGTCAGGGGGCCTGGGTCGACGCCGACAACGCCGGCGAGCTCCCAAGCGAGTCGATAAGCTTCGCTGCCGCTTGCACGGGGTCGATGCCGGCGATGGTCTGCCGGGCGTGATCCAGCAGCCGCTCGGCCGTCGCCCGCATCTTGTGCATCACTTCCCGGATGGCTGCCCGTCGCCGGGCATCGGGGAAAAAATCGGCAAGTTCCTCCAGCAGGGCTTCGGCCCCGTGCAGGATGGCGTCGCCGAACATGGCCCGGCCAAAGTCCTCGTCCGTCACCTGGCGCTGGTCGGCTTCCGGCTTACAGACGCAGTACAGCGCGTCCACCAGGAACAGCGGATCGTCGTGCAGCCGGGCCAGCAGCTTGCCCCCTTCGTCGAGTACATCGAGCAAGTTGACGCCCAGGAGGGTCTTCACCCGCTTGATGGACTCGACGTTGATCGCGACATTCCAGCCGCGGTCGGAATTGTCCTTGAAGGTCTTCACGTTTTGCGGCCCTCCTTGTATCAAGAATGAAAATGCGACGGAGGTTCTGATGAAGGGAAGAGAAAGTGGGATGCCAGAAGCTGCCTATTGGGCCACGTTCTTTGATTGCGCGTGCGTGTTGTCCCGACTCGAGTGCAACCAGAATTGCGTCGATGTGGTGGAGTTTGGGTGTGGATACGGGGACTTCACGATTCAAGCGGCGAGGGTAGTTCAAGGCGATGTTTACGCACTCGACATTGAGCCCGAGATGGTCGAGGCGACTGTGGCCAGAGCCGCTTTGAACCAACTCACAAATGTTTCCGCAGCAGTTCGCGACTTCGTTGAGCGCGGCGCAGGACGCCCGGATGCAAGCGTCGATTACGTGATGCTGTTCAACATCTTGCATATCGAGCGTCCCGTTGAACTGCTCGCCGAGTCGCTGCGGATTCTCCGACCGGCGGGAAAGGTTGGTATTATTCATTGGCAGTACGATCCGAAGACGCCGCGCGGGCCATCCATGAACATTCGCCCCCGACCAGAGCAATGTCGGGATTGGGGAGTCGAGGCAGGGCTCGTCTTCGATCGGTGGGAGTCTCTCCCATGCTGCCCTCACCACTATGGATTGGTTCTTCGCAAGGCCGAGTGACTACGGAATGACCATCCACACAGGCGGGTTGGTCGAATAGGTCGGCTTGGCCGTCACGCTCACGGAGATCGCCTCTTCGAGCGGCTCGCTCCGCGAGAAGTTGGTGATGGACATGGTGGCTCGCAGCCCCTGTGAGCCGGTGGCCGTGATCAGGCCGTCCATCACGGCGAACTCGATGGTTCCCGTGTTGAAGAATGCCTGCTGCACGGCCGTGAAAGCGGCATCTCCGGTATCCCACACCATCTCGAACTCAATGGAACCGTCCTTGAGCGTCGCGACCGTGGCTCGCCAGCCGGCATTGCCGCGCGTCGTGACATCGGCCTCGCCGGCTTCCAGGTTGAGCGTCAGGTCCTTGACGTTCGTGATCAGCTCCCAGACCGGCACGGCATAGGTGCCCGTGTTCCGGTAGAGCTTGCCGTCCATCCCCAATCGCAGCGCCATCCGAGTCTCCTTTCGATGTTGCGTCCTACCGCCCGCCCGGCGGCTGCGCCCCCTCCGTGAGGCGCCGCCGCCAGGTCACGGGCTACTTCTGCCCGCCGGACTTGCTGGTCAGCAGTCCCTGCACGGCTTCAGCGAGCCGAGCCAAGGCCTCGTCATCCAGCAGCAGCGGCTTGCCGGCTGCCTGGCGGCGGGCGCGGATGAACCCCACCAACCACAGGCCGACCTGAAAGGCGGCCGGCACGCTGAATCCGCTGAGGATCAGCGTGAGGATCGACGCCACGGGGAGATCGGCGATGCCAACCGGCCGGCGGTCGGTCTGCACGTAGGGGAGCAGCCGGCCCGAGATCTTGTCTTCGATCCGCCCGTCGTTCGTGAGCAGCACGACGGGCATTTCGTCACGATGCACGGGGAAGCGGTCCTTCGCATCGCGCCAGTCCATGAACCGCACCTTGAGGTTCTTACCCCGCTCCCGGCGCAGCCCCTCGAGGATGCTCTTGATCCGCTCGTCGTTCGTGGCGTTCAGCCCGTCTTCCGAGTCGGTGATGACGATCGCCTCGGGATAGGCCGAGATCGGCTCCGCGGTGGGAGGCATCGCGGGCGGATCAACCGGCTTGGGCGCCGGACCGGGAGCTGGAGGGATCGTGACCGGATCGAGCGGACTGACGGGCGGAATCTCCAGCGGCGTGACCGGTTCCTGCTTCGGCACGGGCTGCCAGGGCGGGGTGCGATCGGCCGCCAGTTGCTGGTGACCCTCGCGGCGCGGCTCGACCGGGGCCACGTACTTTCGGATTGCGGCGGCGATGTCGCCGGCCAGCTTGTGCGGATCACCTGCGTAGCCCGTGGCTTGGAACACGATCGTCTTGGGTTCGCCGTACTTGCCGCTACGGGGTGGCTGTACAAGGACGGTCGGATAACCGGCCACTTTGACCTTCTCGAACCGGAACGCCTGGCTCTTGTCGTCGCGGTCGTAGACGTTGAAATGGGACCACGACTGTTTGGGGTCGCTGGGGTTGGCGAGTGCCCGCAGCCAGGAATCGGCGGCGAAGTCCCGTTTCAGCTTCTCGCACGCGGGGCAGGCGCGCATTGACAGCAGGCTGATGAACCACTTGTCGGCGTCCGACGCCGGCGGCCCCATCGCTTCCACGTAGGCATCGACGTTTGGGTCGGAGCGATGACCGCCACCGACCTGCTGCACCATGTCGCCGAGCCGGCGAATCTCTTCCTGATCCACTTCGACCCGCCCTTGTGCCAGCGCCGGCGAAGCGGCGAGGGACAACAGGGCCGCGATCCACAGAACGCTGCGCATAGCATCTCCTTGGTAGAGTGAGGGAATCGAGCGAAAGGACTACCACCAGCGGACGTATTCGGCCCGCGCGGGGTGCGGCGAGTAATCGAGCACGACGACCCACGGACCGCTCGCCAGATGGAGCCGGCGAAAGGCCGCGTCGTCGTACTCGTCAATCCGCTGCGGGGAGTTGTTGTTGCAGACGAACCAACGCCCCCGCGCGGGATCATGTCCCATCAAGGTCTGAAAATGGTTGCTGCCGGCGCCGATGGCGGCTCCGCGGCCCGTCGAGCAGGCCCACTGCATCCAGTCAAACGTCGTCTTGCCCGTGATGTTGAACGCCCGGATGCCGCGGCGGTCGCAGTAGCTGGCCACGCGGCTGGGCCCGGAGCCGCCCCGCTCGGCGCGGCCGTACTCCGTGTCCCAAAGCAACGTGGCCGCCGCCGGCACGTTCTGATCGACGCCGCACATGCCGAGACTGCACTGCACGCAGCTGCCATCGGGGTTGCGATACCACTGGCGGATCTCGGCCGGCAGATCGGCAGCCAGTTGACTGGCCACCTGCGCATACACAGGGCTGCCAACCAGGGTCGCAACGATGATTGCCCCAAACCATTTCATTTGTTTTGCTCCTATCGCACGGAATTGGCCCACATCCGGGGTAGACGACTGCGTAGCTTTTCCAGCGCCGGCCGCATGAACGGGCGTCGCGGATACCGCTCGCGGCGGAACAGCCCGCCGATCTCATGCGCCCGACCCGACTCGCCCACCGCCTCAGCCTCCGGCCCAACGACCACTGCCTTCGCTTGTTCCTCGACGGCATACCCAATCGCCCGCTTCAACTGACCTTTGCGCGTGTGGGGCGGCTGCCCCGCAGGCGACGCCGTCTTCCGACGGCGGATACTGCGCCGCGCCGTCAGCCGGATCGCAGCCCCGGCCTGGCCGAGACTCGTGAAGTTGGCGCGGCGTGCTTTTGCCCGAACCTTGGGCATCTCGGACTTGGTGCGGACCGTGAACCCCAGCATCGCTACCTCAGCAACTGGAACGTGAATGTCAGGACGCTGGTGAACTGTCGCAGCTCCTCCAGGTGCTCAAGGGAGTACAACGGGTCGTTCTCGGTTCGCACCCACACGGCGTCGGGAAAGGTCGCGAACCGCCGCGTCGTGCGGACGAAGTCGGCGATCTCCTCGACCAGCCCGATCAGCGGATCAATCTCGGCGTTCTCTTCCGTGTCCAGTTTCTTCTGCACGGCCACATCGACCGCACACTCGTTTCCGGCCTGGCCGCGCGTCCCACCGCTGGTCTTCAGCGCCCGTGGGACCACGCTCACTCGCAGCGTTTTCATGTCGGGCAACTCAAACTGCGGCCGGTATTGCCTCTCGGCCGTCAGGGGCTGGCTGAACGTGTGACCGTTCAATCCGACCAGAACGGCTTCCGCGATACTGACAGCCACTGCCATACCTGCTCCTTACGCAAAAATGCGGTATGCGACCCCTTCGCCGGCGACCGTCGGCTTGATGTAGACCTTGCTCGCGTCGTCGATCTGGATGAGAAACCCGTCAATGTTCGTCGCCAGGATCGGCATGTTCTGACTGCCTTGGTCGCCGATCATGACCAGGGCCGTGTTCTGAAGCGCTCCCGCCGCGTCGACCCTGGCTCCGATCCACACGAACTTGCAGGGGGTCACCGCCGTCACCAGTTTGCGCGCGGCTGTGGTGGGGGCCGTCCGCGTGCCGCCTACCATCGAAGTGGGTGGCGCTGTCGCCACCAGCCACGCGCCGTTGGCCGGGTCCACCTCGATACTTGCGGATTGCACCCACTGCCGCGTCATGCTTAGCCTGCCTCCAGCGTGTCCACGTGCTTAGTGTGAATTCGTAGCGTCTTGCGGTAGGGGTCTGAGTAGCGGTAGTGCGGCTCGCGGCCGGGGGCCATCACCTCGTACAGGAACGAGGTACTCCCCACCGTTTCCCGGATGCGGTCTCCGCGGTTGGGCAGCGTCCGCTGGTCGTCGATCACCAGGTCGGCCGCGAGCAGTAGGTAGTCGCGGGCTTCAATCTTCTCCGCCACCCCCGAGGCTCCGACCACCTCGAAGACCGTCCGCCCCACCGTGGCCGAAACGTCAATCGACGCCAGGCCACGGTGGTAGGTGACGATCCGCGTGGCGTGTCGAGTCCGCTGGTCTTCCAACCAGTCGGACCCCTGCTGGAGCAGATCGGACATGGCGAACTCCTCTACTGGCTCAGGCGGACGCGGACCGTGGGGTCCGAGTCCACCGCAGCCTTGATCGTCTTGCCGATGCGCTTGTTGCCAACGGCGGTGGTGGTTGCCAGGGACAGCCCGGCGTCCCAGTAGACTTCCAGGCCGACGCCAATCGCCGAGCCGACGCTCGTGGCCTTTGGAAAGTCGAAGACTCCGACCACGGCCAGAGCGCCCAAGCGAGCGGCCGGAATCTCCGTCTTGGCAACTCCCACCAGTTCGCCTTGCACGACGACCGCGCCCGCGGCGACCGTCGCCACCGGTGTGTAGTCGATCGTGTCCCCGTCTCGAATGAATGTGGCTTGAGGCATTGCGAACGCTCCGGACCAGGTGCCTTGTAAATGGAATGACGGGCGACGCGATTACACTTCGCCCTTGGACCGCACGCCGCCTCGCGGGTCTTGGAGGCTCGCGCCGAAGTCGTGATAGCCCCGCATCTGGACGCCCAACACGTTGAAGTCGGCTTCGGCCGTCTCGATGGTCGGGGCTTCCTGGCCGTTGAGGAACGCGACCTCGATCACGGGCAGGTCGTTCGGTTCGGACAGGAGGTACCAGGCCTTCGCCGAGTTGCCCGGGTACACGGCGTTGGCCAGATACCGGCTCACCTCGACGCGGAACTTTCCCTGGTGGGGATTGGCCACGGGGAACTTGGCGTTGGCCGTGGTATCCCGCAGTTCCAGGGACTTGAAGAGCTGCGAGCCCATGGCCGAGAGAGCCGTGGGTACGAGCAAGATCGCCGGCATGATTCCGATCGGCTTGCCGTCCCCATCCACCTGGTCCATGAAGGCGACTTCCGCCTTCGTCAGGCCGTCGATGGTCAGGGCCGTGTCGGCGCCCGCGAGGAAGTTCTTGTTCCCCACGGTGAAGAAGCCGCTGTTGGCCAGGAAGATGGTCCAGAAGACGTCGTTGATCTTGAGGCCGGACCCTCGGCCCAGCTTGCGGGGCACGGTGGTGATCGCGCCCAGATCGTCGTTGATGATGTCGCGGCGGTCGAGCGAGAGCATCAGGCCGTAGGTGTCGGCCTTGTTGGTGTACTGCTCGCTGCCCAGCGTGCCATGCTTGAGTTCGCCCCCCGGCGCCACCAGCTCGTACTGATCCTTACCGATCAGCCGGTAGCTCGTGACGGTCTTGAAGTCGCTGACGTTTCGCACCGCGCAGATGTTCCGCCAGGTCCGCTCGACGCTGAAGAACCCTTCGAGCAGGAACTTGTTGGCAACGTTCGAAAGGATGCCGCCAATGTCGATGGTCGAGAAACCGGCCTCGATGCCACGTCCGAAGGCAAACCGCAGCACCGCGCGGCTATCGCGGAAGTTGCGTCCCGTATAACCGTTGGCCCAGGCCGCTTCGAGCAGTAGCTCTTGCAGACCAATGCCGCCGCGAAAACGGCGCGTCGCCAAGTCCAATGTTTGCGGTTCGAAGCTGGCCTCCGGATTAGCGATGCCGGCAGTCAGCATGCAGGCCGCTTCCAACACATTCCCATTGACGGTGTTATCCACGGAATGGATCGCAGGCGCGGCGGGACGCGTGATTCGCAGCACTTCCAGTTCGGTGCGTTGTTCGCTCCACCCCTCGCGGATTGCCTGCGCTTCCAATCGCGGCGCACGACCGCCACAGATGCGCCGCACGGCTGCGATCCGTTCGGTTTCAGCGGCTGCGTCGGCACGCATCTGATCGACGGCAGTCGCGTTGACTGGGGGCGTAACGGGCGGAGTCGGCGGCGCGGGAGTGGTGGGAGGCGTTTGGGAATCGGCGTTCGGGGCGAGGTTGGGCTCGTCCATGATGGGTTCTCCGGAGGAATGAGTCGCGCCCGCGGCAACGCTGGCGCTCGTGGCACCGTCGGCCCCAAGGTCGACGAAACTGATTTCACCGAGCGTCGCCTTGCGGACGACATTCAGCGGGCCGCTATACTCGCGACCATTGACGATCACCTTCTGGCTTTCCTTAACGAACTCGAACTCTTCGACACTGGTGCCGACCGAGGCCTGCCACGGAAAACCGTTCTTGGAACTGACCACCACTTCGCGAGCGGCCGCCGTATCGCGCGACACCAAACCGCCGGCGACGAGTTGTCCCTGCTCGATGCGGATGGCATCGGTGTGTCCGACGCCCGACAGCGGATCGTGCCCAAACCGAATCGGTCGGGCTTGCGAGGGAATCGCCAGACCCGCCAGGTCGAGGATCACGGGATAGCGCCAGCCGGCGATTCGCATGGGAGTGCCGGTGTAGGCCACCATGCGAAA
>Ga0335394_10005838_pt1 | contig 13899 bp, 10 predicted proteins | sample MAT03_FD_205741 | JGI IMG/M metagenome (GOLD analysis project Ga0335394, IMG submission 205741) | Freshwater microbial communities from Lake Fryxell liftoff mats and glacier meltwater in Antarctica - MAT-03 (spades assembly) (version 2) ...
GAGCAGCGCCGCGCTGCTCGCCAGGTCGCCGCTGCCGAGGGCGTGTGTCGCGGGCTCGTCGGGGACGCGCTGGCCGATGAGCTGGGGCTCAGTCGAACGAACCACCGCTACTGGGTGCCCGGTTTGCGGCCTATTCTTAGCGGATTGGAGCGGGTTCGGCTGGGTTGGCCAGGCGCAGATGCACTGCTCGAAAAACTGGGCGCCCGCTACTGGGACTTCAGCGTTAGCGCGGGTCTTGGTGGAGTGCCTGCGCGCTTTGCTTTGCCGGAGAGGCTCGGGGTCAAGCCTTCTCGACCGTGACCTGAACCGACACGCCGTTCACGTCGAGAGTCGCCTGACCCTCACCTCGCACGAATGGGCTGGCCAAGACTTCGCCCGAGATCGTTTCGGCGTGCGCGAGGATGGCTGCCGCAACGACTTCGTTGCTACAGGCCCACTGAACGGCGATGCGGTCCGAGACCTCGAGGCCGCCCGCCTTGCGCATGCTTTGCAGCTGACTGATAAGCTCGCGTGCGTGCCCTTCGGCGATGAGAGCGGGCGACAGAGTCGTGTCGAGCACGACCGTGATCGTGCCGTCGGTGGCGACGGCTGCGTCGCCTTTGGAGCTGCGATGAAAAATCACGTCATCAGGCGTGATCTCCAACTCGAAGCGGACGAATGACTCTCCACGCTCCAGCGTGGCGATCAGCTCTCGACCCTCGTCATTCTTGTCCAGGTTTTCGATGAAGGGCTTGAGTACGGGCATCTTCGCCCCCGCCTTCTTCTTCAGGGACGCGAAATTCGGTTTGGCGCTCACGCTGGCGAAGGCGCTCTCGTCCGAGAGCGTCACGACGTCTTTGACATTGAGTTCGCCCATGATCAGGGCCGCCTGCAAACGCACCTGCTCGCGCACGACCGGATCGCGATGCACGACGCTGAGCTGCGCGAGCGGTTGGCGCACCTTGATCTTGTGGTCTTCGCGCAGCTTGCGTCCGAGCGCCACGACCACGCGAGCTACGGTCATGCGTGCCTCCAGCGCGGCGTCGATGCGGGCGGGCCGAACCTGCGGGTAGTCGACGAAATGGATGCTGCCGGGAGCACTCGCATCCACGGCGCACACCAACTTTTGATGCACCAACTCGGTGACGAACGGCATGAAGGGCGCCAGCACTGTCGCAAAGGTGGTGAGCACTTCGTACAGAGTCGCGTAGGCCGCGCTCTTGTCGGCGTCGTCTTGGCTCTTCCAAAAGCGCGCGCGACTCGTGCGGACGTACCAGTTGGTCAGGTCGTCGATGAACAGCACGAGTCGCGGTACGACGTTGTAGAGTCGGTACGCTTCCATTTCCTGGTTCACGTCGCGCACCAAGCTCTCGAGCACGCTCAAGACCCAGCGATCGATCTCGGGGCGCGCAGCCAGCACCGGCGCGTTCCAGGTTCGCGGATCGTAGCCGTCAACGCTGGCGTAGGTGGTGAAGAACGACAGAGCGTTCCAATACGGGAGCACAACCGTCCGCACGATCTCTTTGAGGCCCTTCTCGGAGAACTTGAGCGGCTCGCCGCGCACGACGGGTGAATCGATCAGGTAAGCGCGGAGCGCATCGGCGCCGTACTTTTCCAGTACCTGGTTCGGATCCGGATAGTTCTTCTTGCGCTTGCTCATTTTCTGGCCGTCTTCGGCCAGGATGAGTCCGTTCACGATCACGTTCCGGTAGGGGCTCTTGCCGAACAACGCCGTGCCCAGGATGAGCAGCGTGTAAAACCAACCGCGCGTCTGATCGAGACCCTCGGCGATGAAATTCGCCGGGAAAAACGCGCCGAAACGCGCGTCGCCGCCCGGGGCATCGGCTGCGTCGCCGGGCTCGAACGGGTAGTGCTGTTGCGCATACGGCATGGCGCCGGACTCGAACCAACAATCGAGCACCTCGGGCGTGCGCTTGTAGGTCTTGCCGTCTTTCTGGATGACGACTTGGTCGACGAAATGCTTGTGTAAGTCCGTGAGTCGGACGCCCGATAGCGCCTCCAGTTCGGCGATCGAGCCCACGCAGATCTGGTCATTCGCGTCGTCGACGTTGATCCAGATGGGAATGCAGGAGCCCCAAAAGCGATTGCGGCTGATGTTCCAGTCGTTGGCGTCCTTGAGCCAGTTGCCGAAGCGATTCTTACCGACAGCTTCGGGCACCCAGCCGACAGTGTCGTTTTGCGCCACGAGATCGTCGCGCATGTCACTGACGCGCACGTACCAAGCCTCGATTGCGCGGTAGATGAGCGGTGTGTCGGTGCGCTCGTCGAAGGGATAGCTGTGGACGATCGTGTCCTGGTGGAGCAGGGCTCCGCTCTGCTTGAGCGCGGAGATGATCGACTTGTCCGCGTCCTTGCAGAAGGTGCCGGCCCACTCGGGCACCAGCGAGGTGAATTTCGCCTCGGCGTCGAGCGGATCGACCAATTCGATTCCAGCGCCCCGGCAGACTCGAAAGTCGTCTTCACCGTAGGCGGGCGCCAGGTGCACGATGCCGGTACCGTCTCCAGTGCTCACGAAAGCATCACCCAGCACGACGAACGCGCCAGTGTGCTCGGCAAAATGCGGAAATAGCGGCCGGTAGCGAGTGCCCATGAGCTCGCTACCCTTGAAGGCGACCAGGCGTTCGATCGTTTGCTTCTTGAACGTTGCGGCGACCCGCTCCTCGGCCAGGACCAAGATCTCGCCCGTACCCTCGACTCGCACCGCCACGTAATCGACGTCGGGACCGACGCACAACGCCAGGTTCGATGGCAACGTCCAAGGAGTGGTTGTCCATGCGAGCAAAGCAATCGGACCGTGGAGGCCGCCGAGTGCGGGCGCGGGCGCCGTCACGGAAAAGCGCACGGTCAGTGCAGGATCTTGAACGTCTTTGTAGTTCGAGTTGGCTTCGAAATTGGACAGCGGCGTGGTCAGCTTCCAGCTGTACGGCATGATGCGGTACGAGCGGTAGACGCGGCCTTTTTCCCAAAGCTGCTTGAACACCCACCACACGGACTCCATGTAGTCCGGATCCATGGTCTTGTAGTCGTTGTCGAAATCGACCCAGCGGCCCATGCGCGTGACGGTCTTTCGCCATTCGGTGACGTAGGTCTGCACCATCGACCGACACTGCTCGTTGAACACGTCGACGCCTCGCTCCAGGATCTGCGAGGTACCCGCGAGGCCGAGCGCTTCTTGCGCCAGAGCCTCAATCGGCAAGCCGTGGCAATCCCAGCCGAAGCGGCGCTCGACGACGTGGCCGCGCATGTTCCAGTAGCGAGGCACGATGTCCTTGATAGTGCCCGCCAGCAGGTGGCCGTAGTGGGGGGTGCCGGTCGCGAACGGCGGGCCGTCGTAAAAAACGAAGGGCGCGTTGCCTTGGCGCCGACGATTGGATTCCGCAAACGCGTCGAGCTTTTCCCACAGCGCGAGGACGGTGTGCTCTTCGCGGGAAAAATCGATCTGGGGGGAGACCTTCTCGAAGGGGCTCGGCTGGCTCATCTGGCCTGTGCCTATAGGAAACGGAGCGTGCGCGAGCAAACGCGCGCCTGTGCAAACCGGACCGCCGGCGCGGTTCAGCCGCGTGGGCGCTCGAGCGCCAGGCCGGGTCCAAGTCTCCTTTCGAAGGCGCGGCCGAGCGCGGACCACAGCTCGTCGCCGCTTTTCTTGGCGATCCAGGCCTTCTCGGCCTCGTCCCAGTCGAAGTGCCAGGCGGTGCGGTCGGCAGCCATCCAGATTTGGCGCGCGGCGCGGTGCGAATTGATCACGAATTTGGCGCCGTCCTCGAACTCGAGGCTCAGAATGTCGCTTTCCAGCTCGACATCCAAAGCGTCCGTGGCGAGCGCGTCGAGGGCGTCCTGGAGCAGGACGAGCTCGCGGTGGGCCAGGTCGACGTATTCATCCTCAGAGATCATGCTCAGGGTCATAGCGAAGCGGCGTCCGGCGCGCCAAGCCGGTCGTGCTACGCTGAGAACCGTGACGCCGCTGTCGGTCTCGAGCCGGGCCCTGTTCTTGGTTCTGTGTGTTCTGGCCGACGGCCGGGCCGACGAGCCTCGAAACCCAGCAGCGCCGCTTCTCCTGACCGTGGGTCGGAGCGACGCTGACAGCGACGGGCGAGCTGACCGACAGCAGCATCAGCTCGAGCCAGTGGCGCTGCGTCCCTTGCCCCAGCTGTCGTTCGGTGAAACCGATGAAGCGAAATGGGCTCCCACCGCCGGCCCACTGCGGCTGGTCGACGCCGGCGGGCGTGTTCTGGGAGTCCGCGCGAACGAACGCACGCCCCTCGGTTCGTCGGCGCCGTATTACCTCCTGGGCATGGCGCCGGGCCGCACGGCGCTCCGCGCGGGTGGCTCGTTGCGCGAAGCCGAAGTCGTCGACGTGCGCGCCTTCGACGGCAAAGGCCACGAGCTCGATTGGGCCTCGGCCTGGGCGTCGCCCAGTCGCGCCCTGCCTGAAGAATTGGCCGTGGACGAGCCTCGAGACGCAGATGCTCTTCATTTCGTGCTCGTTGGCAGCGCGCGCGCCTTGCCCGAAAAGCTCGAGTTGGTGAGTGAATCACCGAGCGGACGCTACCGCGACTCGCTCGCAAAGCTCGAGCTGGGCGTCGTCCCATGTCCGCCGGATGTTCACGATGTCGGCTTGAGCTGCAAGCAAACGGGACCTGTCCGCGTCGTCGGCGACGCGGTCGATCGCGCTCACCCGCGCGTCGTCGGGCGCTCGATATTGGGTGAGGTCGGAGGTCGACTGCGGGTCGTCTTGGGCCCGAGCGCTTCCAGTAGCTTGCCCATCGGCGGACCACGGGGGCTGGAGGTCGAAGGGCCAGGTCGCTACCGCGCACGGCTCCGCGCGCGCATCCTGCGCACGACACGTGGCGGCATGCCGGCAGTCGGGACGAGTGACGCCGAGGCGCGCGACCTGGTCCTGTCGGAGATCGCTCTGGCTAGCCACGTCTGGGGCCAATGCGGAATCCACTTCGGGCAACCAGGGGACGTTGACGTCCAGGTCGTCGATCCTCCGGACGCCTCGCTCATCAGCGTCGGCTGCGACGAAGCCTTGCCCGCGAGTGGCGGTGAAATCGCCTTGCGCGTCGAGGGGCAGGGGCTGCGGCTCAAGACCAGCCCAGGCCAGACTCCCGAAGCCGTTGCAGGTCGGTTGGCCGAGCTGCTCGAAGAACGCGGCTACCGCGTCGAACGATTCACCAACCCGCGCACCGAGAGTGCAGCGTTGCCTACCGTCGATTTGGCCGTGCGTGACCGCACGGGCCGGTTGCTCTCGCTCGCACCCGACCGCGCGGGTGAAATTTCCAGTGATCCGAGCCTGCGCGTGTGCTCGCTGGCCGTGCATCTCGAAGACGGGCTGGACCATTTCAGCGACGGCGATGCCGCCGCTGGAACGCTCGAGGAACGCACACTCTTGCGCGCGCTGATGGACGACGACGCGCGCACGATCGATCTGCTGATCGTACCGGTGTTCGCGGGGTTGGGGCGCATCGGTGAGTCGTTCATCTTCAGCCCCGGCGCCAGCATTCAGAACGCGCTCATCCTCGATCGCGGCGGGATCCGCGCCAGCATGCGTTCGTTCACGCTCGCCCACGAGCTCGGGCACATCTTGCTGGACATGCCCGGCCACCCCGACGACTACGGCATCGATCGCCCCAGCTCGCTCATGGATGCGGACGCCGCCGATGGCACCATTTTCGGGCCCCGGCGCTTGTCCCTGGCGGATTGTCAGCGTGCGCTTCGCCAAAGCGGCCCCGGAGCGCCCGTGCCGCTGCTCGAAGCGTGGCCGCTGCGCTCCCCGCGTGCGCCCTGAGCCTCATGGCCTGCTTTGGCCGACGCGGTCAGTGCAGGAGCTGCCGGTCGGCGACGTCGAGAGCATCGATCAAGGCGAGCGCCAGGCGCTTGCGAGGACTGCTCTCGGTTGGTCCTACACACGCGGGACAACCGCTGGGGCATGGACAGCGTTCGATCAGGTCGCGTGCGCGGCCCAAGAGCTCGCCCGCGCGCTCGAACAGTCGTTCGGACAGGCCGACACCGCCGGGCTGCGCGTCGAAGACGAAAAGTGTCGGATCCAGACCGCCCGCGTGCCCTGCGCGGTAGTCACGTTCGGGCGCATGCTCGTTCGTTTGTCCGTCCCCGAGCGTCTGCCCCAGATCCCGGGGATCGCACATCAGCGCCAGCGAAGTGATGGTCTCGAGCGCACTGCCCACGCCGCGCAGGGCGTCGACCAAGAGCGCGCGCGGCGCGTTCATTTGGACGAGAAACTCCTCCGGGATCGTGATCCAAAAGCTGGTCGTGTGCATTTCCATCTCCGGCACGTGCACGTCGCCGTAGCCCGAGTTTTCATGCGTGAAGAACTTGATCTTCTTGTAACCCGTGACCTTCTCGATCACTTTGACGTCGCCCCAACCAAGCACGGCGCGCCCCGTCTCTTCGGTGCGATGCGTGTCGAGCACGCTGACCGTGCGGTAGGTGAGGGCGGTCGTGAAGTAGTCGGGCGCGACCTTGCGAACGAAGGCCTTGTGGTTGTCGAAGTCGAGTCGTTCGACCTGGTACTGTTCGGCGTCTTGCTGGTAGATCGCCTGCTCGTGCAGCATGGTGTGCGCCGCCCGGAAATCGAGCTCGCCGATCGTTTTTTCACAGGGGTTTTCGGGTGTTCCTTGGTCGACGATCACGAAATTGTCCCAGCCGATGTTGCGCAGCGAGACGTGGCTTGCCGGAAATGCATCGCCGGTCCAGTGGTAGCGACCGCCGGCAAAGTGCAAGAGGCCGTGCGCGGCGAGGTACTCGAGCGCGTCACGGGTGGTCTGTGCGTCGAGCGTTCCGAACAGTTCGCCGCGCAGGGGCTCGGGCGCGCTCGGGCGTGTACCTGGGGCCGCCACCTGGAACGGCGCCTCGAAAGCCGCGCATTTCAGGTGCTGGATCAAGATCTCGGCATTGGAAGGATCGATGCGTGCCTGCTCGGACGCTCCGTCGAGCAAATAGCCTGGTTCGCGCGCCAAGTACTGATCGACGGCGCCGCTCGCGCAGACGAGCACGGCCACGGCTTCGCTGCCGCGCCGACCCGCGCGACCGAAGCGTTGCCACGTGCCGGCGACGCTTCCCGGATAGCCCGCGCACACCACCGCGTCCAAATCGCCGATGTCGATGCCGAGTTCGAGCGCATTGGTCGCCACGACGCACAGGATTTCGCCAATGCGCAAACCTCGCTCGATGTCGCGGCGCATCTCGGGCAGATAGCCGCCGCGGTAGCCCATGATGGCGCGCTCGGCCCCGGGTCCCGTGCCGGCGAGAGTTTCGGCGCACTCTTCGCGCAGGTATTTGAGCATGACCTCGACCGAGTTGCGAGAGGGCGCGAACAGGATCGTCGGTACACGCGCGCGAACCAAATCGGCAGTCAGGCTGACGGCCGCCTTGAGCGTACTGGCTCGCACGCCGAGTTCGGCGTTGACCACCGGCGGGTTGTACAAGAACACCCGCCGACTGGTCTGGGGGGCGCCCGATTGGTCGACGAGTTCGATTTCCTCCTCGGGTACACCCAAGAGGCGAGAACCATGCTCGAGCGGATTGCCAATCGTCGCGGTGGCACCGATGAACGTCGGCTTGGCGCCATGAAAAGCGGCCAAACGGCGCAGGCGTGCGACCACCAGCGCCATGTGCGAGCCGAACACACCGCGGTAGGTGTGCATCTCGTCGAACACGACGTAGCGCAGACCTTGAAAGAAACTGGCCCATTTGGTGTGGTTGGGCAGGATCCCAGCATGCAGCATGTCGGGGTTGGTCAGGATGATGCGCCCTTTCTCGCGGGCCACGCGGCGCGTGTCGCCCGGCGTGTCACCGTCGAAGACCAGTGAGGGAAGGGCCAAGCCGCTCTGTTCGATCATGGTGAGCAAGCTCTGCTCCTGATCGCGCGACAGCGCCTTGGTCGGGTAAAGAAAGAGAGCCGTTGCGCTCGGATCTTCGCTCAGGGCTTGGAGCACGGGCAGGTGGAAGCAGTAGCTCTTGCCGCTGGCCGTCGGTGTGGCGACGATGACGTGGCGACCGCGTCGCGCGGCGGCGATGGCTTGCACCTGGTGCGAATAGAGTTCGCTCACGCCCTTGTTCGACAGCGCGCGCAGCAATCCCGGACTGAGGTCAGGCATACCGCCGTAGCGCGCTTGGGTCGCCGGAAGCGCGCGTTCGGCCGCGAGGCAGGGGAGGACCCGGCCTTCGCTGAGCCAGCTCTTCGTGACGTCATCGAGGCCACGGGACAGCTTCCAAGGTGGGGCGACCATGGGCGCTTTTTTAGCGCGACGACTGGTACTAAACAAATGTCACGTAGAACCGGCCTGCAGGGGCGCTGGCGACGCCTGGCGCCGGCCGTGTAGGCTTGCTCCCTCATGCGCACCTTCCTGTTTTTGCCCGTCCTGCTGGTTCTCCTTGGAGGCTGCGAGAACGAGGCCGTCAAGAAGTGCCACGCCGATATGAGCACCGCACAAGCGGCGCTCCTCGCCATGGATCCGAAGGATCGCCCCAGCGTCGAAGCAGTGCTCGGCATGGTCGAGGGCGCACTGAAAGTCTGCGGCGACGCCAAGCGCACGGACGAAATCAAGGATCTGACCGTGGCGAAGAACAATCTGTCGGGTCACGTCGATGCTCTCAAGAAGCGCGCAGAGCGCAGCGCTCCGCACGCATTGACTCCCCAGCAGCTCGAAAAACTCATCAAAGACGGCGATCCTGCTTGCCCCAAAGGGCACGCGTACGAACACGGCGACTCCAAGAAGTTGATTCAGTGCACCGGCCCGCAGCTGTTTCAGATGAACTTCGCGCAGGCATCGGAACACTACGGCCGTCGCGGTTTTACTGTAGCAGTCGATCCGAGCGGCAAAATTTTGCGCGCCGAGTTTGGCGCCGAGGTCGTCATCTTTCGCTTCGTCGAGCCCAAGTCGACCCACGCCGCCGCCTGCTTGTCGCTCACGGCCGCGCCCGGTATCGCCTGGCAAGAGGTCGTCACGCGCGCGACCGGGGTGCCGCCGCAAAAACTGACCGAGGGCAAGACGCTGGTCCTCGGCGGCGTCACCGTGCCGTTCCGGCTCGAGGGCCCAGGTCCCGACAAGACCGTACATCTGGGCGACTGCCCCCCGAAGCCCGCCGCGCCCTGAGTCCTGGCCGGGCTGCCTGTCTTGTCGTAAAGGAGCCGCCAGATGACACTCAAGGACGAGACGGCCGACGGCCACCACAGCGCGGCGCCGGGTGAGATCGAGCACGTTCTGGCTCCCGAGGCGCCGCCCGGCATCGAGGAAATCGAAAGTCTGCCGCACGGCGAAGGCGATCGCGTGTTTGCGAGTGGCGAGCCGCGCGCATCCGAGGTCCCCACCATCGAGCCGCCGCCGCCCGCGCCCGAGCCGCGCGCCGAACGTCCGACCTACGTGTTTTTGGGCGTCGTGGCCGCGATCTCGCTCGTTCTCGACATCGGCTCGAAAGCTTGGGCTGAAGTCACCCTGAATCGCCGAGGCTTCGAACCGATTGAACTCATCGACCATCACTTGAGCATCACGCTCGCCTACAACCAAGGTGGAGCCTGGGGGTTGTTCGCCAACGCCGGTGAGATGGTGCGCAAGCCCTTCTTCTTGATCGTGAGCGCTGCGGCCATTTGGTTCATCGTTTCGCTCTACGGACGCCTGCAAACCGGCCAAAAGGCGCTGACCTGGGGCCTGCCGCTCGTTCTCGGCGGCGCGCTCGGCAACCTGAGCGACCGCATCACCCGCTCGCAAGTCGTCGACTTCATCGACTACCGCGCCGAGTGGGTCCTCCACCTGAACAGCTTCGTCCACAAGTATGTGCGGGTCTGGACGATCACCGATCACTGGCCCACGTTCAACGTCGCCGACGTCGCCATCTGCATCGGCGTCGGTCTGATGGCCGTCGACATGTTCAGCTCGCGCAAGCGGCAGAGTACCCTCGGCTCTGCGCCGCCGGCTGCGCCTCCTTCCCGCGGCCACGAAGAGCCCGTCGAGCCGACGCCCGCCGTGGCCGTCGACTGAAGCGCGCGCCAGGCGATCATGCGCGGACGACTCTTCGAGCTCTGGGGCACCGTGCTGCCGAGCTATTTCGTCCTGTTGGTGGTGGGCTTCATGTTCGCGACCCTCGCAGGCGCTCTGTGGGCGAGGCGCGTCGGTCACGATCCCGACGTCATCGTCGATTTGGGTCTGTCGATGCTGATTTTCGGCGTTCTCGGGGGGCGGCTGCTCCACGTCTTCGCCGACGGCCACTTCTTGGACTACGTGCATCTCTGCACGGATCCGGGCCTCGTCGAGTGGAAAATCAGCAAGCTCGAATGCCTCAGCCAGAGTGACCCCGGCGCGCTCGGCGGCTTCTTGGGCGAGCACCCCGAACCGCTCGGACGCTGGGATCAGGGGGCAGGGGTCTGTCGCCCGCTCGCCAGCGATTGCTTTGCTTGGGCCCGGTTCTGGGCGGGTGGTCTCACCTACTACGGCGGCTTCCTCGGGGCTTCGCTGGCTGCCTGGTTCCTGCTTCGCCGAGACCGGTTTCCCTTCTGGAAAGCGGCGGACATGGCCGGAATGGTCGTGCCGCTGGGCTTGGCCTTCGGACGCATGGGCTGCTTGCTTGGTGGCTGCTGCTTTGGCAGACCCTGGAACGGCCCGCTCGCCCTCTCGTTCCCGCCAGGAAGCGCGGCCAGCGCCGCACAGGCGCAAGCGGGCCTCTTGCCCTCCGCGTTCAGCGCCTCGCTGCCCGTTCACCCAACCCAGCTCTATGAGGCCTTTGGTTCTCTCGGGCTGGCCTTTGCCCTGCTCCTCTGGGTGCACCCGCACAAGCGTTACGACGGCCAGGTCTTTGTAGGCTTCGTGACCGGCTATGCGGCGCTGCGCTTCGTGCTCGAGTTCTTTCGGGCGGACGAGCGCGGCGGTTGGGGTTGGTTCAGCACGAGCCAATGGGTTGGTGTTGGCCTGTTCTTGGCTGGGCTATTCGTCCACGCTCGATTCGCTCGCCGTGCTGCCAGCTTGCCTGCTGTCGCGCGCCCAGATCTGAGCTAGGCTTCACGCGTGCACTTCCGGTCTTTCGCTTCGCCTTCGTTCACCTGGGGTTCGCTTCTGCTGTTGTCGTGGAGCGGCGTGGCCTGCAGCAACAATACAGAAAACGATCGCCCAGCTTACGACGGCGGCGGCTGCGATTCGAGCTGCGGCACGGACGGCGCTGTCGGCTTCAGCGACGGTGATGACGCCGGCTCGGGAGGAGCGGGCGGCGGCGGCAGCGTGAGCGCGACTGGCAGCGTCGTGGCCTTCGCCGATACGGGCTTCGTGACGACGAGTCCAGTGACCGAGGGTCTGACGGTGCGCGCCGAGCCCGCCGTGGGCGCGGCCTGGATTTCGACCACCTATGACGGCACTAGCTTTGATCTGACGGGCGTCGCAAGAGGTGACGCCGTATGGATGGCGGCAGATTCGGCTGACACCACGCAATATTTCGTGACCATCACGCGCCAGGACACGAGCAAGAACAAGGCTCTCTCGCTCCCGCTGATGAAGGCGGATTTGATCGAGACGATCTATAACGTATCGGGCGCCTCCGACACGATCAGCGCCGCCGACGCGCAGCTGGTCGTCCAGCTCGTCGACAACAACGGGGCTGGGATTGCCGGTGTGACGACCACGGTTGCCGGTGCGAGTTTCGTTGCGTACTCGGAGGCCAATACCTGGCAGCTGGTGCTCACCGAGACGAGCAGCGACGGTCAGGCATTCTTCGGCAATATTCCAGCCGCCAAGTTTCCAGGCGGCGAGATCGAACTTGCCCTCGGCGGCAACTTGGTGCGCACCTTGCCGGTGGTGGTGGCCGCGAACGCCGTGACCGTTGTCCGCATCGTCGCCAGTCCGTGACTCGGGCGGTGCGCCTTGCTAGGCGAGTCGCATGGCAGTGCGCATCGACGGCAAGGCAATTGCAGCCAAGGTTCGCGGCGAAGTCGCCGCATCGGTCGTCGAGTTCGTCCGAGCGCACGGTCGCGCTCCCGGGCTCCACGTCGTGCTGGTCGGCGACGATCCCGCGTCTGGCGTCTACGTGCGCAACAAAGAGATTGCGGCCACGCAGACCGGCATGGCCGGCCACGTGCACCGCCTGCCCGCCGACGCGAGCGAAGACGCCGTGCTCGCGCTCGTGCGCGAGTTGAACGCGCGCGACGACGTCGACGGCATCCTCGTGCAGTTCCCCGTCCCGGCGCACATCAGCCAGGGCCGTATCCTCGAGACGATCGCGCCCGAAAAGGACGTGGATGGCCTGCACGCCGTCAGCGTCGGGCGCTTGTGGTCCGGGCTGCCGGGGCTGGTCTCGTGCACGCCGAGCGGCTGCGTGCGGCTGCTCCGCGAAGCTGGCGTGCAGCTGGCGGGCCAGCGCGCCATCGTGATCGGTCGCAGCAACTTGGTCGGTAAGCCCATCGCCGCGTTGCTCTTGCAAGAAGATTGCACGGTGACGCTCGCGCACTCGCGCACGGTCGATTTGGCGGCCCGCTCGGCAGAAGCCGACATCGTGATCGCCGCAGTCGGTCGCCCGAAGCTCGTGGGCGCTTCGTGGATCAAGCCGGGCGCTGCGGTGATCGACGTCGGCATCAATCGACTTGCGGACGGCACGATTGCAGGCGACGTCGATTTCGCAGCAGTCGAGCCGATTGCGGGCTTCATTACGCCGGTTCCGGGTGGCGTCGGGCCGATGACGATCGCCATGTTGCTCGAAAATACCGTCAAAGCCGCGCGGGCACGCCTCGGCTGAGCGGGTTCACACGGGCTGAACCGGTTCACACGGGCTGAACCGGTTCACTCGGGCCGAACCGGTTCACTCGGGCCGAACGCCGTCACACCAGCGCAGAGCGCAACCGCTCGAGGAGCGCGTCGGCTTGCGCGGCCGTCTGCTCCAGCGACCCACCGTTGTCGATGACGGCGTCGGCTCGCTTCACTTTCTCGGCGAGCGGCCACTGCGCCGCGACGCGCTGGCGTGCGCTCTCGGAGGTGAGGCCGTCGCGTTCGGTGATGCGCTCGACGCGGAGTTCGTCGGGCGCGTCGACGACGATGACGGGGCGAAAGCGTTCGGCCTGACCGGTCTCGAACAGCAGCGGGATTTCGTAGCAAATGAGCCGTTCGCCGGCCCGTTCGAGCGCGGCGAAACGGGCTTCGGCGGCGCCGCGAATGAGGGGGTGCAGCAACGCTTCGAGCTTGGCGCGCGCCTCGGCGTCGCCGAAAACCAGCTGCCCGAGCGCCGCTCGATCGAGTTCGCCGTTCGGCGTCAGCACACCTGGACCAAACGCGTGGGCGACCCGTTCGAGCCCTGCGCTGCCGGTCGCTACGACTTCTTTCGCCAAGGAATCGGCGTCGACGATGGCGAGTCCCGCGTCCTTCCAGAGGCGCGCCACCGTGCTCTTGCCGCAGCCGATGCCGCCGGTCAGGGCGAAGACGAGGCTTCCGTGGGCGCTCACCGCTCGAGCTTGCGTGCCTCGGGCGCGCTTGGAAAGCAGCCCAGGAGCAGCTAGGTCGCCAACATGGGACGGGGAACGCTCGGGGCCGTGTTGGCCGCCCTTTTGGGAGCCTGCCAGACGACGCCTGCTGCGCCCCCCAGAGCGGAGCGCTCGCCGACCGAACGAGCGCGACAGCACGCGTTTCAGGTCCCGCCTCCACCTGCCGCGCCGGCAAGCGAGGCCGATTGGTGCGTCTCGGGGGGCGCGGCGCTCGTCGGGGCGCCCGTGGTCGACGCCGACGATCGACTTTATTTCGCCAGTGCGGACGGCACGCTGCACGCGTTCGAAGCCGACGGCCGCTACCGCTTCAGCTTCACGTTGCGTGGCACGCCGCTTGGCAGCGTCAGTCTCCGCCCTGCGGACGGGAGCATCTTGCTCGGCACGACCGAGCGGCTCGTCTATGCCGTGAGCCAGAACGGCCTCCTCCG
>Ga0335394_10005840_pt1 | contig 13896 bp, 9 predicted proteins | sample MAT03_FD_205741 | JGI IMG/M metagenome (GOLD analysis project Ga0335394, IMG submission 205741) | Freshwater microbial communities from Lake Fryxell liftoff mats and glacier meltwater in Antarctica - MAT-03 (spades assembly) (version 2) ...
TCCTCGCCATAGTCATAGCGAAAGCGTTTGATATCGTCCCTCGCTTCGGGAAAGTCAGCCCCGGCCACGGGATCCTTGCCCCAGCGGCCGTGGCCATGGATCGCAACTATGAAACCTCGTGGCTTCTGGTCCAGCGGGCGCAAAACGATGGCGGGCAGCCAGGTATCCGGTGCGGTGTGGAGTAGAATCTTTTCCTTCCGCAAGCCGCCCGCTTCTATCGTCCAGAGTCGTTCCATCTCCAGCGGCACATTTTCCGGTAAAGGCCCGACACAGAATGAAAAGCGCTCGGAAAAGCGTTCCCGCCAAATTTCATACTCTTGCCGCGTCGTTCCAGCGAATAAACATTCCGGTTGATGTTTGGCGGCAAGGTTGAGAAAAAACTGACGGGTCGAGGTAAGGGATTGAGGGTGCATGTGAGAAATGTGCTAAGCTGGGTCCCAAGCCTAGTCGGCTGGGGCTGGATGGCAGTCTGGCAGCTTAACGGGCAGATTGCCAGCCTGCGATAGGTCGCTAAACCCATCGGCCCGCCACGATGGCGACTGTGGCCAGGAAAGAAGCCATCCCATTAACATGACTAGCGCCTGGGCCGCAAATGTCGGCGTCGCCACCTTAAAGCATTTTCCATAAGCCCTGACTCCTGATTTTGAAGATTGTGGATGCATTTATAGCCTGTGAACGTGGGGATCAAATGTTTGAAGTATCAACCGATGCCAAGCGGGCCAATGAGGAAAGGATTTCGGATTCGTAAAACTCCACCGGTTCAAGCAACTCATCCGCCTCCTGTTCACCAATGATACGGCAATTTAATCCATCATACTCGACGGGACCGTAACGAGCGGGTCTGCCAGACCTCGAAAGGTTTTCTGCATAAACATCTCCCTTGGAAAAGTGCCAAAATTCAAAAGGATAGGCAACCCATCCGTGCCCTAAAAAAATTCTTTCGATCTCTCGCCGGTTCATTCGGGCACACTCACTGATGAATGGTGAGTTCATTGGGCTCTTTTCAGAGAATTCACAATATGGCCCACCTCGATCCACGTCCCTGCCTGTCGCCTGATCAACAATACTGACGTCAATAGCAGACCCGGAAATATGGGTGCCTACTCGACAGCGAGTGGCAATGAGTGCACCTACTCGTTGCAACATGAAATCAGGCGAGGGAATTTCACCTCTCAATTCCCATAGGACTTTTTGTAAAATCGCGTCAAACAGTTTCGACGTTCGAGATAATTCTCTTTGCATTGTCGGAGTGCGATACCCCTCCTCGACCCGCAAGATCCATCCCTTGGCGTTTATCTCCGCTGCCACATCTCGAAAAGACGGCAGCAGCCCTTCTCGAAGCGAAAATATCCGCGGATAATAATTGTTAATCTTTGACTCAGAGAAAGACACGGCGAGGTTTTCCGTAACCATACTCATCGGAAGCAATCTTTCTCCGCAATCAACGATCGGGTAGTCTCGCATTTGTTGCATGAATAGTGCGGCCTGATCCATGCGGTCAGTCCAATACACTCTCGGATCGGTGGAAGCTACAGACGTATCATTCATAAACTTTTAACAAGGGTTTGCTTTCGATGTTTTCAAACGGAAACAGGGGATTTCTCCTGTTTTTGTATCGCAGGTTGTTCATGTCGGCGGTAGTCACACCCGGCGTATTAACTCTTATCATCGTGGGACATAATTCTCTATAGGCCGCCACAGGCAAATGAACCCCTTTAAGAATAATAAGATCGAAGTCGAATGGATTGAGGCCAAAAGAAATCATTTGATTGGCGCTCGCGGGCAAAACCGGCCGTGAAGTAAGCATGATTGTAAGCCCAAACTTTGTTGTGACAATTGCGGTGCGACCCATGTTAAATTCGGATAACCCACCGTGACGCGCTTCACTTTCCCGGAAATGGCCATCGTATAGGCCGAGAATGGTCACCTCGCATTCCAAAGGCGGTGCTGGCGAGAGAGGACGTTTCCCGCCCATTGAAAGAATGATGCATCCATTTCCCGCCTTTGCGATCTCGACCACGCTCGCCGGGTCGAAGAGGCAAATAAAAGAATTCTTCTGAAGCGCCAGTTTGTGACACAAATGTGCAAGGATCGTTGAATCCGCAGGGGCTCCTCCCCCCAAATTGTCGCCCATATCCAAAAGTGCCACCGGCCCCCTGGAGGCGAGTCCATCAATCACCGCTTGCTCAGGAGAAACGAGTATGCCACGAAAGCGTTCGCGTTTGTTCTCAAGCCAGTTGCCGAGACCGCAGGCGAGATCCACAGCCAAAGATGGTTTTCCATCCGTTACAACGATGAATGAGCTGCCCATCTCCGCCACATCTGCATACGGATAACCCATCACAATACTAGCCGACAAAACGCCGTCAATTTTACGCACTCGATCGAGTTCGACCTTGACCGAGAGCATCGGCTCTGCCCACGTGAGCTGGCGTTCAATATTCATCGCGACATTAGGAAAAGCGGCGGCAAGCACTGGAAAAATCTCTCCTCGCAATCTGCGCACCATTAAATCAGCCGCCTCCAAACCGCGTTGTTTCTGATCGACGTGCGGATTCTCACGATAAGCGATTACTCCATCACAACATGCGGCCATGGTTTGAGAGAAATTGGCGTGTGGATCGATTACCGCAATGAGGGGAATATCGGTTCCGACCAAGGCCCGAAGCTTACTCAACCACCACCCGTCCATGTCCGGGCGGGACACGTTTACTGCGGCCCCATGTGGTGCAAGAAGAACACCATCCAGCGCTCCTGCCCTTCGTAACTCCTCCAGCGCCATCTCCCAGAGCGCATCGAGGGCGGCATCAGTGACTGCGCCGGCAGGCATGGCGAATGCCATCATGAGCGGGACAGCTTCGACATTTGCCGCAGAAAGTCCTGAAAAAAATCCCGTTACCTCATGATGACCATATTCGTAATGACAGCGGACTTCCTCCCCTCGCAACAAAATCGATTCCTGAAAGTTCTTCAGTTCCGTTAGCTCGGGAAAAAATGTATTACTTTCATGCTGAATACCTAAAATTCCAACGCGCATAACACTCCTCAATTGGGTAACAGGGTTGCTTGAGAGACCGGATCAACGAGAGGATGCAACAATCCGCCATCAACTGTGATGGTCTGACCCGAAATAGCCGACCCTGCAGAACTGAGAAGAAGACATATTAAACCGAGCAAATCCCCTGGATTAAGCCTTCTATCGACGGCCTGCCAAGAACGGATTAGTCTATCGTCCTCCTCAGTATGGGTATCCTTTTCCACCTGTATAGCGCCGGGAATAATTCCGTTCACGGTTATTCCTGTACCCTTTAGTTCGTGGGCGAGGGAACGCGTCGCTCCCGCTAAAGCTGCCTTGGAAGCACTGTAAGCAGTCAACAGCGAACCACCCATCTGATCCATGACCGACCCGGTAAATATAATCCGTCCGGATCCGCTGCTTCGAAGAGACGGCAAAAAGGCACGCGTCAGGCTCATCGCGGAGAAAACATTGACTTGAAAAACATCACTCCAGTGCGACTGCCCTGCCTTTTCGAATTGCGCCCGTGGATCGATCGCCGCATTGTGCAGGAGCGCATCGAGAACAATCCCCTCAGCGAGAATTGCCCTCCCCACCGCCTCGACCTCCCCGGGTTGTGACAAATCGCATTGAAAAAGTTTTAACCGATCACTCTTTAGCCCTAACTCTGCCCGGACGTCTTCCATTATCTGCATTTCCCGACCAATCGCGACAAGCCAAATGCCCTGCTCAAGGAGGCCAGGGAGAAGCGCCCGGCCTATCCCACGGCTAATTCCCGTTATTAACAGAAACCGGCCATTAAGGTCTTCAAATTGAAATAGGTTGTTCGCAGAAGTCATAACGCATCTCTCGATCCAGTGGTCTCATTCACAAGGCGGTTTTGCGATAGTCGAAGCGATCCGTGAAAAGATCAGGATTCAGCTTTACCCCTAAACCCGGCCCCTCCGGCAACAGCACATGGCCATTCTCAATCACAGGCGGCTCTTCAATAAGATCCTTGTAGAAAGTGTTGATGTGAGCTCGAACTGTCTCTTGAAAACAACACCCTGCGACAGAAGCATTGACATGAACGCCGGCAAACACCGTCAAAGGCCCAGTGCAATCATGCATAGTAGAAGGTATATTGAACCCTTGGGCTATATGCGCCAATCTTGCGCTTTCGGAGATGCCTCCAACCCAGGTGGGATCGATCATTATGTAATCCGCCGCCCCCTGAATAAGAACATCGAGAAAATCCGCCCGGCTCAATAACATTTCGCTGGCAGAAACGGGCATGCCACACTGACGCCTGAAATCAGCCAAAGTTCGAATATTATCCATCTTCAGAATATCCTCAATCCAAAGGGGCTTGAGCGGCTTGAGCGCCTCAGCGATGCGTAAGGCGGCTGGCAGCATAAAAAAGCCATGCCCATCAATCATGACATCGAAGCTGTCACCATGGGCTTCACGAATTTTCTCCAACGGGCGAATGGCCTTGGCAATGAATTCATTCGATATCGTCATTCCACCATCACGATGAGCCGCTTCATCGAAACACCAGGTTTTCATAGCTCGATAACCAGCTTGCTTAAGTTCCGTAACTAACTCGACTGGATGATGAAAGAAATTATAAGAATCCTGGAGCGGTCCCGGCTCCCCCATCGAACCGTACCCCGGCCAACCATGCTTGCCGTCCGGATTTCGTCCGTAGGTAGGGTTGCCACAACTGTTATAAGTTGGCACCGAACTGCGCACCGGACCACCCAGCAGGCGGTAAATTGGCTGACTGCACACTTGCCCTAAAATATCCCATAACGCCAGATCCACGGCTGAGATTGCCCGCAACTCAGCACCGCGAACGCCGAAATTGGCGAAACGCTCGTAGAAAAATCTCCAGTGACTTTCGATCGCGAGCGCATCTGCCCCCAGTAATCGTTCGGCCATCCAATCGTGAATCAAAGACGCCACTGCCCCTGGTGCGTAAGCAGTTTCTCCCACGCCCTCTCGTCCATCCTCGGTTCGAATTCGGACAAACAAAAGCCAGGGCACAATCGAGGACGGGACGCTTGTTTCGATCGAAACAATGCGTAGAGGCTTAGCTGTGGGCTGGGGGGGAAGGTAGGTTGTTGACATTTCGTTAACGAAGACTTTGCTCGCCGCAGTTTTTAAAAAGTAGTTTAACCGTCATATTGGCCGACCGGAAAAATCGATTCGAGTAACCGAAAGCGGTGGAAGAGTCACTTCCCCGTCAACCACGTGAATCGTCTGATCTTTCATCGGAGAATAACAATCTGCCGCCGCCAAAGTCTGACAGGAAAGAACCCTTCCAAGGGCATCGCTCAGATTTACGACAGCTGCCTCTCCAAGCGCCCTGTGGCAGACAAAGAGACTGGTTATTCCCTCATGAACGATTACAAGGCTGTCAAGTTTTCCTTGATTACCCCATTCTAGATCCATCGGAACCAGACGCCCAGGAAGAGCAGACCGATACAAGCGATAAAGTGTGCCGATGGCAGTTTCGCTGCAACGACCCTTTTTCTCCGTCATCAGCCCCATGGCATTTAACAAATGATAGTATGAGGCGATTTCAATCACATCTGCCATGCGCCAAAGAACATGAACCATACCGGAAAAGAATACCCCATGCAATGCGTCGTCAGGCTCATAAAAATTCTTCCCGTCCCATTGGGCAGCATGCAGCCAATAGTTCCACTCTGTCAGAGCAAGACGTGGAATGACGCCTGCATTTCTGCAATCCTCAGAAAGCAGTTCAAGGTCGTGGCGGACTTTTTCAACACTATCGATTGCGTTGCGAAGTTGATCAGCCGGATCGTCGAACCACTGTCCCTTGTATCGATTAATCGCAAGCACATCGAAAAGCCCCTTCGCTTCGGAAAGCACTAACTCACGCAGAGGCGTATCCGCTTCGCCCGAAACACCCGAGGCCATCGGCTCAGCCAAAACAATGATTCGACAATCCGGATATGCAAACCGAACAGCGGGCACAAATTCACGGAGCGCATGCACATACATTGCCGCGTTCATATGCGACGTCTCCCAGGATCCGTATTGTTCATTGCCCATTTGAAAATAGATAAGCGGCGGCGACTCGCCCAATCGGAGATACCAATCCCGACAGTAACCCGCCCATTCCGCAGCTTCAGTCACGGTGCCACTGCCAATATTGACTGTAATATGTGGAGAGATTCCCAGAGTCCGACACAAGGTTAAGTATTCATCGGTCCCAAAATCATAGTCTGTTCTAGTCTTGAAGACCGGGTCTGGCAGGGAGGGGCGCAGCTCCCGCGGTCCTGTTCCCAAGCGCCAATGATGATTTGTTGACATGCATCCGCCTGGAAAGCGAATCATCGGAGGGTTCAACCTCAGTATCACTTCTTCCGTGTCTTTTTTAATTCCGGCCGAGTCGGCGGGCTCAAGAGATACCTGATCGATCAGGACGACTCCGGTATCCTTGAGCTGTATGAAGAATGCCGCGTCATCATCCGTTTTCTCCATATGAAATGTTGCCGAAAAACATTTCCAATAGGCGGAATCCACAAGGATATCTACCTTGGCGTAAGTCTCCTCGACGCGGCTGGCAAGAGGTCGCAGGCAAATTTCCACGCACACAGGGCGATGTCGAACTTTAGCCCATATTTTAAATTCAAGAGTTTCCCCCCGCCGAACTGGAATTCCGATCTGAACTAATCCCGCGCCATACGCCCCAATATAATTGTGAATCATTTGGCATTGGGAAGGTGACATGAACATACCCTCGATGATCTTGGCATGCATCCCGCCCATATTGAAGCCGGCCGGCATCCACTCGTGGGCGACGCCAGTTTGCACGTCGGGTGGCCCCCCGAATTTTGGATTGCGAAGCCGATTGCTCAGCAGAGACGCTGCGTTAGCGGGAACCATCTCCAAGTTAACTCCAAGCAAAAGCTCGCTCACATGATGTCTGCCGTCGCCACCCAGCACCAGACATGGTTGTTCAATAATAGTTGTCATTATCAGAAGTCGCCAAGTGTTAAATCCACTTTTTACGGCGCGTAGTCCAAACCTTTCACCAGTTTTCCGTCCGGATAGGTTATCCTGAAATACAAACCCGATGGAAACGAGTAGTTATCACCCCCACCATGCGTACACTTGATGACGATCACATTTTTGCCGCTTTCAAGCCTAACAGGAACCTTCCTCTTATCGGGCAGATCATTATCTGCCCCCGGCCGATAAAAAACATCCTTGCCATTTAAAAACACCCGGAAAGACTGGAAACTGTCCATGCGAAGTTCGACCCATTGCTTTTTAGGCGAGTTCACTTCTACACCAACATAGGCGTAAAATGCTTTCCAAGCAGGATTAACCTCTCCGAAAGAATTTTTAAAATTTAGAAACCCGGACGGACTCACAATTGATTTCCATTCATGTTTCTCTCCATCCGCCGTTTTCACCGGTGTATCGATTGAATTTAGTGGCTCAAATGGATCTGTCTTCATCTCCGCATCTCGCAGAGAATTATCAAACGGACCAAGCAATTTCCACCGGGTAACCATACCGAATTCTTCTGGGAAGGAGTCGGCCAAAACCATTAATCGCACCCCCCTTATTCGCTCTTGCGTATCCTCGACGCCGAAGACGTTGTGTTCCCTCATCAAAAGACCCGCCTCACCTAACTTCGGCACAATCTCATCCAGTTGATCAAAAGCTTTCATGCTACCTTCGTAGTCCTTTTGCTTAGCCTTCCAAACGCCGTCAAGATAGAAGTTTAGATAGTTTTGATTCAGCTTCGCGAGCTCGACTCTCTTCCGATAGACGTCATCATTGGGCACGGCGGATAGTGCCGTCTGGAGAAAGGTCCCCGCCCTCTCTATTATGTCGGGTGTGAAGAGTTCGTAATAATTTCGAACACCTCCGCTAAACAACACATTTGCAGGCATCTTGATTTCTGTGGTTTCCGCCATCGTTAGATAGTAGTCATACATCGCTTTACCCGCCGGGCCGTAAAAGGTCTCGCTCATTCGAGAGAGTTCCTCCTTGGGATCGAGGGTAATATCAGCGCTCAATCGGAAATAAAGATAATTTGTTACGAAGTTTGTCGTGTTGTCATAAAAGATCATCCCGTCCGTGTAAGTTCCCCTGGAACCAAGCTTCATGGTATCCTTCATGGTCTGTGCAAAATCCAGGTAGTTGGGACAGAAAAAGTTCGCGTTCCAAAAGAGAGGAGTGTACTCGTATGTCGTCACCCTCGAGACCAACTTCACCCAGTCGGATACCAATTTGTAAAACTGCGCCGCAGAGTCATTCTCATCGCGTGGAGTGAGTCGGTATTGCTCGTAGTTCATTCGCGTTACGCACACAATCACTTCTGGTTCTGGTTTAACGTTAACCGGAGGGAGCGTATGAAGGTTGTAGGCGCAAAATCCAACATATTTCCCAGGGTATTTAACTCTGATAATTTTTGAAGCCTCATTCGCGAATGTGACGATTCGGTCTGTCATTAAAGGCAGGCCTTCCGGTGTGGTGCCAGCCGGATCTAAAGCAACGCATGTCTTACATTGGCAGAAATCGGTATTATCGTTTGGGTCGATGGAAAATGAATCGGCATCAGGAAAAGCAGTGAAATATTCATCCATGGCATCTCCAAGGCGCTTGATCACTCCAGGATTGGTCGTGCAGATTTGCCTCGGCGAACGTTTTCCTCCTATTAGGGCATAGTATTCGGGGTGATATGTCTCTGGTTTCTCGGGATTGTTAAATATTTCTTCGGGCACAATCGTTCCCCGCGCTTTAGTCGCCCAGTTATGATCGGTTGGAAGGTATCGTCCAAACCTGTTTTGATTCCGGCGAGCCCAGGCTCGACCTTCCTCCCCTCCATGAAAGACCTTGATCCGCATGTCGGTGGATAGTTTTTGATCAATTGTTTCGTAAGGCAGGGTCAGTGATGTTACCTTGGGAATACATTCTCCGATGGCGCCAGGCATAATCCAGCGGCAGCCCCATTTGTCTAAAAGTTTATACAGACCATTGGAAATTCCATACGATGATGTCGATTCGAGCATTATTTGGGATTTTTCCACAAATATCTTGCAGTCATGCCACGCGGCCGTCTGCTCTTTGCTAAGCTTGTCGTTGGGCGACGCCGTAATCCGAAACCGGATAGGAATTGCATTGCCATGCTTTTCGGTGGGCAGATCTGCTCCGGTCATCACCTTGAAGTAACGTCGAAAGTCTTCAACCGCTGGTGCCAGGAAAGCATCGATCTTCTCCGCGTCAAGATAGATATTTGCGGAGCCGCTGCTAAAAACATCAAGACCGGGCGCGTCGGTCTCAGTGCCATTTACGACGCCAGTCAGAAAGAGGCTTATCACCAACGACATACGCAAGCTTACGGGCCTAAACAAATTCCTGAGTGCAGAGGATTCTTTTAACATAGGACGGTAATGGAACCACAAACGTGATATTTTGGAATGACACCAGTTGCCCTCTCCGCACATATCTTGCCACTACCTCGCAGAAGTCAAGTGGGCCTTTTCTATCATCCGTTTCTCACAAACACGTGCACTCCAATGAATAGTGCTTCGCTGTTCGGAGCGAGTGCCAGAATGTTGGAAAACGGCGAGGCCGCTTGACCATGAAGGGTTCGCCACGCAGCGGGAGCATCGAAAATAGACCGATTAACCTCAAAGTGCGCTGCACGATTTAGGCGGGTTTGAGTCAGGTGAATGAATATTGAGTGATTTATCTTCCGAAAGTTGCTGTTGGAAATGTCACCCGTGCGCGCGCTTTCCCCATGCGATGAATCCGATAAACAATGATTATTCAATTTGGGGTCGGGACCCAATTGTCAGCACTGTAGTCAATTCCAAGAAAAGTTTTTGAAATACGATGTTCGACATGCCCATCAAGAAACAAGAAATTGGCGCCTCCTGAGTGTCGAGTGGCGATCCCGCGAGGGGCAGCGCCTTGATCTACGCCGATCGCAGGGTAGAGGGAAACTTTTGGTGGGAGACTTGCTGGAAGCAATACCGCGTCGTCATTACTCCCCAGCGCGGGGATATCACCCACAATCACTAATTGCGCCTGTTTCCTCATGGAAAGTTTTCGATAAGACTTGTCCAACCACTGCGGATTACTACTTAAAAATTCAAAATTATATCCATAACTCTGCTCTCCATTTTCGGCCAAGGATAGATAATTTTGCGACGACTTATAGGGACGGGGATATCCTGGGCAATGGAACAATTTTGACATCGGTGCGAACGGCTCACCATTCCAGTTCGCACAATATGGAGCCAAGAAGCCATACCAGCTTACCCCAAGTCCGTGCTGATCTGTGCCCCAATGTGGAGGAAGTTTACCCTCGTTTTCCTGGCTATATCTCTCAAATCCGACCGCAATCTGCCGAAGATTTGAAACGCATGCAGCAGAGGCGGCGGTCTTGCGAACGTTCACGGCTGCTGTGGAAACAATAACCGCAAGGATGATCACTATTCCCAGCGAGATAAGAATCTCTACGAGCGTGAATGCCACAGCAGGGTGTCTTGTATGATTGGGACGAAGCATTTCGGGAATAGTTCTAGTGCCTAAATTAACGTCTTTACGTCCCCGAGATGGGAACTTCAACACCTGAAACTCCATTTAACAAGAAATAGCAACCCGCAGCAAGAACTGGCATTTCAGCGCCAGTCGGATTGATCGTAGCGTTGATCAATGGCTGTCAAGACTGTTTCCCTCATTCCAGAACCGAAGCAGTTGCTCCTTCGAGACGGCGATTTTACACTATCTCCGGAAACACAAATCTTCTGCGGTTTGGAAGTTGCCAACGAAGCCGCCTTTTTAGCGAATCGACTTTGCTGCGCGATTGGCTTTCCCTTCGAACAGGTGACCGTTCTTCCGAAAGTTGGCAACTCTTTCATCGGCCTGATGCTGAATGACCAATATCGAGACCTTGGAAAGGAAGGTTACCACCTGGAGGTGGGAGCGAACCACGTGTGGATCCGATCCGCCGAAGCGGCCGGGGTGTTTCGAGGGATTCAGACCTTGTTTCAACTCTTGCCTCCGGCCATCTACGGACGGGGGCCAAGAGTCAATGTGGCATGGATCATCCCTCACGTTAGCATTAAAGACGCCCCTGAATATTCCTGGCGCGGTGCCATGCTCGACTGCTCACGACACTTCATGCCGTCCACTTTTATTAAAAAGTTTATTGACGTTTTGGCCATGCATAAACTCAATGTTTTTCATTGGCACCTCACAGATAATCAGGGGTGGAGAATCGAAATCAAAAAATACCCGAAGCTTACAGAAATTGGGGCGTTCCGTTCAGAAACGCAAAAGGGGCATTATGATGCTCACGCGGGCGGAGACAACACTCCACACGGTGGTTTCTACTCACAAGAAGACATCAAAGAAATCGTAGCCTACGCTGCGGCAAGGCACATTACCGTTTTACCAGAAATCGAAGTGCCCGCGCACTGCCAGGCTGCCCTCGCGGCGTATCCTGAGTTCGGACCGCTTCATTACACCCCTGAGGTTTCTACAGGCTGGGAGTCTGATCCTAACGCGATCTTTGCACCCTCCGAGGCGACGTTTCACTTTTTGAAAGATATCCTTGCCGAGGTCTGCGAATTGTTTCCAAGTAAACTCATTCATATCGGGGGTGACGAGGCGGCAAAAGACTGGTGGGTGCGAGATCCTAGTGTTCGTAAAATTATGGCGGAGTGCGGCATTTCCTCGGCCAATGATCTACAAGGCTATTTTATTCGCAGGGTGCGAGGGATTCTGGCCGATCTTGGACGGGACCTCATCGGATGGGATGAGATTTTGGAAAGCGGTTTAGATTCCGGCGCAACCGTGATGGCCTGGAGGGACATGGAGAACGTCACCACAGCCGCTCTCGGGTCACACAACGTTGTTGTTTGCACAATGTCTGGAACCTATTTGGACTTCTATCAGAGCAGTAACTCGGAAGAAGAGCCGCTGGCAATAGGACCCGTCCTTTCGCTGGAACAAGTTTACCATTTCAATCCTATACCAGCCAACCTGCCAATCGATGCTCAGGAAAAAATATTGGGACTACAGGCCCAGCTTTGGTCGGAGTATATGCCCTCGCCAGAAATCGTGGAATACATGGCGTTCCCCCGATTGATCGCCCTGTCAGAAACGGCGTGGTCGGGAAACCTTAACAAAGACTACGCTGGATTTTGCGTTAGATTACGTCGTCATCTCAAAAGGCTTGACATTGCAGAGGTGCGATATCGAACCTTTTAAGGCCGCCCCACAGTGCTGGGCTTTACCGATGGTTTCCAGTGAAGAAAGATTTGGGATTTACCGTAGATGATCGTTTCGGGTTTCTAAAGTCCCCAAAACAATTACCTGATTTTGGCAGATTTACCCCGAAGGCTATAATCAGGCTTTAAAAGCAGAAACTAGATCGATCTCCTAGACACGGGCACTGTAAGGAACAGAATTTCGCACAGAGCGCCGCCGAGTAATCAGCAAACTTACCACGCCTGCAATCGCCAGATAAATTACGGTGTTACCTTCCGGGATGGCATCGTATGTAATATCTAATTGCGGGAGGAAGGCAGCTGGCTGACCAGACTCCATACTGTAGAAATATAGGAATAATGAACTTGCAGGTTGTGCTCCGGTCAAACGAGCTGACAAACCTGCGTTGGCTAATGCGGGATTTGTCAACCACAAATTCAAGTCAGACGGATTCAGAGAGATTGATACGGTTGTGTTGACCGCCGGCGACGTCCAGGGTATGGAGCCAACCAGCGATCCGAGGTCACTCGCCCCGTATAAGCCATTACTAGCCCAGGGTGTTCCGGCATTATTGTTAGGATCAGTATATGATGTTTGATTTTGATATCGCGCAGTTGCTCCTAAACGGTCATTAACAGGTCCAGTGCCTTCAACCCAGGAGTCATTTCCTGGGGCATTCTGCCAGACGGAAAAATCATAGCCAGAAAACACTGAACCACTGTGCACAGTCAACTTCAAAGTCGCGCCAGTGATTGTCGCTATGGGAATCGCGCTCAGATCAAAGCGAAGCAGCGAGTATTCTCCTCGGGTTAGACTATTTGCATACAAGGATGCACCTAAAACCGCTTCCGCCCCGAAATTGGTATAGGATTCAGATGCCGAATCTAAATTTATCAGAAGTGTATCATCCGTAGGATTAACTGTTACAACGGCTGCTTTTAATACGTCAAGAGAGCAGAGCATCAGGCCGGTCAGAACGATAGACGAAACCAGACCCTGTTTTACCACCCCCCTCATAAACAAGTTTTGTGTTTTCATACGAAAGCACCTTAATCATAAATGCTGCCGAGGCACAATGCCATGAATTGCCCTGATGCGACATATCTTGCCCATCACACCTCCTGTCAAGTGGAGACGAAAAACAGGTTCCGGTCAACGAGAACTTCTTTGCAATCTGTCTTTCGGGTGTCTCAAATGTGGGTGCGGTTGCAAATAGGATCTCGGTAGGGTGGGATGTCCCCGTCCCGCCGCGCCTTCATCCTTCAGGCCGCCCAGAGGTTTGCCCCTAGTTCATACGGAGAACCGTTCCCATTTTTAATTACACCCGTCCCTGGGGCGCATGCTCGAAATGTGCAGATTGACACGAGTAACGGAGCGCTTCTGCCGTAATGGACGGACAGCGCTCCAGCAGAGTGATTCGGCTATAATTCTCGCGCGCTTTGCAGAAAGATCGACGTTCTCGGGGTTTCTTTCAGTTCGGAGATGGCTCCCCTGTTTCTCTGCCTGCAAGAGGCAAAGCCGTTGCCTCGTATAGCCCGGAGTTGCGGCAACCCTAGGTTACAAAAGAAGAAGCCTCAACCTACAATCAGGGTGCCATTTTCCCAAAGGTGGGCGCGTCGTGGGCGACG
>Ga0335394_10005841_pt1 | contig 13896 bp, 14 predicted proteins | sample MAT03_FD_205741 | JGI IMG/M metagenome (GOLD analysis project Ga0335394, IMG submission 205741) | Freshwater microbial communities from Lake Fryxell liftoff mats and glacier meltwater in Antarctica - MAT-03 (spades assembly) (version 2) ...
TGGCCGCGCATGAGCTTGCGTTTGGCACTGTCGCGGAGGTCCACACGGGTGATCACGGGCAATTGCACGGCTCCATACCGTTCCAAAAGATCCACCCTGCCATACTTGCCGATGCTCGCATTGTGCTGGCTTTCCATGCTGGGCGTAGCAGATCCCAGCAACACTTTTGCGCCGTGCAAACCTCCCAAGAGCACGGCCATATCGCGAGCGTTGTATCTCGGTGCGGGGTCGTGTTGCTTGTAGCTGGTGTCGTGCTCTTCGTCCACAACGATCAGCCCTAGGTCGCGATAAGGCAGAAAGATCGCCGAACGTGCGCCTACGACGATCTCCGGTGCATCCCCGCCGAGGCAACGCATCCAAAGTGCCGTGCGTTCGTGTTGCGCCATGCGCGAATGGAAAACCGCGATCCGTTCGCCGAAACGCCTACGCAGCCGGGCGATGATCTGGGTGGTCAAGGCGATCTCCGGCAACAGGTAAAGTACTTGTTCCTTCCGGAGGATCGCCCGTTCAATAAGGGTGGTGTAGATCTCCGTTTTACCGGAGGAAGTGACCCCGCGCAGTAGTATGGTGTCTTGTTGAGTAAATCCCTTTTCGATCGAATCAAGAGCGGTTTGTTGTGCCGAAGAAAGCTGTGGCAAGGGCTGCTGGAGGCTCTCATCGGAAGGTTTGCCCACTTCCCGCTCGTACCGCACGAATAGTCCCTTGGTGATCAACTGCTTCACCACGGAAGTGCTGCTCTTGCTGGCATGGACCAGTTTGGCCTGTTCCACCTCTAAAGGGGCATCACTCAAACAGCGGCTCAGTTCCACAAAACGCATGAGCACATGGAGCTGTTTCGGGGCTTTCTCCAGTTGGTCGAACCATGTATGCAACGCGGGTTCGTTATTGTTTTCGGGTGCCAAGCGGATGAACTTGGCCATGCGCGGTTTCCAATCCTCCTTCAGTTGTTCTTCCAACAGCAGCGCGCCCCGGTCCATCAATCGTTTCACAACCGGCATCGGGTCCTTCAGCCCCAATAGTTCACCGGCCTCTTGCATGGTGATCACGTGCCGGTCTTCCAAGGCTTGCAACAGGATCGCGGAGCGCGCTTCGCCCGGCACATCGACCTCCACATTCGGACCAGCCACCAAGCGCGTTTCGCTGGAAAGCGATAGTTGGGCCGGTAAGGCCGCGATCATGACCTCGCCCAACGTACACAGGTAATGCGATGCCATGCGCTCCCATAGCGCCAACTGCTCCGGTAATACGACCGGCGAGTTGTCCAAGGCGGATAGGATCGGCCGCACCTTGGCGTACCCGGGATGTTGGTCATGCACACGCAACACCAAGGCACCGTAGAGCTTCCGGCCCCGACCGAATGGCACGGCCACGCGCATGCCCGCAACCACCTGCGGCCCATCAAAGGGCAAGGCATAGGTGAATGTGCCGGGCACCGCAAGTGGTAGGGTCACGTCCACGTAACGCACTTTTCCGGCATCTTTCCCCAGTATCTGCTGTGCGATGGTCGACATCCGGTACAAAGGTGGAGTTCCCGGCTTGCATCTCGTGCTTGTCACAGGAATGTAAGTGCGCAACAGAACGAGGAACGGTAGGCAACACTTTGTTATGCAACCGGTGTCCAAAGGGTATGAAGCAGAAGAAAGCCAAGCAGGAAAAGGTCCCAGCAGAGCTCCTGGACCGAGTGGCGAATGTTGGCCGCACCGTGTACGAGCGCGCCACACCGTTGTGGAGCAAGTACTACAAACAGGTGCGTAAGAGCATTCGATTCCCCCGGTATTACAAGCGCACGCTGAACTGGTGAAAGGTTCCATTCTCCTCTTTTACGGAACAGAGCTTTCCGATACGAACATTAGTCGATCGACAACCCGTTGTAAATGAGTTGTGCCGTCATGGAACGGCCCGCTACTTTCACCCCGTGCAAAAAGGATCGAACACCACAGCGGCCGTAGTCGTGCTGGGCGCGCTCTTCTTCCTGTTCGGGTTCACCACCTGGATCAATGGCCCGTTGATCGGTTATTTGAAGATCATTTGCGAACTCAAGGATGGCGCGGAGCCGTTCTATGTCACTTTCGCATTCTACATCGCCTACTTCGTGACCGCATTGCCCATGTCGCGTGTGCTGCAGCGCACCGGTATGAAACGTGGAATGATGTACGGACTGTTCACCATGGCGGTGGGTGCGCTGCTCTTCATTCCGGCGGCCCAAGGACGTTCCTACGGCCTGTTCCTGTTGGGATTGTTCGTGATCGGCACAGGTCTTTCGCTGCTTCAAACCGCAAGCAACCCTTACATCACCGTTGTTGGCCCGATCGAAAGTGCGGCCGCCCGCATCAGCATTATGGGGATCTGCAACAAATTGGCCGGTGTATTGGCCCCGATCGCATTGGGTTTTCTGCTTTTGGATGATGCCGCCACCCTGCAAACGGACCTGAGCGCTTTGGCACCAACGGAACTAGCAAGCAAACTGGACGAAGTCGCCACTCGGGTGATCGTTCCCTACGGCATTATGGCCGCGGTCCTATTCGGCCTTGGTCTTATGGTCTTGTACAGCCCCTTGCCGGAACTGGACCCGGAAGTGGAGGCACCTGTGGAAAAAGCCGATGAACGGGGCATTCTGTCGTTCCCGAACCTGGTGCTGGGTGTCATCGCCCTTTTCCTGTACGTCGGCGTGGAGGTAATGGCCGGAGATACGATCGGTCTTTTCGGCCGGTCGCAAGGCATGCCGTTGGAGGACACAACGCATTTAACCAGCTACACCTTGGCGTGTATGGTGGTCGGCTACATCATCGGGATCGTCGGCATTCCGCGTTTCTTTTCGCAAAGCACGGCACTGGCGGCATCTGCCGTTCTTGGTGTGGTCCTTACGCTGGCAGCGATCACTTTCGATGGTATGCTCAGTGTCTATTGCATTGCCTTGTTGGGTCTCGCCAATGCGCTCGTGTGGCCCGCGATATGGCCCCTGGCGATCAACGGGTTGGGACACCACACAAAGACCGGGAGCGCTTTATTGATCATGGCCATTGCTGGAGGTGCCATACTGCCGTTGGTCTATGGTTCGTTGGCCGGCATGCCTTCGATCGGGTACCAAAGCGCTTATTGGATCATGGTGCCTTGCTATCTGTTCATGGGCTGGTATGGCCTGAAGGGAGCACGAATACTGCGTTGGTGAGTGCTGAACATGTGGTACACCGGCACACTGTTGAAAACTGATCGGTACTATCCGGAGGTGCCCCCAACCACGCCCTTACCTTCGGCACCCGGACAACGAACAAATTTCCGCGTAAGCATGTCATTGTCAAATACTTCGAAGCTCTCAGCGTGCCTCGGCCTAAGCTTGATCCTGGTCGCGTGTGGTGGGCCTGGCGCGGACCACGACCAGCCCGCTGCCATTGATACACTTGCCGTGGACACCACTCCCAAGGAGTCTGAACTCATCAATGTGGGTGGCAATCTCTTCAGTATTCCTTCCCCGGTGCAGGCAGCACTGGCCATTCGCAAGGCCGGGCTGAAGTACCAAAAGGACATGACCACCCCACTTGACAAGGTGGATGCCGTGGCAGGCAAGGTACACCAGAGCAGTCTCTTGGGCATGTACGGCGCAGATATGGCATACGTGACCGTGCACAAGGACGGACAACGCGCAATGGCCACCATGCAGGCCATCGAAAAATTGGGCAGTAAATTGGAATTGTCCAACTCCTTCGATCGGTCGTTGTTGGACCAGTTCAAATCCAATTTGGGCAGCGAGGATAGCCTGTTGCAGTTCAGCGGCAAGGCCTTCCGGGCAGCCGATCAATACCTGAAGAACAACCAACGCGAAGATGTGAGCGCGTTGGTGCTCACCGGTGGTTGGATCGAATCGCTCTACCTGACCATCAGCGATCCCGCTGCCGCAAAGGATGCAGGTTTGATGGCGCGGGTAGGGGACCAAAAGAACACCCTTAACTCGTTGGTGGCGCTGCTTGAAAGTAGCGACAAGGACAAAGCCGCAAACTCCTTGCTGGCCGGTCTGAAAGAACTCCAAGCCCTATTTGCCAAGGTCGATCGGGGTTATTCCTACCAAGAATCGGTAACCGACGTGGCTTCCAAGACCACCTTCATCAATAGCAAGAGCACAGTGGACATTCCCGCTGCGCAGCTAGAGGCCATCAAGGCCAAAGTTTCCACGATCCGCAATTCGATCCTTGCCTGACCCATGCGTAGGACCCTGCTTACCCTCTCGCTTGCCGCCGCCATTGGCGTGCAAGCCCAGGAAATGTGCCAAACCATCGCCAGCCGGTGCGAGAAGTACATCACTTCCCAATACATCCCCGATGGCCAGTTCTACCGTGCACTTTTGCAAGGTGATGAACAAGCCGAATTCAACCTGACGCTGTTCGGGGGCACGACCTACCGCGTTGCTGCTTGCAGTGGCGATACCGATGGTGTGCTCCAATTCACCGTGGTGGACAGGGAACATAACGTGCTCTTCAGCAGCAAGGACCAAGGCAACGCACCCTATTGGGACCTGGCCGTGACCAATACCATTGATGTCACGATCGAGGCCGGGCTGGATCCCTCCAAGGCAGGTAGTGGATGTGCAGTAATGCTCATCGGCTTCAAGAAGTAGCGTTCTTCCTTCACTTTTCGCAACCAAGTGGGCGTCCCTCCCGTAAAGAGGGGCGCTCTTTTTGTGTTTGCACCAAAGAGTTGAAGGAAGGATACGCATGAGCGAGAAGATACTCAAGGCCTTACTGCAGCTGTTCGCGATCATTGCGAAAGGTGATTCCGTTGCAGATGGCGCAAGGCCGGACAATGCTGCCATTCTGGAGCGTTTCCTGCGCAAACAGTTCAGCAACGAGGTGGCTGCGGCCCACATGGCGCGCTACCAGGCTTTTGTGCAAGCCTTCCATGCCAGTGGCGGCCAGAGCCGCAGCGGTCGTAAGCGTACATCGCTCAACTCCGTTAAGGTGTTGAAGATCTGCATCCAAGTGAACGAAGAACTGAACCAACACCAGAAATTCGTGGTGCTCGTCCACTTGTTGGAATTCATTCAAAGCAACGACGAGATCAGTGCCCAGGAATCGGAGTTCGTTTCCACCGTGGCCGAGACATTCAACATCGGTCAGGAAGATTTTCAACGCTGCAGGATGTTCGTGGAAGCCTCGGACAGCGAACGTGCGGACGAGTCCCACTTGCTGTACATCGACGCCGCCGTAAGCAGCACCTTGGACCGCGCACGCCACATACATGCACATGGCCTGGACGGAGAGCTGCGGGTCTTGCATGTGACCAGCGTGAACTTGTATGTAATGCGCTATACCGGCGCGGGCGAAGTGCTCCTGAACGGACAGCGCATGGGAAGCGACAGCCATTACGTCCTGAGCAATGGCACCAGCGTGCGCCCACCTCACGGCGTTCCCATCTACTACAGCGACATTTTGGGGGCTTTCATGAACAAGGGTGGTCGTTCGCGGATCCTCTTCCATGCCGATGCCATTGAGTATGTCTTCCCGAACGGTCGCATGGGCCTGCACGAACTGAAACTGGCGGAGGCCGGTGGCAAGTTGATCGGGATCATGGGCGGCAGTGGCAGCGGGAAAAGCACTTTGCTCAACATCCTCAATGGGAACCTGAAACCCAGCCGTGGGCACGTGACCATGAACGGGATCGATGTGCACAGTGAACGTGACCGCATTCGGGGCGTGATCGGCCATGTGAGCCAGGACGATCTTTTGATAGAGGAGCTTACCGTTTTTGAGAACCTCTTTTACAACGCCAAGCTCTGTTTCGGCGACCAGAACAACGATCAGGTCACCGAACGCGTATTGCGCATGTTGCAAACCCTTGGTCTGTATGAAACGAAGGACCTCAAGGTGGGCAGTCCTTTGGAAAAGACCATCAGTGGTGGACAACGCAAACGCCTCAATATCGCGTTGGAATTGATCCGTGAACCCAGTGTGCTATTCGTGGATGAACCCACCAGTGGCCTCAGCTCGCGCGATTCGGAGAACATCATGGACCTGTTGAAGGAGCTGGCGCTGAAGGGCAGGCTTGTCTTCGTGGTGATACACCAGCCGTCTTCGGACATCTTCAAGCTCTTCGATCGGTTGCTGCTCATGGATCAGGAAGGGCACCCGGTGTACTACGGTGATCCCGTGGATTCGGTGGTCTACTTCAAGCGTGTTACCGGCCAAGTGAACAGCGATGTGGGCCAATGTTCCGCATGCGGGAACGTGAACCCGGAACAGATCTTCAATATCCTGGAAGCCAAGTTGGTGGATGAGTATGGCAACGAGACGGACCAACGTAGGATCAGTCCCGAAGCGTGGAACGAGGTGTTCCGTGCGCAAATGGATGGTCGAGTGGCCTTGGTACCCGAAGAACGGAGCGTTCCCAAGAGCACCTTCACGGTACCGAACAGGTTGCGCCAATTGAAGGTCTATTTCAAGCGTGATCTGATGAGCAAACTGGCCAATCGACAGTACGTGCTCATCAACATGATCGAAGCCCCTGCACTCGCCTTCCTCATGGCCTTTTTCCTGAAGTATTACCGCACTAGGCAGGGAACTTCAGGGCTGTACATATTCCGGGAGAATGACAACATTCCCCAGTACCTCTTCATTTCCGTGATCGTTGCCTTGTTCCTCGGTCTAACTGTTAGTGCGGAAGAGATCATCAGGGACCGCAAGATCCTGCAGCGCGAAAAGTTCCTTGACCTTAGCTGGCTGAGTTACTTGATGAGCAAGATCGGGATCCTGTTCATGATCTCCGCTCTTCAAACACTGTTCTTCGTGTTGGTGGGCCACGCCGTTCTGGGTATCCACGGGTTGCACATGCAGCACTGGTTGTTGCTTTTCAGTACCTCTTGCTTCGCGAATGTCCTCGGCCTCAACGTGAGTGCAAGCTTCAACAGTGCGAAGGTGATCTACATCATGATCCCCGTCCTCATTATCCCGCAGCTCTTGTTCAGTGGGATCATCGTTAAATTCGATAAGCTGCATCCCTGGTTCTCCTCGGAGAAGAGCGTACCCCTGTTGGGCAATGTAATGGCCTCCAGGTGGGCGTACGAAGGTTTGGCGGTCACCCAGTTCATGGACAACGACTACGAAAGCAAATTCTATGCATTGGATCAGCGCATGAAGACCGCGAACTGGAAAAAGGACCTCTGGGTGCGGGAATTGGAGAACAGTGCAGGGAATGCCCGTCGTGCCGTACAGGGATTCCCGGAGAACGTGGATCTCGAGTATGAACTGCAACTCCTTCGCACGGAGTTGATCAAGGAATCTGAACAATTAGAGGGGTTCGCCTTTAGCGGTATCGACAAATTGACCCCGCAAAGGATCAATGAGGGTGTACTTGACGATGTGCTTGCCAGCTTGGATGTTCTCACTTTCCATTACCGAAGCGTTTATCGCGCCGCCGAAGAGGAGAAGGAGAAGTTGATCGCCACAATGACGGCAACCCCCGATTCCCGCCAGCAGTACTTCGTATTGTTGGACCGGTACCGGAACCAAAGTTTGGTGGATGTGGTAACCAACAAGAACGATGTCAATGTGATCGTGGCCGACCACGGCGAACTGGTCCAGAAGAACGATCCCATTTACTTGGAACCCGTACGCAGCGGCTTCTTCGGTGCCCAATTCTATGCGCCTGCGAAGTGGTTGGCAGGTGTTCGTATCCCTACACTTTGGGCGAACACTGTAGTGCTTTGGGGCATGGCCCTTCTGCTGGCATTGACGCTCTATTTCGAAGCGTTCCCAAAGCTGTTGAAGCTGATCCCGACAAGATCGGAAAGATGAACTACGGTGTAACGCGTTCACCTTTGTGGACCGAGCGTTCCGGGACCTACTTACCGTCCACTTCCTCTATCTGGATCGTCTTGAACGGGATATTGATGATCCCTGCATAATCCTCGCCGGCTTCAAGCATATCCTCGTCGTCGGCCTCGTAGTGCCACAGGACGGTCACCTCATTTCCTGTGGCGCGCACCCCTTCAAGTTTCTTGAACAGGTCCAAAATGCATTTCGATGAACTTGTGTTGAAGTACTCCAGTTGAACGTGCAGTGCGGTTTTTGCCTTTGGCGCACGGGCATACTGGTCGAGCCAATCGATCAATGGTTTGTAGAAATCGATCGAATTCTCCGGGATCGAACGACCCTTCAATTCCAACAACCCCGTTTCCGGATCGAAGTGTACGTGAGGGGTCTTTGGCGTACCGTCCAAATGAAGCGCTTCCATGGTCTTTGTGCTAAGAGGTAACGTTAACGTTGAGGCTAAAAAATGCATTGTGCTGGTCGTAGGGAACGAAGCCGTATTCGAGTTTGCCACCGCTCTTACGGGCGATATCGATCATGCCAAGTCCACCACCACCATTCGTGCTGAACTTCCCATCTGCCAAAGTTTCCCGGTAGAATTCGCGCAGCTGGTCAGGAGGCAAAGCATTGATGCGGTCCATATGACCCTTCAATTTATCCACATCCGAACCAACTATGAAATTGCCAGTGAGCACTGAATAGCCATGGTCCTGGTGCGCGATCATGACGACACCATGTGGATCGGAGGAAGCGCTTCCGTGCTGCTTGCCCGTGTGGTGGAACAGATTCTGAAGGCACTCCATCACCACGTTGAACACCCGTTTCCGTGTGCGCCCGTCAGGCTCTATCGCCTCCATTTTATTCTCCACTAGACCCAACAAGGCCGATACCAGTTCCGATGTCAAATTACCCTTGAACGACAACATGACCCGACGTTTTTCCATTTCATTATACAAGTCATGTATCTGGTCGAGCATGAAAGAGCTATTTATAGTTGAAAGACCGTTCGTCACAAAGAGAAGAGCATATGGGCCAAGATCCGGAACGGAGCGTCACTAGTTATCCACGTATTTGTCAACCCGCACCGGGCGGTTACTTTCGCACGACTTTTTGCGGGATGGGGTGGTTCAAACATTGGTTCGGTACACGGTACTATTCTCTGCTCTATGGGCATCGGGACCAGGACGATGCCGCCGCATGGGTGGCCACCATCCTTGAACAATGGGCATTGCCCAAAGGGGCCAAGGTGCATGATCTGGCCTGTGGAAGAGGCAGGCATGCCCGTTTCTTTGTGGATGCCGGGTGCGAAGTGACCGGAACGGATATCTCACAAGCCAGCATCGAGGAAGCGAGGAAGACCGCACCCAAGGCGACCTTCGCGGTACACGATATGAGGGATCCGTTCGGTTCCGACAAGTTCCATGGCGCATGCTGCCTGTTCACCAGCTTGGGCTATTTTCAAGATCTTGCCGATGATCGGAAGGTTTTCCGGGCCGTGGCGGATTCGCTGGTCCCGGGCGGGCGTTTCGTAGTGGATTTCATGAACACCGAACTCGTACTTCGCGATCTTGTGCCCGAAGAGTCCGTAGTGGTGGAAGGGGTGACTTTCCGCATTACCCGTTCCCTCCAGAACGGCGTGATCGTGAAACGGATACTCGTACAGGATGGCGAAGCGGAACACCGGTTCGAAGAACGCGTGCAGGCCCTGACACCCGTGCAATTGCAGGATCTGGCCATGGAAGCGGGTTTCACCGTGGATGCCATCACCGATGGACCTGACCCGACCCCGTTCGACCCGCAGCATTCACAACGGTTCGTGCTTTGGATGACGCTGAAATGATCACAACGACCGCGCTCGCTTTCTTCCTGTTGCCATTGCTCGGTGGTGTACTGGTGCGTATGCTGAAACCGGAAGCCAAATGGTTGCGCCTTCTGCTTTCCTTTAGCGGCGCGTTCCTGCTTGGCGTGGTCTTTTTGCACATGCTTCCGGAATTGTACGAGGAAGCAGGTATGGGGATCGGGGTCTTCGTACTGGCCGGGTTCCTGTTGCAGGTGGTATTGGAGTTCTTCAGCCATGGGATCGAACATGGTCACGTGCATGCAAGTCCGGGGAAGGCTTTACCGTGGATCACGCTGCTCAGTCTTTGCTTGCATTCATACACCGAAGGGATCCCGTTCGCTGATCCTGCAGTTGCAGGAAATGTCCCTTTCTTGGCAGGGGTCCTGCTGCACAAACTTCCCATGGCCGTGGCACTTGCAACGGTGCTTCTTCGCTCTGGTACACCGCTTTGGACCAGTTGGGCCATCTTGCTGATCTTCGCTTTAGCCGCCCCGCTGGGGATCGCGACCGGGGTGATGGCCGGTGAGAACTTAGGGCACCATTTCCTGCACAACATGCTTGGTCTTGCTATCGGTATGCTGCTGCATATCAGTACCACCATCATTTTCGAAAGCGCGCCGGAGCATCGCTTCAATGCGCAGCGCTTCCTCGCTGTTCTCGTGGGCGCGGGATTGGCGCTGTTCTCCCTGCATTGATCTTTTTCTTGGACGACCCACAATACGGATCGTTGCATGTCGTTACTTTGTAGCGCAAAGTACTTTGTACATGAAAACGACAGACCCTCATTTCGAGCTCGCCCAGATCCGTGGACTCATGGACCGCAGCACACGCTTCCTCAGTCTTAGCGGCCTAAGCGGCGTGGTCGCTGGGTTGCTCGCGCTCGCTGGTGCCTTCCTCGCACACCGGTACATGGACGAGCATTTGGCCGTGCGTGAGTATCCGTTGACGTATGGGGAAGGACTCAACAGTGGGACGAATTATGTCTCGCACATGGTGGTGCTCAGTAGTATTGCCATCACCGTTCTGGTCGTCGCGTTGCTGGGTGCATTCTGGTTCACTTGGCGCAGGTCCAAGAAAGTAGGGCAGGGGATGTGGGACCCATCGGCTAGGCGGTTGGCCGTTAACCTCTTCATCCCTTTGGCTGCCGGTGGAATTTTCTGCTTGGCCTTGTTCTACTACGGCCTTCCGGGATTGGTGCCATCGGCCACTCTGGTGTTCTACGGACTGGCACTGCTCAACGCATCGAAATACACACTCGATGAAGTGCGTTGGCTCGGACTTAGCGAACTCGCCATAGGTCTGATCGCCGCGTTCTGGATCGGGGCCGGATTGATGTTCTGGGCACTCGGTTTCGGGGTATTGCACATTTTCTACGGAGCACTGATGTACCATCGTAACGAACGCGATCAACATCCCTTGGAAGACGCATGATCGAGTTGCTCAATAAAGCCTTTGAGAGCCGTGTACGCCTTGGTATCATGGCCGTGTTGGTCGTGAACGAATGGGTGGACCATGCGCGTTTGAAGGAGCTTTTGGGAGTGACCGATGGGAATCTGGCAAGCCACCTATCCGCATTGGAAGAGTTGAAGTACGTACAGGTGCGAAAGCGATTTATCGGCAAGCGACCCAATACGAGCTATAAAGGCACCGTTAGCGGCACGAAGGCGTTCAGGGCACACCTGGATGCCATTGAGAAATTGATCCGCACCCCGCTGGGTAGCGGGACAGGGGATCCGAAAACCAAATGATGTTAGACAAAAGAACGCTGAAGGAATTGGTTGAATTGGAGCAAGCCCACAACCACGAAGATGAATAGGGATCTCCGCTTCATCCGCAGGTGGATCGCGCTTTTCATGGTGGGGTTGCTCATCAGCGGCATCACCGCGGTCCCGTTGGAATGGGGCACAAGTTGGTTGGCCGATCTTACCCGCAATTGGGGCGATCCGTGGTCCAATTGGACCGCAACAACCGCTGCGGCGATCGCAGATGTTGCAGCAAACTATCCGTTCATGTTCTACGGTACCGATTGGTTGGCCTTCGCCCACATCGTGATCGCGTTGGCATTCGTTGGACCATACCGTGACCCGATCAGGAACCGATGGGTGATCCAATGGGGACTGTGGTGTTGCCTGCTCGTGCTCCCACTGGCATTCCTATGGGCACCTGTACGGGGGATCCCCTTCTTCTGGCGCTGTATCGACGCTTCTTTCGGCCTGTTCGGTGCCATTCCACTGTGGTTGGTCCTTCAACGGATCGATCGAATGGCCGTATCCCTTCAACGCGAAAAAGAATGAAGCTTCCAGCGCATTTCCGTGAACCACTTGAACTCGCAGTTGTGCTCAGTGTAGCCACGGTCCTCGCATTTGCACCAGATGCATATTTGCCCATGCTGGCAAGGGCATTCCTAGTGCAATGGGCAGTGCTCTTGATCGGTATTTCCATGTTGATGGGCTGGCGAAAACATTGGTGGACGGCCGGTGGTGCGGTGCTGGGCGCGGCGCTCTTGATGCTACAAATACCCACTACTGGAAAATTGACTGCTTTCGTAACGGACAAGCCCGGACTTCGCGTTATGCACATGAATGTCCTTCAACCCAATATCCGCTTCGACCAAGCCATTGATCAAGCACTGCGGAGTGGTGCCGATGTTGTTTCCGTGCAAGAAGTGGGGCCCGAATGGGCACTTGCGTTGGAGGCCGGTCTTCGATCCCAGTATCCATACGTGCATGTGGAATCCCGCACCAATTGCTACGGGATCGCTTTGTTCAGCAAACGACCGTTCCAGCAGGTCGGTACCGTTACGATCTTGGGCACTCCATTTATTGAAGCGGTCTTCGACGAAGGCGGCATACCTGTGCGTGTCTTGGCCGTGCATGCCACCTCTCCGATCAGCTATGCGCACTTCCAACAACGCAACGCGCAATTCGAAGAACTCGCACGCCATCTGAACTCGAGCGATACGGCCACGATCGTGATCGGAGATCTGAACACCGTGCCCTGGGATCGGGCGTTCCAACGGTTCTGTGCCACCACGGAGCTGCGCGAGATCAGCCAGGGTCCACAGCGCACTTGGCCGGCACTCGGTCCATTTTCGCTCATTCCGCTGGATCACGTGCTGGTCTCCGCCGATCTGGTTTCCACCTCGATGGAAACATTCGCCATTGCCGGTAGCGATCACCGCGGCATCTTGGCTGAAATACACTTGGCAAATGCGCACTGACATGCGCCGGCTATTCGTTTGGATGACCGTGTTCTTTGCGGCCATGGCCTATTTGGAAAGTGCGGTCGTAGTGTATCTGCGCGCACTCTACTACCCGAAGGGCTTCGATTTTCCGCTGGTGCCAATGGATGTCTCCATCGTGGATACGGAGGTCTTCCGTGAGTTGGCAACCTTGATCATGCTGCTCGCACCGGCGGCTTTGGTCACACGATCAGCTCTGGAACGTTTCGCGTGGTTCTGTTTCGGCTTCGGGATCTGGGATCTCTTCTACTACATCTGGCTGAAGGTCCTGCTGGACTGGCCATCAAGCTTGGCGAGCAGGGACCTGCTTTTTCTGATCCCGCTCCCCTGGGTGGGGCCGGTTTGGGCACCTTGCGTGGTCTCCGTGGGGTTGATCCTTTTGGCCGTAACCATCCTCTACGGTCGATCCAAAAACGCTGCCGGATCCGTAGATCTTCCTACATGGGGTTTGTGGATCACCGGAGCCGTATTGATCGTCGTGTCCTTCACTTTGGATCCAATACTATCGTTGTTAGGTGCGAACGGACCATTGGATGGAATGTCCATTACGGAGGCGCGTGCCGATGCTGTGACCAATGGCAGGGAGTACATCCCGGAGGAATTTCCATGGGCTTGGTTCGTGCTGGGGGCCGCCATCGCTTTCCTGGGTATGGTGAGGCACTTTTTCAAGCCGGTTAAGGCGTGAGAGTACCTCGAAGGACCTCTCTTCGGCGGCAGCACCCCGCCGTACGGCGAGGTGCCCTTTCGGGCGCAAGGCTCTTCTTGGTCCATACTTCCCCCGTTGCCGGGATGAAACAGTTGTTCCTCGATCGGAGACTTGTTCCAGTATCCTCACTTCGTCACGCCTTGTCTGGATCAAGAATACCCATGCGTGCCTTCCGCCTTCCTTCGCCAGGTAAGTTCGAGATCCTTCGAGGCACCCTTAGGATCCCCATTCAAGCCAGCGGATGTGGATAACGTGTAACCCTTGCGGAAGCAACCTCGTTCAAACCGCACGTCTACATCATGGAAACCAAGAA
>Ga0335394_10005845_pt1 | contig 13892 bp, 8 predicted proteins | sample MAT03_FD_205741 | JGI IMG/M metagenome (GOLD analysis project Ga0335394, IMG submission 205741) | Freshwater microbial communities from Lake Fryxell liftoff mats and glacier meltwater in Antarctica - MAT-03 (spades assembly) (version 2) ...
GTTTGCGCTGCATTTTGGGGAATGGAAAAAGAAACCCGCCCGCGGAGACGGTAAAAAAAGCAAACGCAAGATCAAGTGTTATACGTTTTGATCAGTAGTAGGCTTGTGTCTTGCTCGATTTGTTAAACCATTAAAGAATCAAGCGAAACAGCAGGAACAGCAGCGCGGCCAGAACCATTGTGACCGGCAAAGTTAGCAGCCAGGCCAGGGCGATGTTGGTGATCGTTTTTTTGCGAAGGTTTTGCACCCCGCCCTGTGCCACCATCGTACCGGCGACCCCGGAGGATAATACGTGGGTGGTGCTAACCGGCAAGTTAAACGCAGAACTCACGCCAATCGTGGCTGCGGCGCACAATTCGGCGCTTGCACCCTGGGCATACGTCAGGTGCGTTTTACCGATTTTTTCGCCGATGGTTACTACGATGCGTTTCCAGCCGACCATAGTGCCTAAACCGAGGCAAAAGGCAACGAGAAATACGACCCAAATCGGAGAAAATTCGTAGGATTTTGCCATACTGCCGATTTCAGCCTTCAAGATTTTGCGCGTTTCTCCCGTAATAAGCCCCCCTTTAATGGCTGCGTCGATGCTTTTCGTCAGGCTCTGTACTTCTTTACGGGCGGCAAAAATTTCAACATTGCTTTTCACATCGGTCGAGTCGAGTTGTACAGCCAGATCGCGGCTTTTACCCGCCAGCGCTTTCAAGCCTTCAGCTTGTTTGGGATCCAAGGCGGCCTCTTCGGTAAGCGTTCGGTCGATGACGCGGGCATGAACGGCAATGCTGGACGGCGGCAGTTGCGGATTGAGCGCGAACTGCATGGGCAGGAAGGCGATCAGCACCACCAGCATCAGGCCAACCCCTTTTTGACCGTCGTTGCTGCCGTGAAAATAACTTACCAGCGTGCAGGTGGTAATCAGAATAGCCCTGATCCAGGTTGGAGGCTTCTTTTTAGGGTCCGGCTCTTCGAATATGGCTTTCCTCTTCTTTACCGTTGAGCGCAACAGGAACATAAGGAGGATGGCGAGACTAAATCCGAAAAGGGGGGAGATCAACAAAGACAAACCGATTTCCTTGGCTTTTAACCAGTTAGGTCCGGCGCCACCGTGAATGGTCCAGAACGTAAATCCGGCGCCCAATAGAGATCCTATCAGGGTATGCGAACTGGAATTGGGAATGCCGATATACCAGGTACCCAGATTCCACACAATGGAGGAAATGAGGATGGCCAACACCAAAGCGATGTTTTCGTGCAAGGGCACAGCCATCATATCGTTCAAAGGCATCAGTTTCAGGATACCCATGGCCACACCTAAGCCGCCCAGAAAAGCGCCTAGAAAATTCCAGCATCCCGACCAGATAACGGCGGCTACCGGCGGAAGTGATTTGGTGTAAATAACCGTCGCAACGGCGTTGGCGGTGTCGTGGAAGCCGTTGATAGCCTCAAAAATGCACACAGAGACCACACAAATGATGAGTAGCACGGACGTATTTGCACTTAAATCCGCAATGAAGCCTAAGGGCATGTCAGGAGAAGGTTAATAGTGTTTATAAAGAAAGAACAAAACAAAGTTAGGAAATTGACGCCAAATGTAAGCGGGATACCAAATTTAGTTCTGTAATGAATATTAATTTATTGTTAAGTCTGGAAGAGGGCTGAACTAAAATATGGAGAAATTGCAAGGGCTTTCGAGCAGTGGCGGTAGGGAGCCCGATGAAAATATTTTCTTCCTTATTCTTTTGGATCCAGTAAAGGCAGGATGACTTCCACCCGCGTTCCGCTTCGCTCGCCCCCGCTCGACACGCCCAGGTCGGTAATCGTCACCAGATGCGTTGCGCCGGTTTTTTGCAGCTGGTGGATCAGCGTGAGCCGCTCCCGCGTGATGTCCATACCCCGCGAGCGGTGTTTTTGAAAAAGCGCCTGTCCCGATTGTTTTTCCATGCCTTTGTTATAACCCACGCCATCGTCTTCGATAATACAAAGCAGGCTAAGTTCGTCTTCCGACAATTGAAATTCAATGCGCAGGTTCCCTTCCTGCCGGGGCCGGATGCCATGCTCGATGGCATTTTCCACAAAGGGCTGGAGGATCATTGTGGGCACGTGCAGGTCGTCGATATCTACTCCAATTGGCGCAATCGTTTGAAAATGAAGGCGATCGCGAAAGCGCAATTTCTTGTTGATTTCCAGGTAGCGCTCCAGGAATTCAATTTCCTGTTCCAGCGTGACGACTTCCAGGTCGGAGTAATCCAGCGTATGCCGCATCATTTTGGCGAATTTGGCGATGTAGGATTCCGCCTCGCTGTTTCGGCCCGAGGTAATAAAACCCTGGATGGCGTTCAGGGCATTGAACATAAAATGCGGGTTCATCTGGGCGCGCAAGGCACGCAGTTGCAGGCCGGCGACGCGCAAACGGGCGGTTTGGGCTTCCTGGCGACTTCGGTTGGTTTGATGCCGCACTTCCAGTTCGCGGCGTTCGTAATCCCGCAGGTCGTCGAAATATTCCTGGTTGAGTTTCGTGGCGCGTTGCTGCCATTCGTAGGCCTGGCGGAAATCGTCCCGGCTTGCATTTAAGGCGGCAATACTCTGGCAAACCTGGGCCAGGTGGTGTTTGTCCCGTCCTTCCTGTCCGATGTCCCAGGCTTTAAGAAGGTGAATCTTGGCTTGTTCCCAATCGCCCAGTTGCCGGAACAGGCCGGAACGCCAGATTTCAATTTTAGACAGGTTGGTAAAATCGGATTCTTTTGCCGGCGGATCGTACTGCGCAGCAGCCTGGTTGAACATATCGGTAGCTGCCGGCACGTCGTCGTGCATCAGGGCGAGAATGCCCAGGTTGCCGAGCGCATGGGTTTTGGCCTCGGCTTCGCCTTCACCCGCGTATTCCAGCACTTTGCGGAACCAGAACTGCGCCTGAAAAATATCTTCGCCGGCCAGTGCCGCGCGTCCGGCATTCAGATAATGCCAGGCCAGTCGAGGCCGCAACTGGTGCTGCTCGACGATGGGCGGGACGCGCTGATAGGCATCGAGGCTTTTTTCTTTTTCATCGAGGCGTTCATACAAGTCGCCGAGGCCGCTCAGGACCAGCGTCAGCAAGTAAAAGTCTTTCAAGCCCGAGTGCTCGTCGAGGCCGAACAAATCCTTTTCTGCTTCCATCAAACTCACCAGGGCCTGGCGATGGTTGCCGGAATGCAGGTGCAGAAATCCTTCCCTGCAGTTGATGTGTGCGCGCAGGGCGGGCGTCACGCGCTCGTCCAGGTGCCGCCGGGCATGGTCGAGACTTTCCTGGGCAGCCGTCCAGTCGCGGCAGTTGAGTTGGATGGCTGCCAGATCGGCCCATAACTCGATCATCACGGATGGGGCTGATAATTGTTCTCCAATAGCAATGGCGGCCCGGGCGTGCTCCAGCGCCTGTTCGTAATGTTGCCACTGGTTGTCGAGAAACGAGGCGCCGCGGTGGTAGCCTAACTGAATATCAGGAGGGGTTTTGCTCGTGATCTGAGGGGCTATCTTGGCCAGGGCAGATTTTGCGCGGTCGAAATCGGTGAATATCCAGGTCGCCAAATTTTTGCACAGTTCGCGCAGGGCGGTTACCTGTTCGTTGGCTGGCGCGGGCTGTTTGGCCTTTGCTGCCTTGCGGACGGGCGCGATCAGGCCGGAATTTTTCTTTGCAAACGGTGTTTTTTTCATGGTGCGGTGTCGGGCGTGTCGCGGCAAAGGTAAGACGGAGCCCTCCTGTGAAACGCTGTGTTAAAATTTAATTTGCATTGCCTTAAATTTACCCCCCAGTCGGACGGCGAAAAGCACTGCGGTTTGTACACAAGTGCGTAAGGGCTTAGTCATTAGCCAATGGACAAAACACCTCGGTAGAAATTGACACTGCCAGGTGTGCGACGCTGGCAGGTCAAGCGCTCACAGGATGCAAGACCTGCCAGCGTCGAGACCTGGCCCTGTCGGACTTACTTCGGATCAAGATCCTCCATCTTGAATATCCCGACTTAAATTTTGAGTTGCCCCAAAAAACAGGAGTCATCCCTCAAAATTTTTTTACCCTCCCCAACGCGTGTCATTCCGCAGCGTAGCGAAGGAAACTACACAAGCCCCCTTATTCGAAATGTTTTCAGCAAAGATATTTCGGGTAATTTGGCTTGTGTAGGTTCCTTCGCTACGCTGCGGAATGACACCGCATCAGGTTTTATCATAGAAAAATGGTGAATTCAAAATTCGGGATAACTCATGTTGATTTACGTAGAATTTATAGTTTACATACTTGTGAGACAACCATTTTAAGATGAGACCGATGCGAAAGTTTGCAATGCACCCACACAAAGTTATTTCGCGTTACTTTGTGTCCTAACTGGTGAATTATTATGAAACAATTGCCCGCCCTCGCCGTTTTGACGATTCTATGCCTGAATGCTTGTCAGAACAATCAAAATCAAACCGAAACTACGACCACAACCGCCGTGCAACCATCTTTATTTCAACCGCAAGCCTACACAGTGCCGCACCCCGAAAAGAAACCGAAAGAACTGCTGTCTGCTTCCGGCGACAAACGAATCGACGAATATTACTGGCTGAACGAACGCGACAACCCGGCCGTCGCGCAATACCTGGAAGCCGAAAACCGCTACGCCGATTCGGTGTTGGCGCCTTTAGCCGCCTTTAGCGAACGTTTATTCGAGGAATTGAAAGCCCGCATCAAGCAGGACGATAACTCTGTGCCGTACCTGAAAAACGGCTACTGGTACTATACGCGTTTTGAAACAGGGAAAGAGTACCCCTTGTATTGCCGGAAAAAAGGCGCCTTAGAGGAGGGGGAGGAGATCATGCTCGATGTAAACGAACTGGCAAAGGGACACGCTTTTTGCGAAGTCAGCGGTCTGTCTGTGAGCAAGGACAACCGGGTTTTGGCTTATGCGGTCGATTACAGCGGGCGTTACCTCTTTAAAGCGCAATTCAAAGACCTCAACAGCGGGCAGTTATTGCCCGAAACCTTCGACGTGGCCGGTTCGCTGGTATGGGCCAATGACCATAAAACGCTTATTTACGATACCAAGGACGAGCATACCCTGCGGACCAATAAAATCTGGCGGCATACCCTCGGCACGGACCACAAACAGGACGTGTTGATGTATGAGGAAAAGGATGAAACGCTGTACGCCAACCTATCCAAATCCAAATCCGAGCGTTTTGTGTTTGTGAACATGGGCTACACCCAAAACATGGAAACCCGGTACCTGGACGCCGACCATCCCGAAGGCGAATTCACCGTATTGAAACCCCGCGAAAAAGATTTTTACTATTACGTGGAGCATTGGGGCGATCAATTCCTGATCCGGACGAACTGGAACGCGCCCAATTTCCGCCTGATGCAAACGCCCGTTTCCAAACCCGCGCAAGCCAACTGGACGGATGTGCTGCCCCACCGCCCGGATGTGCTGCTGGATGAAATGAGCGTTTTTAAGGACTACATTGTGACCCTGGAGCGCAAAGGCGGCTTAAAACAACTCCACGTGATCCGCATGGCCGACAAGCAGGACCACTACATCGACATCGGCGAACCCACCTACGAAACCGCTTTTGATGCCAACCCGGAATTTGACACGAAAATCCTGCGCTATCATTTTTCCTCCTTAAAAACGCCCAATACCGTCGTCGATTACGAGCTGGCAAGCCGGGAAAAAACCGTAAAAAAGGTAACGCCGGTGCTGGGCGGCTTCGATTCGAACAACTACCAGACCGAGTTCGTGTGGGCCAAAGCCCGCGACGGCGCGCAGGTACCCATCTCGATCGTGTATAAAAAAGGCCTGAAACGCGACGGCAGCGCGCCCTGTTACCTCATCGGGTACGGTTCCTACGGCTTTTCCTACGATCCAGGGTTCAACCGCGATGTGGTGTCCCTGCTCGACCGCGGCTTCGTGTACGCCATCGCGCACATCCGCGGGGGTATGGAAATGGGTTTTCAGTGGTATGAGAACGGCCGGATGCAGCACAAAATGAACACGTTCAACGATTTCATCGATTGCGCCGCCATGCTTTGTGAGGAAAAGTACACCGGCGCCGACCGGCTCTTCGCAAGCGGCCGATCCGCCGGCGGCCTGCTGATGGGCGCGGTGGCCAACATGGCGCCCCAGCAGTTCAAGGGCATCATCACCGGCGTTCCTTTCGTGGATGTGTTGACCACCATGAGCGACGCCAGCATTCCCTTAACCACCGGCGAATACACCGAATGGGGCAACCCGGCGGTCAAAGAACAATACGACTACATGAAACAATACTCCCCGTACGATAACCTCAGAGCCCAGGCGTATCCCAATATGCTGGTGCTCACTTCGTTCTCCGATTCGCAGGTGCAGTATTTCGAGCCGGCCAAATACGTGGCGCGGCTGCGGGATATGAAGACGGATAAGAACCTGCTGTTGTTCCGGACGAATATGACGGGCTCGCACGGCGGGTCTTCCGGGCGTTTTGAGCGACTGAAGGAGCGGGCCTTGGAGTATTCGTGGATGTTGGGGGTGCTGGGAATGGCGATCAAGCAGTAGGGGTGTCTCACAAACCGGCAATTACCGGTATTGCTGCGTTATATGTGTTCTCTACGGCTATGTGTTCTATGTTCCTATGTGTTTTAAAAAAAGGCAAGGTTTTATTGCTGGATACGCAACGAAGTTCAAAACATTGATTATCAATGTTTTAGGAAAAAATAACTGCGTTTTAAAAAATAACTTCAATTACGCCGCGCCACCACTAAGGAGACGCCCGTAAAGATTCCAGTTTTTCGATATTACCCGGACTTGCCCAATCCTGGAAACCTTCTTCTTCCGCTACGACCTCCCCCTTCGCGTTGATGAGCAGGGTAGTAGGCAGCGTTACCACGTACACGTCGAGGTAAGTCGCTTCGAGCCGTGCGAACCTGAACGTCAGCCGGTTCTTTTTCCTGAATGCTTCGATTTGTTCGGGGGATTCGTTGCTGAGCGCCAGAAAAACGATGGAATCCCCGAATTGCCGCGACGCTTTTTCGATGGATGTCATTTCGCTCGCGCAAGGGCCGCACCAGCTGGCCCAAAAGTTCAGGAACACGGCTGTGCCCGAAAAGTCTTTCAGGCGCATAGGCCTGCCTTCGAGGTCGGTCATTTTTATTTTTTCGAGACGCTCCTCCAGCGAAGGGGCCGATTGTGACGGAATAGCGCGGGGAGCGCCGCAACGGATGCTAAAAAAACCGAGAAAAAGGAATGCCGGGAAGGGATTTTTAAAAATCATATTAAGAGTTTAAGGATTCGTGTAGTTTTACGCGCCTATTTCAGGGACTCAAAACCCTGCCAAAAGTAGAAGTTTTTTATTCCAACACTTTAACCCATGCGCAATCCTGCACTCCCTGTTTTGTTGTTTTTTTTCGCCGCACAACCCCTTTTTAGCCAAAATTACCCCGAAAACCCCGAACCGGGCGCCTGTTATATCCGCTGTCCTATTGAAGAGATCGTTGAGAAGGAGAACGTCGTTGTCACGCCTTCCTACCAGCAGTACAGGATCGTGCCGGCGGTTTACAAAACCGTGGAGGAAAGCGTGCTGGTCAAAGAGGCTTCGAAGCGTTTCGAATACATTCCGGCCGTATATGGCGATGTGATCGATACCTTCCTGGCGGAGGAGCCGATCAACAAAATCTCGCTCGTACCGGTGAAAACGCTCGACACATTTACGGTGATCGAAATTCAGCCCGCATTTTCCCGTTTCGAGTCGAGGCCCGCGATTGCCGGCTGTAAATCTAAAATTCCCGGAGATTGCGACGTGATCTGTTACGTCCAGTACCCGGCGGTGACCAAAGAAGTGCCCGTGCGGAAAATCCTGTCGAATCCGGCCTATTCGAGCCAAAAACAACAAGGCCGCTACAACACCGTCAAAAGGCGGGTCATCGTCACACCGGCCGCGACCCGCGAGACCGACATTCCGGCGGAGTACGCCCCGATCCGGAAAAGGGTTTTGGTAAAAGACGAAACAGTGGATTCCGTGGAAGTGCCTTCGATCGTCCGCGAGGAGACGTTTTTCGTCCGCGACAATAAATCCAGCGACGGGTACGAATGGCGCAAAATTGAGTGCGAACTCCTGGATTTCAACATATTGCCCATTTATTATCCCCTCAACAGCGCGGAACTGAATGCGCAGGCTCGGGAAGTGATCGATGAAAAACTGCTGGCGCTGCTGCTCAAAAAACCGGAGATCCGGGTGGAGATAAACTCGCACACCGATTCCCGCGCTTCCGACGATTTTAACCTGGAGTTGTCCAAGCGTCGTGCTGCGGCGGTGGTAGATTACTTAGTATCGAAGGGTATCAAACGCTCCCGGATGGAGCATCACGGCTACGGCGAAACGCAACTTGTCAATCATTGCAGCAACGGGGTGGATTGCCCGGATGAACTACATGCCAAGAACAGGCGCACAGAATTCCGGGTGTTGCCGAAGTAGATTGGGCGGGTTGGGGGGCGTACTTCTTCACCTTAAGGTGTTTGGTTTGGGCCTCGTCGGGATTTCCTTATGCCTCAAGCCAAGCGCAGCGCCGCGTCTTTTTCGACCTGACGCAAACGTACCCTGTTGGACCGAGACAGTCTCTTGAAATCTGCTATAGCCGACGAAAGTGGTTTTGAAGGAAACGGAATTGCAACATATTCACAATCAACATTCTAAACCCCGAAACCCTTCTATAGTTCTTTGACTAACAAACTTCGTATATTCTTTCTCATCCCAAACGCAGCGTGTCATGTTGAGCGCAGCGAAACATCTGGATACTTGCTCTGATTGGAGGGACATGGAGGCCTCTCGGTCCCGAATTAATTCGGGATTCGCTACGCTCCTAATGAACCGCAAGGTTTGAGGTGTCATCAGCGAGGTACGAGCAGGTTTATCTCAAACCGATCTGCTGGTCATTTCCGTTTTTATGCGCCTCGTCAGGTGTTCCTTCCTTATACCTCAAGCCAGGCCCAGCGCCGCGTCTTTTTCGACCTGACGCAAACGTACCGCCGCTGTGCCGGAAGATTTTGCTTATCCATCCGCTTCGCTGTATGCGACCGGAGATCAGCGATGGCCTTTTCTGCGCCATTTCTGGTATGATATGGATTGAATCCTTCGTATTTTACCGGTGAGTTTGCCGGAGAGGGATGATGGCGGGGCAAAGCAAGCAGCGTTTTATCCGGAAAATGCGAATTTTGGATGAAAATTATTATTCCGGCGCTTGGAGTGAACAGAAGTGTCAGCGGCACGCTTTGCCGCTTACTTTACCAACTATGCAGATGCAAAAAAATTGAGGAAAAATGTACTTTTGTCTCTTGACGGTCAATCATCATAAGGGCGTTAATCGCGTGATTCGCGGCGGCAGCTACTTCAACAAAGCGCAGAACTGCCGCGTCTCGAATCGCAACCGCAACGAGCCTGGCAACCGCATCGACAACATCGGCTTCCGCCTGGCTTTGCCCCCCCAGCTCACCGGATAGCCGGATGGCTTCCACTGAACAGATGATTGTCCGGTTCCCCCGATTCGCTCGTGGGGACAAAAAAGCGCTACCGGGATACCGGGGCGCTCCGGGCAATGGTATTAGTAGCCTTGAGCGAACGTTCTGTTGCCCATTTTTTTATTTGAAAATCAAGAAAAATGCCTAAACCCGCCATCATCCTAACCATCGAAGCCGCTGCCCGCTGCACCCTAACCGAACAGCCGGATTTATCCAAATTAAAAAAGTACGACTTTCCTAAAACCTACGCGCTCGATGCGCAACAAGAAGTCATCGGCCTGAACCTTCGAGGCGTTGGCTTGACGGCGTTTGATTTTTTTGGGGAATTGCCGCACTTGCAGGTATTGAATTTGAGCGAGAATAAATTGAAGGAAATCAGTTTTCCGGACGGACTGAAGGAATTGACATTCATTAATTTATCAGAAAACCCTGAACTGCATAGTGTAGCCTTTACCAAAGGGCCCCCTAAATTAGAGGAACTGCGCATGAGTGAATGCAACCTTTCACTCCTTCAACTTTCGGCGGGTTTTCCTGCGCTCCATACCCTTCATGCCGGTCATAATGCCCTGGAAGAAATAGTTTTTCAAGGAGACTGTCCGGCACTTCAACAACTTTATCTCGGCAGCAACCAATTGAAATCATGTAAACTGCCTCGTACAGAGGAACGTTTGCAGTGGATTGAATTGGCGGAAAATCCAATCGAATCCCCACCGAAAGAAATCGTAGAGCAAGGCAGTGCGGCGATTTTAAATTGGTTTGCCGCCAATAAAAAAGCGCTCAATGAGGTAAAAGTCCTCATCATCGGCGACGCAGAAGCGGGTAAAACTTCTTTGCTGCGCAGGCTAAAAAGCGATGAATTCAATCCGAAGGAGCCGCAAACCGACGGTATTATTATCGAAACATTCGACTTCGACCAAATGCGGACTTTTTCCAAGCAACGCAAACTTCACGGTATTCGGGCCTATTGCTGGGACTTTGGCGGCCAGGAAATATTGGGTTCCACGCACCAGTTCTTTATGACCAATCGGAGTGTCTACGTTCTTTTGCTGGAAGCCCGTAGCGACAAGGATACCGAACAGCAGGTGCGCCAGTGGTTATCGCAAATTAAACGCCAGGGCGGCAACTCTCCGGTACTGATCGTGGTCAATAAAATCGAGGTCAATCCCAGTTTTGGGGTAGATACTTATAAACTCCGGGAAGAGTTTCCCCAAATCAAAGATGCAGTCAAAATTTCCTGTGCTTTGCCCGAAAATATAGATGAATTGCGGGATTTACTGGAAAAGCATATTCCGGAAGCCGAGTTATTCAATACCCAAATTGACGAACGCTGGATCGAGGTCAAAGAAGAGCTGCAAACTATTACCCGAAAAGACCACTACATCGCACACAAAGGATTCCTGGAAATTTGTCGCAAGCATGGTTTGACCGATCCGCTTGAGCAAAGTCAGGCCATCACTTTTCTCAACGATTTGGGCATTGTGCTGCATTTTGAACACTTAGATTTGAAAGAATACTACGTGCTCGATCCATATTGGGTTACGTACGGCGTGTATCGTATCATCACCTCGCCCACTGCACAAAAGCAAAAAGGCAGTGTTCAAATTGATCAATTGGATTTTATTGTCAACAAGGAACCACGAAAAGAAGGTGAATACCGCTCATTGGCGCGTGCTACACACGAATACAGCCCGAATGAATTGCGCTACCTGGCTGATATCATGGCCGAGTTTAAACTCAGTTTTTATACCAACCAACGCCAGGACATCCTGATACCCGACTTGCTCGATTACAAAACGCCGGTTGAAGAGAGTAGAGCATTTGACCAGGCCTCCGACAAAATCAGTTTGGTGTACGACTACGGCAAAGATTTGCCCGCGCACACCTTTTCCCGCTTCATGGTGGAACGTCATGCCGAAATTGAATACCCCTGGCGTACCGGCGTAATCCTTGTATGTACGTCTTCTTTACGTGCCCGAGCTATGGTAACCAAGGTGGAGAAACAAATCAGGATCGTTGTTACCGGGGAACACCGGGATAAACGGGACTACCTTACCGTTTTGCGCTATACCCTGGATCAAATTAACCTGGAGCAGAAAGTCAACCCAAGCATTAAAATTCCCTTACCCGGTTATGAAAATCAATATGTTGCCTTGGATGAGTTGCTGCGAAGGGAAAGAAGCGGAGAGACACAGTATATTCACTTTGCCATCGAAGAACAGCCCGGATTTGAAATTAATAAATTATTGGAAGGCATAGAAAGCAAAGAAGCCGTACACCAACGGGCGCAAACCATTATTCACAATCATTACGGCGAAGGACGATCCGAAATTAAAACGCCGCCGCCCGAACCACCGAAATCAAGCGAAGCGCTCAAAAAAATTCTTTTTCTTTTTTCCAGTCCGACAGATAAAAATACCCTGGATTTCGGCCCGGAATTGAGCAGGATTCAAAGCGCCCACAAAAGTAGCACGAAACGCGACGAATATGCAGAACCCCTCATCCGGCCTTCTGTCTCGGCAGCCAAATTTACCAGGACTGTTTTGGCCGAAAAACCGGCCATTCTACACCTGACTATGCACGCCTCCAAATCGGAGGGGCTTTATTTTGAAGACCCAAAGGGCGAAGTACAAGCGATAAGTCCTGAGAAATTAGTGGCTTACTTTGAAATTATTGCGAAAGAATATCGCCCTTCCATTTGCGTACTGAGTGCCTGCAATACCCTTAACCATGCCGAAGCCCTGCGGCCATTTTGTGACTATGTGGTGGGCACGCAGGATTTTTTCCCCGACCGCGCCGCACAGATATATGCCGAGACTTTTTATGAAATACTGTTCGACGGCCACAAAGTGGATACCGCTCACGAGCTTGCCTTGTTAGCCCTCAAAGAAGCTAGTCTGTCTTTTAACAATCAAAAATTTCCTGTCCACGAAATACCCGTTCTCCTCACCAACGTATGAACAAACGATGTCTCAACTGATCAAAAACCTGTTAGCCGACCAGGGGTATAATATCATCGCCTTGCCAAAAGAAGGTATACAGCCCTTGCTATTGCTTTCCAAAGAAGGCGATCACCTCAGTTCTTTGGAAAGCCCCATGGAAGCCTTTTTTGAAGCCGATATGGCGCCTTTGCCCTCGTTTAACACAGCAACTGCGCCCATTAGCGGTAAAAAAATGCTCGAATTCGATTTGAAAACCAACTTTGGTTTCCTGAGCAGCCTTTTTCAAAAATTCGGATTGGACGACAGCCAATTGAAAGTCAGGGCCTCTGCCGCACATACCTACAAGGTGAATTTTGCCTTCGAGCAGGTGAAAGAAGATAAAGTCGGATTGCTTGATCTCGATAATTTTCTCACGGGCGCAATCCCGCTTGAAAAGGATTTTCGTACCTACGCGGAGCGCCTCCGGCGAAGCGAACTTTATGTCGTGACTGCCGTACTCAAGTCCGCCGCCTTCTCTATCGACGTGACGGATGAAACAGGACATCAATTAGCCTTAGATGCGATGTTCCAAAACGTTGCCGGCGGCAAACTGAGCATCGACCGGAATAAAAATAACGGCTTTACCATTGCCCATCACGCTGGCCCCGAGTTGGCCTTTGCTTTCAAAGCCGCTCAAATCCTTTACGATAAAGCCGCCTGGTTCGAGTTTTGGAAACCGAAGGAAGCCCGTTTTCGCATCAAAGATCAACAAGGCCTGGTGCTGCGCGGCGAAGAGGATTTTCCCATCCAACTCCTTCCTACAGGCGATGAATTGGTGGTTTTATGATCGAAAAAAATAGGTACACCGAAACCCTCCCCCCCGCCTTCTCCTTCGACATGATCCACGTCGAAGGCGGCGAATTCGACATGGGCGGAAACGACCAGGACGCGTTGAACTGGGAAAAGCCGGTACACCGGGTCAAACTCGATACTTTTTCCCTCGGCAAGTACCCGGTCACCCAGGCGTTGTGGAAAGCGGTGATGGGCGAAGCGAGCGATCCTTCCGGTTTTAAAGGCGACCAGCGGCCGGTCGAAACCATTTCCTGGGAGGAAATTGTCAACAATTTTTTGCCCGAACTGAACCGCATCACGGCGCAATCGCGCCCCGCAGGTACGGAATATCGCCTGCCCACCGAAGCGGAATGGGAATACGCTGCTCGGGGAGGGAAACACCATAGCCCTTACCTGTACGCCGGCAGCAACAAACTGAAAGAGGTTGGTTGGTATAATGAAAACAGTTACAATGAAACTAAACCGGTAGGTCTGAAGGACCCTAACGAATTGGGCCTGTACGACATGAGCGGCAATGTGTACGAGTGGTGTTCTGATTGGTTTGACGAAAAATATTACGAATCATGCCATAAAAAAGGGGCGGTTTTGAACCCGTGCGGGCCGGAAGAGGGCGTTATTCGCGTGATTCGCG
>Ga0335394_10005846_pt1 | contig 13890 bp, 9 predicted proteins | sample MAT03_FD_205741 | JGI IMG/M metagenome (GOLD analysis project Ga0335394, IMG submission 205741) | Freshwater microbial communities from Lake Fryxell liftoff mats and glacier meltwater in Antarctica - MAT-03 (spades assembly) (version 2) ...
GGCTCGCGCGTTTCTCGATCGTAGGCGAAGATAGCAATCTTGGCTGCGGCGCTCTTCATCTCCCGTTTGGCTACTGAGATTTCAGGAATCGTTGGCAGTTGCGGCGTACCTGGCAAAACCGACGATGCAGTGCTAAGGAAGTTGTTCGCGGGCAAGCCGTACGTTACGCTATGGCCATCGGTCCCTAGTGCTCCACAACGCGCTTCACAAATGATGTCGGCGCTGTCGCGAGCTTCTACCAGCATGCAGCCTGCAGCAGTCATTTGCTGTCGCACCGCGCTGATTACATAGTCAGAATTGACTAGGTTCACCGGCATGGCAACTCCCGGAATGACCTTTCCAGCATTAATGACATACTGGGTATCCAAAAACACTTTTTGCCCCGACAACGCTCGAAAGTCCATTTTCGAGATCGTGGAATCGACGGCATCCGACATCAACAATTGTTCGGTTGCCGTAAAGGATTTCATGGTCCCGCATCCGACGATCAGCATGCAGCACAACAGCCAGGCAACGCCGGGGGCCGTGGTTACTGGCTGGCAATGAGGATGAAAAAATGGCAGTCGCATGGAACTCGACGAAAGGTGGGCTAATGGAAGCTGCTAACCATACAGCAGTTACCGAGAAGTCAGAAAGAGAGATTTGGTAGTCTGGGTAGACGGGCGAAGGCTTCGGCCCTTGACGACTCTGGTTTTAAACCGGTCTAGCAGTTACACTAATAGCATATGAACTCAGAACCTATCATTCAGCAAGTTTTAAGACTTGTCTATACGGCTGACTACAAGCCGTCTAAGCCTCGCGTCATCCTCAAGAATCTAAAGCTGACCGACGATGACTATCGGCCGCTTCGCCGAGCGATTAAAGACTTGGTCCGGGATGGTCAAGTGGTTTATGGTCCCAACCATCTGGTAATGCGCGCGAATAAGGTCATCACGAGCAAGGCATTTGCGATCGAACCGCTCCCTGCGGCGGTAGGCAGCAGCGACGAACAGGCTGACGAAGTTTTTCCGGAAGAGCCCTTCGAGGATCCGGTCTTTACGCCAGAACTTGAGCCCGCCGACTCAGAGCTCGACGAGTCCGGACCTGCGCGAAAGCCTAAACGGGACCGCGGCGAGATGACGGGTATCTTTCGGACAGCTCCTTCGCGCGACTTTGGGTTTGTCAAATTGCCCCTTGTTCCTGGCGAGGAAAAGACGGACGACGTGTTCATACCACCTCCGGCAACGCGGGGTGCAATGGAGGGTGACACGGTTCGCATCCGTATCCTTCGCAAAGGGAAGGACGGCAAAACCGAAGGATCCGTGACGGAAATCGTCACTCGAGCCAGGCGAGAATTCTCAGGAACGTACCAGTGGGTCGATGGACGCTCACTCGTATGGCTCGATGGCGCGAACCTGGAGTATCCGATCGAAGTGGGGGACATTCGAGGCTTGCCTCTCAACGATCAAGACAAAGTGATCGTCGAGCTGGTGCGCTATCCAGATACGTTTCATGCCGGACAAGGTGTCATCCTCAAAGTGCTTGGCAGCAGCAAGAATCCAGCGGTGGATACGATGGCGGTCATGCATCAATTTGGACTGCCGGAAACCTACCCAGACGTGGCTCTCGAAGTGGCCCGCAAACAGGCAGACCTGTTCGATGAAGATATCGTTCCGGAGGGGAGGAAAGATCTGACGTCCGTTCCGACCTTGACCATCGATCCGGTGGACGCTCGCGATTTCGATGATGCGATCTCTCTGTCCAAGAATGAAAAGGGAAATTGGGAGCTGCAAGTTCATATTGCAGACGTAGCGCATTTCGTACCCCTGGGTTCGGCCCTGGATGAGGAGGCTCGCAAACGAGGCACCAGTGTTTACTTGCCCGATCGCGTTATCCCCATGATTCCCGAAACGATCAGCAATCACTTGGCCTCTTTGCAGCCCGATCGCAATCGGTTGGCCAAAACGGTGTTCATGGAGTACACGCCCGAGGGCACCCTCATTCACAACCATACGTTCAACAGCGTGATTCGAAACCAACACCGTTTCAATTACGAGCAGATAGACGACTACCTGCAAGACCGCGAACCGTGGCGAGAGAAACTCAAGCCAGAGATTTTTCAGCTCGTCGCGGACATGCATGAACTGGCCATGTTGCTGAGGCAGATTCGCAATACTAAAGGGGCCCTGGAGCTAACGCTTCCCGAGGTCAAGATCGACTTGGACAAGATGGGCAAAGTCAAAGGTGCACATCTGGTCCTGCATACCGAGAGTCATCAGATGATCGAAGAGTTCATGCTGGCGGCCAACCAAGCGGTCGCATCATGGCTCGATTCGCTGGAATTGCCATTCTTGCGACGGGCACACGCACCTCCGAATCGGTTGAAGATGCGCCGACTCAATGAATTCGTGCGAGCGTTGGGCATTCAAGCAGAGAACATGGAAGATCGCTTCGAGATCCAACGCGTGATTAACGCGGTTCGCGGCCAACCCACGGAGTATGCGGTCAACTATGCCATTTTAAAGAGCATGTCCAAAGCCGTATACCAATCGGACTTCGAGCGGCATTATGCGCTCGATATGTCTCACTATTGCCACTTCACCAGCCCCATCCGTCGGTACCCTGACTTGGTAGTGCACCGGATTGTTCAGAAATTGGTTGAGGGAAAACCGGCTCGTGAGGACGAGCATGTTTTGGAACATCTGGGCCAAACCTGTAGTGACGCGGAGCAGAATGCCGAGTTTGCCGAACGGGAGTTGATACGGGTCAAGTTGCTGCACTTCATGGTCAAGAAGCAGGGGGAACGTCTCACCGGGGTGGTTTCCGCGGTCCGACCGACTGGCATCACGGTTCGAGCGATCGAGATACCGGTCGATGGGTTGATTCCGGTGCAATCCCTGCCCAGCGATCGCTATCGATTCGATCGCGACACGCATACCTTGGAGGGCCATAAGCAAGGCAATCGCTTTCGGTTAGGGGACGAGCTGATCGTGCGCGTCGAGAAGATCGATATGGCCAAACGCCAACTGATCTTTGGTTTCGAAAAGGTGAGCCATCGAGCTTCGCCGCTCTCTCTCGAGCCTCGAAAGAAACGCAATTCCGAAGAATCCGACGATCGAAAGCCAAAGAAAGGGCGAGGCGGAGAGTCGAAGGGCAAAGTTTTTTCGTCGAAGACAAAGACGAAGAAAAAAAAGAAACGTTAATCCCTATGAGCACGCGATGTCGCAACGACCTCTTGGGATGCCGAAGCCGATTGCAAAGCACCTTGAACCGATGGCATGAAACCCTGGCCACGATTGAGGAGTCTTGGAACGATGAAACGGCCAAGAACTTCCACTCCCAGAGTCTGGGAGAGATCGAAGGGGTCTACAAACGGATGATGGTTTCCCTCAACGATGCGACCGAGTTCGTGGGCAAAATGGAAAAGCTAGTGCGAGATCCGGACAAGTTCGAAAGTTGAGGGTCCGTCGCTTTCCAGTGAGGAAATCTCAACCAAAAACTCCTGTTGTCAAGCGTGCGAAGAGTGTATACACTTCGTCCATGCCGGTTAGGAAGACTTTGCTGCCGGCAGAACGATTTGGATTGCTCCGTGGTGTAATTGGCAACACAAGGGATTTTGGTTCCCTTATTCTAGGTTCGAGTCCTAGCGGGGTAGCTTCTAAGACACCAGCCCGGCGAACCATGCCGGGCCTTTTTTTTGCCATTTCCGGAAGATATCATGCCAGAAATTCAGGCTTTTCGAGGTCTTCGATACAATCTTGCTCAGGTTGGCTCCCTGTCTACTTGCATTGCTCCTCCGTACGATGTCGTCGACTCGGAATTGCAAAACCAACTCTACAATCTCTCCCCTTTCAATTTCCTTCGCTTGGAATTGAATCGCCGCGAGGATCTGGATCAAGACGAAAACACGATCTACCAACGGGCTGCTCGCATCTATCGTTCCTGGCGTACCGAAGGGATCCTTCAGACCGAACCCGACCCCGCCATCTACGTCTATCATCAGCAGTTCGAAATGGCGGGCAGGATTCTCAATCGACGCGGTTTTATGGCTCGCGTCCGCTTGCAACGCTTTGGCGAGGGGAATATTTACCCGCACGAACAAACGCATGCCAAAGCCAAAGACGATCGATTGCGATTGACGCGGGCCACGCAAGCCAATTTGTCGCAGATCTTCGGTCTCTACCCTGATCCCGAAAATGCAATTCAGGACATGTTGGAAGAAAAGATCCACGGCGTGCATGGGATCGAAGCAACCGATCACCTGGGTGTTATGCACCGTATGTGGCCGGTGAGCGACGTGAAAACGATTCAACAGGTGATGGCACTCATCGATGATAGGGACATGTTCGTAGCGGACGGGCACCATCGTTACGAAACGGCATGCAATTATCGTGACGAGTTGAACGCCCAAGCACCACTGCCCGATGCCCACCCGGCCAATTACGTTCTGACCATGTTGGTCAGCATGAGCGATCCGGGGCTGATCGTGCTGCCAACACACCGACTACTGAAGGGCGTTCCAGAGATGACGACAGCCCAGCTTCATGAAAAGCTGTCGGCGTGCTTCGATTGCGAGATCGTAGGTTCTGGCCCTGAAAGCGCAGGCGCAGTCTGGGCTGAAATGGATCGGCTCGATGAACAGCTCATCATGGCAATCTATTCCAAAGCTTCCAATGAATGGATGCGCATCTCGGCCAAACAAGAAGCCGCAGATCGAATGGCCGCGATCTCCGCAGACCATTCCGCCGACTGGCAGGGACTGGGAGTTGCTGTCTTGCACCGATTGGTGTTCGAGGATCTGCTGGGACTCATCGAGATGCCAACGCCGACTTACGTACACCTCATTCAAGAAGTGATCGATGGCCTGAATCGCAAACTCGAGGGGAATCTCGACTATCCGTTGGCTGCCATGGTAATGCCAGCCAGCATCGAACACATCCGCACCGTTTCGCTCCAACAAGAACGTATGCCAGCGAAAAGCACCTACTTCTATCCCAAACTGGTATCCGGCTTGGTGGTGCATCCCCTCGCTTAAACTCGAAGCCCAAGCTTGGCTGCCAATCGCAACAGCGTTTCGCTCGCATCCCCCTCGACGAGTTTAGCGTGGATCAAGTGCAACTGCGACGTGTCCGCCCAAGCTTCGGTCAGGGCCGCGTCGAATTCAACTTCGTCGCAAACGATATGCCCCTTGCCGCCGCCGTAGACCTCAGGCAGTTTCGAGTAGTTCCAAACGGCGATCTCGTTGTACTCCCAATGATCCTTTTGCAAAACCCGTTCGGTTCCATATCCATGGTTGTCCAACACGATAATCACGGGCGAAAAACCGAGCCGAATCAGGGACGACATTTCTTGTCCGGTCATCTGAAAAGCTCCGTCCCCCACAATCACCAGCACTCGATCTTGCGGCTTCGCAACACACGCACCGAGGGCTGCGGGTACCGAAAAGCCCATGGAAGTGTAGTAGGCCGGTGAAAGAAAATCGGTTCGCTCATGGATGACCAGCTCCGACGATGCGAAAAGCGAATCACCAATATCGGCAATCACGATGGTCTGCGCGTCGATTTGGCGATTGATACGAGCGATCATGCGGCTGATCTCCAGCCCGCGCCCCGGCTCGGGCGTAAACGCGACCGGATTTTTGACATGCAGCGTTTCCGGAATCATGCGTTGCGCTGGCTTCGGACACGCCTCGATCAATCGCGACAAAAAGTCGGCTAGCGGCACATGTGGGTAGTGATGGTACGAGATCTGAAGTTGCTCGCTGGTCGCATAGATACAGTTCTTGATTTCGAGCTTTGCGGTATAGATCCCCAAGTTGATATCGGTCATGAAGGCTCCCAACAACACCACGCAATCGCTATCCTCGACATACTGCGTGACCTCCTCTCGGCCCATCGCACCTTCGTACAGCCCGACGTAGAGTGGATGCGTCTCGTCGACAACGCTCTTGCCTAAAATCGTTGCAGCGATGGGGATCTTAGCCCCTTCCGCTAGTTTTAGCAGTTGATCCTGCAAGCCGAATCGATGAATCTCAACTCCAGCGATGATGATCGGTTTCTTGGCTTGGTTTAGTCGTTCGATCGCCTCCTTGACCGCTTCATCTAGGGCGAGCGAATCGAAGGGGATGTTGGGGCGACGGAACGAATACGCGATGGGTGGAGTTACGTCGACCATATCGCGGGGTAACTCGATGTAGACCGGTCGCTTGAACCGATGGCAAGCGTCGAGTACCCGATCGATCTCGCTAAAGGCAGTCATCGGATCCTTGAGCTCCGTCGTGGCGATGCAGAGTTTTTCGAAGACCTCTAGCTGCGTGCTGAAGTCCCGAACCTTGTGATGCAAAAGAGGATTATTGATCCGTTCGTTCATCCCTGGAGAACCTGTGAGCATCACCACGGGAGACTTTTCCGCAAAGGCACCGGCCACACTATTGCAAACCGAAAGACCACCCACGCAATAGGTAACGCACAGCGCTCCCATTCCCCGGATACGAGCGTAAGCGTCCGCTGCAAATCCGGCGCAATCCTCTCGCGTACACCCGACCACGTTGATGGGGCTCTTTTCCAACATGCTATAGAAATTGAGTACGTAGTCACCCGGGATTCCGAAGCAGTCTTGGATCCCATAATCCATCAAGCGATTGATTAGGTACTGTCCGATCGAAAGATCGAGTTGTTCATTTCGCTGGCCGATGGTGTTTCGCTGGTCGGTTTTCTTGGCTATCGAGCTGAGTGCGTTGCTCATGAAAGTTCCCGTGAAAAGGGTGTGGCAGTAACAATACAGATAACGCAGAAGTTCGATTGTATGCTTCAGCCAATGTTGGCGGGTATCCCAAAACACACAATCGGTACCAGCCCACCTTTTTCTGCTTGCGTCAGCGCAATAGCGCACCAGCGGTTTCGCGTCGCCCCAATTCTCAAGCTACGTTTCTTTTGAGCATGTTCTAGTTTCTCGTTCCGGCCCTTCCGCTTTCATTCACACACCTCAAAACAGCAATGTCGAGCTCTAACAACACCCCAATTCGCGTGGCTGATCTCTCGGACGCGGTTTATGTACCGCGAGTCCCTTCCTCGTCGGCGACCAAGGCGTACGCAATAGCCACGAAACCCCGGCCCTCTCAAGCTCTCGACGATAATCATAACCAATACGTTTGGAACAGAGTCGCTGCCGAGCCAACCGTCGCTGCCGGGCCAACCGTCGCTGTCGAATCGGGCGTGTGTCCATCGAGACTCGGCCCGAACGTGATCGAGGATCGCTTTTTCTTCGAACCGGAGCCGGACCTCGAGCAGGAAAGCTCGGATCTGGAAACTGCCGAGCCAAGCCGCCAGAGCGTGACCTCGCTCGAACCGCTGGCGACCTCCAAGGTTTGGGGAATCCACTTTCATGCTGTCGACATGGAACAGACGCTCGATAGGCTAGAACAAATCATAGAGACGAGACGGCCAAGCTATGCCGTTACCGCCAATTTGAACTACGCCATGCTGTGCGCCAAGAATCCTAGACTGGCGGCCTTCACCGACGAGGCTGCATTGGTACTGTGCGACGGAATGCCGATCCTTTGGCGGAGCAAACTCAACGGAACCAAACTGCCAGAACGCGTTGCGGGAGCAGACCTGATTCATCGATTGACCGAACGCTGCGCTAAAAGGAAGTTGCGTGTTTACTTTTACGGTGCTTCGGAAGGGGTAGCAGAAAAGACAGCGAACGCATTGAAGCAACGCTATCCGAAGTTGATCGTGGCAGGAGTGCAATGCCCACCTTTCCGCGAATGCAGTTCCGAAGAAATCCAAAGCCAGATCGCAAGAATCAAACAAGCCAAACCCGACTTGCTCTACGTAGCATTAGGGCAACCCAAAGGGGAGTACTGGATCGAAGATCATCTCGAGGAGCTACAGGTCCCTTTGACGATTCAGCTAGGCGCTTCGTTCGATTTCGTGGCCGGCAATGCCACGCGAGCCCCAAAATTCATGCAGAAACTGGGGTTAGAATGGTTTCATCGGATGTTCAAAGATCCAACCCGACTGGCCCCCCGCTATTTGCAAAACATTGTCTTCCTGCTCCAAGCGGTTCGACGCGAGTTGATCGACAGGCTCGCCTAGATACCAAGGAAAAGCACTTTTTTCTTTTGCACACGGTTTTCTTTTACGCATGGACCTAACGTGTCAACGGTCAGTGCGATACTTCTTCTGTCAAAGCTGACGAGCCACAACATCCCTGCTTTGACACTCCTGAAAGCGGCCCAAGCCACTTCCTGTCTCAGCCCTCACGAGACAGGAGGTGGGGGGCCGAACCAGGCCCGAGAACCTACTCCAGGCATCCCTTTCCAACCACATCCCATCCACCGTCAAGGAAGATACCCATGGCCAAATTCTACGTACAAAGCGGAACCCTACGAGCGATTGTCGATAGTGAAGATGCAGAACGAGCCGCACTATGGGCCGTCCACATCGCGATGGAACAAGTCATGCCGCTGGAAAGCGAAACCCATACCGTAGAAAACCTCAGCGGTCCTTCCGACATGATTGCGTTGGCAGAAACGATCGAACTGAGCGAATTGGGATTCGATCGAAACGACTGCCTCGTCATCGACACCTTCGAAGCTTTTCAACATTGGAACCAGTTGCTCAAAGCTGTCGAGAAGTTGCATACGCTGCTCGATGATTGATGATAGATTCTCGCGAGCGCTGCAAATCCTATCGCAGCCGAGTCGGGAGGAAAGGGGCGAGTAGTTCCGCCTGTCTGTCTTTCGGGATTTTCGCCCTTGCGAGCTTCACGTAGACATCAATGCTAGCCCAATGCCCGTGGCGACGGGCGTCCTCGGCTCTGGCCAGATAATACTGTACGTCTTCGAGGTCGGCCTGACTCAGCCCTGACATTCTAAGCTTCGACATCCGGCCCAATTCTGATGCAACGCTTGGATGCGGGCTTTTCAGGTCACCCCCTAACTGCAGAATGGCTCGATCCATTTCTTGCAAATCGATGATGGTTGCAGAGACGGATACTTTGCTAGCTGTTGTCTGGCCGCCACGAGCCACATTGGAAAACAATCCACCTCGCTGGCTGCTACCGCTAGCCGATGACCGAACTCCACCCAAGGAAGCCGATCCGCGGTCGGGTACGAGTGCCGACGAGCTGATAGCAAATGTTTCAACCGTTGGAAGCTGAACCACTTGCTGCGCCAAAGCCAAGTTGGCTAAACCCGCAAACATACACAAAACGAAAACGTGGCTGTAATGCATGATGCGATCCTCCAGAACAATGGTTCTCAACAGGCCCCCTCAACATAATCCTTATTCTAGCGGCAATCGCCTTGGCCGTGGAATGGATTTGTTTCGCTGTGTCAGCTAGCGTTCGGGCCAGGATACGCCTGGAACTATCGAAGGATACTCTGCAGGGTGGCCAGCAGGTCCGTTTGTGCGATGATCTGGGCGTCGGTCGCAGGGATGGGAATGGGTGTTCGTGCTGGAATGGGTTGCTTGGGTTTGCTTTCTTCAGCACGCAATTGCCAGTAGGCGTGTTGGCTGTCTACGATTCTAAGTTTACCTGCATGTTGGCGAGCCAATTGCTCGATTCGCCGGGTATCGGTAAACGTGAATGCCAAGTAGCTGTTCTCAAGACCGATGTAGTTGATGGACCACAGGGCCGCATCCATGCGGAGTTCTGCTAAATCCAGCAAGCGAGAGGCGGTCGTTGGCAAAGCACCGAAGCGATCCGCCAATTCCTGCCTCAACTCTGCGATAGCGTTGACGTCTTGCAAACGGCTGAGACGCCGATAGACATCGATTTTATGCCGCATCTCAGGGATGTACTCGCTCGACAAAAACGCTTCCACGGGTAGATTGACTTCGACATCGATCTTCATCTTGGGAGGTTGTTTGGTCAGCTGGCGAACTGCACCCTCGAGCAACTGGCAGTAGAGCTCGTAGCCCACCGTCGCAATATGACCGCTTTGCTGGGTGCCGAGGAGATTCCCCGCACCTCGAATCTCCAAGTCGCGCATAGCGATCCCAAAGCCTGCGCCGAGTTGGGAGTACTCCTCGATGGCGTGCAACCGCCTGGCTGCATCTGGATTTAAGCTTCGATCGCGGTCGACCAACAGGTAGCAGTGGGCTTGATGTTTGTACCGCCCGACGCGGCCTCGCAGCTGATGGAGTTCGGATAGCCCGTACCGATTCGCCTCGTCGATGAAAATGGTGTTGGCATTGGGGATATCGAGTCCGCTTTCGATAATCGTAGTCGCCAACAAGATGTCTGCGCGATGCTCGATGAAGTCCACCATGACTTGTTCCAGCACCCCTTCGGCCATTTGTCCATGACCGATCAAAATTCGGGCTTCGGGCGCGATGCGTTGCAATCGAGCAGCAACCGAGTGCATGTCTTCGATACGATTGTGAACGAAGAATATCTGGCCATCCCGATTGAGCTCTCTCAAGATAGCGTTGCGAATCAGTCCGTCGTCAAAGCGGACGACTCGGGTTTCGACCGCCATGCGCTCTTCCGGCGGTGTTTCCAAATTGGAGATGTCCCGAACGCCCAAGAGGGACATGTGCAATGTCCTCGGGATCGGAGTCGCGGAAAGCGTGAGGATGTCGACCATGGACGATGTCTTCTTGATCCGTTCCTTCAGCTCCACTCCAAACTTTTGTTCCTCGTCGATGATCAGAAGACCTAGATTAAAGAATTCGACGTCGGCCGAGGCTAAGCGATGTGTGCCGATAACGATATCCACTTGGCCTTTGGCAATCCGCTTGACAGTTTCCTTTTGCTCGGCGGCAGTTTCGAATCGACTCAATTTGGCAATCTCGAACGGAAACTCCACCATCCGTTTTTGGAACGTCTTATAGTGTTGTTCTGCCAGAACGGTTGTTGGTACGAGCACGGCGACTTGATAACCACTCTCGACCGCTTTGAAGGCAGCCCGCATTGCTACCTCAGTCTTGCCGAACCCTACGTCACCACAGATAAGCCTTTCCATGGGTCTCGAGTTCATCATGTCGAGCTTGGTGGCCGCGATGGCGGTAATTTGGTCGGGGGTCTCCTCGTAAGGAAACGAGCCATCAAACTGACTTTGCCAAACAGAATCCGGCTTGAAGGTGATCCCCTTAAGCAGCTTGCGTTGGGCCTGGAGCTCGAGCAAATCTGCCGCCATGTCGGTAACCGCTTTCTCGGCGGCGATCTTTTGGCGAACCCAGGCTTGGCTACCGATCCTCGCTAGTTTTGGGCGGGCTTTGGTAGCGCCGACATAGCGTTGCACGAGATCGATCTTGCTGCTGGGAACATAGAGCTTCGTGCCGCCGTCGAATTCGATCGTCAAATGCTCGAATTTCTGTCCCTGTTTTTCGATCAGTTCCATCCCGCGATAGATTCCAATGCCGTGCGACAGGTGGACGACTAGATCTCCTTCACGCAGGTCGAGGAAGCTGTCGATTGCCCGCGAAGCAAGTTTCCGAGACGATCGGCGCAGGTTCGAGCGTTTGAGCAGTTGATTGACGGTCAAGACGAAAGGGCCATGAGGAGGCAGCTCGAACCCACCGCTGAGTAGCCCCAGCTCCAACTGGACACGGCCCGACTGAAAGGCTCGGCTCTGTTGCATCAAATCGTTTAGACGACTCAGTTCACCTTCATTGATACAAGCGATCATGGCGGTGCGGTCGTTGCCCAAAGCCGTGTCGACGTCGCGCGCTATGTTCTCTAGTTCGCCTCCGATACGCTGCACATCCCCAATCGGAATACGAATCAGCTCGCCGAGAAATCCTTCGCCTGCCAATTGGGTGATTTGCGCAAAGGAGTATCGAACGATCTGCTGGTAGAGTTCGTTGGGATCGCGGAAACGCTCGGGGAATGGAACGCGAGCTTTGAATGCATTGGCGTTGTAGATGGCTGCGATCGGTTCGCTGAGCAGGACCATCGTGTCCGCAGGTAGGTAGTCCAAAAGCGAAGCCTCTTCTTTGATGGCTTCATTGGCTGCGATCAAATCGACTCGGTCCAATCGACTTAGAGACCGCTGGGTGACCGAGTCGAAGCTGCGTATCGACTCGATTTCATCATCGAACCATTCGATGCGCCGAGGTTCGCCGCAATCGGGTGGATAGACGTCGAGGATTCCGCCGCGTGCGGTGAATTCGCCTGGCAGTTGGACGCTGGTGGTCGTACGGTAACCGGTGGAGGCGAGCCAGCGTTTGAGTTCAGCCAGATCGACACGCTGGCCAACGCTCAAGCTACGACGATCCTGCCTCAATTGCTCAGGGCTCGGTACGCGATGCATGAGTGCTGGGATCGTGGTTACGATCACGGGAACATCGGTATTGGATTTTAGTGAGGACCGGCATGCGTCCAATCGGGAAAGAACTTGGAGGCGTTGGATAACCTCCTGTTGCTGGAGAGAGTCCGTATCGAGATCGACGTCATCCGAGGACGGAGGAAAGACGTCGCAGTTACGGTCGAGGAAAAAATCGAGATCGCGAGCGACGGTCTCGGCGTCTTGGTGCTGAGCCAGAATGACGAGCATCGGGCGCTGAAAGCGTTGGACGGTCGCGGCCGCCATGGGCGCAACAGACCCGAGCCATGCACCTTCCCAGCATATGCTGTCACCGTTTGACCAGCGATCGGTTGCCGATCGAAATGCCTTGAGTTCGGTGATTCCCTTGAGGAGTTCGCGGGCTTGCACTTCGCGTGGCGTAGCCTGCTCCGCTTGGGCATTGGCTGCCGCCTGGTTGATTTGGGAATCGCGTTGCCGATGCTTTTCAGCAGGATCCATCTCTGGTTTGAGATCTGAAATCAGCTTGCTTTTTCGTCGCTTGACCGGAGACGAATCCGACGATGGCTTGTCAGGCAGTGGCAATTCGGGAGTGTCGTTCCCCTCGTGAAGGGGTTTCTTATTGAGGAAATCCGCCAACGTACGTTGGGCCTTCGGGCGCTGCGGTTTCATCAGGATGGAATAGAAAACAAAGGGGGATGGATCTGCGAGGATGGCCGGGGGGCTAATTGCCCTCATTGCCCTCCTAATCTACCGACAATCCAGAAACGAAGCAAATCGTTCCATCGCCCCTACTCGAGCTCGAAGGTTACGTTCACGGTAACGCTGTGTTTGAGCTCTCCGGGATCTGTTCCAGTAGCTTCTCGCGAACTTTTCCGCGGTGAGGGACCGGTGAGCTGACCGTTATACCCCATCACGTAGTTGACCCCAGGATAGTTGACGCTGGGGTTGGCACCGATCGATCGTACGACCCCAAGTTTGCGACCGGAGGCTTTCGCCAAGAGTGCCGCGCTGCGTTTGGCCTTTTGGAAAGCCATGCTCGTAGCTTCCTCTTCTTGAGCTTCGGTCATCTCGGCTACAAAGTAGAGTTGCAGATCGGGCGATTGGGCGTTGGCAGCATAGTAAACATTCGAGCCGGTAAGCGGTTGGATCAGCATTTCTTCATCCGGGGCAAGCTCTTCTTTTAGCTTCCGACCTCGGAAGTCCTTTTCTTCGATAGCTGCCTTGATCGTACTCGGCAGCAGAATGGCAGCCGCATCCATTCCGCTGGCCAGTTTCCATTCGGCCGAGAGATGCGAGGAGGCGGTGAAGATCTGAGGAAGCTCGTCATCCTCGGTGACTTGAACGACTGGTAAACGAACATTGAGCCCTGGATTCATGTTGCGCATCTGGGCGGCTTGTTGGCGGATCATTTTTCGTGCCGAATCAGGATCGTCGACTCCAGGGGTCCCCACCTTGATCGTGGTGATGGAGTAGGTAATGGAGTTTGGAATCGCGTTTAAGCTCTCGAGTTCCTTGGTCACGCGAGCTTGGTGCTTCTGCAAAATCTTCAACGCGTTCTCACCTTCGCGGCTTTCGGCTTTGACGGTCAAATGCAAACGCAATCGGTTGGGTATCAGAGAAACTTCATGGGCGGACACGACCGATGCAGTCGC
>Ga0335394_10005848_pt1 | contig 13888 bp, 9 predicted proteins | sample MAT03_FD_205741 | JGI IMG/M metagenome (GOLD analysis project Ga0335394, IMG submission 205741) | Freshwater microbial communities from Lake Fryxell liftoff mats and glacier meltwater in Antarctica - MAT-03 (spades assembly) (version 2) ...
AATAAGGTTAGGTATTTGAGGAATTGAGCGGTGCACACGGATACATCAACAATCGTCAATCAAATAAGGTTGGGTATTTGAGGAATTGAGCGGTGCACACGGATACATCAACAATCATATATTACGTAATCATCAATCTTCAAACAAACAAACAAACAAGGTTTTGAATCTTGTATCCATAAACAAATAAAGCCCATTGAAATAATTGCAGTTTTTAATTTCATTAATTGCTTTATTATCAATAATTTGTGAGTCTGTGGACTGCTGACTGCCGACTGTGGACTGTGTGCACTGCCGACTGTGGACTGCCGACTGTGCACTGCCGACTGTGGACTGTGGACTGTGTGGACTGCCGACTGCCGACTGTGGACTGCCGACTGTGCACTGCCGACTTATTAATACCCCGCCGCAGTATCATCTCCTCTCTTGTCTGCTACACCTTGCCAGCCGCCTCTTTTAAGGCGAATAATACCTTCCACGCGACCAATGGCCCCGCGTTTATTAAGGGTATGTCCCATTTTTTTCAGCGCTTCCAGCGTGGCATCAGACAGCGCGCCTTCCTCTACGGCGATGGAATCGGGTTTCCATTGATGGTGAAAACGACCCGACTGGATGGCTTCCGGCAGAGCAAGCCCCAGGTCAGTGACATTGACAATGACCTGAAAAACGCTGGTGGGAATAGTGGTTCCCCCCGGAGTGCCAACAACCATCCACAATTTGCCCTTTTTAGTGATAAGCGTAGGAGTCATACTGCTCAATGGGCGTTTGCCCGCCACAATAGCATTGGCCGGGCCACCTACGGCACCATAGATATTGGGGGCGCCGGGTTTTGCGCTGAAATCGTCCATTTCATTGTTGAGGATAAAACCGGCACCCGCCACTACACAACGACTGCCGTAACTGTCATTGAGGGTGGTGGTCACGGAGGCAGCATTGCCTTCCTCATCTACAATGGAGTAATGGGTAGTTTGTTCACTTTCCGTAAATTTTCCTGCCTCAATCTGGGTGCTGACCGTGGCTTTTGTGGGGTTAAAATCGGCCATTCTTTGTCTCAAATAAGCCGGGTTCGTCAGTTGTTTGACCGGTACTTTCCAAAAATCGGGGTCTCCCATGTGCTCGGCGCGGTCGGCATAAGCGCGGCGCTCGGCTTCTGCCATGAGGTGTACAGCCTCGGTGGAGTGAAATCCGTATTTTGAGAGGGGATATTGTTCCATGATGCCCAACAATTGACGAAGGATCAGACCGCCGCTACTGGGCGGCGGCATGGTAACAATATGGTAGTTCTTGTAGTCAAACTCCAAAGCAGACCGCCAAACGCTGTGGTAGTTGTTCATGTCCGCTTCGGTGATCTGTCCGTCTTTTTGCTTCATTTCGTGCGCAACTAAGGCCGCTGTAATGCCGGAATAAAACCCGTCTCGTCCTTTTTCCAGCACCCGGGTCAGGGTTTTGCCGAGGTCTGCCTGCTCGAGCAAGTCACCCGGCATCCACTGTGCTTTTTGTGTGAAAGCCGAAGCGGCGGAGCTGTATCGGAGAAAACGCTCGCGCTCGCGGTTGAGGTTATCGGCTTCCTGTTTGGTGATGGCAAAACCGTTGGTGGCTAAGTCAACGGCGGGTTTCACGAGTTGTGCCCAGGGCAGGCGACCGTATTTTCGGTGTGCTTCCCACATACCATCCACGGTACCCGGCACGCCGGCAGCCAAAGGGCCAAAGCGGCTTTTATCGGCGATCACCTCCCCTTTTTCATCCTGATACATTTTTTCGGTAGCAGCTGCCGAAGCTTTTTCGCGGTAATCTAAGGTATTGACCACGCCTTTTTTATCGCGAAATACCAAAAAGCCGCCGCCGCCGATATTGCCTGCCTGCGGATACACCACCGCTAAGGCAAATTGCACGGCTACCGTAGCATCTACGGCATTACCACCTGCCTTCAAAATAGCAACTCCTGTTTTTGTTGCCAGCGGATGGGCGGTGACTACCATCGCTTTTTTGCCAATCGCTTCTTTTTCAATTTGATAGAGTGGCTGAACGACTTGCGCACGAAGACTGCTAACAGCAACTATCAGCGCAAAAAGGAGGGAAAACAAGAACAATTGTTGTATCTTCATGTTGATGTAACTTTGTGAAATGCTTGTGTTGCGCAAAGGTAGGGAAATATTCTTAGACAGGAGACTTCAGACTTCAGACACAAGACTTCAGACTTCAGACTTCAGACACAAGACTTCAGACTTCAGACTTCAGACACAAGACTTCAGACTTCAGACACAAGACTTCAGACTTCAGACACAAGACTTCAGACTTCAGACACAAGACTTCAGACTTCAGACACAAGACTTCAGACTTTAGACACAAGACTTCAGACTTTAGACACAAGACTTCAGACACAAGACGGCACGATAGGAGACAACTGTCTACACCTCGAAACCTAAACTTAACCACTCAATAATTTATAACCATGATAAAAAAAATTCTAATTATCCTGTTTTTAATACCCATGGCATTTGCCTGTAAAGAAACAGTATTTACCGGACGTAAGTCCCTGAACCTAATTCCCGTACAAACGCTCAATCAAATGAGCCTTTCGGAGTATCGTTCCTATCTGACTAAAAATAATCCGGTGAGTAGTGGAACAGATTTGCAATTGGTTCGTCGGGTTGGAAATGACCTGAAAGCAGCGGTAGAAGTCTATTATAAATCAAAAGGTTTGGAAAAAGAATTGCGCAATTTTCTTTGGGAATTCAATGTGGTAGATGACCCTAATACCGTCAATGCTTTTTGTATGCCCGGCGGCAAAGTAGTGGTGTATACCGGTATTCTGAAAGTCACACAAAATGAAGATGCATTAGCGGTGGTGATGGGCCATGAAATAGCGCATGCATTGGCCAATCATGGCAATGAACGCATGAGCCAGGGCTTGGTTGCTCAATTGGGCATGACATCACTTGATCTCGCACTTTCGCAAAAACCCGCAGAAACCCGCAATTTGCTGATGACAGCGGTAGGTGCCGGTGCTCAAGTAGGCGTTTTGTTGCCTTTCAGCCGCAAACATGAATCGGAGGCCGATGAAATTGGCCTGTACCTCATGGCTATGGCTGGTTATAACCCCAGCGAGGCAGCACCCTTCTGGGGGCGCATGAGCCAACTTGGGGGTGGGGGCAGCCGTCCTCCTGAATTCATGAGTACACACCCTGACCCGGCGAAACGGAGCCAAAAACTGAATGAACTCATTCCAAAAGCACGTGCTTACGCACAAAAATATCCCGTAAAAACTTCAAAAAGAAGCTGATAGTCGGCAGTCAAAAAGTTGATAACCTTACCTTGATAATAAGGTTGTTATCCCCATGCCATTACTAAAAAAATCTGATGCCTGAGCGGTGACCAATCGTCAGCACTCAGGCATCTTCTATACTTATGGATCAACGTCAACAATTACTTATTCGCTTAGAGCTTGTATGGTGGGTTGCTACGGCAGTGTTCGCCTTTGCAGTCCTTTTCCCCATCAATCAGGCTATTAAAGTATGGCCTTTCCAAACCTGGAACATTATTTATATCATCACTTTGGTGACCTTGACCCGCTATATTTTTCAATTGCGGCATACTTTTTTAGCAAATCGCCAGATACTTAAAGCGGTCATTATTATTCTGATGATTCCAGTATTATTTTTGTTAATTAGTAGGTTAAATGGATTTATGATTTGGATTGAAGATCAAACCTGGGCCCCATTAACAGGTCATTTGCCCTTGAAAAAGCAGCAAAATATTGAATTTTACGCCTGGAATCAAATGATTTTTTTTGCAGCAGGCAGTATCATTGCATCCATTGTATTTGCCGGAAGGCTGTTCATGTCTATTTGGCGTACGCACAATCGCGGTACAGCATAGGGGGTGTTTTAGTGTTTTAGTGTTTTGTAACATTTTCAATTATTCATTCTCCGTTATTCATTCATCTACCCGCATCTATCAAAAATGTCGCCGTCAATTGGGAAGACGATACTATTGCCTGAAACGCTGGTGGCGGTGGTGGTCGGGTCCGGAGCGCTGGGCCGTTGAGCAGGCATCCCCATTGGCTTGCCAGGTCATACAGCATCAATCTGTTCTACTGCGCAGGTTGAAGGCCGTGGAGATGTACCTGCAATACAATAAAATCACCAATTTACGGCTGGCCGCTGCGTCCATTGACGGCTTGCTGATTCGTCCGGGTGAAACTTTTTCTTTTTGGAAACGTACAGGCAACCCAACTGCGGCACGTGGTTTTTTGGAAGGATTAGTATTGGAATCGGGCAAAATTACCAAAGGGACGGGTGGCGGACTTTGCCAGATGGGCAATTTGCTCTACTGGATGGCCTTGCATACGCCGCTCACAGTGGCAGAGCGCTGGCGGCACAGTTATGATGTATTTCCCGACGAAGGTCGCACTTTGCCTTTTGGATCTGGCGCTACGCTGGCATACAATTATATTGACCTGCAACTGCGCAATGACACGCTGCATACTTTTCAGATCAACATACAACTCACAGACACCCACCTGCTCGGTGAAATCCGTTGTGAAAAACCCACACCCTATCGCTATGAAGTGTTGGAAACCCATCATGAAATACGGGCCGAGCAGCACAGTGGGTACTCCCGTCACAATCGCATTGCCCGTCGCATATTTGATGCGGCAACCGACCAACTGCTCCGTGAAGAGTTGGTTGCGGAAAATCATGCTTTGATGATGTACCAGCCGTTTTTACGATAGAGTTGGTTTAATTTTTGCTCATTATTGCGGCTTGCAAGAAACTGCTTTCTTGATCATTATTATCGTCTGTTGCTGTATTAAACTGCAATTTAGATAAGCTGCTATAAATGCCATTTTCTACGGCTGACAGTTCCTCATGGGTTCCCTGCTCTACAATTTGGCCGTTTTCTAATACACATATTGCATCTGCCTCGCGGATGGTCGCCAACCGGTGGGCAATGATAATACTGGTACGGCCTTCCATCAGGCGATTGAGGGCCTCCTGCACCGTCTTTTCACTTTCGGCATCTAAAGAAGACGTGGCTTCATCCAAGAGTAGGATGGCTGGATTGCGCAGAATGGCGCGGGCTATGGCAATTCGCTGACGCTGACCTCCAGAGAGTTTGATCCCGCGTTCCCCCACAATGGTGGCTAATCCGTCGGGGAAAGTTTGGATGAAATCCCAGGCATTGGCTTGTTTGGCTGCGTCTATCACGGCTTCAGGAAGGGCTTCGGGATTGCCATAAAGGATGTTTTCTCCAATGGTGCCGCCAAAAAGAATAACTTCCTGGGGTACTATGGCAAAATTGCGGCGATAGGAAGGCAAGCTATAATCGTAAATGGGGAGTCCGTCAATTTCAATGCTGCCGCTGTCGGGAAAATGAAATTGCAACAACAATTGCATTACGGTAGATTTCCCTGCACCGCTTTGGCCAACCAAGGCTATTTTTTTGCCGGACGGAACCACCAGATCAAGCCCTTTTAGCACGGGAACATCCGAGCGGGTCGGATAGGAAAACCGAATATCTTTGAATCTAATATTTCCCTGAAAACGCCCGGCTTCCACGCTGCCCCGTGGCCTTACTTCGGTCTCTATGGGTGACGCCAGCAGTTCGCGGAGGCGATCGGTTGCGCCTACGGCACCTACCAACTCCGTGAAAAAATTACTCAACCCGGCAATAGAGCCGCCAATAATAGCGGTATAAGTAACAAAAGAAATAAGGTTTCCAGCCGTAAACGGGTGTTGATCTATGGGAACGTTGGCATCCCGCTGTACCATATACATACCGTAGCCGATGACAAAAAACAAAGCGCCAAAAAGCATAGTAATAACAAAAACGGCAAAAATTGCGCGATATTTGGCATATTTCATGGAAATTCCGATTACCTTTTGATTGGCTGCGTTGTAGCGCTTTACCTCAAAACCTTCATTGGTAAAGGCTTTCACCGCATGAATGGCTTGTAGCGTTTCATCCAGAATGGTATTGGTCTCTGCGAGGTTTTCCTGCCGTTCTTTGGAAAGTTTGCGAACCCAGCGCCCAAAAAAGATAGCCCCGATGACTAAAACAGGGAAAGTTAGCAGCATAACTAATGCCAACTCCCGCGACATCCATAGCAGGACACCAATGCCCCCCACTAAGATGATGATTTGCCGCAAAAATTCAGCAATGACGAAATTGAAGGTATTGTAGAGTTTCTCGACATCGGTGGTTAAACGGCTGACAAGTTCTCCCACACGGCTTTTTTCAAAAAACACCAAGGGTTGTTCAATAAGCCGCTGATACAATGCTGAGCGGATGTCGGCGGTTCCGCGTTCGCTGACCTGAGCAAACATAGTGACACGAAGGTAAGAAATTACCCCCTGAAACGCCAAAATACCGATCAGCCAAAAGGCGATTTTTCTGAGGTCAATGTGTTCCGCCGCTTTACCCTGTGCCACATCCAACATTTGCCCGATGATGGTGGGAAATACGAGAAAAACAGAGCTGCTCAAAAATAGCAGCACCAGACCAAAAATAAACTTCCATCGGTAAGGATAAATATACTCAAAAATCTTGAGTGCTTCGCGCAAGGTCTCCCGTGTGACTCTGGGCTGTGTTTGTTCTTTTTCTAACATGGCGCAAAGGTCGGTATTTTTTCTGCTTTCAGTATCGGTTATGCGTTAATGAGTTATAAATTTTCCAATTGGCATAACTTTGCAAAATCCTGCAATATTGCCTACCTTTGCTGTAAAAACAGGTAGTTATGATAAAAATACCTTATGGTATCAGTGATTTTGAGTGGCAAGAATGGTGAAAATATTGAGCCGGTCTGAGTCGTCAATAGTAATTATCTTTGTGACCTTTATCACTATTCCATGTTTACCATTTTAACCGGAGGAGCCTTACTGAGCATTTTTCATGCATTGATACCAAGTCACTGGCTGCCTATTTTAGCCATAGGCCGCTCGGAAGGCTGGACACCCGCAAAGGTACTCACTGTAACCTTATTCGCCGGTTCCGCTCATGTATTGAGTACGGTGCTAGCGGGTATTGCGTTTGCCGCAGCGGGTGGTGCCATTGCAGCGCGGATGGAATCTGTGACGCACTGGATTATGCCCACTGTTTTGATTGTTTGGGGCGGGTATTACATTTATGCTCATTATTTTCACCACCATTTTCACTTGCATGAACAGCGTTCTGATTTGGGCATCATTGCTTCCTTGACCTTGTCTATGTTTTTTTCGCCTTGTCTTGAAATAGAAGGTTATTTTTTGGCCGCCGGTCCTTTTGGCTGGCCTTTTGTAGCATTATTGGCCCTTGTGTACGGTTCTATCAGTATTTTGGGCATGATTATTTGGGTATGGCTGGCTCAACACGGCCTGCATCGGCTCAACTGGCATACCTGGGAACACAATGCCGGCATCATCACGGGTCTTACGCTGGTCGCTTCCGGGATATTATCGTGGATATTGCATTGAGATCACTTAACCCCCGAAGAGTTGTTTACATCTCCAATTTTTATTCCATAAAAATCAATCTCCGTTTCATTGCGTTGCAGGTTGTCAATCTGGGCATCTTCATAAAAAAAAGTGCCAATAAACGGGTTGGAGGGGTTGTTAAACACCGTAATCGTTCGGTGAAAACGCCAAGCTGGTTGAAGGGCAAGGCGCTCGTCAATGCCGAGAATGAGCCGACGCAAACCGACAATGTCTAAGGTAGTGACCGTTCCGCTGTTGTTGGCATCCGCAGAAAGTATTTTCCAGGGCGTAGAAAATGCTTCCAAATTGAGGATATGTTTGGAAATCAGCGCTAAATCCTGGGTAGTCACGCCATTTAAGGCAGTCGCATCGGGTCGGGGCTTTATGTTATAACTAAATCCTGCCATCAGGTTATTAAAACTGTAATTGCCCAATGAATCAGTATAGGTGCTATCGGTGCGGGGGCCAAGTATCACCACCTTTACGCCAGGCATGGGTGTACCCCAATGCGTTTGTATTTTTCCACCGATCCGATAAATAGATATGATGGGTTGGACATACCCGTTTTGGGTAATATTACCGATAGCAGTCGGATCCAACCATTCCATTAAGCGTGTATCAGCAGCAGGTCCCTGATCCCAGGATTGGTTGAAGCGGCCGAAATAACTGGCTAAAATATTGCAGGGATTATTCTCGTCAATCACACCTCCGTGCAATTGGCCAATAATTCTTTTTTGAGGATCAAACAACGGACATCCCGAAGACCCAGGTTGAAATACTCCATAATCCGGATTTACCCGCCAATGGCTGTTGGGCTGACTGATACCATAAATACCGCCCCAATTGATATTAGCATTATAAATGGTAAGTTGCTGCGAATCAATAGAAATTTTTTTAATATCACCGGAAGGGTGATGGATAAAAGTGCCATGTGCCTGCGTGGTGCCGGCACCCTTGTTCCAGCCATTGAAATAAAACGGGTAATTGGTGGGCAACGGAGTGAGCCGGAGCAATAACATATCCGTTTCTGATCGAAAAGCGACCCGTTCGCAACCTAAAACGGAACGGCGTCCGGGTTCGATTGTCGGGTTAGGACAACTCGGTGCTTCATAATCGAAATCAAAACGCCACAAGTTGAAATTAGGACTGATACCAATGAGTTGACAGTGGTGTGCAGAGAGAAAATAAGGATCGAAAGTACCAGCCGTATTGGCAATCAATGATCCGGTACACCAGCCGGTACCATTGGAAAAATTCATCATAATCCGTGCAACACCGCGTTTTTCATTTTTCCAGGCATTCCCCTGCGGACAATTGACATTAAAATTGCAAGGTAAACCATCCCCGTAATCAAACTCGGCCAGACCTTCGCGCTCATACACGCAATCCGCGCGATTCAGGTGCACCTGAAATGCGCCATTAGGTGTGCCAGCCAATTCGAAATATTCCAATACGACAGATTCTCCCGGCAACACGCCGATCAAAAACTGCCCGTCAGGCAGGCAACTTTGTTTTGTGAAGGCCCCTTCTATATGTTTACCATCGGGTATGTACGCAAAAAGTCGGCTGCCTTCGGGCAGTTGAAAACGGTCAAAAATAAGGATCAAACCCATCGCTCCGGCAGAGCGCAATCGGCACTGCCACAAACGGTCGCCATTGGGCAATGTATTCCAGGTGCCGTTTTTTTCGGGAGCAATATCCACTTTTACCGGTGCTGCAAAGCGATTTTGGCCCGGAGTTTTGGTATCTTCCAGGCGAGTCTTTGCCACATCAAGCGCCGGAATTTCAGTGACTGTTACTTTAGGCAGTTGCCCCGAGGTGTTATTTTCCGTTTTGAGGCCGAAAGGGATGCCTCCAAGGGTGATTTGTGCAACAGCAATAGATGGGATAAGCAGCAAAACTGCTATCAGTGTGGGTAATCGGTTGAGCATATTAAAAGACGGGACGGGATGATGCACCGGAATGAATTAATTGAAGGTGTTCTTATAAATTTTTTGTAAAAAAAACCCATAAGAACACCTTCAATTAATTCATTTACAGAAAAAAATGCCTAAGTAAAACAGTGATTATCGTTATTCACCTACTTAACACATATTAAAAGTTTACTACAAATATCGCGCCATTTTTTAAACGCCTACAATTGTCTATAGGTCCCATGGGGAACGGTATCAGCATAAAGTAATGAATTTAGTAAGACTACTTTCGTGGAATAACCTCGTCATGTATCAGTAAATCAATATATTTAGTGCTGCCTTTTTTATTGGGATGTTGCAAATCACCAAAATCATTAGGACTGGGCAACGCCGATCGGTAATCGTAAACGCGTAAACCGGTACGTTGTTCTGCCACCAGCTTCAGGGAATCTAAGCGATCAATATTTTTGGCAAAACCCGGAAAATATGGAGTAATGACCAATTTTACGGGTATCCCTTTTTGCTGAGCATACGATGTGAGTGCTACCAAAGGCGGAACCATGTTCAAGTCCATACTATATTTCATGGAATCAACTTTAGCGGCCAATCGGTCGGAAATTACCCGATCCAACAGCCAGTCTTCATCTGATTGGTTCCGGTAATATAAGGCCCGTTGGAATACCTCGTTGTTGAATCGAAATAAATGCGTAACCTGAGTGCCCCACCATACTTTTGGCAATTTTCGGTGTAAAAAGGTGTCTAATCTTGTTGACTGGCTTAAATAAGTAGTGAATGCCGTAATGAGTTCATCATTGGGGCGGTCGCAAAGCGTAATGTCAATCACCATAACTTTGGGTGCCGGGTAACGCTCCAAATAATCCGTTGCTAAGGTCGCGGCCAATTCCATCGGCATACCGTTATAACTCAGGTTACAGGTAGATAGCCCGGTTTTTTCTTCAATATAAGGTTGATAAAACGTTAATCCCCGTGAATTTCCGATCAACAATATGTCTGCTTCAGCCCGACCGCTGTATAATTTAGCATATCGAAACTGACTAGCAGCGGCCTGACGTTGCATTAAATGACCCGCAATGCGATCACCAAGCAGGAACAGGAGTAGTACCCCGATTAAAACAATAATGTGTTTCATGTGTGAAATATCAGGGCAAAGGTAATAATGGAGAATGAATAATGGAGAATCATACAAAGTATTGAAAATCAAATATTTGGACAAAATCAAAACCGCTATTAGTTTTATTCATTTAAACACAATTAGTTTTTATTTTAAAGCAATACTAATTTTTCACAATAACTTAATTATCAATTATTTGTGAAAAAATTTTAGTGTATTTAAATTTTATTTCTGAATTTAGTAAAAAATTTTTGAAAAATAAATTTGTTTTTAACAACAATTTGTTTTATCTTTGTGCCAAAAATTTAGATACGTTATGCAACTCTGTTCCAACTGTGCTGTTGAGCTCATCCCCGGAGCCAAATTTTGTCATCGCTGCGGTGATAATGTAACAGAACGCACTAAACTATGTCCGACTTGCAACGGACACAGTCCGGTTGCTTCGGTTTTTTGTCATCATTGCGGGCACCATTTTGACAGTAAAAAAAATAAATCAGCCAGCACAAAAGTATATCAGCCTCAATTCCCCTTAGAATTTGAGGCTGATACGATCACGACACAAGTGAAGGGGCTATTTTTTAAAAGTTTGCGCAAGCGGGTGGAAGAGGAGTTGGACCCTTCCCGTTATAGCGATTATGTGGAGCGGTTTTATCACTCAAAGTTTCGGGAAATTTATGAAGTCCGTGCCGACCAAATCGGAGAAGAAGCTTTTATTCAGTGGGAGCGATTCGGCAATGAAGCACTGCCGGATATTGATCGCCGAATAGAAGAGGCTTTTGAAGGGCTATTAGATTATTTTATTATACAATACTGCCCCGACCTGAATGGCATGATTTTGCCGGGTGCCATCCTGAAATACGAGCGCTCCCAATCCGGAAAAACCGATGTGGGGCTGATGGTAAGCGATTTTCTGGATTTTGAAAAAGAGCAGGAAGTTGTTTATACCGATTTTATCAGGATGCCAGAGGATTTACTTAAAAATGCCTGTAAATCATTCCTGACGGCCGACCGCAAAGAAAAATTGCTGTTTATTTGTGATTTATCGCTAAAAGGCTCGTGTAAAGAGGGATTTGCCATGACAGACCGAGCCATATATTGGCGGGCACCCTTCGATCGGGCCAGAGCCGTGCTGTATCGCGATTTGAAAGATCTGAAAAAAGAAAAAGACTGGATTACGGTGAATGGGCATTTTTTCACAGCCAACCCGACGTTGAACCTAAAATTGTATAAGTTATTGAAAAAATTGAGAACCTGGCAACCGGTGATCAAACAGGTGGCGTAAGGGGAGGCGCATGATCGCTAAAAATACTTCATCTTTGGTGTATTTCACAAAAGCCTCTTCTTTGATTTCCTTGTTTTTCGATATTGCCGAAGAAACACCGGCTGGAGTAGCCTTCCATTTTTCACTATAACCTACCGCCTAACCGTCACATCGCCGCTCAGAATCTCAATAGAACCGTCGGCCAATTCAATTTTAGCCCAATATACATAAACCCCCGGCAACACTAAACTGCCATTGAAACGTCCGTCCCAACCCGTCCCCGGCTGCCCGGGTACCAAATCCCGGTAAGCCGCCATTTGATTGCCCCAGCGATCATATATTTGTAAAATATTTATTTTTACCAAATTAAAATCACCATAAAACGTAAAATACCCATTATTGACGCTTTCGGGGGCAATAATGTTTGGAATAAAAATAGCCGTTTTCCCACATTTCTTATCCACCTCAATACTCGCCGTCGCCGTCCCCGTGCAGCCACCCGTATTCGTCACCGTTAGCGAGTAAGTCCCCGCAGTATTGACCGTGATAGCGGCCGTCGTTTGCCCGGAAGACCAGGCATAGCCCGCCAAGCCGGAAGGAGCGGTGAGGTTGGCACTGCTGCCATTGCACAGGATCGTACTGCCAGCAATGGTAGCCAATGGCAGGGCATTCACCGCCACCAAAGCCGTAGCCGTTGCCGTACAAGTGTTATTATCCGTGATCGTTACCGTGTAAGTAGCTGTAGTAAGGGGTGAAAGCGCGGCATTTGCCCCCGTTTGCCCCGAAGACCAAACATAACTTGTAAAACCCGGCGTGGCATTCAAAGTGGTAGTAATTCCCACACAAATGGCATTATTGCCCGTAATAGTCACAGCGGGTGCTGCCGGGATGGTGGCTGTGATAGTAGCCGTGCCCGTGCAGCCCCCCGCATCGGAGACCGTGACCGTGTAAATGCCATCCGTGGAGACATTGGCCGTAGCCGAAGTGGCCCCATTGCTCCAAGAGTAGCCCGCGAACCCGGCAGTAGCCTCCAACGTCAGGCGTCCATCGCAGCGGAAAGGCTGGGCCGCTACGGCAGGATTGAGGGCCGTCGCCACCGTCAGGGTAGTGGTCGCCGTCCCCGTGCAGCCACCCGCATTCGTCACCGTTAGCGAGTAAGTCTCCGCAGTATTGACCGTGATAGCGGCCGTCGTTTGCCCCGAAGACCAGACGTAGCCCGCCAGGCCGGAAGGAGCGGTGAGGTTGGCACTGCTGCCATTGCACAGGATCGTACTGCCAGCAATGGTAGCCAACGGCAGGGCATTCACCGCCACCAAAGCCGTCGCCGTTGCCGTACAAGTGTTATTATCCGTGATCGTTACCGTGTAAGTAGCTGTAGTAAGGGGTGAAAGCGCGGCATTTGCCCCCGTTTGCCCCGAAGACCAAACATAACTTGTAAAACCCGGTGTGGCATTCAAAGTGGTAGTAATTCCCACACAAATGGCATTATTGCCCGTAATAGTCACAGCGGGTGCTGCCGGGATGGTGGCTGTGATAGTAGCCGTGCCCGTGCAGCCCCCCGCATCGGAGACCGTGACCGTGTAAATGCCATCCGTGGAGACATTGGCCGTAGCCGAAGTGGCCCCATTGCTCCAAGAGTAGCCCGCGAACCCGGCAGTAGCCTCCAACGTCAGGCGTCCATCGCAGCGGAAAGGCTGGGCCGCTACGGCAGGATTGAGGGCCGTCGCCACCGTCAGGGTAGTGGTCGCCGTCCCCGTGCAGCCACCCGCATTCGTCACCGTTAGCGAGTAAGTCTCCGCAGTATTGACCGTGATAGCGGCCGTCGTTTGCCCCGAAGACCAGGCATAGCCCGCCAAGCCGGAAGGAGCGGTGAGGTTGGCACTGCTGCCATTGCACAGGATCGTACTGCCAGCAATGGTAGCCAACGGCAGGGCATTCACCGCCACCAAAGCCGTAGCCGTCGCTGTACAAGTGTTATTATCCGTGATAGTCACCGTGTAAGTAGCTGTAATAAGGGGTGAAAGCGCGGCATTTGCCCCCGTTTGCCCCGAAGACCAAACATAACTTGTAAAACCCGGCGTGGCATTCAAAGTGGTAGTAATTCCCACACAAATGGCATTATTGCCCG
>Ga0335394_10005849_pt1 | contig 13885 bp, 9 predicted proteins | sample MAT03_FD_205741 | JGI IMG/M metagenome (GOLD analysis project Ga0335394, IMG submission 205741) | Freshwater microbial communities from Lake Fryxell liftoff mats and glacier meltwater in Antarctica - MAT-03 (spades assembly) (version 2) ...
TGGAAGCGATGTACGACCAACCGGTCAGCGGATCGCTTGACCATTACATCACGATGGCTGGCTTCTACATCATGCATAACACAGGGATCGGGCTGAAATGTTTTTCCTTTGGCATCTTGATCATTCCGTGTCTCTTCGAACTTGTGTTCAACGCCGTTTCTCTAGGAGCCATGTTTGGTTACATGGCCCGCGAGAGTTCGTCCGGCGGCGACAATTTTTTACACTTCGTTACCGCGCACGGACCGTTTGAGTTGACGGCAATCGCGCTCGCTGGCGGTGCGGGGTTGCGGTTTGGTATCGGCTTGTTTCATACCAATGGATTGACCCGCAGGCATTCACTGCGTGAGTCTGCTCGCCGCGCCGTCCCGATCATGGCAGCATCAGCCGCATTGTTCTTTCTCGCCGCCTTTACCGAAGGATTCATTTCACCAAGTCCACTGCCATACATTTTCAAGGCTACTTGGGCGATTCTTTCGGCAGCCTTGATCAGCTTCTATTTCGTGGTGCTCGGTTTTCCAAATGATCAACGTCAAGTCGAACGACGCGACGCCGAGTCGGTTCTTGATCCGTTAGCTGAACAGTGGGATGTGATCAATGCAACTTGACCATACTCACGTCGTGATTCGTGTCCGGTCGCTAACTGAGATCAGTGATCTCGCGATGGTGATGATTCGCAACTATCCCGCAGCGTCCATCTTTGGGTTCGCGCTGGGGGCCTTACCTTGGGCAATTGCCAATGGATTTCTATTAGGCTGGATTCCGATCAGCGAGTTCCAGTTCTCTAGGTACGACCAGGAAATGTCTGCGAATTTGTTCAAGTATCAATTCCTGATGGCGCTGCTTGTTTTCACACAAACCCCCATCGCCGGCGTGTTCACCACTCTTTATGTCGGGCAAGCCATATTCGAACGCGAGCCCACTTGGAAGTCCGTTCTTCATGAGGCCAAAAGGACATTTGGTCCCTGGTTTTGGGGATTGGGGATCATTCGCGGCCCGATACCGTTGATGGCATTAGTGGCAATCCATTGGGGTAACGACATGTCTTATGGTATGGATTATGTGTGGCCAATTTTCCTAGTCACGTTGGTTTCACTGCTGCGTGGCAATCGTCCCTTCATGCCGGAGATTCTGTTATTGGAACGTTGCCCGATTTTTACCGCGAAGAAATTGAATGCCATCTCGGCTGGGAAACGAAGTGCAGCGTTACACCGTCCGATTTCCGGTGAGTTGTTCGGTCGCTTCATCGCGATGTCGGTGCTGCTCTGTGTACTGGCGATGCTGGGGTTCTATAGCTTGCTTTGGATACGCGGAACGTTTTTTGGTCTCTGGGAATGGGACGCTTCGGTTTATCTCCTGCTCTATCCACTCGCCCTTTGGGCAGCGGGGGCGATCAGCGCTTTGGTTCGCTTTTTGAGCTACCTAGATACTCGTATTCGACTGGAAGGTTGGGAGATTAAAAATGCAGTTCGCGCCGAAGCGATTCGGCAGTTTGGCGACCGGGAGCCATCGTCGGATTCGCCATCGTCGGATACTGCTCGCAAAAACGGCATTGGGATCCAAGCACGAGGTGCAAGCGTATGAACCGAGTCTTCGCACTATTGCTATTGCTATTGCTATTGCTATTCGTCGATACGCCGCTTTCATTCGCTCAGCCCATTTCCGAGCAGGCAGCGTCCGAGCAGGTCGCGTCCGAGCAGGCAGCTTCTAAGCAGGCAGCTTCAGACGCGATCAAAGAGATCGGAAAATCTTCTTGGTTCGATCCTGAGAACCAAGCGATTGTTCCGATACCGCTGCGAGACACGTCGGGGGATACGTCTCATCGCGACAGTCGCTGGCTTCCCAAGGCCAAGCGAATCGCCAAACCGTCCGCCTCGACGTCGGGATCCATCGGCACGGGCTTTTCAAGTACTAACTTCATCGGCTGGTTGATTCTTGGTTTTGGACTTCTCTTGATTGTCGGAGCCATCCTGTACGCATTTTCGAAGCTTGACCCCGACGGCACCGTCGTGCTGCCTGGGACAAAACGCAACAGTGCAGAAGCCATTGATGCGCAGACGATGAAAAGGATTCGAGAGTTGCCACTGGAATTGCGCCGGACTGACGTCGACTTGCGTACCGAGGCAGAGCGTTTGATGAACTTAGGCCAACTCGACGAAGCGATCAAATGCCTGTTTGGACATCAGTTGATAACGCTCGACCGACGAGGTTTTTTGCGACTCTCACGCGGTAAAACTAATGGTCGCTATGTCACGGAAACAAAGAACGACTCGCGCGAAGCTGCTTTGATACTGAGGTCCACCGTGTCGGCGTTTGAAGCATCCTATTTCGGCAGACACACGCCAGCCATGGAATTGTTTCGGCAACTGTGGCAGGAAAACAGTCGCTTGGAAGACCTGACTGTACAGACTTCGGAGTTATCGCGATGACAAATACGAATCATGCCGTCCGGTTGCTGCTCCTGGCCGTGACACTCGCGAGCGGTCTAGGCAGCGTTGGCTGCGGAAAAAAGTTCCGTTTCGATTATGGCCAGTCCCGAGGGGCAGCGGGTGACCAGAGCATCAACGGTTTTGGCGCTCTTCGCCGAACCTACAAGAACAGCGGCTGGTCGACACGCGATGTCAATCGGCTCAACGATCGCTTGAGCTCAACGACGGCAATCGTCTGGACCCCGACGCAAAGAGATACTTTGTTCGACCAGTCCACCAAGTGGTTCGATGAGTGGCTCCGTGAACAGACTCGAACCCTGGTTTACGTTGTCCCCGACCAAGGGTGTAAAGCGCGTTATTTTGAGGTCGCACGCCAGGTCGCTCCCGATGCTCAAAAGCTCGAGTATCGCCGCCAACTCGCACGCGTCGAAACCGATCAGATGCTCGAGCGATTCAACGGTGAACCTATCCCGAGCAACGGTTGGTTCCAGATCGAGCGAACGCCTTCCGGAACAACCTACGGCAGCAAGTCCGTCAACAAGCCAAAAGGCGAATGGATGCGATTCCTCCCCGTTGCTTCTGCTGAACAATCGATCGATGACCCAGATATCGATAACACAGACATTGAGTACAAAATCGAACCTGTTCTCACGGCGACCGCAACGATCGCAACCGCCGCAACTATTTCGATGCCGACAATGTTTGGGCAGACCTACGGGACGTCGCAAGTCACGCCAACGCATACGACCTTGGTCAGCGCCGATGACGGCTCACCGATTATCACGCGATTGACGTCCGAGGAATGGGGACAGTCGAAAGTCATCGTCGTCGGTAACGGATCGATGCTCTGCAATTTTTCGTTGACGACGCCCCAAGGCCAAGCGATCGCGACTCAGCTCATTGCGGAGACGGGGGACACTCCAGGACTAGTAGGTTTTTTAACAACCGACGGAGCCGGCGCTCAGGTATCCGATGTCAATCCTGAGATTAACTCGCTGACCGGCGCGGAACTGTTTTCCGTTTGGCCATTGAGCTTGATTATTATGCACCTGGCAATCACCGGCTTCGTCGCCTGCATGATACTGCTTCCGATCTTCGGACGACCGCGTCGGTCGGAATCAACGTCCAACAGCGATTTTGCAAGCCACCTGGACGCGGTCGCGGTCTTGATGAGCAGGTCCGGCGGGGAACAGTACGCGCGGCATCGCGTCAGCGAATACATGCGACGCATTCGCGGTGAAACCTCTGGTACATGGGTGATTCCCGATCCCGAGTTAAAACCCTCCAATCCGTTCGCCAACCCACCGCCGTCCGGTGTATAAGAATTATCGTCTTCAATCCAAGTCAAACTTCAAACATCAAACTTCAAACTTCAAAACCCATCGCTAACGAAAGCAGCACCTTGAGCATCGCCAATAGTCCAGCCCCGGTCCTTGAGATCGCCGACGTTCGACAGATCTACGACGCGATCGTCGCCGAAGTTGGCAAGCTTTATATCGGTCAAGATGAGCTCGTCCTGGGCACGCTTGCAGCCTTGATGAGCGGCGGGCACGTATTGATCGAATCGGTGCCGGGGCTCGGCAAGACTCTATTTGTCAGAACGCTCGGGCGTATTCTTGGATGTGAATTTGGACGCATTCAATTCACAGCGGATTTGATGCCGTCGGACATCACCGGAGCCCCGGTGTTTGACATGCAGAAATCAGAGTTTCGATTTCGTCCAGGGCCAGTTTTCACTCAACTACTCCTGGCCGATGAAATCAATCGCTCACCAGCAAAAACGCACGCCGCGCTACTTGAGATCATGCAGGAGTACCGCGTTACCATTGACGGGATCAGCCATCGCGTGCCGATGCCGTTTTTGGTTTTGGCAACGCAGAATCCGCTAGAGAGCGAGGGAACATATGCGTTGCCTGAAGCACAACTAGATCGTTTCATGTTCAAGCTTCGCATCGATTATCCTTCGATGGCCGACGAAGCAGCTATCTTGCAGATGCACAGCCGCCAAATCGATCTCAACCAGCGACTGCTCGATGAACTGCGGCCGATTACGAATCCAGAACAGGTGCGCGCCATGATTCATGCGTGCGGACGCGTGCGGGTTGAAGACGAGCTGGTCAATTACATCAACTCGATCGTTCGTTCAACGCGGTCTTGGCCGTCATTTCATATCGGCGCCTCACCGCGCGCGGGTATAGCGCTGATGCAAGCTGGTCGAACGCTCGCTGCATTTTCGGGTCGCGACTTTGCCGTGCCAGATGATGTCGCATCGATCGTTTTGCCAGTGCTTCGACATCGAGTTCAACTGACAGCCGAAGCAGAAGTAGAAGGCCGCAGCATCGACAAAGAATTGCTCACGATGATCCAAGGCATCGAAGTCCCAAGGACATGATTGTCACCCGTCGCTCCGCCGACGGAAGCGAAATGCTTGTTCGCGTAATCCACGCTTTCGTCGACGGAGCGACGAGCGACTTTACGCAGCACGCCGCGATGGTTGGCGTTCGACCGGTTTCACTCGTTCGACGGGCAGTGTTTCCATGACTGAAACGGGATCCTCGAACGGGGCCGGGATCGGTCGTCGGCGGTCGGTCTCGCTGCCTGGTTCCATTTTGTCGAACAACGAACCTACAAGCTTGGGGTGCAAACAGATGTAACTCCAAATCAGACCAGCCGCTGCACCACCGACCACGTCGCTGAGAAAGTGAGAACCGCTGTGCAGCCTTTGCAAAACCGTAAAACCGCAAAAGAGCATGAACAGCCAGCGACCTCTCGGGGCCACCACACATAAACCGATCGTTAACGCCACTGCGGTTGCCATGTTTCCGCTTGGAAAGGCTCTTGTTCCCGCATCAAAGCTGGCAACCTGATTCAGCGTCCAGTCGAATTGCCAACGCCACGCGGTTTCGAGCGTGGCGAAATTGAGATTCAGTTTACTTGGCTTTTCACGGAGGACAAACATCTTTAGGATGGTGGCAATGGCTCCGCCACCACAAGTCATCGTCGCCATTCGCGGGATCAACCATCGTTTCTCAGGCGTGAGCAGCATGACAGCAAGCAGGATGAAAAACACGCCTGTTCCGTGGGCATAACCACGCGTCAATTCAATGGCGTCGGCGAAATCTTTCGAAAACGGATCGCGATCAAACCAGCGGGCGATCGGAACATCGATCAGAGTCACAAGCGGCACCGAAAACATCGCAAAAATGGCTGCCCAAAGCAGCATCCCCCGTCGATTGATGACAGCCGCCGCCAACGAATGACTCGGAATCTCCGGGGATTCCGGCGACCGCGAATTGATTGTGGTTAATTGGCTCATGCAAACTTTCTCGGACGATTTTTCGAAGACTCTTGGGGTGTAACAAACGCTTGGTCTGATCGGACAGAGCATTTTTTGGAAACGCCAACCAACGGGTGCTAGCGATAAAAGAAATCAACGTTGCATCCATGAGTGATCGTTTGGTATCACCCCAAACAGTAAAAACTACTGATGTGACTGCGTGGATTTTGCATCTCAGTTCGGTCGTCGTCACATCTTCCGAAATCGAGTCGTTAGCGGAGCTTGAGAACGCCATGGATGGCTGCCGAAGAATGCTGATTGTGGGTTTGATCTTGGTTGCTGCGGTGGTAGCTCATTCAAGCCAATCCTTTGCCTCCGAAGCCCAATGGATTTGGGCAAACGGAAATTCGACGAACGATGTTGCGGCGGGCGAAGTCTGCTACTTTCGTCGCCCCATCAACCTGCGCGTCGAAGTGATTGGCAAGATTGAAATCACCGCCGACGATGAGTACGAGCTATACGTCAACGGTCGAAAAGTCGGTGCGGGAGAATCGACGCGAAATGTCGACGAATTTGATGTCACCGATTTTCTGACAGTCGGCAGAAACGTCGTCGCCATCCGCGTTGCCAATCGCCTGGGCAGCACCGCCGCATTGGCCGCACGCGTTAACATCCAACCGAAGAAGGGCGGCCAATGGTTCTCCTTCAACACCGACCCCTCTTGGAAGTGCTCCAGTCAAGAAATCGCGACCTGGGAGACACTTTTGTTCAACGACTCGCTGTGGGCCACGGCAAAGTCATTCGGCGTCTGGGGTGAAACGGCACCTTGGGACCTAGACACACCACCGCCTATTGAGCAGAAAGCTGCTGCCGATACAAACATTGACAAAGGCGAACGATTCCAAATCCAAAAAGGCTTTAACGTCCAACGGGTTCTGAACAACGATCAAGTGGGTTCCGTAATCGCGATGACATTCAACGAATTTGGTCACATCATCGCATCCAAAGAAGACGGGCCGCTGCTATTGATCTTCGATCGCGACGGAGATGGTGTCCATGAGGACGTTCGAACCTACTGCGATAAAGTAAAATCTTGCCAAGGGATCCTGCCGCTCAATGGCGAAGTGTTTGTTACGGGACTGGGACCACAGGGCCAAGCGCTCTACCGCCTTGCCGATGAAGATCGCAACGGCACGCTGGAGTCAGTCAAGAAAATAGTCAGCTTTGAAGGCCAGCCAGGAGAGCATGGACCTCACGGACTGATGCTTGGTGCCGATGGGATGATCTACATCAGCGTCGGCAATCACACACAAGTCGTCGGTGCCAAGGGCTCAGGCGAAACGCTGGTCGACTCGTATGAAGGCGACCTTGTCGAACGCTATGAGGATCCGGGTGGTCACGCTCGCGGAGTCAAAGCCCCGGGCGGCACAGTCGTTCGCGTCAGTATTGATGGATCCGTTGTCGAAAAAGTTGCTGGCGGCATCCGCAATGCATACGACCTCGTAGCGCATCCGGATGGCGGAATCTTCGTCCATGACAGCGATATGGAATCGGACATCGACACTGCTTGGTTCCGTTCGACAGCGCTGTTCGATATCGCTGAAGGTGGCGAATACGGTTGGCGAAGTGGTTGGGCGACCTGGCCTGAATACTATGTCGATCGACTCCCCGGTTTGCTTGACACCGGACGTGGCAGTCCGACCGGTGCGGTTTGCTACGAGCATTATAAGTTTCCCGTTCGCTACCATAACACGCTCTTTCTGGCTGACTGGTCCGAAGGCCGAATTTTGGCTGTGAAAGTAAAACCCAATGGTGCCAGTTATACGGCTGAAACGGAAACATTCCTCAAGGGCCAGCCGTTGAATGTGACCGATCTTGCTGTTGGCATTGATGGTGCGCTCTACTTCTCAACAGGCGGACGCGGCACAGCGGGCGGAATTTATCGCATCGTTTGGAGTGGCGAAACTCCCGAACGCATGAGCAATTTGGGCACCGGGATCGCTCGCGCGGTTCGGCAGCCGCAAATCACTTCAGCCTGGGGACGGCAAGAAATCGCTACGATCAAGAAGGAACTCGGTGACCAATGGGGCGAGCTTGTGGCCGGGGTCGCGTTCAGTAATGACAATCCGCCGCATTATCGAATTCGTGCAATGGATCTTATGCAACTGTTCGGCCCCGTGCCTAGCGATGACCTATTGATTGAGTTGGCAAATGCACCGGCGGAGGCAGTTCGCGCGAAAGCCGCGTACCTAATGTCGTTATACCCGACGAAGCGCAGTGCTGTCCAACTTGAGAAGATGCTTGGCGACGATGATCTCCGCGTGCAACGAGCTGCATGCGAAGCAATTTTGCGAAGCGGTCAATGGCCCGAATCAACCGACGCTGTCTTAGAGTTGCTACGCGACGAGGACCGTACGCTCGCATTCGTAGCACGTCGGGTCCTCGAGCGTATGCCTGTTGAATCTTGGAAAGACAAGGCGTTTAACAGCGACGACACTCGCATTCAATTGTTGGCAGCGTTAGCCTTAGCCAATGTCGATCACAGCGAAGCAACAGCCGGCGAAGTCTTGGCCTTGTGCAGCAAATTGATGACGGGCTTCCTGACCGATGCTCAATTTGTAGACACGCTGCGAGTTTGCCAAGTGGCGCTGCATCGCAGCAAGATTGCACCTTCAAAGGTAACTACGCTACGAGATCAGATTACCGAGGAGTTTCCAGCCGGAGACCCTCGTGTCAACCAAGAGCTGATCAAACTTGCTGCTTATTTGGATGCCGATTCCGTCGCCGAACGCGCGTTAAAGTTCATCCGCAGCGATGCACCCAAAGTAGATCGGACCGTTGTAGCGATGTACATGCAGTTCTTGTCGCATGACTGGACAGCAACGCAACGATTTGAAATCCTGAAATACTACGAAGCCGCGTCTTTGGAAGCCGCAGCAGGCTCTTTGCCGTTGTATTTGATGGCAGTCACGAAGGACTTTGCCGAATCGTTCACTCCCGAGGATGCGATGGCGATCTTGGAGCAAGGTCCAAACTGGCCCAATGCCGCACTGGCTTCAATCTATCGATTACCGCGACCGATTGACGACGCCACCGCCGCGACGCTGCGATCATTGGACAGAAAGATTCTTGCCGACGATCTAACCGGCGATGTTTTCAAGCGGCTTCGTACCGGAATCGTCGCAATGTTAGCATCGGCTACGGACGACGCTTCCATGGATTACCTGCGCGAGATTTGGCGTAAGGATCCAGAGCGAAGAGAAATCGTAGCGCTCGGACTGTCGCAAAAACCGGACGGAGAAAACTGGGACTACCTCGTTCGTAGCCTCAATATCCTGGAAGGCGAGCCAGCGATGGAAGTGATCAAACAGTTGAAGACGGTACAGGTCGCAACGGACGATCCCACCGCTCTTCGGTATCTGATTCTGATTGGGCTTCGAGCGGAGTCAGAATCGCGTTCCGTCGCGCCTGTCGACGCGCTGCTTCAGCATTGGTCAGGCGTCGAGCGGGCGCCACAGTCAAAGCCATCGATGGCGATTTGGCAGGACTGGTACGCAAGGACTTATCCAGATCGGCCCGCAGCGACTCAACCAAAGGACGAAAGTTCCAAATGGGACTTGGATGAGTTGGTCAAATACATCGAAACGAACGCCGGGCGGCACGGTGACCCAGAGTCAGGTCGCAAGGTATTCGCGTCCGCTCAATGCGCCGATTGCCATCGATTTGGAAACAGCGGAAATTCGGTTGGCCCAGACCTAACGTCTGCCGCACGTCGATTCACGCGACGCGAGGTCGTCGAGTCGATCCTGTTCCCGGCCCACATTATCAGCGATCAGTACATGAGCAAAAAGGTCCTGACACTCGATGGGAAGGTTTACGTTGGACTAGTTTCTGAAGACGGCAACGGTTTTCTTAACATTCGCGATTCAAAGAACAATGTTACGCGGATCGACGAAACCAAGGTTGATCAAGTCTTGCCGAATAACAGCAGCACGATGCCTTCAGGATTGCTTGACTCGCTAACGCTAAAGCAGATCAGCGATTTGCTCGCTTACATGGGTGTGTTACCGGCCGTCGAGGTAGCCAAAGCAAAATAACCGTCCCGAAACAGAATACAGTTCTAGCGGAACGGTGTGCCGATCTTCGAGCTCGTCTCGATGTTTCTGGTTTCCAATTTTGCTACCACGTGGACAAGCCACCTTGGAAAGCGGGCTGAAAGAACAACGGTGGCTGAGTGCCGTGCGGTCTTTTTGTTGTCGTCTTTTGCACCGCGAAAGAATGCTGCTTTCGCGGAGCGAAAGGCGACTCTTATCACACTTAATCGTTTCCGGGCAACGTGTCATGCGGGTTGTATGTTTCATAGTTCATTACGTTGTCGATCTGCAAGTCATCAGCGGCCGTCCATGTACTTGCCAATCCTGCGGGTGGCTTGGGCCGCGCAACGATGATCGTTATATTGTCATCTCCACCAGCGTCGTTGGCGAGCTTGATGAACGCTTCGCACGCAGCGTTCGTTGAATCGTTACTTTGCAGCACCTCAATGATCTTCTTGTCATTCACGTGACGGTGTAGGCCATCGCTACACAATAGTATCTCATCGCCTTTCTGAAGCGTCACGCTGCGGACCTCCGCGACCAAATCCGCTTCGCTTCGGCCACCGAGAACATTCCAAAGCACATTGCTCCAGCGACTGCCCGCTTCGTCCTCGGCTTTCATGCCACCGGATTCAATCATGCGCCTTGCCAGCGTGTGATCGATTGTCAGTCGCTGCACCGCTTGGTTTCGAACCAGATAGCAGCGACTGTCGCCAGCGTGCAGGACGTACAACCTTGGCCAAACCAGATAGGCCAACGTCAGCGTCGTGCCCATGCCGGTCAAGGTAGCAGTGCGGCGACCTTGTTCTTGAATATGACGATGAGTTTCTGTGAGCATTGATTTCAGGCTCTCAACGAATTCGGCCTCGGCAACTTCATCAATTGCAAAGAACCAACGCACGCCGTTCAGCAGTCGATCGGTCAAGAACTCGATCGCCATGGAGCTGGCTTTTTCACCGGCCGCGTGTCCCCCCATGCCATCAGCGACGACCATCAAGTGGCCTTCGTTATCGCCCAGAAATGTGTGAGTGTCATCGAGCGGTAGGCTGGACGATCCAACTAGCATCGACTTGCGAAGCTGTGCGACCAGGAACTGGTCTTGGTTGTTTTCACGTACTCGTCCGACATCCGTCGCGCCGCTGCACAGATTGCTATCGGTCATATCAAGCCACTTATCACTTGTAAACGTGTTGGTTGTCGTAGATCGGTCAAAGATGAACGTAACGGCATTGCAAGCCAAATGGTATCACCCCCAACGCATTCATTGTGGAGCCCATGGCCAAAGGCACCACCATGGGGCCACACCACTGCGAATGGTTTCACCTTACGTTGATTTCGGACGGTCGTGAAATCGATCCAATTAACAAGAACCAAAAGCAGCGAACCCGGACTCAACGGACGAAACTGCCCCGTCAAGGGCGACCATTGGTTGATTGGAGCTTGGTTCTGTTGAACCTGAGCCCGCAAAGGTACATCGCTACGCCCAGTCGCCTACGATTATCCCTTTGCTCAGCCATTGCTGTGCTCAGCGACGGTCCGGTTCAGAAGCGTTAAACTTAGCCTCATGAAATTTGAAAATTCGGTTGCCGCAGAAAATCCGTTCAAGCGAAACGAACGGCTGATTCTGCTGATTCTGGCAGCGGTACAGTTTACCACGATCGTCGACTTCATGATCGTCATGCCGCTAGGCCCGCAGTTGATGCGCACATTGCAGATCGGCCCGACAAAATTCGGTTTGATCGTTTCCTCCTACACCTTTGCAGCAGGCATTGCAGGGCTAGCCGCGTCATCGATCGTGGACCGCTTCGCACGCCGGTCGACGTTCGTGTTCTTCTATGCTGGGTTCTTACTGGGCACCCTGGCTTGTGCGCTAGCCCCCAACTACCCAGCCTTAATCCTGGCGAGAGTCTTCACGGGAGCATTCGGAGGAATCCTGGGAGGGATGACGATGGCAATCATCGGCGATGTTTTTCCAGAACAGCGACGAGGCCGTGCGACCGGGTCACTGATGACGGGTTTTGCACTCGCTTCGGTTGCGGGCGTCCCGTTTGGTCTCGTCGTCGGAACCAACTACGGTTGGCATATGCCATTCATCGCGTTGGCAATCGCTGGACTCCCGATACTCTTGTTAATCCCGTTTGCGTTACCACGCCTGGACTCGCACATTGGCAAACAGCACCTGCGACCGATTCGATCGCTGATCGAAACTTTTTCCAACACGAATCACTTGAACGCGTTCGCTCTGATTGTCACGCTGATGATTGGCAGCTTCACCGTTTTTCCCTACATCAGTCCGTACCTTGTTCACAACGTGGGAATGAGCGAACAACAACTTCCGCTGGTCTATGTTGCTGGCGGATTGTTGACGCTGTTTGCCGCGCCGATGATTGGCAGATTGGCCGATCGGTATGGCAAGCTCATTGTCTATCGATTGATAGCGCCGATATCGGCAACGCTGTTGGTTGTCATCACCCACTTGCCAGCAGTACACGTTTCGATCGCGATCGGGGTGTTTGGTGCGTTGATGGTTTCCAATGTTGGCCGCATGGTCGCCGCCATGGCGATGGTAACCAGTTGCGTGGAACCAAACCGCCGAGGAGCATTTTTAAGTGCGAACTCGTCGGTCCAACACGTTGCCAGTGGCTTCGGTGCTTATGTCGGCGGCTTGATCGTCACGCAATCCGCCGACGGTAGGCTCGAGCACTTTGGTACCGTCGGTTGGATCGCGGCCGCCTCGACGCTGATTAGCCTGTGGGTTGCTGGCCGCGTTCGAATTCTCGTGGAGCCCACGGTGTCCGCCAACGAATCTACCGCTGAAATTAGCCTGCCAGCCGCAGCCAAAATGACTGCCGAAGCGACCAGCTAGGTATAAATCACTCATTTCAATAAGTCCCCTTTGTCTGGTAAGGTAACGCCTGTCCACTGCGACTGACGCAGTGGCAGCATGGTTCGGAGTGGTTGAGGGAGTGGTTTCTAAGTGGCACGTGAAGCGATTTATCAGTCGTCCGACCCAGAGCCAGAAAAGTCTGGGCTGAACGAATTGGCTGCCGATGGAGCGGATGCATCCGCCACTCCTGTGGTCGAACAGGACGTTCGTCTGCGACCACGCCGAATGTCTGAAATGGTTGGCCAACGCGATGTGATCGAACGGTTGCAAATCGCGATCGATGCCGCGCGTCGACGAAGCGATCCGCTGGGACATATCTTGTTCGATGGACCGCCAGGCCTGGGCAAGACGACTTTTGCAACGGTGATCCCCGAGGAGATGGGTACGACGGTACAGTTCGCCAATGGTGCTGGTTTGCGAGCCCCCAAGGACTTGATTCCCTATTTGACAAATCTTGAACAAGGGTCCGTCCTGTTCATCGACGAGATCCATCGACTTCCCAAAAGCGTGGAAGAATATCTTTACACGGCAATGGAAGATTTCCGAATCGACATTGTTCTGGGCGAGGGCGTCAGCGCTCGAACGCTGAACCTTGCTTTGCGTCCGTTCACCTTGATCGGTGCGACCACTCGGGCTGGCATGTTGAGCGGCCCGCTGCGCGATCGATTCCAAATTCGCGAACATCTCGGTTGGTACTCGCGGTCGGAGCTTTGCGAAATCGTTCAGCGCAATGCCGTCAAGCTGCATGTTTCGGTCGACGATTTGTCGGCGATTGAGATCGCGACCCGTAGCCGTAGCACGCCGCGGTTAGCCAACAACCGGCTGCTGTGGGTTCGCGACTATTCACAGAGCCGCGCTGAAGGGCGAATCGACAAAGCGATTACGATTGCGGCGCTGAACATGATTGGCATCGATCATCTGGGCCTCGATAAACAAGATCGCGGCTACCTCGATACGCTGCTGCGAGTCTTTGCGGGTGGACCAGCGGGCTTGGAAGCGATCGCCCATACGATGAATGTCAGCGGTGACACGCTGGAAGACGAAGTGGAGCCCTTCTTGCTACGAAGCGAAATGATCGTGCGGACGCGGCGCGGACGCATCGCCACGCCTAAGGCTTACGCACACCTCGGCAAAGCGATTCCGGCGTGATCTCAGCGAAACGTCAAACTTTCGCTTAACAGCAACCCTTGCCTAGCTGCGG
>Ga0335394_10005851_pt1 | contig 13882 bp, 6 predicted proteins | sample MAT03_FD_205741 | JGI IMG/M metagenome (GOLD analysis project Ga0335394, IMG submission 205741) | Freshwater microbial communities from Lake Fryxell liftoff mats and glacier meltwater in Antarctica - MAT-03 (spades assembly) (version 2) ...
CGCCCTTTTCGCTTTCGCCTTCCTTGCTCCGGCCTTCGCCGCCGATGCGCCGGCCGCCCAGGCGAAACCCTACCCGCTGAAGATCTGCATCATCAGCGACGAGCCGCTGGATGGCCACGGTGAGCCCGTATCCAAGGTCTACGAAGGCCAGGAAGTGAAGTTCTGCTGCAAGCCGTGCATCAAGAAATTCGACAAAGACGTCGCCGGAAATCTCAAGAAGATTGCTGACAAGGCCGGCAAGTGATCTGAACGGTGGCACGGTATCACCTCATGCGTTTCCCATACCTGCTGCTGATGGTTCTTGCGTGCGGAGCACCAGCGGCTGAACCCGCGGCCACGCCAACGCCCACCGCTCCAGTCACTGATTCCAGCGCAGCGACTCGCGCATTCATTCAGGTTTTGTCGCAGTCGCCGCAGGTCCGCGCGCTGATGGCCAACCGTCAGTCGCTGCGCCATCTGGAGGGTGCCGCTGGACGTCTGGCCGACCCCATGCTGGGCCTTGGCTATGCGCGCAAACGCACGCCGATGGAGACCATGCCGATGTACGAAGTGATGCTCGAACAGGCCCTGCCGCGCTGGGGCGAACGCGATGCCGCGCGTGCCATGGCGGCATCCGCCACGCGTCTGAGCGATGCCGAGATCGCTGGCGAGGTCGCGATGCTCGCTGGTGACATGGCCATGGCGCTGGCGGACCTCGATGGCCTGCGCGCCCAGGTGCTCGAAGGTGAAGCAGAGGAATTGCGCATCAGCGCGTTGTCTCGGGCGCTCGATGCCCGCGTCGCTAGCGGTGATGCCGGCGTGCTCGACCGCCTCGCACTCGACACCCGGCGTGAACGGCTGGCGTTGCGACTCGATGATGTCCGCCGGGCACTCGCCGATCGCACCGCGGAGATCCGTGGCCGCTTGGCGTTGACACCCGCAGCACCATTGCCGGAGTTTACTGCGCCCACTCCGGAGCAGATTGATCCCCAGCGCACGCCATTCACCCTCGACGCCGAGGCCCGTCGCCTGGAAGCCGTCGCGGCGCTGCAGGAGGCGCGCGCCATGGGTCGGCCGGAGTCGACCGTCGGTGTGCGCGCCGAACGTGAAACCGCCGATGATGGCAACGAAGACACCATCGGCGTGACTCTTAGCATCAGCCTGCCCATCGCTCGCGGCGCGATTGCTGCCGGCGAGGATGCCGCACATGCCCGCCTGCTCGCCGCCGAACGTTTGGCCGAGGCCGCACGTTGGCGCACCACCACCGCGGTCGCCGCCGCCCGGCGCGCCATCGCGCAGGCCGAACGCGCGGATCGTCTGGCGAGCGTGCTGCTCACCCGAGCCCATGCCGAACAACAAGCGGTGACCGCCGCGCTCGCCAGTGGCGGTGCGGCTCTGACCGCAGTGCTTGATCTGCATGATCAACTTGCCGAGCTGCGCCTGGCGGTGATCGACGCACGGGTTCAGGCACGTCAGGCGCAAGCCGGCTTGTGGGCACACGTCATTCCCGTTCTGCCGGGCTCAGGAGCGGCACCATGATCCGTCACCTCTTCATCTTCGTCATCACCGCCGGAATCGGCGCGCTGCTCGCATTGGTGGTACGCAGCGCACTGCATCAGCCCTATGCCGCTCCGGCGATGTCGGCACCCACGGATCAGCACAATCACCCGCCGGGCACACCGGCTACCGCGCCAGCCAAACCCGCCAACGATCCGCACGCCGGCTACGCCAGCACATCAACCGCGAAACCGGTGAACGACATCTGCGCCCTCTGCGGCATGGACGTGGATCCCAAGCTGACTGCCACCTACCGCGACCAACTCATCGCCTTCGGTTGCGCCAAATGCCCGGCGAAATTCGCCAAAGATCCCGAGCGCTACGGTCCGTATTTCCTGCGGAATGAGGAGGCACCGTGAACCCGACTCTCATCACTGCCGTCGCCGGTGTCGCGATCGGCGTCTTGGCCATCACGCTGGCTCCCGCCACCGCACTGTTCCTGCCGGACGCGGCCGCGGTGCAGGCTGATGGTGACAGCGGCGAACGCTGGGCCTGCCCGATGCTCGACTTCATCGGCACCCATGCCGGCACCTGCCCGGTGTGCGGCATGAAAATGGAACGTATGACCGCGGGTGAGATCACCCGCGAACAACGTGCGCGCATGGGCGTCGAAACCACGACGGTCACCGCTGGCCACGCGCTGGTGACGGTGCGTGCTTCGGGCTCCGCTGAGTACGACCACCGTTCCACCGCCATCGTCATTCCGCGCCTCAGCGGCCGTATCGTGTCGCGCCACGACGCGACCTTCGGCTGCTGCACGGTGGTCGCTGCCGGTGAGCCGATCATCGATCTTTACAGCCCCGAGGCGTTCCGTGCCCAGGCCGAGTTGCAGACCGCGGTGAAACTCGGCGATAAAAGTCTGATCGACAACCTGCGCCAACGTTTCGTGCGCTGGAACCTCGCCCCCGTCGCCGACGCGGTGATCGCTGGCGGTGAACCGCTCGACACCGTGACCATCACCTCGCCGGTTGGTGGCCAAGTGTGGTTCGAGAACATGGAAAAGGTCGACGAAGACTTGCTGGTCGGGCGCGAGATCACCGCCGACACCCTGCTGCTGCGCCTGGTCGATCCGAACAAACTGGTGCTGATCCTGCACGTGCCCGAGACCCGCGCGGCGTTCCTGCATGAGAACCAACCGGCGCAGCTCAGCAGTGACGACCGTGGCGACCTGCCGGAGATCAAAGCCGTCGTCGGACGCGTCGCCTACGAGATCAATCCCGAGATCCGCACCGTCGAGGTGCGCATTTATATCAGCGGCGCGCGCGACGTGCTGCGCCCAGGATCGCTGGTCACGGCACGCCTGCGCGGCGCCCTGTCGCCGAACCTGATGCCGGTCGACCCATCAGTTCCCGAAGCTCTGGGCACCTTCGCCCTGGTGCCGAAGAGTGCGGTGCTGTCGACCGGTGTGCGACATGTCGCGTGGCGCTTGAAACCAGGCGACGCCAAAGGCCCGCAACAATACGAACCGGTGCCACTGTGGCTCGGCCCACGCATCGAAAGCGCTGACGGCAAGGATATCTACGTCGTGCGCAGTGGTCTGAAGGCTGGCGATCGGGTAGCGACGCAGGGCGCGTTCCTGATCGACGCACAGGCGCAACTCGCGGGCACGCCGTCGTTGTTGTATCCGCTGGGCGCGGCCGCTGTCCCCGCCGCCCATCAGCACTGATCTCATGATCGCCTGGTGCATCCGTAATCCGCTGTTGGTCTTCCTCACCACGCTCGGCATCGCCGTTGCCGGCATGTGGGCATGGAGCCGCGTCCCCGTCGATGCGATCCCGGATCTCTCCGACAACCAGGTGATCGTGTGGGCCGAATGGCCCGGCAAGAGTCCGGAGGACGTCGACGTCCAGGTGACCGCGCGGCTGACACGTGAGCTGCAAGGATTGCCTGGGGTGATGACCGTGCGTGGTCTGTCGCTTAGCGGCAGCGCCTACATCTACGTCATCTTCGAAGAAAACCGCAACCTCTACGACTGCCGCACCCGCGTACTCGAACGGCTGTCGCAGGTGCAGGCACTGTTGCCCCCAGGCGTAGCACCGCGGCTGGGACCGGACGCTAGCGCGATGGGCCAGGTGTTCGCCTTCACCCTCGCGGGCCAGCGTGATGCGGAGGCCAAGCGCCACGTCCTGGACCAGATCGTTATACCGGCGCTGCGTGGCGTCCCAGGCGTGGCCGAGGTCGCCCCCGCCGGCGGGGTGGTGCGCGAATACCAGATCGATGTCGATCCGACGCGGCTGGAGGAACAAGCCATCACGCTCGACATGCTGATGATGGCGGTGCAACGTTCTGGTCGCGATGTCGGTGCGATGTCGGTCGAACAGTCCGGCGTCGAAACCATGATCCGTGGCGTCGGTTTCATCCGTTCGACGGCCGAGATCGAGCACATCGTCATCCGCGCGAACAAGGAACAGCGCGCCGGCTTGCTGCTCAAGGACATCGCCACGGTGACCCTCGGCGGCGCAGTACGCCAAGGCCTGCTGGCCGACGCTGAGCAGGAACAGGCCGGCGCCATCGTGGCGATGCGCGTGCACGAGGATCCCTCGGCGGTCATCCGTGCGGTGAAGGAGCGCCTGCTGCAACTGCGACCGACCTTGCAACAGGAACACCTCACTGTCATCCCGTTCTACGACCGTTCGCAGCTCATTTCAGAAACCCAGCGCACGCTGGTGCACACCCTGATCGCGGAACTGCTGGTCACCGCGCTGGTGGTGCTGGTCTTCCTGCTGCACGCGCGCGCCAGCCTGACCGTCGCGCTGGTGCTGCCGCTTGGCGTCGCCGCGACGTTCCTGGCGATGTGGGCGCTCGGCGTCGGCGCCAACCTGATGACACTTGCCGGCATCGCCATCGCCATCGGCGTGATGGTCGACTTCGCCATCGTCATGACCGAGAACATCACGCAGCATCTGTGCGCGCTGCAGGCCAAGCGTCCAAATGGTATCCGCTCACCCTTCGATCCCGACGTCATCGCGGCGGTTAGTGACGGCGCACGGGAAGTCGCGCGTCCGCTGCTGACCGCCGCGGCCACCACCATCGTCGGCTTCCTGCCCATTTTCGTGCTCGACGATCAGGCTGGTCGGTTGTTCGTACCTTTGGCGGTGACCAAGACTCTCGCCATCGCTGCGGCGGTGCTGTTCGGCATGTTGCTGGTACCGCTGCTCTGCCGCTTCCTGCTGCCGCCGTGGGAGCTGCGGCGGTCAGTGTTGATTGGTCTCGCCGGCTTTGCCGCGGGCGTGGTTGGCGTGTGGGTCGGCCTGGATGGGCTGGATATCCCACGCGATCACGGCCGTTGGCTGGTCCACATCCCAGGCTGGATCGCCGGTCCATTCGCCGCTTTGCTCGCCGGAGCAGCGGTCTGGCGGCTGGGCGCGGAGCGCTTGGTCGATCCGGAACACAACGTCGTCGCGCGCGGCATCCACATCGGCTACGATTGGGCGCTGACGCGGTTCCTGCGCCACAAGCTTGCCTTCACCGCGGTGATCATGGTCCTGGCCTCGACTGGCTGGCTCATCGGTTTCGGTTGGCGCACGCTGTCGTGGCCGTTGGCGCAGGGCTTTGCCGTGGTCGGTGGCGATCTGCGGACGACCCGCATCGACGCGGTGCTGACGCGTACGTTTCCCGGTCTCGGCTCCAGCTTCTTGCCACCGCTTGATGAAGGCTCGTTGTTGTTCATGCCGTCGCTGCCGGCTGGTGCCGGACTGGGTGAGACCCAACGGGTGATGGCGGTGCAGAATCGCGCCATCGCCGAGGTTCCGGAAGTTGCCGCAGTGATGGGGAAGATGGGCCGCGCCGAGACCGCGCTCGATCCGGCGCCGATCGGCATGATCGAGACCGTGGTGCAGCTCAAGCCGTACCGCGAGTGGCCAATCCACGACATCACCCGCCTGGACGGCACCAGCGAACGGCGTCCACGCACGCTGGCTGAGGTGCGCGCGGTGCTCGCCGCCGTCACCGACATCCCAGGCGTCGCGCCGAGCTGGCTGCAACCGATCGAAACGCGCGTGGTGATGTTGTCGACCGGCATCCGTAGCCCCTTGGCGCTGCAACTGCTGGGCGATGATCACGACCAGCTCGAACGCACGGCCGAGCAGATTGAGCCGTTACTGCGCGGTGTGCGTGGCGCTGCCGACGTGCAGATGCAGCGCGAGGGCGGCAAACCGTATGCGGAACTGCGTCTCGACAGCGAACGTCTCGCACGCTTCGGTTTATCGGTCGAACAGGTGATGCAGGCGGTCGAGATCGCCCTCGGCGGCATGCCGCTTGCCTGGTCGGTCGAAGGCACGCAGCGCTACGCTGTGCGGGTGCGCTACGCCCGTGAGCGCCGCGACGATCATGACGAGATCGATCAGGTGCAGGTGCCGCGCGGCAACGGCCTGCATGGTGCCATCCCACTGGCGATGCTGGCCGCACGACCGATCGAACACGACCTGCGCCTGAGCGGCATCAATGCAGCGACGTGGCTACGGTTGCAACCGTTGTCGACTCAGCGCAACACCACGGTGGTCGGGAAAGATCACGTGCTGCTGACGTTGCCCGCCGGGGAACAACCAACGCAGGCCATCACCAAGACCACCGGCACCTGGACCGTCGCCGCCACGCGGCCCGCCGATCATGCCTTCACCTACGTCATCGGACCGATGGCCATCCGCAGCGAAGGCGGAAAACGTACGCAATATGTGCTGCTGCGCGCTGAAGGTCGCGGTGAGGTCGAGGTCATTCGCGAAGCCGACGACGCGCTGCGCCGCGCCATCAGCGAGAACCGCGTCACCCTGCCGGCAGGGATGACCTACCGCTGGGTCGGTCGCTACGAACAACAGGTCAGGGCCGCCACCACCATGCGCTGGGTGCTGATCGCAGCGGTCGGCATCATGCTGATCCTGATCGTCATCGGCACACGCTCGTGGGTGGTGACCGGCATCATCGTCGGCGCGAATCTTTCTGTCACCACCGCCGGTGGATTCATCGCCGTGTGGCTCGCTGGCGCCGAACTGACCACGGCGGTCGCCGTCGGCTTCCTGGTCCTGCTCGGGGTGATGTTCAACGATGGCATCCTGATGGGCACCTACCTGCACGACCAGTTCAAGACCTTGCCAAAGGACGTGGCCGACGCGCACCGCAAGGTGTTCCTCGCTGGCGTGCGCCGCCGTCGCCCGGCGCTGATGACCAACTGCACCACGCTGCTGGCGTTGATTCCCGTGTTGTGGAGTGATGGCCGCGGTGCCGAGGTCATGCGCCCGATGGTCCTGCCGGTCATCGGCGGAATGATCGCCGACCTTATCTCGCTCTTTTCCGTGCCGGTGTTCTACGCATGGTTCTGGGAATGGCGCCTGCGACGGACATCCAAAGCCAAGTGAACGTGGTGCGCGCAGGCTCTGCCTGGGAGCGCTGGCTTCAGCCGGCCATGGGCAATCCAAAGCCGGCCAAAGCCGGCGCTCCCAGGGGACAACCATGACTCCTCCCTCCACAGACGATGTGCGTGCGTACCTGCGCGGCCAACTCAGCGGTGCACGTTTTGCTGAGGTCGAAAGCTGGCTTGATGCTCAGCCACCTGACATCGTCGAAAAATTGTTGGACGAAGTGGGGGGCGAAGACACGGGCGCGTTGGCGAGTGTGAAGCCGAGCGCGCTCCAAGGCTTCGTTGCGGATGGTGGCGAAGGTCGTCTGCGCACCGACGGTGAACTCGGCAGCGGTGGGATGGCGATGGTGGCCTCGGCCCGCGACCGGTCACTTGACCGCGTGGTGGCGCTGAAATCGCTCAAGCCGCGTCTGCCCACTGAAAGCCTGGAGCAGTACCACCTGCGCGAGGCGGCGTTCCGCCGTGAAGCCGCGCTCACCGCCGCGCTCGAACATCCGGCGATCGTGCCGGTGTACGACGTTGGTCGCTCGGATGGCAACCCTGCCTTCACCATGAAACGCCTCGAAGGCGAAACGCTGCTGACCGTCGTCCAGGCCGGAAAACGTTCGCGCGTGGCCCTGGTCGAAGCGCTGCTACGCGTCGCCGAAGCGGTGGCTTTCGCGCACAGCCGTGGCGTGGTGCACCGCGACCTGACGCCGACCAACGTGCTGCTTGGTGATTTCGGCGCGGTGTACGTGCTCGACTGGGGCGTGGCCGCACGTCGCGGTGAGGGCGGCGGGGTGACCGTCGGCACACGCGATTGGATGGCACCTGAACAGAGCGACGGTGTCCCGGCGGATCCGCGCATGGACGTGTTCGCGCTCGGTGGCCTGCTGATGTTTATCCTTACCGGCAGCGGACCGCGCACGGATGGCACCTCTGATCTATCCCCCTTAGCGAGCCGCGAGGTCCCGCACGGTCTGGCGGCGCTCGCGCGTCGTTGCCTGAATGAAGATCCGACAAAGCGGGATGCCGATGCCGGCGTGGTTGCGGCAGAGCTGCGCCGCTGGCTCGACGATGGCCTGACGCTCGCGCAACAGGCGGGGCCGTTGACGCTCGGATGGATGCGGCTGCGGCGCTCGCGCCGCGCCCGCACCATCCTGTGGGTGGCAGCGATGCTAGTGATCTCTATCACCGCTGGGCGCTGGGTGGTCGAACGCGAAACGCTCAGCGCCGCGCGCAAACGCGTGGCAGAAATTGGCGCAACGGTGCCGCTCCATGATGCGGAGGCGGTGAGCGTGGTCCTGGCGGACGTGCGCACGATCGCCGCACGCCATCCGACCCTTACCGAAGCCAGCGAACTGGCCGTGCGTCTGCAGGCGGCTCTCGACCTCGCCAGTGAACGTGCGGCCGTCGCCGCGCAGCGCGCACGCCTCGACACCCTGCTTGCACGTACCCGACGTAGCGGCCCATGGGCGGAAGAAGTCACCGACTGGCGTGCGGTGTTGGGCAAAGCCGGACTGTCGCTGACGACGCAGCAACACCCGGCGGATCTGAAACTATTGGCGGATCATCCGCTCCGTATGCTGCTGGTCGAAAGCTTGGTCCATCTGTGGCACGCGGCGGCGGCGATGGGCGAACCCGATCTCGCCACGCTGGCCGCGCACCTGGTCGCTGACGGCGGTCCGTCGGTGGGCTGGCGTGCGCTCGGTGGGTTGATGCTGCGCACCGAATTCCAGGCGCACCAGCCAGTGTTCTGTATCTGTGCCGAATCCGACGGTGCGTTAACCGATCCCGCGAGCGCAGCGGTGTTGCTGGCACTGTATGGCCCCGACAAACGCCTGATCGAATTCGCGCGCCAGGAACTGATGCGTGACCCCGGAGCGTTCTGGCCGCTGATCGCCAGCGCGCGCGCGGCGCTGAACGCCAATGATCTCACCACCGCTGAACGTCAGGCCCTGATCGCCAGTGGTGGCGAATCGGCGAGCCTGTTCCCGCAACTCATCCTCGCCTACGTCGCGTTGGCGCGCGACGACTATCCGGCGCTGCTTACCGCAGCTGAGCGAGGTTTGGCGGCAAACGCCGAACACAGCGAACTGCTCGTGCTCAAGGCCGTGGCGCTCGCACGCACCGGCAAGGCCACGGAAGCGCAGGCGATGGTCGCCGAACTCGATGCCGGTCACTTGCAATACCACTTGGCGCACCGCGTCGGCCATCCGATGGAACGTGGCGTCGACGCGCTGGTGGCAGCGGGGATCACCATTCCTAAGGCCGATCCGAAACTGGGTCCGTTAGTACCAGGGCACGAACATCACCACTGACTGCCCGTCTTGCAGTGACGCGAGAGCGGAAATGCTGCACCGTGGGAGCCCGCCATGTCACTCGAAACCCAGGTGCAGAATCTCGCCAGTGAAACCGCACGCCGGTGGAAGGCCATGCGTGGACGCGGTGATGACACCACCCGCACAGCGGCGCGCGATCTGCTGGCCAAGCTGGCATTCGGTGCGTGGCTGCTGGCCGGCAATCTGCTGCGTGCTGCGGTGGGCAATCGCGTACAACGGCAGACGCTGTCGATTCGGCGCTGCCAAAGCCGGCTGCGCGAAGCGGACGATGCCCATTTGCTGGCGCAACTCGATCACGCGGTGGCCGTGGTGTTGTGGCACCTGATCATCGCCCGCCGCGATGGCATCCACCTGCGCCGCATCGAACAGCTGGTGGCGGAGTTCGTCGATCGCGCAGAAGAAGACCTAGCCAAGCTCAATCGCGTGGTGAAGGGCTGAGCGCCGGTCTGGAAACCGGAGAATGACATGGAGGACCGGAGAGCCGGAGAACCGGAGGAAGCCCCCAAAGTAAAGTGCCCGCATGGATTCCATGTTTTCTGACTCGCTTCTCCTCCGGTTCTCCGGTCCTCCATGTCCGATCAGGTCTTTCCACACCGCTTCTATTCCTCAGGGTGGCAGGACCTCACGCACCGTCGCGCCGGCCTGGTCATGGCTGATGAACAGCGCGATGCGCTTGGCCGCACCGACCGAGCCATCGCCGAGCGACGCATAATCGAAACGTCCGCGCAGGTCGGTGTAGCCGTCCTTGTGGAACGCCACGCTGCCGTCGGCGCGTTCGACATAGACCTTCACGTAGGTCGCGGGCAAGGGCTTGCCGGTGGTGGCGTGGCGGACCTGGAGCTGACCGCTGCCGGGTGACAGACGCACATCAAGGTCATCAGCAAAGCGGGTGAGCTGCTGACGTTGGCCGGCGCCGAGGACTTCCAACGCCAGCGTCTGACGCCGCAACGCTTCGGGGATTTTCACCGTGGCGGTGCCATCCGCGGCGATGCGCAACTCCTGTTCGACCGCCGCACGTACCTGCGTGACCTGCGCGGCCGTGGCGGTGGCGAATGGCGCGCGCGAGAACAACGGCTCCAGATCCAGACGATGCCAGCGCACCGTGCAGACCTCCAGATTGCTGGCCGTGATTAGCAGCGCGCCATCCTCGGTGAAACGCGCCTGGAACGTCGGTGTCTGGGCTGCCTGCAGCGATTGACGCTGTTGTTCGCCCAAGGCTTCTTCACGTACCACCGGACGTCCGGCGAGTTCATCGAGCTGCGCCTGGACCTCGGCAAAACGCAGACGCCAGCGTTCAACCGGATGGTCTTTGCCGACGACGGCGAAACGCGCGGCCTGCTCCAAATCACCTCGCGCGATGGCGAGGTAGGCGCCGAGGTAGTCGTATTGCAGCTGGGCGACGATGCGCGCGCGGTTGATGCGGGCGAAGTGGGCTGTCGCATCGCGCAGTCGATCCTGCAAGGTCAGGGCATACGCCAACTCCAGACGATCACGGTCATCCAACTGCGGCTCCAGGCCCAGACGCGTCACCAGCGCCTGCCACAACGTGGCGACCAGTTCGTTGGGGATCGCCGGTCCATCTGAACGACGATGCGTTCTAGAATTGGTAAGCGGCGCCACATCTGCATGCGTCACGCCGCCATCGCTCAGCGGATCGATGGTCAGCCACTTGGTGTGCAACGTCAGCCCGAGTTGTTCGATCAGATCGGTACGCGCCCGCAGCCACACGCCCATGCGCGCCACGTCACGGTGCAGCACGCTGAAGGCCCACACGTCGCTATAGAACAACCGCCGACGTTCGAGCACCTCGACACAGCGCCGCCAGAACGCCGCGTCGGTGAAACGCCAGTGCAGGCCGCTGAAATCCAGGTCGTTGCGCGGCGCAGTGGCCAGACGCTCTAGGATCGCTGCCGGTTCATCGGGCCACCCGCCCTGTGCGCGATTGGCGCGTCCGCCTGCGGTGATCGTCGTCGGCGATGCCGCGGCGGTCACGGTCTGCGCTTTACGCACATGGGTCGGGAAGTGGGTGAAATCGCCCGCGAGCGGCAGGTAAAATGCCAGGTCGATGACGGCGCTGCCGTAGGGACCGATTGCACGTTCCTCAGCGACGGTGATCTCGCTGGCGTAAAGCGGCACCGCGCCAGTGGGAATCTGCGCCAACACCGCCACCGTCACTGGCTGCGGCGTGGGATTGAGCACCACGCTGCGTGCGAGGTAGGCGACACCGGGCAGCAACGGTCCTTCAATCGGTTTGGCCGCGGACGAGTTCTCTGGCAGCTGATCGAGACGATAGAGACGCTGATGCACCAATTGCTCGCCCGGTTGCAGCGCCATCGGCGCCACCGCTTGGGTAAACAACAGCAGCGGCGTGGCCGCGGTGATCTGACGGGCACCACCAGCCGCAGCCTTCCATACCGGCGCTTCGGCAGTGAACGGCAGATCGTTGAAAGCCAGGGCCAGCAAGGCTTCGCTGCGCCGGCTGGTCGCCAGCAGGCAGCTCACGCCGAGGAACTCCGCTTTGCCGTCCCAGCCCATGAATTCCTGCCAGAAACGTGATGCGCTGAACAGGCCAGCATCGTGCTCGGCCATCGGCACGCGGTACCAGTTCTGCTCAATCAGGCCTTCGGCGACGGTGTGGTCGCGATAATCCTGCAGCAGCGGTTTGCTGGCGGGTTTGGCAGCCGGAGGTGGGGCGCTGACCTCCTCAGCGACATTGATCTCGACCTGGGTATCGAGGTTGCGGTCCAGGTCGGCTTGTTGCAGCGGATCGTCGGCCAGCTTCTCTTGCGGTTTTATCTCCACCTCGACCCGGCGCTCGTTGGCGGGCGCTGGCGGCGCACGCATGTCACCGTGGTCCATCAGCGCCGTCGCAATGCACGTGCCGAGTTCGGCGGTGGCATCTGGTAGATCGATAAATTCTTCGGCCAGGCTCGCCAACTCCTGACGCCCAGCGTCGCCATCTAGACGACGGGCGAGCAGGATGCGTTCCGCGAGGTTGAGATGGGAGTGACGGTCCGGAGCCAGCCAGGGTTTCAGGTCGAGGTCGAGCAGCCAGCAGTCGATGAAGGTCTTTTGCAATTTGTTGGCGAGGTACGGCCGCACCACGGCGTCAAAGAAACGGCGATCCTTGCGCCACAGGAACAGGTGCACCTCGTGGCAGGCGTGGTCGCTGTACCACGTACGCCGTTCCGCTTCCGACAACTGATGCCAACGCGTGAGCGGTTCGAATTCGGTGAGTTCCAGGTCCGGAGCCAGAGCGACGAACAGACGGAACAGTTCGCCAACGGTGGTGCAGGTGCGACTGCGATCGAGCCCACCCTGCGACACCGTCGCTTGCGCGCCGCGCAGGAGCGCCCGCGCCTGACGTTCGGCGACCAAGTGTTCCGTTGCCGGCAGACCGCCGAGCAGGCGGCGTTCCCGTGTCGTCAGTACGCGCTGTGCCAGCGGTGCGACGGTGGTGGCTTGCTGCTCCACGTCGCAGGCGATCACCAGCAATTCCCGTGCATCGCCGAGCTGCGCGGCGGTCAGGCGCACAACCCCCGCCGCATCCGGTGTGAGATTGGCCAACACCACGGCGGGAGCAGGCAGGAAATCGAGCTGCGACCACGCCTCGGTGAACGGTTCGCTGCCGCGTGAACCGCCGCCTTTGGCTAACGCGCGGCGTTTGCCGCCACCAGCGCGACTGCCGAAGACGCCAGCCGAGCCGCCGCCCGCGCCGATGGCCATGAAGCTGTCGTCGTGCCACGGATTCAGCACCAGACCCGGACGTTCCAGCATCACTCCTGGGAGTTTCACCGCACGTGAACGATCAAGAATGTAGCGCAGTTCGGCATCGAGCGGCACGCCATCCTGGTAGGACGATGGCTGGTCGCTCTGTGGCCAACGGGCCAGCGACGACGCCGTACGTGGGAACCAACGTCCAAGCGGCGGATGGAAACGCAGTCCGAGCACCTGCACGCGGGTTGAAGGCGTCGCATGCACCACCTGCACCTGCACCCCATCGCCAACCAGCGCCACGCCCACCCCAAGCGGAGTGGCACTGGCAACCTCATCAATGGAGGTGGGCGACAACACCACGTCACCCCGCGGGATGCCGGCGACCACCCGTAGCGACAGGGTTCCGAGCGGCGTTCTCAGGCGAAAATTTCCTGCCGGCAATCCGGGCGTCACCAGCACCGGTACGCCACCCTGGGATTCGATGCGCATCGCCTCGGAGAGGTCATCGGCGGTCGCCTGCTCATCACCGCGCAACAACCACCAATCGCGGGGACCATCCGCGGTGACGCGCCAAGTCGCAGGCAGACGCAGCGGCTGACCCGCAACGATAGTCATGGAGGTCGGCTGATGCTGATGTGCGTTCAACTCCCAACGACGACCCTGACGCAAACGGCCAAGACGTTCGCTGCCAGCCGCGTGCATACGCACCTGCGACGATGGTTCCCACACCACCATGGTGATCCCGTCGAGCCGACCGAGCTGCACGCGGCCGTCGGCGGTAGTCTGCAAAAAGTAGGAATGCGCAGAGTTCACCAGCCGGTGATAAAGGCTGAACCCGATCACCTCGCCGGCCAACGGTTCACCGGCGCGCCCCAGGGCGACTAGCGACCAGCCCTCAGGCCCCTGTTCCAGGTGCACATCGACGATGCGATCGGTCCAATGATTGGCATTCACC
>Ga0335394_10005862_pt1 | contig 13870 bp, 8 predicted proteins | sample MAT03_FD_205741 | JGI IMG/M metagenome (GOLD analysis project Ga0335394, IMG submission 205741) | Freshwater microbial communities from Lake Fryxell liftoff mats and glacier meltwater in Antarctica - MAT-03 (spades assembly) (version 2) ...
CGAGCGAGGTTTCGAAGCGCAACCCCTTCTGCGCCGCGAGCGGGTCGAACGTGCGCCGCAACTGCTCGATCGTCGAGCGCAGTGAGACCTTCTCCATGTGCATCTCGACCTTGCCGGCCTCGATCTTCGAGAGGTCGAGGATGTCGTTGATGAGCGTGAGCAGATCGGTGCTCGCGCCGTAGATCGTCTCCGCAAACGTCATCTGCTCCGCGGTGAGGTTGCCGCCCGTGTTGTCCGCGAGCAGCTTCGCGAGGATGAGCGCGCTGTTGAGCGGTGTGCGCAGCTCGTGGCTCATGTTCGCGAGAAACTCCGACTTCACCTGGTTCGCGCGCACAAGCTCGTCCGAGTGGACCGTAAGATCGCGCTGGGCGCGTTCGAGAATGTCCTTCTGCGCCTGCAACACATCGGCCTGCGTCGCGAGTAGGGAGTTCGTCTGCTCGAGCTCCGCCTGCTGTGCTTCGAGATGGACCGCACTCTCTTTGAGCGCGCGGCTCTGCTCCTCCAACTCCTCGTTGGAGACGCGCAGCTCCTCCTGCTGAGCCTGGAGTTCCTCGGCTTGTCGCTGCGTTTCCTCGAGGAGGAGCGCGAGCTTTTTGCGGAAGCTCGCCGTTCGCAGGGCAATGCCAACCGGCTCGGCGACCCGGCGAAGCAGCTCCAGATCATGAGGAGAGACGGGGCGAAAGAAGCCCAGTTCCAACACCGCATTGGCCACCCCGTCGGCGCTGGTCGGGGCGATCACGAGGTGCCGGGGCCGGCTGCCGCCGAGGCCGGAGGTGATGGGAAAATAATCCGGCGGCACATCGCCGACCGTCAGGACCGACTTCTCCCGCATGGCTTGTCTCGTCAGACCGCCCACGGGATGAGGTTGGTCGGGCCCGTCTGACGCTCGCGCGGGAATCGCATAGGCGCCCACGAGCCGGAGGTGGCCCTCCTCCTCGGCAAAATACATGGCCCCCACCTGGGCTTTGAGATAGCGGGCGACAAAGCCGACGATCTTTTCGCCCAGCTGCCCGACCTCCTGTTCGCCCTGCAGCCGGACACCGAGCTCGTTCTGCCCCGCCCTCAGCCAGGCCTGCGTTTGCATCTCCCGAAAATCCTGCGAGGATACGACGGCGGCGGCGACGATCAGCAAGAACAAGAGCGCCGATCCCGCCCAGGTGACGACCGTCGAGAAGGTGGCGGCCCGCTCCCATTCCTGCGTGCTGGCATCGAGTGTCGCGCGCTCGGCGGCCTGCATCTCGCCGATCGACGCACGCAGACGGTCCATCATCGCCTTTCCTCGGCCCGAACGAACCAGCGCGAGCGCGGCTTCGGACTGACCGGCGTGCTTCAGTTCGACGCCTTCCTTAAGAATCGCCATCCGGTCGGCGACGAGGCGTTCGACGGCCCCAAGCCGCTGCAATTGCATTCGGTTGTCCGCCGTCAAGCGCCGAATAGTCGCGAGGTTGCCCGGCAGTTCGGCGATCGCGGCAGTATATGGCTCGAGATACGACTTGTCACCGATCAGAAGATAGCCGCGGTGACCCGATTCCGCGTCCGTGAGCGTGGAGATCGAGGCCTCGAGCGCTTTCGTCAATTCGAGCGCTTGCATCATCTGTTGTGCGCCCGTCGATCGAGTTTGCAGGGCGCGATAGGAGACCACCGACATGGCCAGGACGGCAAGCAGGGCGGCCGTGAAGCCGATCACGGTTTTTCGTGGCAACGACGAGCCCCATCGGCCACCGGGCGCAGCGGATGGGCGATCTTCGCCGAAGCGCGGGTCGGGAGGGCTCGACAGCGGGGTTTTGTCGTCCATGGATTCGTTGGTCATGATTTCTTGTCGGTGACGCCTCGCCCGTCGGTCGCTGTCTGCGGAAAACAATCGCGGACGGACCCAACGGCATATGCGCGCAGGTTTATTCTCCGAGGATCTCGCCGCGCATCGCCATATCGGAACCGGCTGCCGTCCTTGGCTAAGTCACTTTTCTTCATGGTAAAGTTGGGGTTGTTGTCGCGAGCGGTGGCGATGGTGCTAAATAGTTTCTCACCAGACAGCCTCATCCCACGCACGACGGAAGTCGCTCGCGTATCGCATTCTGTGTTCCCTGTGAACACCAATAGCGAGAAACACCTCATGGGGTGAAGACCCACCATCGCCTTCGATCGCGCCAGGTAACAAACCACCGATCGATTCCGGGAAATCAACTGCGACGCGGTCGATGCCTGCGGGATAGAGAACGTTGGCGTCGATGTCATCGGCTCCGACCCCGCGGTCACCACGACCGAGGCTTAAGTCTTTACCGAGCAGGAAAGTGGCGGAGAGGGAGGAATTCGAACCTCTCGGGCCCAACAACGGTAAAGCTTCATCGAGCGTGACGGAGGTTTTTACAGGAGACGGCGAGAGGGCGTAGAGATCGGAGGTGCCGCGTGAATCCCGACACCTGTGATCGTGCTCGGCGTCCGCGCGTTCGACACCCGCCCGGCGTACGACAAGTGGCTCGAGACCAACCGCGGCAAATACTCCTTCACCACGGTCTTCGATCCGATCGGTAAGCCTGCCTCCGGCGATAAAGAAGCCAACGCCAAGACCGTGATGTTTCAGCTCACCCGCGGAACGATGACCCCGTTGCCCACCACCCTTGTCGTCAACCGCGAGGGCAAGTTCGTCGGCTATCACGCCGGCTATGGCCCCACGACCCACGACGCGCTGGCCAATCTCCTCATGCTCGCCGGCGTCAACGTGCCCGCGGCCGAGCGACCTAAAAAATTCTATCCCGCCGGGTCGACGAACAGGCCCCCCGTCGCCCCGAAAATCGAGTAACCATCCGCTTTCGGTCCCCGTGCTGCGGACGTCGAAAGGGGTCGGTCCGACCCCTAGTTTCTTTCCCTAGGAATTTTGGGTCATCCTCGACCGATGCATCATTTCTTCTGCGCGTCACAGCGGGCGCAACGTCGTTCCCTCGATCCAGTTGCCCTCGACGGAGATTACCGTCGGCGTAGCGGGCAATCCGTGACGGCCTTGTTGCAGGTGACTCACGAGCATCTCGGTGGCGCTTCGGCCGAATTGCTCAAAATCCTGATGCACGCCGCTGAGGTGCGATGGATGTGAGGAGCTGGCGAGCAGGGCGAGCCCGATATCGTTCGGCACGCGCAGGCCGAGGTTTTGCAGGCAGGCGCCGATGGCGGGAGCGTAGAGGGTTTGTTCGCTGTAGATCAGGACATCGGGCTGGTAGGCGCGAAACCAGCGATCGAAGAGCACCGGGTCGGGCGCGAGCGTCGCGTAGAAAATCGGAAGATCGAGTCCCCCGAAAACATATTTGGAGAAATAAAGATAAATGCCGGCCACTTGGTGCAAGTTCCGGCCGTCCTGATAGTGCTGCAACAACGCACCGGGCCGCCGATAGCCGCGCTCCTTCAGAGTGGTGAGCAGGAGGTTGGCATCCTGGGAAAAATGGCTCACGACGCGGTGCAGCCGCGTGCGAATGCTGGTGCCTTGGGTGACAATGACGAATTTCTGGAGCGGCGCGGGCATCTCGTCCTCCAGTTCCGCCGCACCCAGCGAAAGCAGCCCCTTGATCCCCCGCGCATCCATGATGGCGGCGAGCCGCTTGGCGCTCACGCCCGGCTCGCGCACCCAGAACGGCTCGATGCGGTAGCCGAGTTCCTGCGCGCGTTCGCTCAGGCCGGCTCGAATCCGCTGGAGATAGGTGCGCGCCGGATCGTCCCACGGGCGCTGCTTCGGATAGAGCGAGATGAGACCCAGGCAACCCTTCAGCTCGTCGGCACGGTGGAGGCGAATCGCGCCCATCAGCTCCGATACCCGGCCATCGATCACGTAGCCGTGCTTCTGCGCGACTCGGAGGATGCGGCTCTTCGTGATTTTCGAAATGCGCGGATGGTTGCGCAACGCCAGCGACACCGTAGCGGAGGAGACGCCGCATTCCCGGGCCAGTTCGCGCATGGTCATGGTTCGGGAAGTCTACGCAGCCGTGCCGGCCAGTCAAGTTAACGGTAACTTGAGGCTCGGTTGCGCGCGCCGCGATGGCATACCTATTAGCGAATAAAAGTTCCTGCGGAGCCTCAACCAGACTGTCACCTCGCTTAAACTTTCCCTCACCTGTTTTTCGCCGGTCAAACCCCGTCTCTCCCCTCGTCGATATAACCAAGCCGTCACTGCTCCTACCCATGCCTACGATCAACCACACCTCGCCTATTCAGGCGCGCCCCCGTCACTCGCAACGTTTGGTTCTCGCCTCCGCTCTCGCGGTCGCGCTGACCGGCGCTTTGCCGACTTTTGCCCAAACGACCACGACCGTTCAAACCGGCTCCGAGGTCGTGAAGTTGTCCGCCTTTGAAGTCAGCGCCACGGCACCCAACCGCTACCAAGCGGCCGAAGTCACCAGCGGCGGCCGTCTGCGCACTGCAATCTTCGATTCGCCGCAGACGATCAACGTCGTTACCGAAGCCCTCCTTAAAGACGTCGGTGCCGTCCGTATCCTCGACGCCCTCAAATACATTCCGGGCGTGACCGAGTCCACGTTGCCCAACGGCCTCGATCGCCTGACCGTGCGCGGTTTCCAGATCGACGGTGCCACCGTCGACGGTTTCTTCGACCTCACCCAAGGCAATGTCGATCCGCTCACCATCGACCGCCTTGAGGTGGTCAAAGGGCCCAATGCCATCCTCTCCCCGACCGGCAGCCCCGGCGGCACGATTAACAACGTCTCCAAGAAGCCCCTCTTCGTCGCTCCCCGCCATAGCAGCCGGGTCGAATATGGCGCATTCGATGCCGGCAGTGTCGAGTTCGACTCGACCGGCCGCCTCGGCGACGCCAACAGTCAGTTCGCTTACCGACTGCTCCTCGCTTACCGCGATTTCGACAATTACTGGGGCAACACTTCGACGAAGCGCCACACCATCGCGCCCTCGCTCTCCTACCAGATCAACTCCAACACGAAGCTCACTCTTCAAGCCGAGTTCTCCGACTGGAAGGCCGGGGCCTACCTCGGCATTCCGATCGATCCGTCCGTCGGCTCGAACAACACCGCCCGTCTGCTCGCCGGCGTCTCTCCAACTCGGGCGGTCTACTCCGAAGACATCTACCGCAAAGATAGGCGCTCCGCTTACCGACTCTTCTTCACCAGCGAAATCAGCGAGCACCTCTCGGTTCGCGTTGCCGCGCGCCAGGCGTATTACTATCTAGACAACCAGGGCCTGAATTTCGCAGCGAACAATGGCAACGGCGGTGCCCGCAATCCGAACACGGGTCTGTGGACCCCGGGGATCGTCTACGGAGGTGCGCCCGCCTTCGCCCCTTCGCCCGCTCCGGTGCAGAGCCGCACCTTCAATCGCGGCGGTCAGCGCTCAACGGTGTCCGACAAGAAACAAAATTTTCAAAACGATTGGGTTTACATGCGGACGTTCGGCGAGGTGCAGTCGACCACCAGCGTCGGCTTCGCCTATACGCGCCGCCTACCCGACGGTGCCCAAGGCGTCATCAACACCAATCTCACGAATACGCCGCTTAACTTCGACGCCATCGTGCTCGCCCCGCTTACCAACACCGGGGTCATCAACACCCGCGAGAACAACAACGAGCTCACGCGCCAATACTACGTGAGCGAAAGCCTCACCGCCTTTGCGGGCAGGGTCATCGTCTCCGGCGGCGTCTCGAAACTCGAGGTGGCCAACTCGACGATCCGCCTGCTGCCGGGCGCGACGAACAACGTTTTCATCAACAACAAGAAAAACACGGTGAACTACGGCATCGTCGTGAAACCCACCCAGGATATCTCGCTCTTTTACGGACATGCCGAGAACGCCTCGCCCGTCTCCACCAACTTGAGCCCCGTCGGCACACCCGATTTCTCGGTGGGCACGCAGGACGAGTTCGGCGTACGCATCCGCCTCTTCGAGAACCGCCTGCAGGCCGGCGTTACTTATTTTAAGATCGCGCAAAACGCGTTCTCGATCCCGAACCCCGCCAACCTCACCGTGCCCGCCCCGGTGCCGCCGGCACCGCTGCTCTTCTCCGACCGCGAGGCCAAGGGTTGGGAGTTCGAGGCCACGTTTGAAGTCGTGAAGGGGTTTACGATCATCGGTAATTACGCCGATTTCACGAACCGCGATCCAAACAACATTCCCTTTCGCGGCACGGCCGAAAAATCTGCCGCCGCGTGGGCCCGCTACGAATTTCAAACCAGCGAGCTAAAGGGTTTCAGCGTTTCCATCGGCACCAACTGGACCGACGATCGCCCCGGCGATTCCGCCTCGGGCTTCACACCCGCCAGCACCCCGACAAAACTCATCCCCAACCAACCGAGCTTCTACTTGCCCGCCCGCTCGCTCGTCGATCTGTCCGTAGGCTACACGCGCGGCGCGTGGTCCTTCCAAGCCAACGTCGACAACGTCTTCGATAAGGAATATCTCCTAGCATCGCTCTCCCGCAATGCGGTTTACGCCGGTCCGGGGATCAATTTCCGCGGTTCGGTGAGCTACCGCTTCTGATTTGCCGATTTCGCGGCGGGCCCGGGTAGCTGTTTCCGCGTCCGAGCCCAGTCCGAAATTTATCTTCCTCCCTCCACTGGCCGTCTCTCGTGACGGCCAGTTTTATTTTATCCCGTCCTTCCGCCGCCTCCTCCCATGCCCACTCTCCGCGCCGCCATCATCGGCACTGGCAACATCGCCCGCCAACACGTTCGCGGTCTCCGCGCCCACACCGATCGCGCCGACCTCGTCGCCGTCCTCGATGTCGACCTCGCGCGCGCCACCGCGTTCGCGACGGAGCACGGCATCGCCGGCATCTACACCGATCTGACCGCCCTCCTCGAGGGCGCGCGCCCCGAGCTCGTCCACATCTGCACGCCGCCCAATTTCCACGCCACTCTCGCCATCGCCGCGATGCAGGCCGGCGCGAACGTCCTCTGCGAAAAACCCCTCTGCGCTTCCCTTGCCGAGCTCGACCGGATTCAGGCCGCCGAAAAGCGTACCGGTCGTTTCTGCGCCACCGTTTTCCAGATGCGCTACGGCTCTTCCGTCCGCCATGTGCGGGCCGCCATCGACGCTGGCACCCTCGGACGCCCGCTCGTCGCCGTGTGCCACACCCTCTGGTTTCGCAACGCCGCCTACTACGAGGTCGCATGGCGCGGCAAATGGTCCAACGAACTCGGCGGCCCCACCGTCGGCCACGGCATCCACGCCATGGACCAGCTTCTTTTCATGCTCGGCGGTTGGCGCCAGCTCCGCTCCGTCGCGCGCACCCTCGACCGCGCCATTGAGGTCGAGGATGTCTCCGCCGCCCTGGTGGATTTCGACAACGGCTGCGTTGCGAGTATCGTCAACAGCATCCTCTCTCCACGCCAAGAAACCTACCTGCGCCTCGATTTCCAAAAGGCCACCCTCGAGCTGAAGCACCTCTACGCCTACAGCAACGAGAGCTGGAGATTCTCCGTCGCCGACGGTGCCCCCGTCGAGCCCATCGCGGCTCTCTCCAACCTCCCGCCCAACGTCAGCGCCGACCACGTCGCCCAGATCGGCGCGATCCTCGAAGACATCGCGCACGGCACGGTCCCCGTGACTGCCGGCGACGAAGCCCGCCGCACCATCGAGCTGCTTACCGCGATCTACAAATCGTCCTTCACCGGCCTGCCCGTGGACCGCGGCTCGATCGTCGCCGGCGATCCCTTCTACGACAGCTTCCACGGCGGCCATCGTCTCACCCAGCCATGACGTCGATCCGGCAAGTCGAAGTGTTTCCTGTCGGCGTGCCCATCACGCGCGGCTTCACCTTCGCCTCGGGCAACGCCGGTGCCGCCGGCCAGCAAGCTGTCCTCGTCTTCGTCAAAATCACCGCCTCCTCCGGCGAGATCGGGTGGGGTGAATGTCGTCCGATGCCCACCTGGTCTTACGAGACCGCGCACACCGTCGTTGCCACCCTCCGCCACCACCTCGTCCCCGCCGTCCTCGGCCTCGAAATCTGGGACCGTGCGGGGCTGCACCGGCGCATGTCCGCCGCCATCGGCCGCGGCCCCAGCACCGGCCAGCCCATCGCCAAGGCCGCCCTCGACCTCGCGCTCCACGACCTCTGCGCCCGCACCGCCGGTCTCCCGCTTCGCGCGTTTCTCGGCGGCAGCTCGGCACCCGTTGCGCTGCCGCTGAGTTGGACCTGCACCGCGCACACCGCCGATCAAGCCGCGCGCGACGTCGAGGCCGGCCAAGCCGCCGGCTACGTCCATTTCAATTTCAAGGCCGCCGTCGCCCCCGCCACCGATCTCGCCGTCGCCCGCGAGCTCACGCAACGCGCCCTCTCGGGCGCTTTCATCTGGGCCGACTGCAACCAGGGCTTCCTCCTGCACGACGCCGTCCGCATGGCCCAGGCCTTCGAGCAACTCGGCGTCGCCCTCCTCGAGCAACCGGTCGCCGCCGACCAGCTCCACCTCATGGCGCAACTCCGCGCCCGCACGACCATCGCGCTCGCCGTGGACGAGGCCAGCGTGAGCCCCGGCGATTTCTTTTCACACGCGCGCGCCGGTCTGGTTGACTATCTCGTCGTGAAACTCACACGCAGCGGCGGCCTCTGGCCCAGCGTCCAACAACTCGCCGTCGCCGCCTCCGCCGGCCTGCCCTTCGTCGTCAGCGGCCTCACCGACGGCCTGCTCACGAAAATGGCCGCCTGCCAGCTCTCCGCCGCCGCCGGCGGCCTGCGCCCGCTCGCCCTCAACGGTTCGCAGTTCCTCGACGAATCTGCCCTCTACCCCGACAAGGCCAGCCACGAACACCACGGTTCCGTCCACCTCGATGCCACCCCCGGCATCGGCGTCCACCCCGATGAGGCGCAGGTCCGCGCCCTCTCCGTTCCGGCCCTCGCCGCGCTTTAGCTTCGTCACCGACCTCCCGGCGCGTTTTCACTGGAGCATGACCCCTCCCCCTCCCGTCGCTTCCGGCACGCTCGGCGGCCTAGATTACCTCGTCATCGCCCTCTACTTCGCGCTCAACCTTGGCGTCGGCTGGTGGGTGCGCGCCCGCAAGAACGCTTCGTCGGGAGAATATTTTCTCGGCGGCGGCAAGATTCCTCTCTGGGCCGCCGCCATCAGCATCTACGCGACCAGCGTCAGCAGCATCAGCTACATGGCGCTCCCCGCCTACGCCTACTCCAAGGACTGGCGCGCCATGCTTGTCGGGCCCCTCGGCGCCATGGCCGGGTTCGTGGTCGCCACGTTCTTCATCGGCATTTTGCGCCGACTCAACACCGTCACGGTCTTCGCCTACCTCGAGCACCGCTTCGATCCCCGCGTGCGCACCCTCGGCGCCGGCCTCGCCATGGTGCTCTCCGTCTTCGGTCGGAGCAGCGTCGTCCTGCTGCTGCCCGCGATGGCCCTCTCCACCGTCACCGGCATGAGTGTTTACCTGAGCATCGTGCTCATGGGCTTGGTCACGACCTACTACTCCATGGAGGGCGGTTTCGCCGCCGTGATCTGGACCGATGTCATTCAGTTCGCCGCGATGATGGGTGGCGTCGTCGCGATCCTCTGCTACGCCCTCGGCGGTGTGCCCGACGGTTTCATGGGGGTCATCTCCGCCGGCTCGGCCGCCGAAAAATTCGACCTCCTTACCTTCGACTGGAATTTTCAACAGGTCTCCGTCTGGGTCCTCGTCGGCTTCTTCACCGCCACCGTTTTCCAACAGCTCTCGGACCAACCGACGATGCAGCGCGCGATGGCGGCCAAGAGCGTCGGCGAGGCCCGTCGCACGCTCGTCTTCGGCTACCTCCTCGGTTTCCCCAGCAACCCGCTTTTCTTCTTCGTCGGCACCGCCCTCTTCGCCTTCTACCAGGCCCAGCCCGACCGCATGGTCGCCGGGCTCAAGAGCGATGCGATCGTGCCGTTTTTCGTCGTCAACGAGATGCCCGCCGGCCTCGTCGGCCTCATCATCGCCGCGATCTTCGCCGCCGCCATGAGCACGCTCAGCAGCTCCTTGAACTCCGCCGCCGCCATGCTCGTCGGCGATGTGCGCGGCGTGCTCAAGCCCGACGCCACCGACGCCCAGCGCGTCCGTCTCGGGCGCAATTTCACCCTCCTCGCCGGCCTCCTCGCCACCGCCATGGCCGCCTTCGTCGCCAGCCGCGGCACGTCGTCGCTGTGGGAGCAATCCATCAAGCTCCTCTCGCTCTTCGGCGGCGCGTTCCCCGGCATCTTTGCCCTCGGCCTGCTCACGCGCCGGGCCAATTCCACCGGCGTCATCGTCGGCGCGATCGCCAGCATCGGCGTGGTTCTATGGGTGCAAAATTACACCCAGATCAACCCCTTCTTCCACGCCTTCGCCGCCCTCGCCGCCACGATCGTTGTCGGCTACGCCGCCAGCCTGGTCTTCCCGTCCGCCAAACCCGCCGCCGCCCTTGCCGGTCTCACCGTCTGGGACCAGAAGAGCCGCAAGGACGAGGAGGAGGGCGTCACTTATCAAAGCTGACCCGCTTCCGCGCCGCGCGTAGGCCGCGCACCGCGGCGGTCAAGGGGTCGCGGGGTTGTCGCTCAAGCACCACTTTATATGTCCACTCTCCCTCTCGCCGTCGTCAACAGCCTCTCCTGGCCCGATTACCTCGCCATCGCCCTCTACTTCGCCGTCAACCTCGGGATCGGCTGGTGGGTGCAGCGTAGAAAACGCAACACCGGTGCCGACTACTTCCTCGGCGGCGGCCGCATCCCGCCGTGGGCCGGCGCGATCAGTTGGTATGGCACCGCCGTCAGCAGCATCAGCTTCATGGCGCTCCCCGCCTACGCCTACTCCAAGGACTGGCTCCCCATGCTCGTCGGCCCGCTCGGCTCCGGCTGCGGCATCATCGTCGCCTTCGGCTTCATCGGTATCATCCGCCGGCTCGACGCCCCCACCATCTTCGCCTATCTCGAGAGCCGCTTCAGCCGCGAGGTCCGCATGGTCGTCGCCGGCCTCGCGATGCTCCTCAAGATCTTCGGCCGCGCCAGCGTCATCATGGTGCTGCCCGCCCTCGCGATCTCCGCCGCCACCGGGCTCAACGTCTACCTGAGCATCGTCCTCATGGGCATCGTCACCACCATCTACTCCATGGAGGGCGGCTTCGAGGCCGTCATCTGGACCGATGTCGTCCAGGTCCTTGTCATGTTCGGCGGCGTCGCCCTCATGATCGGGTATGCCGCCGCCGGCGTCGACGGCGGCCTCGCCGGGGTCATCCAAGCGGGCCAAGCCGCCGACAAATTTCAGTTCATCTCCTGGAAGTGGAGCTTCACCGAGGTCACCGCCTGGGTGTTGATGGGCTTCTTCGTCGGCGCGCTCTTTACCATGATCTCCGACCAGGCGCTCATGCAGCGCGCGCTCGCCGCCAAGGACAACCGCTCCGCCCGCCGCACCGTCATCATGGGCTCGATCCTCGGGATGCCGAGCAACGCCGTCTTCTTCTTTCTCGGCACCGCCCTCTTCGCCTTCTACCAGGCCCACCCCGACCGGCTCACTCCAGGCCTCGCCAACGACGCCATCGTCGGCTTCTTCGTCGCCAACGAACTGCCCGCCGGTGTCTCCGGCCTCATCATCGCCGCGATCTTCGCCGCCGCCATGAGCACGCTCAGCAGCTCCCTCGGCGCCGTCGCCGTGATCTCCGCCAAGGATTTCCTCAACGTCCTCCGCCCCAAGCTCGCCGACTCCAGCGGGGTCGCCCTCGGCCGCTGGGTCACCTTGGGCGGCGGCATCTTCGCCACCGCCATGGCACTCTACATCGCCAGCATCGGCTCTTCGTCGCTCTGGGATCAGTCCATGCGTCTGCTCGCCCTCTTCGGCGGTCCCCTCCCCGGCGTCTTCGCCCTCGGCATGATGACGCGCCGCGCCCACTCCGTCGGCGTCATCATCGGCTCCGTCGCCGGCATCGCCGCCACCGTCTACGTGCAAAACTACACGGAGATCAACTCGTTCTTCCACGCCTTCCTCGCCTTCGCCGCCACCGTCGTCGTCGGCTACATCGCGAGCGTCCTCATCCGCCGTCCCGTCGCGCAGACCCAGCTCACCGGCTATACCATCTGGGATCTCCCGCCCGCCGCCAAAAAATCTTAATCTCTTCCATGAATCCTTCCTCCTATCCGGCCGCCTACGCCCCCGGACCCAAACCCGCCCCCGCCGTCGGCCCCGGCGAATTCGTCTTCGCCGCCGCCCACCTCGACCACGGCCACATCTACAACCAGACGCAGGGCCTCCTCGAAGCCGGCGCCTCGCTCGCGTGGGTCTACGAACCCGACCCCGTCAAGCTCGCCAAATTTACCGCGCGCTTCCCCTCCGCCCGCATCGCCCGCTCGCTCGACGAGATTCTCGCCGATCCCGCCGTGCACCTCGTCGCCGCCGCCGCCATTCCTTGCGATCGCGGCCCCCTCGGCTGCCGCATCCTCCGCGCCGGCAAACACTACTTCACCGATAAGGCCCCGCTCACCACCCTCGCCCAACTCGCCGAGGCCCGCGCCACGGTCACCGCCACCGGGAAAAAGTTCGCCGTCTATTACTCCGAGCGCCTCCACGTCGAGTGCGCCGTCCACGCCAGCACGCTCATCGCCCTCGGTGCCATCGGCCGCGTCGTCCAGGTCCTCGGCCTCGGTCCGCACCGTCTCAACGCTCCGGTCCGCCCCGCGTGGTTCTTCGAGAAACAATCCTACGGCGGCATCCTCTGCGACATCGGCAGCCACCAGTTCGAGCAGTTCCTCCACTACACCGGCGCCACCGACGCCACCATCCTCCACGCCGCCGTCGCCAACTACGCCCATCGCGACCACCCCAATTTCGAGGACTTCGGCGAGGCCTCCCTCCAAGCCGACAACGGAGCCACCAACTACGTCCGCGTCGATTGGTTCACCCCCGCCGGACTCGGCACCTGGGGCGACGGCCGCACTCTCATCCTCGGCACCGAGGGCACGCTCGAGCTCCGCAAATACCTCGACGTCGCCCGCGCCAAAACCACCGACCACCTCATCGTCGTGGACGCCAAAGGCGAACACCACCTCGAGCTCCAAGGCCAGGTCGGCTTCCCCTTTTTTGGCCAACTCATCCGCGACTGCCTCGACGGCACCGAGACCGCCATGACCCAGGCTCACGCCTTCAAGGCCGCCGAACTCTGCATCAAGGCCCAGCTCGCCGCCCGCACTCTCACGCCATGAAACGCCCGACACCCTCCTGGCTCTCCTCGGCCATCTTCTACGAACTCTACCCGCAGAGTTTCCTCGATACCAACGGCGACGGCATCGGCGACCTCCCCGGCGTCATCCAAAAACTCGACTACATCAAATCCCTCGGTTGCAACGCCGTCTGGCTCAACCCCTGTTTCGTCTCGCCCATGGGCGACGCCGGCTACGACGTCGCCGATTTTTATCACGTCGATCCCCGCTATGGTACCGATGCGGATCTCGTCGCCCTCTTCGCCGCCGCCCACGCCCGCGGGATGAAGGTCTGCCTCGATCTCGTCGCCGGCCATACCTCCACCGCCCACCCCTGGTTCCAGGCCTCCGCGAAGGCCAAGCGCAATAAATACTCCGACTGGTACATCTGGACCAGCAGCGCCTGGGAACGCCCCGCCCCGCCTCTCCCCGCCCCCGCCATCCCCGGCACCCCCGCCACCATCGTGCAGGCGATGGCCTCCGCCCCGCTCCAGCTTGTCCGGGGCTACGGCGAACGCGACGGCGGCTACGTCGCCAACTATTTTTATTTCCAGCCGGCCCTCAACTACGGCTTCGCCCACCCCGATCCCGACCGCCCCTGGCAGCTCCCGGTCTCGCATCCCGGCCCCCAGGCCGTGCGCCGCGAGATGAAAAAAATCATCCGCCACTTCCTCGACCTCGGCTGCGACGGTTTCCGCGTGGACATGGCCTTCTCCCTCGTCAAGGGCGACACC
>Ga0335394_10005866_pt1 | contig 13868 bp, 13 predicted proteins | sample MAT03_FD_205741 | JGI IMG/M metagenome (GOLD analysis project Ga0335394, IMG submission 205741) | Freshwater microbial communities from Lake Fryxell liftoff mats and glacier meltwater in Antarctica - MAT-03 (spades assembly) (version 2) ...
ACGAGGCATGTCCGGCAACTTGTCGGTCCTTCTTTCGGAACCACGCGGCGGCCATACGCAGTTCTACCGCACGCTTCCTTTGTTGTGGTGGCGCTTCTTCCGCGTTTTCGCGCATGAGCCCCGCCTGCTTGGAAAGCTGCCCAACGGGCGCGCCCTGCCGTTTGGCACCACCTGGGTCGAAACAGACGTCGACCATCGCGGCACCAAGACGCGGCGGGTCTCGCTGATCGCATCCACGCTGCAAAAGATGCCCGGCCATCGGCTGCGGCATCGCCTCGCCGACTGGATCAAGAAAACCGGGCAGGATGTCGACCTGCTCGGCTATGCTTACCGGCCGCTGGAGAAAAAGGCTGACGGGCTGGCGCCGTACCGCTTCTCGCTGATCATCGAGAATTCCCGCGAACCGGGATATTTCACCGAGAAACTGCTCGACGCGCTGTTTTGCGACGCCGTGCCGATCTACTGGGGGGCGCCGGATATCGGCAGATATTTCGACACGCGCGGCATGATCGTCTGCCAGAGCGAGGCTGAACTGCGCGATGCCGCGGCGAGCGTGACGAACGCCGGCTACGAACGATACATGGAATTCATGCCCGCCAACCGGCAGAAGGCGCTTGCCTATGTCGACTATGAGGGCAATGCGGCCGACATTATCCGGCGCGAGGTCCGGGCAGCGGGCAGCTAACGCGTTTTGGGCCGAGCAGATCCGGCGAACGGTACTCGTTGGAATACCGATCTCCCCGTAGCTATCAGGAAAACCCGCCGGAACGGCTCAAGGATCTGCCACCCGACGCGCCTGACCTCCTTGCGAAACTTCGCTCCGCCCGACATGCGACGCCTATGTGCCCTGCGTTCGTCGTTGCGCGACGCTTCGATGGCGCTCTGAAGCTCTTTCTGGGCTGTTCCTACCAAGTACATATTCTGAAGACATATAGCCGGTGTGACTTGAAGAACCGGCGTCTGGCGCAAAATGCCCAATCGCGGCGAAAACAGGACGACATCGGCCGGTTCACACCGTCCTTGCGTGAAATCCAGAAGGCGGCGCGCGCCCGATGGCGACAGGAAATACCCGCCGGTACAGAAGTGATCGGAATGGAGCTGCCGTAGTTCGAAGCCGAACGGTCGCCCCCATATCGTCCGGGACAGTTCCTGCCCACGCAAGTTCGTCTCGGCTTTCACGACCTCCACGCCAGCCGGAATCCAGTCCGCCGACCGAAGGAACTTACCCGCATCTCGTGCGAAATGGATGTCGTCCTCGGCTACAAAAGCCCACCCATCGCTTTCGGCGATAATTCGCCAGACGTTTCGGTGACTGAGGAAGCAGGCTATTTCTGCGCCCGACAGATTGCTGTTGCCCGAAGACAGCGCGTTGAGCCGCGCGATCTCGGTCGCGTCGAGCTTGCCGGCGTCGACGGCCGGAACCCGCACGAGGTCGAGACCGAGCGCCTCGCCCTGGTTGCGAAACCACGCCAGGCGATCCGGCGACCTGTCGAGATTGATGAAATAGACCTTCATTCGCCCATCAGGCCGACCCTAGTGGTCCGATTCTGACATTTGCTCGCCGCTGGTACCGGCATCTCAGGCAAAAGTCAGAATCAAAGGACCACTAGCAAGTATATGATTCCAGTGGAACTTTGAATTGGACATTCGCCTCGGCCGCGTCGCGGCAACTGGCAAGCGAATGTCAAATTTGTTCGACTGGAGCATCACGGCGATCTGTTGTAAAGCCGAAACGGGTGCCGCCATGCGGTCGACTGGGAGCTGGCCGAACATGTCCGGAACCTTCGAGAGGGACACGACGCCTGCCCCGCCGGCAGCCGTTCCCGTGTCCGTCTTCATCATCTGCAAGAACGAGCGAGACACAATCGGACCGTGCATCGAGAGCGTCGATTTTTGCCGCGACATCGTCATCGTCGATTCCGGATCGACCGACGGCACCATCGCACTGATCGAGTCGTATCGCGCCAAGGGCTACCCTATCCGCCTGATCGAGCGCGAATGGCCCGGTTTCGCACGCCAGAAGCAGTTCGCGCTGGAACAGTGCGAAGGGCCATGGTGCCTTATGCTCGATGCCGACGAGCGGCTCGACGCCGAGCTCAAGCGCACCATCGCGGCATTGCCAGCCGAGGTCGAAGGCGTCGCGGCCTTCTCGATCCAGGAGCGCGAATACATCGTCGGCTACGGCTATGCCCCGTGGTACGTGCATGCCCGGTTCAATGTGAGACTGGTGAGAAAGGGCAAGTCGCGCATCGACGATACCGCGCTGATCCACGAATCCTTCGCCATAGACGGCGCCGTGCAAAAACTGCGCGGCGGCGTCATCCTGCATTACCGCGCGCTGTCGATCACCGACGACGTTGCGAGGACCAGCACCTATGCCGCGCTCAAGGCCGAGCAGAAATTCAGGGCCGGTCGCAGGACGAGCCTTGGAAGGCTGATGCTGGCCCCAGCGATGCGCTTCCTCAAGAGCTACTTCTTCCAGCGCTACTTCACCTGCGGCAGGGCAGGGTTCATCTATTCGGCCATGCTGGCCCAGTATGTCTTCCTGACCGAAGCCCGGCTCTACCGGTTATCGCTCGGCAATGACGCGCCCCGGGAGACGCTGGCGGGTCACAGACACGAGCCTAAAGTCGAGGGCTAAGCTGCCTCATGACGCAAGCAGGTCCGCTACACGTTGCTGGAAGTCGCCATCTATTTCAAGATAGCGCTGGCGAGCCAGCGCGCCCATATCCCGCTTTGTTTCAACGGGCATGGCGATCAGGTCGCGTATCGCGGCTTCGAGCTGGTCGATCACGACAAAATGGTTCGTGCCCATGTGCCTGGGTTCGGCGCGATCCGTCGGCACAAGCACGCCACAGTCGGCGTGAACATGTTCGTTCATCGGCGGCGCGTCGGTGGTCAGCACCACAGCGCCACAGGACAAGCCCTCGACCAGATTGTGGCCCCAGCCTTCCGAGCGCGAGGGGCAGAGATGGATGCCGCATCCGTTCTGATATCTCCGCAGTTCGGCGTCGGAGGCATAGCCGGTGACCAGCCGAACGTTGCCGGCCGCGCTGGCCGGTGCGTTCTCCTGTTTCTGCACCAGAACCAGTTCCGGCCATTCGGGATGACGCGCCCAGAGCGCCAGAACATCCTCGGTCCCCTTGAGGGTGCTGCCGCCGGCAAGGTGCAGAAAGCGGTTCCAGTCCCTGTGGACAGACGGATCGAAACGATCCAGCGAGGTGAAGCCGAGGCGTTCGCACGGCTCGCCTGAGTCAGCGAATACGCGGCAAGCCTCTTCCGTCTTGGCAAGGATCAGGTCGATGTTGCGCAATCGACCGATCTGTCTCCTCGGGAAGCGCTCCTGGTTGGGCACCAGCATGTTTATGTCGGCTGCGCTGATCCATTGCGGGAACACCCGTTCAAGGTGAATGATGCGGCGCGCCCGTTTGACGCCCCGGATGCGCTCCATGATGGGGCGGTCCGAAATTCCGGCAACGTCCACCTTCACGCCCGCTGCGCGCATCGCGGCGACCAGCAGTTCGGCATCGCGCGTCAGCCCATACTGGTTGCTCTTAAAGACGACCAGCGTGTCGATCATCTGATGGCCCACAGCCTGCCGTAGACCTCGGCGATCCCGTCGGCCTCGCGCGATAGCGGAAAGCGGCTGCGCACATGGGCGAGCGCATTCCTGCCATGCGTCTGGGCAAGTGTAGGGTCTACGAGATAGTTCCTGATCGCGGCGGTCAGCGCCTTGCCGTCGCCGGCCGGCACGACAGCTCCCGTCGAGCCTGGCACCACCATTTCCGCGTAAGCCCCCGCGTCGCTCGCCACCACCGGCGTCTGCGATGCCATCGCCTCCAGCGGGGTCAGGCCGAAACCCTCGTTTCGCGACGGAGCGACATAGAGCGAGAGGCGGCGGAACCAGACCTTGATGTCGGGCACCTCGCCGAGGAAGACGATCCGATCGGCCAGGCCGGCCTCATCGATCTGGTCCTGAAGCATGCGCGCGAAGGTCCTGTTCTCTGCCGTCACGCGGCCAGCGATCACCGCAGTCCAATCCGGATATTGCGGCAGGAGTTCGACCATGGCCTGGACAAAGAGATCGGTGCCCTTCTGTTCGCGGATGCGCCCGAAGCAGCCGACGGCGAAGCGGCCAGGCAAACCGGACGCGGCAAACTCGTCATCCTTTCCGCGCGGCGCATGGAATACCTCGAGATCGATGCCATGCATCACAACAGTATGCGGCACGTCGAGATATGAACCGGAGCGCTCACTGGTCGCAATGACCGCGTCCATACGACGAATGAGCCATTTGGTGAAAGGCTGGTGGCGCCGCTGAGCAGCCGACGTGAAAAGCAGTTTCAGCGGGCTGCGCAACAGCCACTTCAGGGCGAGCCCGGCCGCCATCTCGGTGTTGCGGCGGGCGTGCCAGATCCGCCGCCTGCCCGACGCCGGACGCCGGAGCAGCCCGGACAATTGCCACCATTTCATCTTCGGCAGGCTGTCGGGCAGACCGGGGCCAAGCGTGGCGATGCCGAGCGTAAGCGCCTGCACCGGCACGAGCTGGATGATCGTGCTGGTGACGCCAGAAAGCCTGAACTTCAGGTTCGGCGCGATGACCTCGATTCGCGACATATCCAAAATGTCTGGCCTTGAAGCTCTCGGCCTGGAATGACCCGGAACCAAAGCCACACCTCGGGCCATGCTTCGCAGGCCTAGATGTACTTGACCTTGACAACCTCGTAGCCGCGCGCGCCGCCCGGCGCGTTGACTTCAATGGCGTCGCCGACCGCCTTGCCGATCAGCGCCCGCGCGATGGGCGAGGAAATGGAGATGCGGCCCGACTTCACATCGGCCTCCTGATCGCCGACGATCTGGTAGGTCTTCTTCTCTTCGGTGTCCTCGTCGATCAGCACGACGGTGGCGCCAAATTTGACCTTGTCGCCCGAAAGCTTCGAAACGTCGATGACTTCCGCGCGCGCGATCAGGTCCTCAAGCTCGTTGACGCGGCCCTCGTTGAGGCTCTGCGATTCCTTGGCGGCGTGATACTCGGCGTTTTCAGACAGATCGCCGTGCGACCGCGCCTCCGAAATGGCCTCGATGATGCGCGGCCGTTCTTCCTGCTGGCGCCAGCGCAGTTCCTCCTTCAGCGACTCGAAGCCGGCGGAGGTCATCGGAACCTTGATCATTTCTGTTCGACCTTTTCTGCCGCGAGCATCTTCTTTGGCCGGCGGGGCATAAACAAAAAGCGGCCCGGCAGCATCGGCCAACGGAACCACTTCACTCAACCGCTCAAACTATAATCATCCTGCACGGATTTTCACGAAAAAAAGCGGGTTTGGCGCGAACCGGCTCCCCTTTCCGCGGCAAACAGTCGGATTTTCCGGGAAGTCGCCTGAAAACCAGCGGGTTCAAGCATTCGTGAAACCCGCTTTACCGGGTTCCGGCACCCTTGAGGTTGCCCTTTTTGCGTTCGGACCTAAGTGCGATCCATGCATAGAACCATGAACTTCCGTCCAATCGCAGCCGCTGCCCTGGCGGCATTTCTCACAACCGGTGCGTCGGCCGAGGTGTTCCGGACGCAGGCAGTGCCCATCCAGACCGACATAATCGCCACCGGGCTGCAGAACCCCTGGGGCCTCGACTTCCTGCCCAATGGCGAGGCGATCGTGACCGAGCGCGCGGGCAGAATGCGCATCATCTCGGCCGCCGGCCTCTCCGATCCGATCGAGGGCCTGCCAAAGGTGTCGGCGCGCGGCCAGGGCGGCTTGCTCGATGTCGTCGCGGCACCCGACTTCGCCACGTCGAACCTCATTTTCTTCAGCTTCTCGGAGCCCGGTCGGGGCGGCGAGGGGACAGCGGTGGCGCGCGCGAAGCTGGTGCGGGACGGGAAAACCGCAAGGCTCGACGACGTCAAGGTCATCTTCTCTATGGCGAAGAAGACAAACATCACGCGCCATTTCGGCTCGCGGCTGGTGTTTGCCCCGGATGGGACCCTGTTCGTGACGACCGGCGACCGCGGCGAACGCAACCGCGCTCAGGACATGCGCGATCACGCCGGTGCGATTATCCGGATCAACGTGGATGGGACGATCCCCGCCGACAACCCCTCCCCCGAGGGCACGAAGACTCTCCCGGAAATCTGGTCGAAGGGCCATCGCAACGCTCAAGGAGCGGCCTGGGATCCGGTTCTGGGCGGGCTGATCACCGTCGAGCACGGGGACAGGGGCGGCGACGAAGTCAACCAGCCGCAGGCAGGCAAAAATTATGGTTGGCCGGTGATCAGCTTCGGCGTCACCTATGCCGGCAGGAAGATCGGCGTCGGCACGGACGAGCCCGGCTACGAGCAACCGCTGCACTATTGGGACCCGTCGATCGCGCCGTCAGGCCTCGCCAGCTATCAGGGCGAAATGTTTCCCGAATGGAAGGGCGACCTGATTCTGGGATCGCTGAAGTTCGCGCTGGTTTCACGGCTCGACCGCGACGAAAGCGGCAATATCGTTGCCGAGGAGCGCATGCTGGAAGGTGAATTCGGCCGCATCCGCGACATCAACGTCGCGCCCGACGGTTCGATCTGGCTGCTGACCGACGAGCGGGACGGACAGATCATACGGCTTAGCCGGGCGGACTGACGCTACAAAAAACGGCCGCCAAGGGGCGGCCGGTTTTCGTTTCGATCCGCGAGCCTCAGCCCTTGAGGTAGGCGTCGATCTGCTGGGCGAGCAGCGCGTATTCCTCGCAGCCCTTGCCGCAGCGCTTCTCGATCTCGGTCAGTTGTTCCATCGCCGCCTCGACATTGCCCTGCTGCAGATAGGCCTCGCCCATGTATTCGCGGACCAGCGTGTAGTTCGGGTCGTGGCGCAGCGCTTCCTGGTAGTAGCCGAGGCCGACAGTCACGCGGCCGGCCTTGCGGTGCGAATAGCCGAGATAGTTGAGGATGCGCGGATCGGTCTTGTCGTCCGCGAGGCTGAGAATGGTGATCGCCTCGCCGTACCGGCCCTGTTCGGCGAGATAGCGTCCGGCCGCATAAAGGCTGTCGTCGTCGACGGCGCCGCGTTGCGGATTGACGCATTTCTTGGTCTTCTTGTCCCAGACCTTGCCGTTCTTGCACTGGTTCTGGTTGTCGCTGCCGCCACCGCCCGCGGTGAAGGCCGGAGCCGCCAGCAGCGGCAGGACGAGAAGCGCCGAAGCGGCAAGTCTAAGCATATTGGTTCGCATGTCGCTGACCTCCTGAAATCAAGCCCAATCCAGATGCTAACGCATCCCGATGTCGATTTCATCCCGAGATGACGGAATTTCCGCTTTCGCGCCGCGCGGGGCGGAACATCGACCAGGAATAGAGCGCCAGCCCCACCCAGATCAGCAGGAAGGCAACCATCTTCCAGACGCTGAACGGCTCATGGAAGACGAACACCGCGATCAGGAAGACCATGGTCGGCGCCATGTACTGCATGATGCCGATGGTCGAGAACTTGAGCAGCCGCGCGCCGAACCCGTAAAGCATCAGCGGTACGGCGGTTGCGGGGCCGCAGAGCACCAACAGCAACATGTTTTGCGGCTGCGACCAGACGAAGTGGCTGGTTCCGTGCATCTGGAGCCAAAGAACATAAGCGAGCGACGGGATGCCCAGAATGGACACTTCGAGAAAGAAGCCCTGGCTTGGCCCTATCGGCAAAGTCTTACGCAGGAATCCGTAGACCGCGAAGGAAGATGCGAGCGTCAGCGATATCCAGGGCATGCCGCCCGCCTCCACCGTCAGCACAAGCACCGCCACGACAGCAAGCGCCACCGCGACAATCTGCACGGGCTTCAGCCGTTCGCCGAGGAAGATGGCGCCCAACGCCACGGACATCAGCGGGTTGATGTAGTAGCCGAGCGCGCTCTCGACCGTGCGGCCTGCGGCGATGGCCCAGACATAGATGCCCCAGTTGACGGAGATCAGCGTGGCGGTCAGCCCGGCAAGCGCAAGCGTGCGCGGCGACCGCACTGCCGCCTTGATATCGGCGGTGCGGCCAAGCGCGATCAGCACCGCGCCGGCGATCGGGATCGACCACAGGATTCGATGGGCGACGACCTCGACAGCCGGGATGTGGTCGACCAGCTTGAGGAACAGCGGCAGGAAGCCCCACAGGCTGTAGGCCGAGAAAGCGAACAGGAATCCACGCACGGCCGCCTTGTGCGCGTCCAGATCCGTCGGCACGACTTTGACAGGCTGGGTGCTCATGCCGCCCGATATGGTCCTCCAGCGACGGGAAGACCATCTCAAACTTGTGATGGATCAAGCACTTCCGGCTGATGGATCAGTGATTGAATCATCTATTCGGCGGCCACCAGCCCGGCCATCTCGCGGTTCTTCATCAGCTTGTAGACGATGGAATCCATCAATGCCTGGAACGAGGCGTCGATGATATTGTCGGAGACGCCGACCGTCCACCAACGGGCGCCAGTGCCATCGCGGGACTCGATCAGGACGCGCGTGATCGCCTCGGTGCCGCCGTTCAGGATACGCACCTTGAAATCGGCAAGCTCGAGGTCGCCGATCTCGTGCTGGAATTTTCCGAGATCCTTGCGCAGCGCGATGTCGAGCGCGTTGACCGGGCCGTTACCTTCGGCCACCGACATCTTCTCCTCGCCGTCGATCTCGACCTTCACGATCGCTTCCGAAACGGTCTTGAGGTTGCCGATGGCGTCGAAACGGCGCTCGACCATGCAGCGGAACGACGTGACGGCGAAGAACTCCGGCACCGTGTGCAGAGTCTTGCGCGCAAGCAGCTCGAAGCTGGCGTCGGCGCCCTCATAGGCATAGCCCTGGGCCTCGCGTTCCTTGACGATCGAGATCAGCGTATCGAGACGGCTGCCGTCGGCCGGCACCTCGATGCCGCGACGCTTCAGCTCGGAGACGAAGTTCGCGCGGCCGCCCTGGTCCGAGACCATGACGCGGCGGCGGTTACCGACCTTTTCGGGCGGCACATGCTCATAGGTCGCCGGCTCCTTGGCCAGCGCCGAAGCGTGGATGCCCGCCTTGGTGGCGAAGGCCGACATGCCGACATAGGGCGCCTGCGCTTCCGGCGCGCGGTTGAGCAACTCGTCGAAATTGCGCGACAGGCGCGAGATGCCGGAGAGCGCCTCGGGTGTGATGCCGGTCTCGTATCTTTCCGCGAAGGCGGGCTTGAGCAGCAGCGTCGGGATGATGGAGATCAGGTTGGCGTTGCCGCAGCGCTCGCCGATGCCGTTGAGCGTACCCTGTACCTGGCGCACGCCGGCCTCGATGGCGGCGAGCGAATTGGCGACCGCCTGACCGGTGTCGTCATGTGCATGGATGCCGAGATGATCGCCGGGGATCCCCGACGCGATGACCGCCTGCACGATTGCGCGGATTTCAGACGGCTGCGTGCCGCCATTGGTGTCGCAGAGCACCACCCAGCGCGCGCCGGCGTCATAGGCGGATTTGGCGCAGGCCAGAGCGTATTCCGGGTTCGCCTTGTATCCATCGAAGAAATGCTCGCAATCGACCAGCGCTTCCTTGCCGGCGGCGATGGCGGCCTCCACCGACGCGCCTATGGCGTCGAGGTTTTCCTCGTTGGTGCAGCCGAGCGCGACGCGGACATGGTAGTCCCAGCTCTTGGCGACGAAGCAGATCGCGTCCGACTTCGACTGCACAAGTGCTGCAAGGCCGGGATCGTTGGAGGCCGAGACACCGACGCGCTTGGTCATGCCGAAGGCGACGAACTTTGCCCTGGATGTGCGCTTGTCGGCGAAGAAGGCGGTATCGGTGGGGTTCGCGCCGGGATAGCCGCCCTCGACATAATCCAGCCCGAACTCGTCGAGCATGCGTGCGATGGCGATCTTGTCCTCGACGGAAAAATCGATGCCCGGCGTTTGCTGGCCGTCGCGCAGGGTTGTGTCGAAGAGGAAGAGGCGTTGTTTTCGGATCACGATGCTTTCACCGCGAACTTGTCCGTCGCCCGGATGAGCTGGTCGAGGATGCCGGGTTCCGAGAAGGCGTGGCCCGCCCCCTCGATCAGGTGGAAGTCGGCGTCAGGCCAGGCCTTGTGCAGCGCCCAGGCGTATTTCGCCGGGCACGGCATGTCGTAGCGGCCGTGGACGATGACGCCGGGAATGCCCTTGAGCTTCCAGGCGTCGCGCAGCAACTGCCCCTCCTCAAGCCAGCCGGCATGGACGAAGAAGTGGTTCTCGATGCGCGCGAAGGCGAGCGCGAACTCGTCCTCGCCGAATTTGCCCGATGTCTCGGGGTCGGGCAGCAGCGTGATCGTCTCGCCCTCCCAGATGCTCCAGGCGCGGGCGGCCTCGATCTGCGCCTTGCGGTCGGAGCCGGTGAGACGCTTGCGGTAGGCGGCCATCATGTCGCCGCGCTCGGCCTCGGGGATCGGTGCGACGAAACGCTCCCACTTGTCGGGGAACATCTCGGAGACGCCGAACTGGTAGTACCATTCGAGCTCGGCGCGGGTCAGCGTGTAAATGCCGCGCACGACGAGTTCGCTGACGCGACCCGGATGCGTCTGCGCATAGGCGAGCGCCAGCGTCGAACCCCAGGAACCGCCGAACACCTGCCACTTGTCGAAGCCGCACATCTCCCTGAGGCGCTCGATGTCGTCGACCAGATGCCAGGTGGTGTTCGCCTCCAGGCTGGCGTTGGGCGTCGACTTGCCGCAACCGCGCTGGTCGAACAGGATGACGTCGTAGAGCTTGGGATCGAAAACCCGCCGCTGCTTCGGCGAGGTCGCGCCGCCCGGACCGCCATGCAGGAAGACGGCCGGCTTCGCGCCCTTCGTGCCGACGCGTTCCCAATAGACGCGGTGGCCGTCGCCGACATCGAGCATGCCGCTGTCGAACGGTTCGATCTCGGGATACCAGCTTCTCAGGTTGCTCATGATCTGTTCTCGACGGGTACGGGCGGCCACTCTGCGGTGTCGTGGTCGGGATGCTGGTGGGAAACGAGGTCGGCGAGGAACGGCGCGGACTTGATGTCGGCCATCGTGTGCTCGCCGGGCAGGTTCGGTATCCCGTCGACATAGGGCAGCTTGCCCTCGGTGCCCCACTGGATGGTCGGCACGATGCCCGAGGGATCGTCGAAGGCGGCGATGGAAAGAGCCATGCCGTCCGGCGCCTCGTAGGTCAGCGGCGTGCCGCAATCCGCGCAGAAGCCGCGCCAGGCATAGTTGGACGAATGGAAACGCTTGCGCTCGCCGCGCGTCCACACAACCTTGGCCTGGCGTACCGAAACCAGCGGCAGATAGAAGCTTCCGACCGCCTTCTGGCACATGCGGCAGTGGCAGATCGAGGCTTCGCCGAGCACGCCCTCGACGCGGAAGCGGACTTTGCCGCATTGGCATCCGCCAGAGTAGTGTGGTCGGTTGTCGAGGCTCATAACGCGCTCCCTGTTGTTTCGGCATGGCGCGCGGCGTCTCCGGCCATCAGGCCCGCCGCGATGACGATGTGGCTGCAGACATTGTCGATGTCACGCAGGATATCGTCGTTCCAGAAGCGCAGGACTGTCCAGCCGAGAGCCTCGATGGCAGCGGTTCTGACGCGGTCAGCAGGGGAATCCGCGTGTTGGGAGCCGTCAACCTCAACGACCAGTTTCTTCGCCGGACATGCGAAATCGACGATGTAGCCGGCAAGCGGCATCTGCCTGCGAAAGGCGAGTTCCATCAAGCGATGCGCCCGGAGTTCGTTCCAAAGCTTGAGTTCAGCTTCGGTCAATTTCTTGCGCATCTTGCGCGCATTCGCGCGATTGGGTTGGGGCACCGCGTAGTGGTTCATTGCCACGCACCCCCCTCTGTCCTGCCGGACATCTCCCCCTCAAGGGGGGAGATCAGCTGGCACTTCTGCCTTCGCCAATCCTGGATGTTGCGGTTGGCTCCGCCGTTGAAAAGCAGGGCGGCGCGTCGACGCTGCCAATCTCCCCCCTTGAGGGGGAGATGTCCGGCAGGACAGAGGGGGGTGTTTTCCCTCACCGTTTTACCTCCCAGGTGGTGACGCGCTCGCCGGTGACCGAATCCTTGCCGTCCTTGAGCTGGATGCCCTGCGCGAGAAGCTCGTCGCGGATGCGGTCGGCCTCGGGCCAGTTTTTTGCAGCGATGAAGGCGAGGCGGTCGTCCATAACATGTTGAATTTTGGCCCTGTCAAAGTCGACCTGTTCGCCGTGAAGGAACAGTCCAAACAGATTAACCCCGGCAACAAATATTAGATGGTCACCATAGGTGCTCTCGTCGGCTTCATTGAAATCTCCTTCTCTGACACCTCTCGCAACGTGATCGAGCGTGGATTTCAGCGCAGCCGAATTGAGATCGTCAAGGATCGTTAAACCGAAGTGAGGGGCAAGCCACGCTTCATCATTTTCAGTGGTGAAGTCGGGGGACACTACGTAGCTTCGCGCATCCCGATCGACCGAGACTATCTTCCTCTCGATCAACAAATCCAATGACTGGCCGTATTTCCTAAGCGTTGCCTCCGCCTCTTCCAGCTTGCGCACGCTGAAATCGATCGGCTCGCGATAATGCGTCATCAGCATCGCCAGCCTGAGCACCTCGCCCGGCCATTTGCGGCCGCCGAACTTGTCGGTGTTCAAGAGCTCGTTGATCGTTACAAAATTGCCCTCGCTCTTCGACATCTTGCGACCTTCGACCTGCAGGAAGCCGTTGTGCATCCAGATGTTGGCCATGCGCTCGGTGCCGAAGGCGCAGCAGGATTGCGCGATCTCGTTCTCGTGGTGCGGGAAGACGAGGTCGATGCCGCCGGCGTGGATGTCGAAGACGTTCTTTTCGGGGTCGTCGCATCGGAGCCCGCCGCCGAAGGGTTCGAGCAGCTTTGCCATCGACATGGCCGAGCATTCGATGTGCCAGCCGGGACGGCCAAGGCCATCGATGCCTGACGGCGACGGCCAGCCCGGCTCGCCGCCCTTCGACGGTTTCCACAGCACGAAATCCATGTCGTCCTCCTTGTAGGAGGCGACGTCGACGCGCGCGCCGGCCAGCATCTCGTCGAGCGAACGGCGGGCGAGCGCGCCGTAGCGTGGCGACTTGACCTTCGCGTTCATGCGCTTGGGCGAAAACAGCACGTGGCCTTCGGCGACATAGGCGACATCGAGGTCGACCAGCCGCTCGATCATCGCCTTCATGCCGTCGATGTGTTCGGTGGCGCGCGGCTGGAAGGTCGGCTCCAGGCAACCCAGCGCCTTCACATCGGCCTGGAACTGCGCGTTGGTCGCCTCGGTGACCTTGCGGATCGCCTCGTTGAGCGGCAAGCCGGGATAGTCGCGGGCGGCGCGCGCGTTGATCTTGTCGTCGACGTCGGTGATGTTGCGGACATAGGTGACGCGGTCGTCGCCGTAGAGGTGGCGCAGCAGCCTGAACAGCACGTCGAAGACGATGACCGGCCGGGCGTTGCCGATATGGGCGAAGTCGTAGACCGTCGGGCCGCAGACATACATGCGCACGTTTTCAGGATCGATGGGGGCAAAAGCCTCCTTCGTCCGCGTCAGCGTGTTGTAGAGCCGCAATTCAGCGTCTGACATATGTAACCCCTGCCTTGCCGGCCTGGGCGTTTTTTCATCTCATGAAGAAGGCGAAAACGTCCGGACCAGCGCGTGCGCTAGCCAATAATGCAAATGCCGCAAATGGCAAAAGACGTTTTCATGGGCAGCTTTATGGGGCTCGGGCACCGCCGCCGTCAAGTCCGGCATGTCGGAACTGTCCCTTTTTTGTAACAGTGGCTGCCGGGCGGCGGCAAACGGCCGTTACATGCCGCTTTTACTCAAGTGTTGCAGTCCAGACTCAGTGTAGCGCTGAAGTCGGGAGCGGGGCGCAATCGTAAGATTCTATTAAACATGTCCCGACATCACTAGAGGGAGATAGCGGGGGTTT
>Ga0335394_10005867_pt1 | contig 13865 bp, 19 predicted proteins | sample MAT03_FD_205741 | JGI IMG/M metagenome (GOLD analysis project Ga0335394, IMG submission 205741) | Freshwater microbial communities from Lake Fryxell liftoff mats and glacier meltwater in Antarctica - MAT-03 (spades assembly) (version 2) ...
TCGTGTTCGCTCCACTCCGCCCCCCCGGCGCAGACTATTCCATCAGCCGCTCCTGATCGGCGCAACCCTTGGGGGTGCGGTCGTGGTTGCGGGCATCATCGCGTGGGCACTGCTTTCCACCGCGTTGTACCCGGCCCCAACCAGCACAGGCGGATGTCGGGGCACCCCTGCCTTTACCGCAAACGCCGCGATTGTCCCTGCGGAGCTTGGCCTGGCGGGGCAGCTTGCCCTGGCGACCGACCGGCCAGAAAAGGGGCTGACCCTCAGCGCGCTCGGGACAACCCTGCCGTCCTATCAGCATCCCAGCTGGGACGACGCCGGCTTCTTGGGCGGCATCGCCTACGACCAGGCGGGCAATATCTATGCGGCCCCGACCCCGCGCCTCTCGCTGGCGGATAATCCCCTGGCCGGGCAGGCGACGATCTGGCGGGTGGCGAGCGCCTCAGCGGACATGCGCCCCTTCGTCACCGTGCCGGGGGCGGCCACCGCGCGCAACCCCTATGGGATCATGAGCCTGACCTATGTGTGTGGCCTGGAACGACTCTACGCTGGCACGGTGCTGGGCGCAACGCCAACTGAGGAACGAGGTGGGGTGGTAATGATCGACCCCGCCACGGGCGAGCAGACCGCGACCCTGACCGGCTTCGACGTGCTCAGTGTACTCATTGTGGAGACGGGGCAGGGCTATGAACTCTACGCCGGCCTGGCCCGGCGCCCCGAGGTTATCGCGGTCGCGCTCGACGCCCGTGGGCAGGCGCGTGAGGCGCCGCGTCTGCTGCTTGACCTCACCCAGGCTGGGGCGAGTGCCAGCGAGCGCGCCCGCAAGCTGCAGGTTGCGGGCGGCATGCTGCTGGTGGATCTGGTGCCATTTAACTACTCGCTGCAATCGAGTGCCAGTGACCTGCCCCAGGTGCGCCGTGCCGTCTGGGCCTGGGACACACGGGCGTGGGTCGCGCAGCAGGGCGCAGCGGCCCAGACGGGGCCGTAGCCACAGCGCAAGGTTCCGGCGCAGGGCGTGTCGCGCGGTCATCCGGCTCCAGGCAGCGTCCAAGCGCGTGGTGGCACGGGGCGCAGCGCGTAACGCGCCAACCGTTGCCGCAGCTGCCGTACCCCAGCGCTGGAACGACAAACGCCCCCTGGCTTGAAGCCAGGGGGCGTTTGGTGCGGTGTTCTGTAGCTAGGTCGGGCCAGTGCTGTCACCGAACGCGCCTGCCGGTAACGTCCAGGGGACGCCATCGGGCAGGATGATCGGGCCGTCCCACGCCTCGTCAAGGGCCTCGGCGACCAGACTCGCCGTGATGCTGGGATACGGCGTGCCAATGTCGGCCGCCTCCACCACACTGATACGCTTGCGACTGATGGTCGTCCCAAACGCCGCTTCGTAGGTGGCGATCTGATCAAACTGTGGTGCATTCACGGCGCGCAAGCTGGCCCACTGTGCCGGGTCGCCGAAGATGCAGCCGGCGCAGCTGCAGCGGCCCCACCCAAGACGGTAACATGGGTGCGGGTTGACCCGCCACCGCTCGATGATGGCCCAGACCTCGGCCTCCGTCCAGTTCTGGATGAGGCGCAGGTGATCGACATGCCGCGCGAGCTTCTCGGACTGGCGCAGATCCGTGCGGTGTGGCTCAAAGAACGCATAGCAGGCACGCGCCGCGCTCTCCTCGCCCCGTTCGCCCGTCAGCACCAGCACCCGCTTCCCCTGAAGGCGTGGCTGGTTGCGGATAGCGGCTGCGGCCACGTCAATTTTGAGTGCCGAGGAGCACCAGCGCGATGCGAGGTTGCCGGATTGCTGCGGGAAGCGCCGACGTGTGCCGAGCTTGCCGCTTGCACCACCCGCGCGGCCGACGGTGCCCCCTGGCAGCTCGAAGCGGACAGGCGCGGTATCCGTTTCATCGCGGAGCATCTCTCGCTCAAACCCGCCCTCCCGCCACGAAAAGTAGACGGACACCTTGAAGGCTTTGGCGAATGCGCGGCAATACGCGCGCGTACACGGCCAGTCCATGAGCGTGGAGCCTTCGCGGCCGTCGATGTCGTGATGCCACAGCTCGATCCGCTCATTCGGCACACCCTCCTCGCGGAGTTTGAGGTACAGTGCCTGGCTGTCTTTGCCGCCACTGAACATGACGGCGTAGACATCGTAGCTGAGGAGGTCGAGCGGTTCGTTGTGGGCGGGCAGGGGTGGGGAACCTTCCACGAAGAAGTCGAAGCTGAGTTGCATGAAGCCTCGTATGAGGCCGGCGCCGATCTGCTCCCACCTCGCTGGCGGGATGCGGTGATCCACGCCGGCGGCAGGGGTGTGTAAACGCTACGGCTGCTCCTCGGGCGGGGCGGCGGGGCGCAGCGCGACGCGGCTGAGAGCCATGAGCCCTACCGCTGCCTTGCGTATGCGCTCGTCGCGCTGGCGCTCCATCTCCGTGAGTGCCTGATCGATGTGCTCCTCGTTGATCTCCTCAGCCTCGGTAAACAGGGCGCCGACCTCGGAGATAATCTCGTCGGTGGTGGCGGCGTCGCCGTCGAATAACTCCTCGACGCGGTTCAGCATGGCGTTGAGCCTGGCCTGCTGCTGGAGTGCGGTGCGAACGGCGTTGCGCAGGGCGGTGCTGGTGGACATGCTGTGTGTGGCCTTTCTGCCCCCGGCCGTGGCGCCGGGGGCTGTTCGTGGAGGCAGTGTGTGAGAGGGGGGGCGAGTTGCTACGCGGCCAGGGCGGTGCTGCGACCGACCACGGGGAACAGAGTCTTGCCGACCAGCTCTGGGGCAAGGATCTCGCGGACCCGGAAAATGATCTCGGCGATCACGTTGGGCGTCAGCGAGTTGCCGAGCTGGCGCGTCTGATCCCGCTTGCTGCCAAGAATCACGTAGTTCGCGGGGAAGCCCATGATGCGCTTCAGCTCGCGGTTAGGGTCGAGCATCCTGAAACGCACGTCCTCAAGCCGTAGATTTTCCGGCACCCTGACCAGGGCGTGCCGGTCCACGGTGGGAATCGTCGGGCAGGGCTCGACGATGAGGCCGTTCTGGTCGCTGCCGCTGTAGTAGCTGGAGAGGAAACCAGCGAACGCGGCGGGGGCGCAGATGCCGTGGTGGTTGCCCCCTGCCAGGACCGAGCCGCACGGCTCGGTGATGCTCCGCGCTGTGCTCGTCCCGTGCATCTCGACCATAAACGGGTTGAAGGGGAGGACTACACCTACATCGTTGCGGGCGGTCATCGTCGGCGCCACCTCATTCAGCGGGGAGGGCAGGTGGTCGTAGGCCATGGGTACCAGGAAGCCCAGCGTCTGCGCTGTGGTCTGCGTGGGGGCGGCCTCGCTGAGCGGCCAGGCGCGCACCGCCTCGCTTCCATCCTTGCGCTGGTAGTTCAGGCCGAGGTCGAGGAGCAAGGGGTTGTAGCCGAACTTCGCCATGCCGGCCCGGATGCGGCGCAGCGTGGACTCCTCCAGCGGTTCCTTTCGCTCCCCGAGGGTTAGCATCGGAATCGAAAAATCCAGGGCTGTCCAGACCGGGGTGTAACGCGGCCGCACCTCGTTTGCACAGCTGGGGCAGCGATACAGGTACTGCTGCTTCCACTTGCCGATCTTCGGCTTGCGCGGGTCTTTCCAGCACTGAACCGCGTTGACCTCCTCGTTGCAGTGCTCACAAAAGCCGGGTGGACGCAATTCCAGGTTCGGACGACGGCCGATGTCGCGCCGCCAGAACACGTAATACCCCCGCTCCCGGCTTTGCGGGGCGGCGTGCGGGTGATCAGGCGCGAACTGCGAGTTGAAGCAGATGAGCTCGCCGTCGTAGCCGAGATCGCTCATGGTCTGAAGCCACTGCGGCATACCGGACCAGTAGAAATAGCACTCGACGACGTTCTCGACGACCACCGCCCAATAGCGGTGATAGGCCACAAAGCGCAGCACCTCGTTCATGAGCATCCGCGACCTGGTGGCGTTGGGATCGTCGGGCTGCACATCATCCCACAGCAGCAACTGGCTCTGGAACTTCAAGCCCATTCCACGCGCTTTCGTGTGGAACTTGCAGTTGTGAACCACCAGACCGTCTGCAACGTAGGATTCGTCCTCGGCAACCTGTAGATTGAATACCTCAACCTGGGATCGCCCAGCGACAACCTCCTTTACGGGGAGCCAGATGTGGCCTTCGATACTAGCCCCGTACTCGTGCTGGCGGTTTTCGACCCATCCAAGCTGATAGGTCGGTCTGGCGTTGATACTCCTTCCTTCGATACTCGTAGAATTGGTGAGGTTGCGAGAGATTGAGACGTGGTAGTCAAGCGAGCTGGCCAGCAATCGAGTACCGATGGCGAGGGATTTGGAAACAGTGACGGCGTAGGTTTTGACGGCCTTGTTATCCTTTCCACGACCTCTCCTATGCCCGTCTGCCGAGATATAGCCCTCTAGCAAGGCACGACGATCTTCGGTTGGCATTGATAGAGCCCATGCGGGGATCGTCTTGCCGTGTGCCCGGCGTCCGAAGTTTGAGACAAGCCATTTAGCGAGCGCTATATGTGCTGTCTGGAACAGCACCGCCGTCCGTAGCTCCCGCTCCGTCCAGTGCAATTCGCCTGTGCGTGCCCTGGTTCGGCTTGCCTCGGGCGCGAAGTTCAGCCGCTCCCGCAACTCAGCAGCCTCGTGCTTACCGCAGCAGATAGTGACCTCTGCGCTGCGCTCACGGATTCGCACAAGACCGTCGCCTAGCCAGCGACCCACCATCCACCAAAACTCCTGACTGAATGGTTGGCCTCGCCGTCCCTCAATTGGAGGCACCGAAAGCGGTGCAAACGTCTTGGGCGTGGCCCAGGCTTTCCCCGCAAGTTGCCCAGCTGGCGTCCAGTCTGGTTCGCTGTAGAGAAATTCTTGGCGATGCCCGAAACGCTTACGGGTTCGAGAATAGAAGGGGTGAGCTGCTGTGCTCTCTAGTCCATAGTGGCCCATGCCCCGGCTGATCACTGTGTTGGCGTAGCTTGAGCGAGCTGCTTCGACAGGTCGCCAGCGGCCCTGGTGAGTCATTACCAGATCGCCTACTTGCACTTGCTCAATTGGGACAAGGCCGCGCGTGGTGAGGATGAGTGTGCCGGCAGGGAAGCACTCTGGCGTGAAGAGTCCGATGTCCGTGCGCGCGAAGTCTGCCGGGTTGACGCGGGTAATGTCGGTGACGTAGTGCGGGTGATGCGGGAAGTTGCGCTCGTGCGTCCTGACCGACCGTGGATCGTGGTTGCAGCTGATCGTGATCTCGATGCCGGCGGCGTCGAGGCCCAGCGCACCACCTCCACAGCCAGCGAAATGATCCTGAGCCGTTAAATAGCTCTTCGTGGGCGCGTCGTAGTTGACCATCGGCACCCAGGAGCCCAGGGGCGTGGGGGACGCATGCATTGCAGGGCTCCACGCTGACCCTGCCCGGCCAGCGTTTGTAGGCTGGCCGGGGCAGCGGCGTGGAGGAAGAGGGTCAGGCGGGGTCGGGGGCGAGCCGGTAGCGCTCGCTGAGGTCAGGCACGGGGACGATCAGACGCTGATGAAGCAGCGAGGCGATGGCATCCATGATCAGCTGCGCCTCGCGGCCATAGGCTCCTTCAACTTGTCCAATGCGCGCGATGATGTTCCAGCTGGCGATGTGCTGGCCACCGCACCCGTAGCGGGCCACAAGGCCCAGGACGCGCTGCTCGACGGCAGCGACCAGCGCCAGATACTCCAGGCGCGGGCTGCTCGGGTACAGCATGTGGCGCGGGTAGTGCGTGCCGAGATCCTCCCCGCCCTCGGCGGGGTAGGTGCGGCAATCGCTGGCGACGATGCGGTCGTCGCCCTCGGCGCGAAGCACACAGCCGATCACGATGGTCGGCTCCTTGCCGCCGCTTGGCAGCATGATCACGACCCGCTCGCCGGGTTGGAGATGCATGTGATGGCCCTTCTGATGGTGGTTAGAGCGCGAGGACGAGCTGCTGTGCTGGTGGCGTGAGGTAGCCGGCGATGAACGCCTCGACCGGCATCTCGACGGCAGGCAGCTCGCGGTAGGTCTCGGCATCGGGTTGCCAGATGCGGATGCGGCCGGCGCGCACGTCGATGCGCGGGGCTGCGATACTCAGGTGGTGTTCCCGCCACGCTTTGACGGCGCGACGGGCCTCATCCCGAGCACCATTCGGGTTCGTGCAGCTCCGCTCGCGCGTGGCTGCTCCGATCACCAGCTTGGCCGCGAAGGCGACCAGCTCCTCAGCGGTCGCTGGGGTCTCGCGGGGCGTGCTTGGTGGAGTCTCAGGCCACCAGCAGCGCGCCAGTGGGCGTACATCGACGACGTTGCTGTCGTCGTGTGGAAAGAACGGCGCGTAGCCGGCGCAGACCACCGGCGGGCCGAAGGTATGCCAGGGGTTTGGGGAAAGCACCGCCTGGTAGCGGCACCAGCCTTGATGCGTGCAGATCGCCAAGGCCATGGGGACAACGGGCGGCCCGTCGCGCACCGGATCATAGTCCGGTGCGCGGAGATCATAGGGCTGGCAAACGAGGGCGGGGCATCGCTCCGTGTCGGGGCTGAGGCGCACATTGGGAGTGAGCCGGCTGGGCCGGCGTGTGTGATAGGCGTGGGGTCGGCTGCTGCGGTCAGAACGGGAGATCATGGGAATCCTCCCGCTCGTTGGCGTGCTGGTAGTCACGCATCACGGCGCGGTAGACCCGCTCCTCGGTGCTCGTAAGCGCGCGGAGTGCGGGCTCGTCATAGCCGGCGCCCGTGCAGGCGGCGCAGGTGGCCCGGCGCCGCCCACCGCAGGTTGGGCAGCGTGGGTCGCCGCGCTCGCGGGCCTGGGCGATTCGCTCGCGCGTGATCGCCCAACGCTCGCGGGGTACGGCCTCATCCCAGATCCACTGCAGCAGCTCGCCGTATTCCTCCTCGTGCGAGGGGGCGGCGTCCTGTTGCATCTGGCTCCAGATTTCGCGCTCGCCATCACTCAATTGACGCATAGGGGGTGCTCCTTCGCTAAGAAATGTGTGCAAACGGGTGTGCATCCTCGACGGGAGCAGTGCGCTCGTTGGTGGCCACGGGGTGCTGCACGGCGTCCCAGAGGGAGCCGCTCACCCAGGTTTCCACGCCCATGAGCGTGGCGGTAAGGCGCATCGGTGCCAGCGTGGGTGCCATGATGGCCCTGCCTGCCCTGAGTGCGGCGAGCGCCTCCCTGGCGGCATCCAGGCTCTCCCACACGGCGAGCCGGGACAACTCCCAGAGCTCGCCGTGGGTGACACCGTGGGTCAAGGCGCTGTACAGGAGGCGCACCGCCTCCTTGCACGCCTTGGGCGTGGGGAGGCTGGCGCCGATCAGGCTGTGGACGGCCAGGTCGGTGAACTGATAGCCGTCGCGTGTGGTGTGCATTGCGCGGCCATCAGCTGCCGCGCAGGCGGCGTGATTGATGCGACCTTCGGCGTAGGACTGGCGCACGTAGCTGGCGAACGTCTCGGGCTCCGTGGCCCCGTGCGCCCACATAGCCGTCTCGACCGAGTCCTCCAGGCGAATGCCCGGCAGGATCGTCATGCCGGCCTGTTGCAAGGCGCGGCTGACCTCGGGGTCGTTCGGCAGGGTCTGGTTGGTGTAGCGGGTGGTCAGACCACCCAGGAGCGGGCCGATCCGAGCGGCGCGCTCGACGCAGGCGGCGACTGTTTCCAGGGTGGGCGGGGTGATGCTCGGCATGCGGAACGCCTTGCTGCTAAAAGAGGAGGAGCTGCTGGGCTTTCGTCGGATCAGGAAAGACGGCGCGGAGGAATGTGCCGCGCTGCACGGTGAGGTGTTGACCCAGGCGCGACGAGTAGAGCTTGACTTCGCTCTGCAGGGAGAGCGACCCGAATTGAAAATCAGGCAGCTGCCTCGACCCGCTGCTTCCACAGGTGCCGATACACTGCGAGAGCCAGTGCAGCGTCGCGTCGTAGCTGGCGCCGTGCTGGGCCATATGGGTGATCGCAGCCTCGCGCCAGGCGCCGTTGGGCCGCCCGGAGCACATCCGCATCACCGCGTCCATTGCGGCTACCAGCTCGGCCTGCTGTTCAGGGGTGAAAGCGGCTGTCACGCCGACTCCAGGGCGCGCTGCATCACATCAGCGTCGAGCAGGGCTCCGTGGGTGACGGCGTAAAAGCCGTTGACGGTATCGAGCCTCACCGCTTTGAGGCGCCGGTAGACGGCGAAAATCTGCTCGCCCTGGCCCTGGGTGAAGCCGCGGCTGACGCAGATCGCCACGAACTTCTGAAGCGGTGTCTCGCGCTCGACTGGCGCGGGTGCTGCGGGGCGCCGTTTGATGATGGGCATTGGGGGTTACGCCTCCTGATAGCGACTCGTCGCGTCCGCGACAAGGGCGTGAGCGCTGCGCCGAAAGGCGGCGATAGCAGGGTTGGTCGTCGCGTCCTGCGGAGTAGGCGGGCATTCGAGCGCGTCACGCAGCGTTGCCCACAGCTCCGCACTTGCACGAGACATGTGGGTGTCCGGTGCGAGCGGGAGGCCGGCGAGCTGGCGTAGGGTGCGCAGCATGAGCGCGCCGATCCCTCGGCGCTGGTGGTCAGGATGGACGAACAGGGATTGGGCGATCCAGGCAGCGGTATAGTCGTCGTCTACCTCGGCGCTGATGTCGCGCTCGAACGAGCAGGCGCCGACGAGCTGGCCGTCGGCCCACACGCCGAGCTGGATGACCGGCCCGAGGTGGTAATCGCCACCCTGATGCGTAAAGGCTCGCAGCAGGACACCCCCGGTAGGGGGTGCCTCGTAGCTGGACAGGCGGCAGGCGAGCGAGGCGGCGCACTCCACGATGATGCGGCGCACCTCCTGATCGCTGTAGGGGGTAAGCAGGCCATCAGGCCCACGCTCAGGCATTGTGTGCTGGACCTTTCGGTGTGCTAGGCGGCAAACAGCCGGTGCTGCTGCGGCTTCACGATGGGTGTGAGGTTGGGAAGCTCCTCCAGCCATGCCGGCTCGGGCGTCTGCCAGGGCAGGCCGAGCTTGTCACGCTCGCGGCAGAGCCAGAAGGCCACGCGGGCGTAGCGCGAGCGCTGCAGGAGATCGCGGTGTAGGCCGTAGCGATCGGTGAATCCCCAGGCGAGGGCTGCGTCGGCGGCTTTGGCCTGCTGCACGGGGGTGGAGGTGTCGCAGCGCACGGTAATGCCGGTAGCTGCAAGCGGGCGCAGGCAGGGCAGGTGCGTGGAGCCCAGGACGTGAACGCCGAGGGCGTCCTCGTCCCAGCCGTCATCTACCAGCTCGGTAATGACGGCGGCGACTGACGCCATCCAGGCAATCGCGGCCTTGCTCCCATGCTGTGGGACCAGGCCGCCCAGCGCAAAGGCGGGGCGCACGTAGCTGCCGTCGCCGTCCACCAGGTCGGGGCGCATCCCCTCCCAGCCCTCCATGAGCTCAATGCTGATCCCAATGGGCGCCTGCCCATAGCCGAGCACTGGCACAATGGGCGTGTCGGAGGCACGCGCGAAGATGCGGTCGCGGGTTTCGGCGTAGGCCCGCGCGGTTGCGGGGGCGTTGCCGATGGTGTCATACGCAATGGCGTACTCCAGATTCCCGTAATCGCCAGGCCCCTGGCGCCAGTGGCGAACTTCTTGCCACCAGGCGTCCAACGGCGGGCGCTTCGGGTTATGCATTGGCCACGCCGCGCTATCGAGCACGACGGAGACGCCCTGGAGGGCACGGAGGTGCGAGGCGGCCGACGTGCCGACGCTGACCAGGAAATCGCGCTGGCCACAGGCCAGGGCAACATCCAGGTCGCGCAGCGTCACGGCCCCGCCGCAGGCGAAGAAGTAGCGGTACGGCACGGCGGGCCTTTCTGCCCGCTGGCGCAGCGTTCCCCACCCCTACCGGCGAGGAAATGCCGTGCCGGCAGAGGTGGGGAAGGGGAAGCGGTGCGCCGCTCGACGGTCGAGCGGCGCCGTGCGCTAGGTACGCTGCTCCTCAATGGCGGCGATCACGTCGGCCAGCGGTGGCGTGATGTGGAAGCGCATTACATCCATGATGGTCGCGGGCACGTCATCGTAGGTGCCGATGTCACTCACGACCGGCTCGTTGTGGATCAGGGCGACGGACTCCGCGTGGAAGCCGGCGCCGAAGGGCCGGATGAAGATGCCGACGCGGGAGTCCGGGTCGTTCCCCAGCCGCAGCGCGGCCCGGTCACGGCGCCAGATCGTGCGCAGCACGAGCCCGCTCCATAGGCGGATAAGCACCGCGCTCAGAGCGTGGCGGAGCGGTTCTAGGCTATCCAGGTCGTCAAAGAATTCGACGGCCTGCAAGCTTGCACTTGGGTCGGTCTCTTCCAAGGTGATGAGCGCCGCCTCGACCAGTGCCTCGGCGTGGGGGTGATTCGTGTCGAGCGGCATGAAGAGCGTCGTGTCTGACCGCAGCCAGACCTGCACCTGAAGCTCCGTACTGGTCGCACCCGGCGCAAAGCCGAGGGCGCCCAGCCATGCCTCAATGCCGGCGAGCGTTACGCACAAGGGGGGCGCGCCGTCGATGGTGAGGCGAATGAAGCTCATGGGTGAATCTCCTCGACGCTCAGTGCGTCGCCCTGCAGGCGGATATGGATGGCGATGTCGCCCAGGGTGGCCTCAATAAGCCAGGAGTCGTCCCAGTCGGCGCTGAGGACCGTAGCCCCTGGGAGTTTGGCATCGTCGATCAGGGTGTAATCAGGGAGCCAGTAGCCGGTCGCGTCCCCGGCGAAGGTGACGCGCCAGCGGCGGCCGGTGGTGTCGATGATCTCGGCTTCGCCGCGCCCCTCGGTGGAGCGTAGGGCGGCGAGGGTGCCGCCCTCAATGCGGGTGGCGAGCTCGTCCAGGGCGGCGTCAATATCGCCCTGATCGGCGCCGGTGCGATGCCGCCATGCCAGCACGCGCGCCCCCTGGTCGCCGGCGGCGATGGTGGCGTGCTGCTGCTGCACGAGGGCGTTGAGGGTGGCGGCGGCCTGGGCGATCTCGCGGGCGAGGCGGTGGCTGGCGGCGCGGGATTCCTCGGCACGCCGTCGCACCTCCTCGGTGGGGAGGTCTGACATGTTCATGGGGGTGTCGCCTTGGTAGAAGCCACGCGCCCAGGAATCACCGGGCGCGTCATGCGGTGCCCGGTGGCAGGGTAGGGAGCAGTGACAGCGAGCGAGTGCTAGAGGTTGAGCGTGAGCTGTGCTGTGCCGTTGGTGGGCGTGGCACGGCGCTGCGGTGCGGCGATTGGTTCGGCGGCAGGGCACGGGCCGTAGCCCAGCACCGTGGCCAGCGCGAGCAGATCGCGTGCGGCGTGGACGTGCTGGGCCTGATGCCCACTCGGCCGCTTGCAGCCGCTGCCGACCTTGGCGTGACAGCTGGGGCAGGCGACCTCCAGCACCGGGTCGCGCGGCCAGGACTGGCCGCAGCGCAAACAGGTGACACCAGGTGGCGCGGCGGAGGGGTGGGCGGGCGGCGCGTGGTACATGGTCGTGTCCGTGATGGACGCGCCACGAAACCACCGGGCGCGTGTTACGGTGCCCGGTGGTGAGCCGTATCTGGGGGTGGTGCCAGCTACGCGGCGGGGATCTCGCTCAGGGTGAGCGTGGCCGCGTGGACGCGGAAATCACATGCACGATGGAGATACAGGGTCTCGGCCGCGTCCTCCGCGCCGATGAGGTGCTCGCGGTAGCCCTGTGGGCCAATGTCATCGAGCCACGCAAGGATGGCGTTGGCGTCGTGCATCCCTTCGGCGGCGATGATGATCGTTCGGTTGGATGGGGCGATCGGTGAGCCCAGGTGGCCCAATGCGTCGGCGGCTATCGTCAGGATGATGTTCGCCGAGTCCACCGCTCCGAATCTGGGGTTGGTCGCCTTCAGGTGCTCGACGGCCTCGATCAGCTTCCATGCAGCGCTGGCATGGCTGTCATCGTGGGCGACGGCGCAGCGAGCGTGATTGATGCGCGCACCGAGGGGATGGGCCTCCTCGGTGATAGGCAGCGCGTAGGCGACGGCGGCGGCGGTGAAGAGATCGGTGATCGTGGGTGTGGTCTCGTTTTCCATCGGTGGGGCTCCTGGTATAAGATTAGGCGGTGGCCTTAGCGACGTGCTGTGCTCAACGCTCGGCGTCTTCAGCGTAGAAGCCGCAACCTGCGCAGATGGGGGTCAGGAGTTCGGGCAAGATGATCCGCTCGTGGTCGCAGACAGCACAGACGTTCAGTGCGTCGGCGCTGCGCAGAAAGGCCAGTGCCTCCGTTCCTGCGAGGCTGCCGTCCTGACTATGCCACCACCAGCTGACACGGCGAATCGCACCTGCCGGGGTGGTCGTGACGATGTACAGCGTTGCGTTGCGTGGAAGTCCATAGCGCGACCAGCGAATATGCTAATCGGCGTCGATCACCGCGCGCGTGAAGCGGGCGGCGTCGGCGCCGATCAGCACAACCCGGTGGGTTGCTGCACCGATGGCGACCTCGCACGCAATAGCCTCATCGGTGACGTGGTAGCGGCTCGCGGCGATGGGGAACGCCCCAGATCGGTGGTGAAACATCAGCACGGCGCGGTCTCGCGTGGCCGGTACGTGCGAATGAGGGTGATGGCGAAGTTCTGCACCTCGATCCCGACCGGCATCTCGGTGCCGGTACGAGCCTCGCGGCGGAAGGCGGTGATGGCCTCACGGAGCCGCTGCGCAGTGCTGGGCGCGTGCTGCACCTCGCGGGTGTCCTGGCAGCCGAAGGAGGTATACACCCCCTGGTCGTCCAGTCTGCCGCCCTTGAGGCCCAGGGCGAAGGCGCCCCGGCTGTAGTAGGTCTCGCCCCACGGGGCGGGTGGGAATGGGTCATTATCGCAGAGCCGACCGTCGAAGACTGGAATGTCGCGCGGGATGCGGACACCGAAGAAGGCGCCGCCACAGCGCGGGGGCACAGCCTCGGGGGCGACGGGCGGGGCGATGAACACGGGGTTGGGATTGGGCACGGGCGGCCTCCACGGAGAAAGGGGGCCGCCGACAACCGGCGGCCCCAGCTGGGAGCGTCGGTCGAGCGATACGAGGAGAAGGAGGGGAAGGCTACGGATCGATGCGCTTGCCGCTCCGGTAGCGCTTGCCGCCGTTGTAGACGTAGGGAACTGGGCGATGCTCGGTCACATACGTGCGCAGCTGCGCGAGCAACTCGTCGCCCACGCACAGCACGGTGCCCCCAAGGGGGCCGACCATGGTTGCGCAGCGACTCAGCGTTTCGAGCAGGTTCAGGGACGGATCGGTCTCGTCGATTGCGACGGGGATGATCGCGCCAGCGGGCTTGGTCACGGCGGTCTCCTGGTAATGGGGGGCCGCCGACAACCGGCGGCCCCTTTCGGGAGGGGCGGCGTCGGTTGTTGATGAGCAAATCAAAAACACCCGAGCACGTCGAGTGTTTCCGAAGTAGATACGGTGTATTTGTCGGTCGAGATTATGCGACCGTAGGCAGGCTGACCTCCACTGAATGTGCGCTGATCACAGTTTTCGGCTGCGGGATGGGTTCGCCGTCCTCGACGAGAGCCTCAAACTGCATGATCAAAGCCTCGCGGAGTAACTCCTGTGCCTCTTCCGGGGTAGCTGCCGTCACACCGACGCCAGGAACATCTGGCGCGTAGGCGCCAACATTCCCGTTGAGGTGTTCGATCTCGATAGCGTAGCGCATTACCTATCCTCTTCAAGTTGTGCTTGTCGGAGAACACTTTTGAGCGTTCCAGGCGGAACCTCATCACCTGGATGGCCAGCGACTGTAACGGTTCCGGGTTTGGTTGGGTGCTTCAACTGGCGATGACTGCCTTTCGTTCGCACCACACTCCATCCGTCACCTTCAAGTCTACGGAGTAGGTCACGGTATTTCATTGTAGCCTACTCCTCAGCCAACAGCCAGAGGCGGCCAGCGGGCAGCTCCAAGTTGATGAGTTGCGCCGAGAGG
>Ga0335394_10005871_pt1 | contig 13863 bp, 8 predicted proteins | sample MAT03_FD_205741 | JGI IMG/M metagenome (GOLD analysis project Ga0335394, IMG submission 205741) | Freshwater microbial communities from Lake Fryxell liftoff mats and glacier meltwater in Antarctica - MAT-03 (spades assembly) (version 2) ...
CCAAATCAACCCGGTTCTCGCCCACTGCCTCAGCGGCTAGCGAAGTTTGCCGCTCGTAGCGGTTCCAGCCCAGCAGGTAGTTTTCTGGCGGACCATCGAAAACGGTCGGCATGTCTTCTTGGATGAGCAGAATTCTCGCCAGCGGTTTGATGGGTGATTGTTCCGCGATCCACCGATCGTGCCAGCTCAACGACAATACCGAGGCGATCACCACAACAGCCGCGAGCAAAGTGAACGTCGATTGCCGGCTTAAGAAGGCGACCGAAACGTGCCGAGCCAAAATCTTCCGTTTCCAAAACACCCAATCCAGCCACTCCCACGCGAGCGCCGACAGGAACATGACCAGGAGACTCACTCCGTAGCTCCCTAAGTGAGAAGCGATTGGCAGCATCCATGGCCAAGGGACCTGGCTATGGGCCAGCATGCAAGCAGCAAATCCGGTAGCAAAATACGCCCGAAGCAGCTCGCAACCCACCCAGGCAACCGCTGCGGCAATGGGCAACGGAAATCGAAAACCGTGATGCAAAGACCTTGCCATTCCGATAAAAAGCGGAAGATAGACCGCGGCATAAAGCGACAGTGCGACCCAACCAAAATAAAGAGGCCAACTAGCCAGCCTAATGCCTTGCAACAGCGCTAACCACATGGCGGTGCTAACCCACCAAATCCGCCAATACTCGCCCCGCGTTGGAGCTGTGTCCCTCGCGATAATGGCTACCCACAAGCCGCAGGCGACGTAGGCTGCCCAAGGTTGTTTCGCTGGCGGGAGCGAAAGCCAATACAACGCCGCACCGAAAAGCGCCAAGCCCCATGGACTGCAAGCTGCGCGAACCCAAGCCTCCTTCCAGCTCGAACGATTCAGCCCGCTGTCGGGCGTTGTCCGGGCGACAGACTTCTCTCGCCGTGCTCTATTCATGCTTCGATCCGCTGTTACCAATGGCGGCGATGATATCGGCTCTCTCACAGTTAGAGACCGTTTTCACCTGCCCGATTTGCGTTGGCAGGATAAAGTGCAATTGGCCATGTTCCGTCTTTTTGTCCATTTGCATGGCTGCCACCAAGGGCTCTGCCGAAACCTCCTTGCATTCGGTCGGCAAACCAAATCGGTGCAGCAATTGCGATTGGCGATCAACACAATCACTGGACCAAAGGCCTATTCTCACAGCTAACCGACCCGCCATGTTCATACCGATGGCTATGGCTTCTCCATGCAGATATTGCCCGTACGCGGTGCTGGCTTCGATGGCATGGCCAAACGTATGACCGTAATTGAGGATCGCCCGCAAGCCTGTCATCTCTCGCTCGTCGAGCGACACCACCTGGGCCTTGAGCTCGCATGATCGTCGAACTATATGCTGCACCGAAGCCTGGTCGCGATTTAAAATGGCATCTGCGTTTTGCTCTAGGTACTGAAAGAGGGTAGGGTCTAGGATGACTCCGTATTTGACTACCTCCGCCAGCCCGCTCCGGTATTCTCGATCGGGTAACGAATCGAGCGACGCGGTGTCGATCCAAACCGCATGCGGTTGCCAGAACGCCCCGATCATGTTTTTGGCTGTCGGGAGATTGATGCCCGTTTTGCCACCCACGCTGCTATCGACCATCGCCAGCAGGGTGGTGGGTATCTGGATGAACCGCAGCCCGCGGCTATACGACGCAGCCGCAAAACCGGCCAGATCTCCGACGACTCCGCCTCCTATCGCGATCACCAAGGTCTTGCGATCCGATCTTTGTTCCAGCATTTGATGCCATAGGTTTGCCAGCTGCTCGACCGACTTGCTTCCCTCGCCATTGGGGACAACGATTATACCCATCCGTTTGCCATCCGCTTCCAACAGAGAGCCAACCGTCCGGCCCACGGTCTCGCAAACGTTGGAATCGCAGACCAGCAGACAGTGCGTCCAGTGAGGGAGCAGCGCGCTAAGCGTTTCTGCCAGCAACGGTTGGGTGTTTGTACCAATAAAAATAGGGTAGCTTCGTTCTGCGAGCTTGACCTGTACGGTTTGCATAAATAAATAGAGCGGCGATGGGTGGACTGGACTAACCCAACACACGGGAAAGGATTGGGGTTCGAAGGGGTCGAGCGACGACACGTAAATGCTATCTCACGTCGATCTCGCGATCGACTGCGAGAACAACTCGCGAATGGCAAAGATAATCGTGCAAAGCTTTTCGTCCCTTGAGCAGCATGGTGGTAGCAAAGTCTATACTCAAAAACAAGACCAGCGCGATCTCGAAGTTCCGACTTATCCCTGGGAAATTGAGCGTTCCATAGAGCGAAAGGGGCCAGAACCAAGCGAACGCATTTCGCAAAACTTCTCTGGCAACCAATTGCTCTCGACGCGGCTTTAGTCCATTCTCCTCGACGATGCGAAGCTGAAAAAGGTAACGACCGATCGATCGCCAGCCACGGTAGATCATGATCAAGTAGACCGCGGGCACACTCAGCGACAGAAACGCAATTACCGGGACGAGCCAACTATATCTAAACCCAATCTGCTTTTCTGTCTGATTGATCAAGAAAATCAGCAAGGCGAACGGAGCAATCATGAGCAACAATGCGATTTGGTCGATCGCATAAGCAACCACTCGCAATGCAAAGCCAGCCGTCGTTGTCGTTACCGGTTCGATGGCTTTTAATTCGGTCAGCAAATCATCGTAGTTCGCAAACCGGTCCGATGGATCTTTAGCCAACAGACGCGAAAGTAGAGCCGCAAACTCGCGCGGAATCGAATTTGGCCAAACTTCTGGAAACGCAACCTTGGCCGTAATATGATTCTCGATTCGCTCTCGCACCGTGTTACCCACGAGCTCGATCGGCAGCCTTCCAAAAACCAATTCAAAGAGGGTCACCCCCAAGGCATACATGTCGGACTGATTGCTGATCGGATTGCCCTGGATCAATTCGGGCGCCACATATGCTGGAGTACCAGAAATCGTAGTAGGCTGATCTGGGTCGCTCTGAATTCGAGACAAACCAAAGTCCGATAGTTTGATTCTACCGTCTCCCGCGATTAGGAGATTTGCTGGTTTGATGTCTGCATGCACGATGCCGAACTGAGACGCATGACGCAAAGCTGACACGATCTGGATGGCATAGCGGATCGCATCTGGATACGGAATTGTCCCTTCCGACTTTAATTTTTCGGAGAGCGATGGTCCCTGCAATAGTTCCATCGCCAAAAAGGGCTCTTCCTCTTGCCGTCCAACATAGTAAATCGTTACGACGTTGGGATGATTGAGTCTGGCCTGCGCGACTGCTTCTCGAAGCATAATGGCGACTCGAGAGTCTAGACTTCGTTCAGCGTTTCGCATGACTTTGACGGCTACATAGCGTTGCAGGGAAGTGTCGAGAGCCCTGTAGACGGCCCCCATCCCGCCAGTTCCTAGCTTGCGATCGATTCGGAAGTGGCCATAAAGACTATCAACAATCGACTCCCCCTCTTCCAACTCGAAATGATGCACCTGTTCGGTTGGGTGAAAACTGGTGATGGAAACTGTCGCACTCAGCGCACGCTCGACGGCTTCCGACTTGACCACCCGATCGCAACACGAACAGAGTCCACCCACCGCCGGATCGACGAGGAACTCCATGCCGCACTCGCAATGGTACAACATGCCAGGCTTGCTCAAGCTGGGTAGGGTCGTTTGCGGCGGCTGTTCCGAAGTAGATTCCATGAAGACTCATTGTACACCCGCATGAAAACCTTGAAATCCATTGGGTAAGAATTCACAAACCACGAGGAATTCAATCTCTCCGTCAAGTACAGTCTAGAGCGCGCGATCGAGCATTCCCAAGGGCGAAAAGCGACTTTTCAATCAGCCAACTTCGCTTAGAATGCTCCGCATGACATCTCCATCATCCAAGAAAATCGTTGTTATCGGTGGCGGAATCATCGGTCTTTCCACTGCTTATGCGGCACTCCAGCAGGGGGCAAACGTAGTCATCGTCGACCGTATCTCTCCCGCCGGAGACAATTGCTCCCAAGGCAACGCGGGCATGATCGTCCCCAGCCACTTTATTCCTCTCGCTGCGCCAGGCGTTTTTGCCAATGCGATCCAATGGATGCGAGATCCAGAGTCCCCATTCCATGTCCAACCCCGATTGAGCTGGGGCCTAATGAAATGGGGGATCCGTTTTTATCTGGCTGCAACCGCAAAACAAGTAGAGCAAGCGGCACCGCTTCTACGCGATTTGAATTTCGCCTCGCGCGAACACTACGTCCGTTGGAGCGAGGCTGGCATCGACTGCTCGTTGGCCAAAAAAGGCCTTCTGATGCTCTGCAAAACCGAGAGTACCATGGAAGAGGAAGCACACATTGCTCACCGTGCCCGAGAGCTCGGAATTCCTGCCCAGACGCTCAACGCAACGGAGACCAATGCCCTCGACCCGAATGTGACTATGTCTACCGCAGGCAGTGTCTACTATCCTAAGGACTGCCATCTCGATCCCTCGCAACTGATCGCCTCCCTGAAATCGAAGATAGAGGCCATGGGCGGCACCATCCGGCACGATTTCTTGGTGAAGCAATGGAAAACCCACGGCCAAAAAATCGTTGCGATCCAAGCCAAGGACCAACTGATCGAGGCTGACGAATTTGTGCTGTGTGGTGGTATTTGGTCCGAGGGATTGGCCCAGTCCCTCAAACTGAAAATACCGATGCAACCAGGAAAAGGCTACTCGCTCTCTTTACCCAACCCTGTCGAGCTACCAAGCGTATGTTCGATCCTGTGCGAAGCCAAAGTGGCGGTAACCCCAATGGGACAAACACTCCGATTCGGTGGAACCATGCAAATCGGCGAAATCAATCAAGCTATCGACCCCCGACGAGTGCACGGCATCGTCAAGAGTATTCCCGATTACATGCCCCGCTTTCGTAACCAACACTTTGAAGGTATCCAACCTTGGTGCGGGCTCAGGCCCGTCACTCCAGACGGTCTGCCCTACGTTGGCCGAACCGCAGCGTGGAAAAACCTGACCGTGGCAACGGGCCATGCCATGATGGGCCTCAGCCTCGGTCCAATCACGGGGGAACTCGTTAGCCAAATCGTTCACGGTCTGCCAACTCGCATCAACATCGAACGTCTATCGCCCGACCGATATGCTGCTTAGGCGATCGGCAGAATGAAGTGTACCGTAGGATGGGACCAATGTCCCGTCCGTTGATTCGTTCGGGACAATGGTCCCAAACTACGACCGGTAAAACACAGCCTGCCGCTCGCCTTAACTCGCTATTGAACCGTCAAGCCTTCATTTCGGCGCTGGATCCAAGTCCGCACTTCTGGCAGTTTTCCGTAAGCGAAAGCCAGAAGCGCAATCGGGTGAATCGTAGGCTTATCGATCCCCTGCTCCATCTGCAATTTACACGCAGTGCATTCGGTGCTCCCAATCTGCGCCGTGGTTTCTTGCATCTTGCTGATCAGCCCCCAGCCCACTCGCAGACTAGTCCGATAGGTCTGCCGCCTCATGCCATACGTACCAGCCATGCCGCTGCAGCCCGCGTCTGCATGCTGGATCGATAAGCCCGGGATCAGACTGAGCAGCTTCATGCCACTGTGATTCTGATCCAAGGCTCTCAAGTGGCAGGGAGTGTGATAAATCACGGTCGTGGTCAGCGGCCTCAAATCTAACTCCAGTTCATTGTTCGAATGCATCTGACAAAGGTATTGCCCCGCTTCCATGGTGTTGGCGGCGACAAGTTTGGCGTCTTCGTTGTCGAGGATCTGAACGTACTCATAGCGCAAGCAAAGTGCCGCGGTGGGTTCAGTTGTGACGATCTGGTAGCCTTGCCTAACCGCATCGGCCAATTGGCGTATCTGAGGTGCAATCATATGCCGAACCTTTTCGATATCCCCCATTACAATCTTCGTCATGAAGGTGACCGATTGCCAAGCGGGCACATAGACCTCGACGTTCTGGTGCTGAAGCACTTCGACGAGGGCGATACCGACCAGCGGATTGTTCCAATTCGCATAATGGTCCACCAGATAGAGCACCTTGCGGCCACCTCCACGATTGGGTCGGGTCAATCGATTCTTGGCTGCCCACTTCAGGAACGACTGCTTGGCGATCGAGGGGAGCCTACGACCTTGCGCGATGCCAGTTACTTTTTCCAGGAGCCATCGGGCGTACCGGTTCTCCAAGCCCCAGTTGGCAATCCGCGGGGCACGGCCAGCCAAGGCAGTCAGGGCATCCAATCGGGACAGCAACCGATCATTGATTCGCAAGCCGTTCGTGGCTGTGTATTGGGCTTTGATTTCAACCATCAGCTTGGGGATGTCCACCGAAGCAGGGCAATCAATCTTGCATTGATGGCAATGAAAGCAAAGATCGGCGATCGCTTTCAATTCATCGCTTTCCGCCAGCTGGGCCGGAATCTTTCCGGACATCAATCCTCGCAGAATGTTTGCCTTGGCTCGCGGCGAAGCCTCTTCGCCACGCGTCGAGCGAAACATCGGGCACATGCGCTCCGTGGGCGCATTGGACCTGCATCGACCGCAGCCATTGCACGCATTCGCAGTAGTCGCGATCGATTCGGTTTCAGACCATCGCAAGATCGGCAGAAAACTCTTGGTAGCAATCGCCGGCCGAAGGTTATCGGTCGTCTTTTGGGCGGCGTCGGTCACCAACTTTCCTGGATTCAATATCCCCTGGGGATCGAACAATTCCTTGATGCGTCTGCATATCGGGTAGAGTTCTCCCAGCTGTTGCCGCAAATACGAGCTTCGACTCAAACCCACGGCGTGTTCCCCCGAAATGACACCTCGATACTCATTGACCTTTTCGAAAATGCGATCGGCGATCCGTTGCATTTTTTGTACATCTTCAGGATCGTGAGGATCGAGGAAGGGCCGCAGATGCAAATGTCCGTGCGCCGCATGCGCAAACAAGGTGCCGGTCACGCGATCCGCCTTGAGGATGTTCTGCATCTCTACCAAAAACTCGGGCAGGCGATCAGGTGGGATCGAAATATCCTCAACAAAGGGCAGGGGGCGCGATGAACCTCGCAATCGATAAAGCCGCGGGATCACCCGTCGACTCAGCTTCCAAATGAAATCTCGCTCCGCATCGTCGACCACGATGCGCGAGTGCTGGGTCGACGGCGCGCGGCGCATCAGCTTTTGAATCAGCGAACTAAGCCGACTTCGAACCTCCGGCGCGTCGTTGCCCTGCTGTTCGATCAATAGCAACGCCTCAGCTCCGCGAGGCAACATCGCTTCGTAACGAGGATCCAGCTCCCTCGCGATTTCGATCAATCGCCGATCCATCAAATCGCAGGCCGACACATTCTCGCGACGAGCATCGAGCGCTGCTCGCGCAGCCAACTCCAGCTTCTCGAAAAACATCAAGACGACGCCGCGTGCACCCGGCATAGGCTCTATCCTAACGGTCGCTTCGGTCAAAATCGCCAGAGTTCCCTCCGCGCCCGATTGCAATCTAGCCATGTCGACGTGATCGTGGTCGCAAGCCGACTCCAATCGATAACCACAACCCCGAGCCACCCCGCGCCATGGCGGCGATTTCGTCACCGCTCGATTCGTCCAAAGCAATTGCCCTATCTCAGACACTAAATTGTTGAGCTTGGCATTCGGACTCGTTGGCAGACGCCATGGGGATCGCTCCAAAAGAATCTGGTCACCATCCGCTAATACTCCCTGCGCAGAGATCAGCGTTTCGCCCGCGGTCCCATACCTCAAAAAGTGACTCCCCAGCGTATCGATGGCGAGCACACTCCCGATCGTCGTGACAGCCCGTGTCGGAGGGTCCGGTCCAAAGATCAATCGATCCTTAGCCAAGATCCGATTCATGTCGGCCAACGCTAGACCAGGCTGAACGCGAGCCACCAAGTTTTCCGGATCGACGTGTATCATGCGTCGCATGAATCGCGAGAAATCCAGGACAATCCCGGGCCCCAACGACTGGCCAGCCAATCCGGTCCCACCCCCACGTGGAAAGAGGGGCAACGAGTTCTCGGCCGCATACTTGACGCACTGGGCGACGTCCTCAGCGTGACGCGGTCGCACTACCGCCAAAGGGGCAATCTCATAGATGCTCGCATCGCTGGCATACAGTTGGGTCCTCAGCGCACTGCAGTAGACTTCTCCATCCAATACTCCCCGCAAGTCCGCTTCGATCCGCGACTGATCCGCATCCATGTACTATCCGTTATTCGTTTGGTAATGGGTACAGTTGCAGGTCCACCATTGCTCGGCCAGCCGATCGTTCCATTGTTGCGACTCCGCTAGCCGCTCTAACGCTTCCTGCAACTCGCGGGCAGATTGGTACCTGTCCTCCGGTGCCTTGGCCAAACACTTCAAAACAATAGCATCGAACTCCGGGGAAATACCCGACCCGTTGCTTCCCTTGCGAACGCTCGATGGTGCAACCGGTTGTTCGTGCAAATGCGATAACAACACCTTGAGCGTCCCAGTGCTCTCAAATGCAGGTCGGCCGGTCAACATGAAAAACGCAACACCACCCACCGCGTAGATATCGGAACGTGTATCGGCTTCGACCTCCCCCATCGCTTGCTCGGGGGACATGTATTGCGGTGAACCGGTCAACGAACCGGCAACGGTTAGTCCCGAATCCTCGCCGTCCGACAGATCCGCCGCAATCGGCTTGGCCAACCCAAAGTCGAGCAGCTTCACCACGTCGAACGAACCACCCAGCTCAGTTACCATCAAGTTTGCGGGCTTGATATCGCGGTGGACCAGCTGCATCGCATGCGCCTCAATCAACGCATTGCACACCTGTTTGAGCAAATAGACCGCGCGAGCAGGAGAGAGTGGACCGCGCCGCTTAACCAGCTCCTGAAGGCTCATTCCCGTCAAGTATTCCATGACATAAAAGAACGTACCGTCCGAAGTTCGCCCATAGTCGAAAATCGAAATGCTGTTCCAATGGTTCAGTCGTGCGGTAGCTCGCACCTCCCGTTCGAATCTCGCAATCGCCTTGGGATCACCAGCCTTGTCGGAACGAATCACCTTGATCGCGCACGGTCGTTTCATCAGTCGATGCTCGGCCAAGTAAACGTCACCCATCCCGCCCGAACCGATCTTTTCCTTAAGTCGATACCGACCCAACTCGCGCGCCTCATCTGCCTTCGTCCGCAAATAGCTGATCATCTTCACCCCCGTTACCGACACGAAAATGGTTGCAGCCAATGCCAGAATCATTTCCACGGAACTGGAGGAATCAAAGAAAATCATGTCCCGCACGTTGCGATGCATGACCAATGCAGCCAACGTCGCAGCAATCGGAAAAATACAGATGGCCAACACGACGACCAAAACCCGAGTCCAAGCACGCGGAACAAAAATCGCATAAGAAAAGATCAGGATAATCCAACCCGCCATCGGCATCTGCGGGATCAAATCAAACGTCCTGGCCATAAAAACCAGCTCTAGGTAATGCAAGATCGTAAAGAAAACCGTCGGCACCCCAAAGATCGCTAACTCGCACCACAACAAACACCTATTCGAAGCCCTAGGAACGCGGGCCAGCCAAACACCGATGCCGATCAGCGTTGTAGTCGCAAATAGCTCCAGGGCCAAAAATCCGTAACCCAGGTGAAGGCTAGTCCCTACAAACTCGCGAAAAAGTGTCCAAGCCGCAAAAACTCCAAAACCAAAGCCCAAGGCCAAGGCCGCTGACTTGAGCCGCGCTTGTACCAACGAGCTGGCATGCAGGCTTGAACCGCTATCCCCCTCGAAAAGCTCTATGTCGAAGCGTTCGCCGCTCGTTTCTTGCAACTCCGGTCGAGTATGGATTGCAAGCGGGCTATCCGCGTCCAGGGTCGCGTCATTTTCAATTCCAATCGCTACCGCACTCAAACTATTCCTCAACAGATGCAAACGTGATGAAGATCGTCGTTATCCACGAAAAGTGTCCAGTTCAAGGGCTGATTGTACCACAAAACCGCGCAAACGGACTCCCATCGCCAACGAACCAAGACGGCACCATCGGCTCTGTTCTCGAAATTGGTCGCTCAGCGTGTTGCCGTGACCCCAAAGTCGACAATCACCAAAAAGGTGATCCAGGGCACAGCGCTGATCAACCCACCCCATCTCGACGAACTCTTAGAAAGTTCGGATACCAAAATAAAAACGACTAAGGCGACCAAAATTTTTGTCAAATAGAGCATGAGTGCATTCCACCCTTAAAGCTTGCAATGCGAAACCAACGCGTTGGTTACATCCGTTAGGTTTTCCTGAACAAAGAGAACGAGGGTTCTGGAGGGGTTTCGGACTGTCTACGGTAGCGGTTTACGGGTGGATCGACAACAATACGCCGAACGGTTGATCGTTACCTTTCACTGGGCGGGCGGTAGAGTTTCGCCTTAGAACACACATTTCACTATGGTATTTTGGCAAAAGAAAAAGCCTTCGGAAAATCGAGAGAACGACTCTAGCAAGCTGGCCAAAGTCAACGAGGGGCTTCCTTTAGGCACGTCGGCCTCGCAGGTTGGCGCGTCTGCGCCGGCGGCAGAAGTCACTGAGTCCGTCAGTTGGTATCGACGAGCGTTGTCCAAATCGATCGAGCTGTTGCGAACGGACATCCGGGACTTGTGGAAGACAGAAGGTCAGTTGGTCGACGACGATTTCTTGAGCGAGCTTTTTGCGACTTTGGTGAGAACGGACATCGGAGGCACGACGGCCGGAAGGATCCGGGATTCGATTGGGGAGACGTATCGTAGTCGGCGGATCGAGTTGGCAGATGTTATGGGAGTGATTCGGGATCAAGTTGGCCGGACGCTGAAGAGCGAGAAAGCTGGATTGAATAGGGCGACAACGGGCCCGACGGTGATTTTGGTAGTGGGCGTCAACGGTTCGGGCAAGACGACCTCGATAGCCAAGCTAGCCTCGCGATTGACTCGGGAGGGGAATCGGGTTCTGTTGGGCGCGGGGGACACATTTCGAGCGGCGGCGGTGGAGCAACTGAAGATTTGGTCCAAGCGGATTGGCTGTGAAATCGTGCATGGCGAGCACGGAGCAGACCCTGGCAGCGTAGTCTTTAAGACGGTGCAGCGAGCGGTCTCGGAGTCGTTTGACGTTTGCATTTTGGATACCGCAGGTCGGTTGCAGACGCAGAGCAATCTGATGCAGGAATTGGAAAAGATAAAGCGAGTCGTGCACAAGCAGATCGAGGGGGCTCCGCACGAGGTATTGTTGGTTTTGGACGCGACAGCCGGACAGAACGCGATCAGTCAAGCAAAAGGATTTTCGGAAGCGGCGGGTTGCACAGGGATCGTCCTGGCCAAGCTGGATGGAACGGCAAAGGGGGGGGTAGTCGTCCCGATCGCAGAGCAGTTCGGATTGCCGGTAAAGTTTGTAGGTATAGGTGAAAAGCTGGAGGATTTATCGGTCTTTGATTCAGAATCTTTCGCCGCAGCATTGTTTTCGTGAGGCCCCTTAAAAACGCGGGACAGCAAACTTCGTTGCACGACGCTCCGTGTCGTGATTCCTACGACGCGGAGGTGTCGCGTTGCTCAGGTGTCATAAATCTGTAGCTTGCACGACGCTCCGTGACGTGATTGCTACGACGCGGAGCGTCGTGCAACTAAGGGCATACCCAAAAATTAAGGCTTGAAAGCACACTAGTTTTAGCACCGAAGTTTGTCCTGCCGAAACACTCCACCTCCAGTTATAATCCTTTATCCCAAATCGAACTCCCAGTCCCAACCGATCATGCAAGCGTCTCTCCGACCAGCGTTGTTTTGCACCCTACTAGCCGTTCTCGGATGCAAACCAAGCAGTCCGCCTCCGGCTCTGCACGAACCGAATTACCTGTACGCGAGAGCCCTGGAAATCGCCGAGGATCTCCAGCTCGAGCAGCCTCGTTCCGACTCTCAAGATCTGCTCGAAGAGTGGTTTGGTACCTTGGACGAACCCAGCTTGCCCCCAATGTTCGCTGAGGACGACTACAAAGAGCTACTGTCGCTGCAGAGTCTGCAGATGGCCGCCGGGCCATCGCCATTGACCGCCGAGCCGGGCGAACGAGGACTGTATCGACAGCTTTGCGCTTCCTGCCACGGCGAGACTGGTCAAGGCCGCGGACCCGTAGCTGCTTCTCAAAACCCATACCCACGCGAATTCCGACACGGCGTTTTTAAATACAAAAGTACACCCAGGAAAAACAAACCGCTCAAGGCCGATATTGCCAAAAGCCTACAGCGCGGCATTGCCGGTTCGCAGATGCCACTGTTCAACAAACTATCGACACAGCAGCTCAATGCCCTGGTCGACTATGTCATTTTCTTATCGATCCGAGGGGAGTTTGAGCGCAAGCTTTTTTACAACGCTGCGTTCGATTTGGATTTAGAAAAGGATCGGGTCTACGAAGTGGGCTTGCGAACGGTTAGCGAGGGAGCAGACAAAAAAAAGCTAGACAGTCAATTGGAGTCTGCCACGGAAATTTTGACGGGGATTGCGGACGCCTGGGTTGAATCCGCAGACAGTGTAGAGGAGGTCGAATTACCCGATTTCCCGATGTTTGGGCAGGAGACAGAGGCGAACAAGGCCGAGTTGTTAGACTCGATTGCGAAGGGTCGTAAGTTGTATCTCAGCGAAGAGGCGGCTTGTGCCAAGTGTCATGGCGAGTCTGCAAAGGGGGACGGTCCTCAGTTGCCCGACTATGACGATTGGACTAAGGATTGGACGTCGAAGATTCAGATCGCGCCGACCAAAACGGAGGAGCTTATGCCCTTGATGGCGCTGGGAGGAATGAAGCCTCAGCCGCTCAAACCGAGAAACATCGTGGAAGGCAAATTCCGGGGTGGACGAGAGCCTACGGAATTGTATCGCCGCATACGGTATGGCATTGTAGGGGTGGCCATGCCAGCGGCCGCGTTGGTCAAGTCGAGTGAGGAAAAGGGGATTCGGGAGGAAGATATATGGCATTTGGTGAACTATGTTTTGTCGATCGCCGAGCCTCCGCAATTGTAGCCATGGATCAGGTATCCAAGTACTTTGATACAAATCCTCTGACTTCATTTTGAGACCCTAGATTCTGAGACTCTAGCAATTTAATCTCATGCTCCGTCACCGCCGCCAACTTCATCGTTACGAATGCTTTACCTCGTTGTCTCGTGTCACACTTTTTTAATGTCGCACGGATTCAACGATTGGAATGTGGTACCCGAACACAGCGTTCGAATCTACGAAGCAGCCAAAACATGCTGTCCGCCTGCATGCTTCTTTACTATTAGAGCAAAAGCTCTTTGAGCACCCGCTGGTGTTCGACCCCTGTCAAACGCTGATCGAGCCCTTGGAAGGGAAACGCGAAGCGCTCGTGATCGATCCCCAAGCAATGAAGGATAGTGGCGTTGAGGTCGTTGACGTGGACCGGGTTCTCGACGACGTTGTAACTGAAATCATCCGTTTGGCCGTACTCCACTCCGCTACGGATACCACCTCCAGCCATCCACATTGTAAAGCACTTGGGATGATGGTCCCGTCCGTAGTTCTCTTTGGTAAGTCCTCCCTGACAATAGACGGTGCGACCGAATTCCCCACCCCAGACGACTAACGTTGAGTCGAGCAAACCGCGTTGCTTTAAATCGGTGATCAACGCAGCGCTCGCTTGATCGACATCCCGGCACTGAGCCGGCAAATCTCCGGCGATGTTTCCGTGCTGGTCCCACCCTCGATGCAGGAGTTGAACCACGCGAACGCCCCGTTCCACCAAGCGACGAGCCAACAAGGTACTTGCCGCAAAGGTTCCAGGAACCTTAGCGTCGGGTCCATAGAGTTCCATGGTACTTTCGGATTCATCGCTGAGGTTCACCAGATCCGGCACACTGCTCTGCATACGAAATGCCATCTCGTATTGTGCTATTCGCGTTTGGATTTCTGGATCAT
>Ga0335394_10005875_pt1 | contig 13859 bp, 15 predicted proteins | sample MAT03_FD_205741 | JGI IMG/M metagenome (GOLD analysis project Ga0335394, IMG submission 205741) | Freshwater microbial communities from Lake Fryxell liftoff mats and glacier meltwater in Antarctica - MAT-03 (spades assembly) (version 2) ...
TGCCCGAATCAATCAATTGCCGGCGCCAGTCGCTCAGCTGCGAATGGTAGACACCCTCCTTGCGCAGCAATGGCCCCAGTTCGCCATGGACACAGGCATCGGCGGCGGACAAGATGCGCAACTTCTCAGCAGCACTGAAGCTGCGCCGGCCTTGAGTACGGGGACTTTTGACCTCAAGGGTCGTCGGTGCATCTGGCGGGCTGACCCGCAACGGCTTTGGCACATCGTTCTCCAAGCAGAGCCACCCTAAGAATGAGAGATAACTTCAGAACTCACTGTCTCATGGATTGTAGGCGCGTAGGGCCCCACCCACGCGGATCGTTAGTTGACCCACGGTTTCCCTCAGCGGGGCGATATCCTGTCCGGCTGAGAGCCACTCACAGCTGAAGGAGAGGCTAGACATGATTACTATCCCATCTACTCCTGACATCGTTGGCGAGTGGATCGTTCTCAGGCATCGGATATCCGTGATAAGTACCCAGCGTAGGATTCTCAAGTTGGGCTTCCATCGGCCTCCCATTTTCTGTGACAGACCAGATGTTCTTGGGCCACGACCCATCGAATCGGTCGCTGACCAGGCCCTTCTTCAAACCTTGCTTCAGAAGTTCAAGAGCGGCATGGCGCGTAAAAGACACCTGCGTCGTCACACAGCGCCTTGCCAAGTCTAGGGTCTGGGGGAGGAGTCAATCCAAAGTCGCCAGGATTCTTCTTGTGTTCAGGGTTGCCACCGTAGCCGACTTGATTGGCCAAACCAATAAGCAACTCGGAATCGCCCTCGGCAGGCTTTTTGATCTGACGCTTCGGGTTGAATTTTCCGTATCTATTCACATTGCTAACCTCTGCCGACCATACTTAGCACTTCCGCGCCCTTTGCCTAGGGCAAGTCTAAACGTCTTTGTATGTACCCGCGTAAGGCGAAATGGTAGTGCGCCGCACACACTTCACCGTGCGGATTCCACCGTTTGCCGCGAGGCTATGGACGCTCGGGCGGCGCAATTCACGCAATGAGCTCGGCGGAGAAACCGGAATTTAGCTGGCGCGGGTTCCGCCCTATTCGAGCTGGCAGCCAGTGATTTGCGCACCTACTTTTACACGCCGGATTTGAGTCTGGCGCGGCAAATCGAGTCCGGCGCTGCCGAGATCAGTCGCAAAACGCATTACATCGGGGCGCTGGAGTGGACCGATCGCAGTGGCAGCATTGGCGACCACATCACCCATGGTTGGCGATCAACATCAACGCCGCAAGCCACTACCCGGCAATAAAGCCCAAGGGTGTAGAGGAAATCAACATAGCCGAATTATTTTTCAACGCAAGTCCACAACAGACGATCGCAAAGAGACACCAAGCGGCTAGATCGTGCGGTTGGAAATTGGAAAGCAACATTAAGCTGAATGGACTATCGGTGATCAGTCACCACCAGCTTGCGCATTCCTTGCTCATCGCGCTTAGATGGCTCCATGTATCTAAATGTAAAGAATGCAACTTCAGGTGCGAGAATTTGCGCCTTGGGCAGACATATCCAGCGATGTTAGGAAGCTTTGCCCTCGCAACGCTGCCACCTACCCATACTGATGGCGAGCCCAGTTATGCGGACTGATAGTCATTTTTTCACTCCCATCGGTTTACTCGTTGCAGACCTGAACGGTCCGGTCAGCTCGCGCATGGCTAATGCGGAGCGCAAATGGCTTATCGCTATGGTGCGGTTCAGCGCGCCTCAGATTCCCTGTGGAATAAACCGCTTGGCGATCGCCTGTGCCAAACGGGAGGAAATCGCTTCGGGTATTGGCGCGTTGGGTTTCCGAAACGGTCTGACCAGAATTCCCTACAACGGCGCAGCCGATCCCGCTCATGAGGGTGAATAAAAAACTACGCATGCGAAATTAGAAAGTCCCGCCATATCAAAATTTAAATGGGGCCAGGCGATGAGCGAGAATCAAGGTGTGTTCATAATTTATGGTCGTGACCAAACACCAATGCTGCGATTGAAAGAAATGCTGAGAACCATGGATCTCCCATCGCGGACATTTTTGGATGTCGCAAATTCGATGCACGCCAATTCCTATGTGGGTGATATTGTTCATCAAGGAATTGAACAGAGTAGTTGTGTCATCGCGCTGTTCACGCCGGATGAACTCACCGCGTACTATGAGGTAAGTACTAGGCGTCTATCTGATGAAAATGGTGCGAGTCGATGGCAGGCAAGGCCCAATGTCATATTCGAGGCAGGACTTGCAATGGGGAAACTGGGTGCGAATCGCTGCATACTGTGCACCGTTGGCGCCGATGTAAGGTTGTTCTCAGACGTTGACGGAAAGCACTTTATTGATTTGACCAGAGATGAAGGGCCTGGTCGGTTATTATCCGCACTCAAGATCAACTTCCCGAATACTTTGCGCAATGCGGTTCTTCCAGTCGGCATGACCTTCGCGGATTGCATTCGGCGGGGCTGGGTCCATTATGACGAGATTGAAGTACTCATGGGTGCGCTTTCTGTCGCAATGCCTATCGGAAATTTATCAGATTCGCCGCTTGACTTGCTAAGGCGGTGGGTTGACGGGATCGGCTCTGACATGATCAGGAACATTCGGTCCCGTCCACTGATGCAACAGATATCCAAAAGATTCGGACCCAAGGAGGCAGAGGCTTGCTTTTGGCCGATGCTGCAGTTCGGATTCTTCCAACTCAACCAAATTGGCTTTATGTTTTCGGGCGATGGCGCGAAGTGGCCAGAGTGGATCGATCAATTAGATGTTTCACCGCGGGGACGTAGCCTTTTACAACGTCTTGAGGCGGTGAGGAGCCCAGTACAGGTCGATTTTATAGCTAACAGACAGGACCGGTAAATATCAAGGAAATTAGAGTTTCTGGAATTGCACTAGGCGTCCGTCGAAGCTTCGCAAGTCATATATGGCGTCAAATTGTTTTACCGAGCAAAACTTGTTTTGAATAAAACAACGACCTCGACCAACACAAATGGGCTTTGATTAGCTCGTCTGCGTGATTGGGCTAAATCCCACTGTACAGGAACCTTCCGATGTCCAAGCTGATATTGAGAGCTACGCAAGTGAAGCCGGACCCTGCCTATCAAGGTGCGGTGGGAGGTGCATCCAGCGCCCAAAGTAGGGAGGAGCCGCCCGAGTGATCTCCAGGTTCTGACCCATCGCATCCCAGGAAATCTCCAAACAACGCGCATTGCATTGCAATGTGTATTTAGCCCACGCCTGAGAGAAGTGCCACCATGCTCAAGAAAAACTCCAGCGGTCCTAATGTCCTGAACTTAATTTCAGATCTGCGCGCCCTCGCCTACTACCACGGGCCCGATACCTCGCACTTCGACAACGAGGTCTACAAGTCCGTACGCGCCTTCCAGATGCAAAACGTCGACGTAGCCGGGCGCCCGCTCGTAGTCGACGGCAAGGTGGGACCGGTTACGCGCGGCGCACTGGATATCTCCCGCGGCCGAGCTAGTGTTCCACTCATTCAGTCACTACAAATCGACGCGCCGGTGCTTGCGCAAAGCACTGCCAGTGCAGCACTGGCTGTTGCGGTGGCGGAGCTGAACCTTGGTCATGGCGAAGAAGGCGGCAACAACCGCGGGCCCCACGTTCGGAAATACCTGAACGGCATGGCCAACGAAGGCAGCGACTGGTGCGCCGGCTTTGTCAGTTGGTGTTACCGCCAATCGGCACACCCCATGCCGTTTAACTACGGTGTCGGCGCGCGCAACATCCTCAGCCAAATGCGCAAGCGTGGCTACGGCGTCAAGCCCACCGAAAACGACCCGCCCCGCCCTGGAGACGTCATCGTCTGGTGGCGCGTCGCACCCTCCGACTGGCGCGGCCACATCGGATTCGTCTACGCCTACCGCGACGGGATACTCACCACCATCGAAGGCAACAAGAAGCCCAAGGTGGCCCGCTTCGACTACACCCTCAGCAAAATCGATCGACTGCTCGGTTTTGCACGGGTGATATGAGAGTCCAATGCTAGGGCGCGTTTTCCTTGTCACCCAAGTTGGCAAAATTAAGCTTGTGTTGGATCTGCCGCAAATCCTGCGGTCCAATGATTTGTTTCCGAACCCCTGAGAACATCAGGAAATCTTACTAACCTGCAACGCCTGTTGATAAATACATAGTCCAGCGCGGAGACACTGAATTGAACAAATCGACCCTGACTATCTACTATCCAAATCCATTTATTAGCTGCACCAGAGATATGATGCCCGTGGTCGAAGAGATCAGGAAATCGGTCTGGGCCAAGCCGTGGTTCTCCACTGCTAGTAGAGGAGAAAAAGTAGGACGAGAGCTGTACAATCTAATCAAAAAAACCGACATTTTCTATTTTATATGGGGAAATCGACCAGGATCTGCAATCAGTAAAGACTCACCTCACTTCCCTATCGTACACTGGGAATATACAACCTATGATTGTTTGAATCATGCGCGCCGTCCCAATGGTGTTCACATATTATTCTGGGGTAAGCAACCTCCCCACGAACCAAGGAAAGACGACCCCGATCCAAAAATTAAACTATCGCGAGAAGAATTGCAACGGTGGATAGCCCACTCCTCATTTCTTGAAAGGTTAGATCAAGGATTAGGCGCGGATTGGATTTGCAGAATTACGAACAACGACGTCCTTGACAGCGCTCAGGATTTGGATGAAGACACACGGAAGGGTCTCAGCAATTTGATGGAGCAACTCGCCACCTCATACAACCCTGGCGAACTGGCTAGGGCAGAATCAAGCAAACTGCTCGTAAAGCTTCTTGGGAATTTGATATTTCGACATCTAAGTAAAATTATAGAAGATCAGTACTGGGGGCCAGTCAAACTTTTTGCACAAGAAAAATGGACTCAGCCGGTAGAAAAATGGCGAAGCCAACTTCACTATACCAAAGCAACGATATTCTGCGCGTTATTGGTAGTAATATCATGTTCTTCGTTGGTCGCTATCTCGCCAAATAATTACTCTGCGCAGCCGCTCTATTGGAGCTCACTACTCCTTTTGATTGCAGCATTTTCTGTATTTGTGACTACCACTGCCGATTTAGTATTGTCTGCATTTGACCGAAAAATTGAGTTTGCCGCGGGAGAAATGAATGAGCGATAATTCCAATGACAAATCTGTTAAAACTGCTCTGAATCAAATCAAAGCAGCCGGCAAAACATTGCCGTGGTTTTTGACAGCGCGTTGGCTATCAATGACAACCGGAATCGTCTCGCTGATCGGTGCAATTGTTCTGATTACGATGGCAGCGCAACGAGCTTTTGAGCAGAGATCTGAAATCGCGTCGCACGTTGACTCAGAAATTAAAACGCGAAAGCTGTTTTCGGCAACCGATTTCAGCAAAGAACTTGAGGGTAAAATTCCGCAAATGGTCATCGATAGTTTTAAGGAAGGTGATGTTCTTGAAAACGTTCGCACGAAACTTGTTGGGGACAAGCTCGATGAATTACTATCGAGAAAAGCCGAAAACTTGATCGAAGCACACAGCCTGCAAATCATCGCGCAGCGACTCGGCGCCGATCCATCATTTCAATCTATGATCGCCATGAGAATAACAGCCAGTATCGGTCGCGAAAAAGACGCCGAAATCAAAAGCCTGCAAACGCTTCTAACAACTGAATTGGAAAGGTCGCGCGACCGCCAAGCAAAGAATGAGCTCAATGTGCTGGAGCTTCGTTGGGAATTGGAGCATTATTTATCGACCTCAAGGGAAAAGACTCTGCCACCGGCAAAGGAAACGCTGAGAATCGGCAAAGAAACCGTCAGCGAAATCTACGGGGTAACCTTGCGGTTGGTCGCAATAAACGATCAAGGAACGACTATTGCGGTGCGCAAATACGGCACCGACGGTCAATACGGAGAACCGTTGAAGTTTGATTCAGAGAATTCCAGCAAGACCGTTCCCTGCTCGGTGAACGACAAAGATATTGAATGCGACCTATTTGTCCTTGGCTCCTCTCGGTGGCCTACTAGAAAGGCCCGAATAGGAATCGTCGAGCATACTCGCTAAAAGTTGTTAGTGTGACGCTGTCATACCGTCTCGGAATGAGCACGTTTCCGCACAAAATCGAGAGTTGACTTACAATTTTGCAAAAATAATTTCTTTCCGGGCCACATCGTACGCCTTCAATGCCCTAAACACGAAGGATGATTATCTGGATAGTGAAAAATAAGCTTTCAACAGTGACCTAGCAGTGGATGGACCAAACAATAATCAATGGAGGCGCGACATGACAGCTGCATTCTCGATCGAACATGCTCGAAGTTTCTTGTCAGGAGCGCACATAACGTTCGATGACGCGGATTTCCTTTGGCGTTCTTTAAAGAAAATTGACGAGTTGTCCTTGGCGCGAAGGGTTCTGGAGCGCCTGCGCGTCTGCGTGCGCAACCGCAACGGACTGCTGGGCAGTATTCACTCCGAGTTCGAAACCCGATCAAAGCTGTGCCAGCAGGAAGCCGAATTAACGAGCAAGGATCCCGAACTCAGTAGCTCTTTTCGGCATGACCGCGCGCTGGACATCTTGAAAGTGGAATTCGATCTGGCGAGTGAGCGGCTGGATGGCGACGCCGAGACCTTGGGAATCGCCGCCGGAATTCTCAAACGCCGCTGGATGGATCTGGGTCAGATTAAAGACTTGCGAAATGCGGCAGACTTCTATCGCCGCGGGGCAGGGGCGACACTTGGCCTTGACGCCTATGCGCACATCAACGCCGCATTTTTGGACGACATGCTCGCGGACCTTGGTGACGATCCGGATGCGCGCAGAAGTCGGGCGCGGGAATTGCGGGAACGGATCGTCAATGAGCTTCCGTCAAATGAAACGGTTCCAGAGTCGGCTAAGTGGTTCAATGCCGCATCTCGAGCCGAAGCGCTGCTCGGACTGCGACGGTACGATGAGGCCACCAACACCCTCAACGCCTGTCCCAGCAAACCGGCCCCTTGGGAGTTACGCACAACTGCGCAACAACTGGCTGCCCTAGCCTATTTGCGTGAAGAGCGGCCCTTGGACCTCCCCGCAATCCGCAGGTTTTTTGACGCATTGCTTCCTGGTTCGGCGGAAGCAGTCGCCTCTGCCATGGTCGGCAAAGTTGGACTGGCGCTGTCTGGCGGCGGATTTCGCGCATCCTTTTACCATCTTGGGGTGCTGGCACGGCTGGCAGAGCTCGACGTGCTCAGAAATGTGGAAGTTTTGTCGTGCGTCTCTGGCGGTAGCATCGTCGGCGCATGCTATTGGCTTGCCTTGCGCAAGCGCCTTTTGCAACCAGAACCGTTCGTTCGTGGCGACTACACCACACTAATAAATGGAGTTATTGAGCATTTTCTGAAGGCCGTGGCGACAAACTTGCGCGCCAGGGTTCAACCAAACATGGTCAACGTCGCGTTGCGGTTCCTGAAAGGCCAGAAGGGCGCATTGGATCCAGAGTACACTGCGAAGGAACTAGGAACATATTTCTATGAGCCGCTGGTGGAGGGCTCACGCCCTGTTTATTTGCACGAGTTGAGCTTCACGCCTACGGACCATGATCCAGCACTTGCGGGCGCAGGCGAATTCAATCCAAGCCGGCACAACTGGCTGAGGGCTCACAAAGTTCCCATCCTGGTCATCAATGCCACAACCGTCAACACTGGCCATGCGTGGCAGTTCACGCCAAAATGGATGGGGGAGTCGCCATGGGCTATCCATGAATCAGCCGATAGCATTCCCAGACTCGAATGGTCCTGGTATGAACCAAACTCCGGCTGGAAAATGGAGCTCGGCCGAGCTGTAGCGGCATCTGCCTGCGTTCCTTTTGTATTTTCCCCGATGCGGCTCACGCCTCCTCCCTATATCGGTGTCGAAGTCGATCTGGTTGACGGTGGTGTACATGACAACCAAGGGACCGTCGCGCTGCTCGCACAGAGCTGTAATGTGGTTCTGGTCAGCGATGCCTGTGGGCAACTGCTTCTCGAAAAGCAGGCAACGACGGGCCTTAAAGACACCTTGACCTATGCCAAGCGCTCGATGGACACGCTTATGGAGCGGGTTCGGCTGGCAAACTTCGGTGACCTAGTTTCACGTCAACGTACTGGATTGCTGCGCGGTTTGATGTTTTTGCATATGAAGGCTGGACTCGACGCCAACCCGATTCGACCTCACTTTTCGCAAGAGTCCTACACCGTCGAACGCGAAATCCTATCACCCTCGGGAATCCGCAAAGACTTCCAGCAAGCACTCGCCGAGTTACGAACCGACTTGGACGCGTTCACTGAAGACGAGTCCAATGCGTTGATGGCGTGCGGATATCAGATGGCATATTGCGCCTTTGAGCGCGATCTGGCGCACTTGCGAGGACTCTCCGGCAAGGCGGTCCAGGTTTCATGGTCATTCAAGCCGATGCTCACGGAACTTCGATCAACTGCTGCCACGACAGTTAGACGGGAAGAACTGCTTGACGCATTTCGAGCCGGCAGCTCCGTCAGGATCAATAGCAATAAAACCCCAAACTAAACGATTCCCGGGAGAATAAAGTGAGCCAGCCATACTGTTTTGTTGTCATGGGCTTCGGTAAAAAGGTCGACTATTCGAACACAACCAGAATTCTTGACATGGACAAGGCTTATGAAGGCCTGATTAAACCCGCCGTGGTTGCATGCAAATTGCGATGCATTCGATCAGATGAGGTCAAACAGTCCGGAATCATTGACAGCAAGATGTACGAAATGCTTCTGCAGGCTGACTTGGTTATTGCCGATATCTCCACGGCTAATCCCAACGCACTCTATGAGCTCGGAGTCCGGCACGCGCTGCGCCCTTATTCGACCATCATCATCAAGGAAAGCCAGGGCGCTTTTCATTTCGACCTAAATCATCTGGCCACGCTGCAGTATGAACATCTGGGGGCAGATATCGGATCTTCCGAGGCGAGAATTAAGACGAGAGCACTGAAGGCACTGATCAAGCAAATCATGAGCAAGCCAGAAATCGATAGCCCTGTATATACGTTTCTGACTAACCTGCAAAAGCCCGAAATGAGCAAGAAAGAATTGCAGAATGCCGTTCATCAGGTCGAGGATGCGTCGGCGCCATGCGCGAAAGCGCTCAGCTCTGCCCGTGAGGCGGCGGCAGCAAGCAACCATGCTGCGGCTAGAGATTACTTCCTTCAAGCGTTGGCGTTAATTTCCCAAAAATCAGAAAACGATCCAGCGAACGTCGATCCATATATCTTGCAACAACTCGCGCTGCATATGTACAAAGCCGCACAGCCAAAGAGCAAAATAGCAGACGAACCGCAGCGCGCCGCCTTTATCGCTGCGCTGAAGGCAGCTAAGCGACACTTGGAACCTCTGCGGCCAGATGAATCTTCCGACCCGGAGACCCTTGGAATTGCTGGAGCAATCGAGAAACGACTCTGGGAGCAAAGCGCAGATTCCGACAAGGCGAAACTAGAATCAAAAGCGCATCTCGACAAGTCCATTGAACACTATGGCCGCGGCTTTATCCTTACTCGCGATTATTATACTGGTGAGAACTATGCTACTTGCCTGGATCTTCGCGCCCGAACTCAGAGTGATCCAAAGGAAAGATTCTATGATCAGATGACCGCGCAAAAGACGCGAATTCGCATTCGTGACGAGCTAAATAACCGCCTCAAAGCCAGAGGTGTCAAGAATCGCCCTGACTACAGGTGGATGCTCGCGACATTGGCGAATACCAACTTTGCACTCGGTGAAATGACTGACGGAGAAAAGTTTGAAAAGCTGTTTCGACAGCAAAAATTGGCGCAATGGGAAATGGACACCTTCGCCGGCGGAAAAAAATATGCACACGAAATAGCTGCGCTCCCAACGTGATGCGGACGATGGGACCTGAGTCCGACCACGGTGACCGATGCGGCGTTCAAGCGGTTGGGACCGTTCGGCCTCTTGAAGCAGGCGGGTCGAGCACGATGGAAGTCCATCCTCGGCCGCGACTTGTCCCCTGAGGAGACGCTTTTTGAATAACGAACCGACAGTCTGTTTTCTTTGCCATCGAACAACTCTCAAAGGGAATCCTTGGAGAAGCTCGGGCCTTAATCGATGGGTTTTTTCTTGCGGGGCGTGCGGAGATTATGAGGTTCCACATTTGCAGTGGGTTCAAAACTGCAGGCGTGTTCTCAATCCGCTACTATCCGCGTGGACTCGACGAGCCTTCGATCGAGGCGATACTGTCTTCGTCAGTGACGATTTAATTGAGCGCTTCGCGGACATGGATTCTCCTTCGGTCGCTCATAAACAAGCCAGGCTACTACAATGGCTTGCAGGGCGCGGAACACCCGGATCAAAAATCAAAATCAAAATGGCGGACGACTGGCCCGTGGCCGAATGCTGCAACAGCGAGGAATTTCACTACCACTGTGTTGAATTGACTCGACGCAATTTTGTTGTCGGCAAAGCGACTACGGAATGCTTCCTTGCGATGCTCTCCACCGAAGGATGGCGAGAGCTCGAGATCCGCAATCACGAACTGGTCGACGACGATCGCATCTTTGTCGCGATGTCCTTGAACAAGAGCCTCGACAACGCGTTCAAAAAAGGATTCAAGGTTGGTATTGAAGCCGCTGGCTATCAAGCATATCGCGTTGATCAGGCGCTTCATCTAGAACGGATCGATCTCAAAATAATTGGCGATCTGCGCCGAAGTCGCGTCATTGTTGCGGACGTCACCGATGAGCGCCCAAATGTCTATTTTGAAGCGGGTTTTGCGATGGCCCTGAATAAACCCGTCATTTGGAGTGTGCGCGAAGATCAGAAAGACAAACTTCACTTTGACACCCGACAGTTTCCGCATTTGATCTGGAAGGATCCCGGCGGCTTGGCAATGCAGATCGAAGATCTGATTGCTGGCACGGTGGGACGGCGGGCACGCGAATTAGTCTGAGCCTTTCAGATTCGTTGCGCACGCGAACTGGATTGCTGTTAAATGTGAATATTTAAGTGCATGTACCGGAGGTGTTTTTGACAGAACAACTCCCCGACCTGGACGAGCACCCATGCTGCGCATGCAACCACGCTTATTCTTGAGCTACTCGAGGTCAGACTTGGTTGACGCTGAGCGCCTCGTTGCTGCGTTGACTGCCACTCACTGTCGGGTGTGGCTGGATCGGCACGAGTTGTTGGTTGGCGACGACTTCGTGATCGGACTGACCGGCCAGTTGGCACAATGCGACGGCCTAGTGTGCCTGCTGACATCTCATTCCGGGCAAAGCAGTTGGTGTCAGGCAGAGGTGCAGCGTGCACTTGGGCTTAGCTTGCCGGTGATCGTCGTGCAGCGCGACGGCGCGGCTCGATTTCCGGAGGCGTTGGAACGGCTTTTGCGTGATGTGCAGCGGATCGCTTGGACAGGCAATGATCCACCGGCGTTGGGAGAACAGGTCCAGCGCGCTCGCAGTCGACGGCTTGGATATATCGTTCGCCGCAGTTTGGCTTGGTGCGCCGCGATACTATTCACGCTTGCACTCGCGAGCATTGCAGTTTGGCGTATGAATATAGTGCAATCGGCTGCGCATCGTGGCGACATCCTCGCCAGACTCGGCGCCTCAACGGCGTTTTGGTCGCGCAATGAACTCGACGCTGTGCTGGCACCATCAGCGAGCGACGCGCGTCTACTTCCCGCGCTGCTGCAACTGGCGGACGACGTGACCCAGTCCGTGAGCGCCCGTCACAATGCCTGGCAGGCTAGCGCCTCGCTGCGCGAGGATCGAGAGCGCCAATGGCGTTTGTTTGTGCCGGATTTGACCTGGACGGACGGCCGGATTCGCGACGGGATATGGTCGAACGTCAGTTACGGGAAAGGCACGTTCAAGGGGCTTATTGTCGAACGCTCTCGGATTGCCGGCGTTGTTCTTGGGCCCGGACCCTCCTCTGGTGCGGATGGCTTGTCTCTGGTCGGCGTGCGCATTGTTGATAGCGACGCCTGGTTTCTGCGTATCGATTCGACCCAATTGCTGGATGTGGAATTCCGCGATGTGCGGTTCCGTGGGGCGCAACTCGATCTTAGCGGCCATGCGGGCGTGCGCTTCGTCTCGACTCCAGCAGACCCGAATCGGCTCACAGGATCGCTCGCCATAGTCGAAGATAGTTGGATCGTACAACACCAGCCTTTGCCCGAGGCGCAGATTCTCGACCTGTCCGAGCCTGAGCAGGAAATTCTGTTCGAGGGGGTGCAATTTCGTCGTACGCGCTTCGAAGGAAACTTCAAACCCCAATGGTTCCGCAATAATCATTTCGAGGATTGCGTGTTCGCAACAACACTCGACCAAACCGCGCTTGCAGAGGCAGGAAATACGATCGAGCGCAGCATTTGGGCCGAAGCCCGCCAAACTGTAGATAAAGCGCCCTGACTGAAGCATCGAGCGCCACCACTGCCAAACCCGGGCAACTCCCGAAGCGCTATGCCGCTTTCATTTGTCACCGCGAGCAGCCACCATGACGCAAACCGCCAAGCTTTTCCCCAATGGACGCAGTCAAGCGGTGCGGCTGCCCGCGGAGTTTCGCTTTGAAGGCCAGGAGGTTTATGTGGAGCGCGTGGAGGGCGGCGTGCTGCTGCGCCCGAAGCCGCAGACGGTCGCCGATTGGCTGGAGCGCTTCTACGCCAGCAGCGAACCGGGCCCCGCCGACTTTTTGACCGATCGCGATCAAAACAACATCGCGCAAGAACGGGACTTATTCCGTGAAGATGCTTGACACCAACGTCTGCAGCCAGCTCTTGCGCGCGCAACCCAGACGAGCAATTGCGCGCATCGGCAGCCTTCCCTTAGATGAGCTTTCCATTTCCGCAGTGGTCGCCGCCGAGCTGCGCTTTGCCGCCGCCGAATGCCAATCACCAAGCTTGAGCGACAGCATCGAGCGATTTTTGCACGGCATCGCGGTTCGACCCTGGCCGATTGAGGTCAGCAAACACTACGCGCATCTCCGTGCCGAGTTGGAACGCACCGGTCAGCCCATTGGCGGCATGGATTTACTCATCGCCGCGCACGCAATTGCCGAGAACGCCACGCTGATCACAAACAACGTGCGTGAGTTCGAGCGCGTGCCCAATCTGAGGATTGAGGCTTGGGAGTGAGTGGGATGGTGGTCGATATATTAAGTTATAGTCCCAATGGTCAGGGCCCATGGCAAGCGCGATTACGTCTGTCGGCAACACCCAACTAACCCAGCGAACGAGAACCCTCATGTCTAACGGAAAACTACTGCGGCAACTGATCCGCTTCGGTACGCAAGGCGATGCTGCTGGGTTTCGCTCTGCATCCGAAGCCGTGATTAAGGAAGAACGCGAGAAAAACCACCATTTGTTGGCTAATGATTTGGAGCGGCTTCTCTACGGCGGGCAAGCCGCAGTTGGCTCTTCTTCGCGCCACACGCTGCGCCCGCTACATGGCCTGCCAACCAACAAAGATAATGGCCTAGTCCTGCTTGAAGAGCGTCATGTGATTCGGGAAGAGAAGGATTTGGTGCTGTCCGACGCTGTCCAATCAGCACTCGATGAAATTTTAATGGAGCATCGCCGCGCTGACGTGCTGCGCTCCTGCGGATTACAGCCGGCGCAGAAGCTATTGTTCTGCGGCCCGCCTGGCTGCGGAAAAACCATTACGGCGGAGGTTATTGCGCACGCCGTGGATCTGCCGCTGATTCTCGTGCGGTTGGATTCGGTGATTTCCTCGTTCTTAGGCGAAACCGCCGCCAATCTGCGCAAAGTTTTTGACTACATCGCAAGCCAGCCCGTGGTGGCGCTATTCGATGAATTTGATGCCCTTAGCAAAGATCGCGGCGATAGCGCCGACCACGGTGAACTTAAGCGCTCGGTCAATGCAGTGCTGCAGATGCTGGACG
>Ga0335394_10005876_pt1 | contig 13858 bp, 15 predicted proteins | sample MAT03_FD_205741 | JGI IMG/M metagenome (GOLD analysis project Ga0335394, IMG submission 205741) | Freshwater microbial communities from Lake Fryxell liftoff mats and glacier meltwater in Antarctica - MAT-03 (spades assembly) (version 2) ...
TGGATTATAAAACAAAATTGCCCGAATCCGCAAGCCGGCCGAGAGCCACGCAGAACTTCTCACAGAACCCCGGCCAGCGCCTCCCGCACCACGCCGAATACCTGATCCAATTGGGTTTTATCGATCATCAGCGGCGGGCAGAAGGCAATATTGTCGCCAATCGGGCGCACAAACACGCCGCGCTCCCATGCACGGTTGTGCACTTCCAGCGCACGCGCGCCGGGAGCCCCCGCGCGTGGCGCCAGCTCGATGGCCCCGATCAAACCCAGATTGCGGGTGTCGATCACATGCGGCGCCGCCTCAAACGAGTGGATGCCCTCCTCGAACACGGCCGACAAACGCGCGGCATTGCCGAACAGGTCTTCCTCGGCATAGGTGGCCAATGTCGCCAGGGCTGCGGCGCTGGCCAGCGGGTGCCCGGAATAGGTGTAGCCGTGGAACATTTCCACCACCGGGCCGGATCCCTGCATGAAGGTGTCGTACACATGGTCAGCCACCAATACCCCACCCATCGGCACGGTGGCGCTGGTAATCCCCTTGGCAAAGGTGATCAGGTCCGGTTTGACATCGAACAACTGACTGGCGAACGGCGCCCCCAGGCGGCCAAACCCGGTGATCACTTCGTCGAAAATCAGGAGGATGCCGTGGCGGGTGCAGATTTCGCGCAGGCGCTGCAAATAGCCGCGCGGCGGCACCAGCACGCCGCCCGCGCCCGATACCGGTTCGACGATCACCGCTGCGATGTTCGAGGCGTCATGCAGGGCGACGATGCGCTCGAGCTGGTCGGCCAGGTCGACGCCGTGTTCGGGCTCTCCACGGCAGTGGCGATTGCGCGTGAGGTCCTGGGTGTGCGGCAGATGATCGACCGCGATCAGGTTGCCGAAGGCCTTGCGATTGGCCGGCACGCCGCCCACTGCAACCCCGGCCAGATTGACGCCGTGATAACCCTTCTCGCGGCCGACGAAACGCGTGCGCGATGCCTCCCCGCGCAGGCGGTGATAACCCAGCGCAATCTTCAGCGCCGTATCGACCGCCTCAGACCCTGAATTGGTGAAGAACACATGGCCCATGCCGGCCGGCGCGATGCGCGCCAGCGCATCGGCGGCCTTGAACGCGAGCGGATTGCCGAGCGAAAAGTTGGAGGCGAAATCGAGTTCGCCGGCCTGCGCGCGAATCGCTTCGACAATCTTCGGCCGGCAATGGCCGGCATTGACGCACCACAGGGTTGCCATGGCGTCGATCACGCGCGCGCCGGACAAGGTGGTGTAGTGGATGCCGCGGGCCTTGGTGATCATGCGCGCGGCCACATCATCGCGCGACTTGAAGGCGCGATTATTGGTATACGGCATCCAGAAGGCGTGAAGCGGCGGCAACTCCGCGCCACCCGGGTCACGCAACACCGCGCTCATGTCATGCTCCTCGTGCGCCAGCCGCGCCTAGAAGCCGACATTGTTGGGCCCCTTGAGCAGCAGAATCTCGCGCGCCTCGTCCGCAGTCGCCACTTCCATCGAAAGCGCCTCGATGATGCTGCGTATGCGCCTGACCTGCGCGGCGTTGGTGGCGGCCAGCGTGCCCGGCCCGTCCCACAGCGAATCCTCCAGGCCCACGCGCACATTGCCGCCCATCACCGCCGACATGGCGGCGATCGGCATCTGGTTGCGTCCGGCGCCCAGCACCGACCACACGTAGTCGTTGCCGAACAGGCGGTCGGCGGTGCGCTTCATCTGCATCACGTCTTCCGGATGCGGGCCGATGCCGCCCAGAAGGCCGAACACCGACTGGATGAACAACGGCGGCTTGACCAGCCCGCGTTCCAGAAAGTGGTTGGCGGTGTACAAGTGGCCGATGTCATAGCACTCGATCTCGAAACGCGTGCGGTTCTCCGAACACGACTCCAGGATGTAGGCGATGTCCTTGAAGGTGTTCTTGAAAATGCGCTCTTCGGAGCCTGCCAGGTAGGGCTCTTCCCAGGAATGCTTCCAGTCCTTGTAGCGCGACAGCATCGGGTACATGCCGAAATTCATCGAGCCCATGTTGAGCGAAGCGACCTCGGGCTTCAACTGCAGCGCCGGCTGCAGGCGTTCCTCGATCGACATGGTGGGCGCACCGCCGGTGGTGAAGTTGATCACCACGTCGGAGCGGCTGCGAATGTCGGGCGCGAACTCGCGGAAATACTTGGGGTCCTGCGTCGGGCGCCCGTCGAGCGGATCGCGCGCATGCAGGTGCACGATCGCCGCGCCGGCTTCTGCGGCACCAACGGCCGCATCGGCAATTTCCCTGGGCGTGATCGGCAGGTGCGGCGACATGGTCGGCGTGTGGATCGCGCCGGTGACAGCGCAAGTGATGATGACCTTGTTCTTGGGGCGGACAGCCATGGTTTCTCCTGGGGTGATGGGGCGCGGCGACAGGTGCGAACTATACCTTCCGCGCTGCGCCGCGAGCAACGCGTGGATGGAGTATTGGCCTGCCCGAAACTTGTGCGGCGCGGCACAGTCTGTAAGTTGGTACGCTTGCGCCCCATTTTCTCAAACAATCACCGATTTCGCATCCCATGCAAAACCATCCCGCGCTGCGCCCCGACAGCTCGATACCTCTACCGGCGCTAATCATTGGCGCCGCAGGCCTGCTGCCATTTTTCGCCCTTGCTGCCGGCATCATGTTGTTCCCCGAACCCAATCTCTCCTACTACCTGGGCTGGCTCACACAATATGGCGCGCTGATCGCGAGCTTTGTCGGCGCCTTGCAGTGGGGGCTTGTGATGCGTTCACCGCAAGCCGACGTCGGCGAGCAATGGGCCGCCTTCGGCTGGAGCGTGTGCCCTGCGCTGATCGCCTGGGTGGCGCTGCAGTTGCCGCAATACGAAGGCGTTTACCTGCTGGCCGCGCTGTTCGTCCTGTGTCTGATGATGGACTGGCGCTTCGCCCGCCGCCATGCGCCCCCGCGCTGGTTCATGCGCCTGCGTTGCGCGCTGACCGCCGGCGCCGTGCTGTCGCTTGCGCTCGCCGGGTTTGTGCTGGCCGGGCATGGCGGGCATCACTGATGCCTGAAGGTCCGGAAATCCGTCTGGCGGCTGACAAGCTGCGGCGCGCACTCGCCGGGCACGCCGCCATCACAGTGCACTTTGCCGCCGACAAGTTCCCGCAATTGCAGCGCATGGGTCGGGCCTTGAGCGGCCGCACCATCACCCAGGTGGAGCCGCGCGGCAAGGCCATGCTGACGCATTTCGAAGGGGGTCTCACGATCTATTCGCACAACCAGCTGTATGGCCAGTGGGTGGTGTATCGCGGTGCGGCGCCATCCACGCACCTGCAAACCCGGCTGGCGATCGCAACATCCACCCACAGCGCGATCCTCTACAGCGCCTCCGAGATTGCAGTGCTCAAGTCCGACGCGGTCGCCGGTCACCCCTACATCGCGCGCCTGGGCCTGGAACTGCTGGATCCGCGGGTTACGCCAAAGCAGGTGCTGGCACAGGTGGAAGCCGCGCGCTTCGCCCGCCGCAACCTGGCCGGGTTGCTGCTCGACCAGGGCTTTCTGGCCGGCATCGGCAACTACCTGCGCAGCGACATTCTGTTTGTGGCCAAGCTGCACCCGCACATGCGACCGCTGGATTTGACAGCGTCACAACGCCAGGCGCTGGCGCTGGCGGCACTCAAACTCACGCGCCAGTCGTACCGGCTGCGCGGCATCACCAACGATCCGGGTCGGGCTGCGCAACTCAAAGCCGCCGGCTGGACCTATGCGCGCTACCGCCACTGGGTTTTCGAGCGCGCGGGCGAACCTTGCCATCTCTGCGGCAGCGCCATCCGGCGCATCGACAGCGGCGGACGCGGACTGTTTTTGTGCGAACATTGCCAGCGCACAAGCCGACCGGAATAGCCATTCCGGCAATCCATCTTCCGGAGCCACAAATGCAAGGCATTCTTCTCACCAGACCCGAAGCCGGCTTCAACGCCGCGGTCACCGAGATCGACCCGGCACAGTTGCCCGAAGGCGATGTCACGGTAAGGGTCGACTATTCGACCCTCAACTACAAGGACGGCCTGGCGATCACCAACAAGAGCCCGGTAGTGCGCAAATGGCCGATGGTGCCCGGCATCGACCTGGCAGGTATTGTGGAAGCCTCCAGCCATGCCGATTTCAAGCCCGGCGACCGCGTGGTGTTGAACGGCTGGGGCGTGGGTGAAACGCATTGGGGCGGGCTGGCGCAAAAGGCGCGCCTGAAAGGCGACTGGCTGATCGCGCTGCCGGCGAAATTCACCACGCGCCAGGCGATGGCGCTGGGTACCGCCGGCTACACCGCGATGTTGTCTGTGATGCGCATGGAGCAGTTTGGCGTGACCAAGACGCAAGGCGAGATCCTGGTCACCGGCGCCACCGGCGGTGTGGGCAGCGTGGCGGTGGCCATCCTCGCCGAATCGGGCTACACAGTGGTCGCCTCGACCGGCAAGAGCGGCGAGGCGGATTACCTCAAGGCCCTGGGGGCCGCCGAAGTGATCGATCGTGCCACCCTGGGCGCGCCCGGCAAACCGTTGCAGAAGGAGCGCTTCGCCGGCGTCATCGATTCGGTCGGCTCGCACACGCTTGTCAATGCCTGCGCGCAAACCCGCTACGGCGGCGTGGTCGCCGCCTGCGGCTTGGCGCAAGGGATGGATTTCCCGGCCTCGGTGGCGCCCTTCATCTTGCGCGGTGTGACGCTGGCCGGTATCGATTCGGTGATGGCGCCCAAGGCGCTACGGGTCAAGGCATGGAACAAGCTGGCCTGCAACATGGTGCCGGCCAAACTCGACGCGATGACCAAGGAAATCGGCCTGTCGGACGCGATTCGCGCTGCCGCTGACCTGATGCTCGGCGTGATCCGCGGCCGGGTGGTGGTCAACGTCAACGCCTGATAAACGCCGCGCTGCTGCGGCATGTCCGCGGCAGCATTCGTGCGGCGCACACGGCGCGTTCGCCGGCAGCGGGGCCCCAACATCGCAACCCGTGCTGCGCGCGCCTGACGTGCACGACAACCCTCGCGTGACGCATCTGCAATGTTTCACACCGCGCTCGGCGCCACCCTTGGCGCCACCTTGGCGCCACCTTCGCGCCATCTTCGCGCCACCCCATGCTTCACTATAATCACGCGTTTTTCCTAAGACAGACCTTCCCCGTGCCACGGTGAACTCACCGACCTTGAGCCGGCACCGCGCTACCTCACGCGCCTCTACCTGATGGTGGCTTTGGGCGGCGCAGCCGGTGCGTTCATGCTCGGCATCGCCGCGCCCTTGTTGCTGCCGGTGTACTACGAACTCGAACTCGGCCTCACCCGGCGTCACACCGGCATGGCGCAGCGCTGCCAGGGCCGGGTTCGGCGTTTTCACGAAAGTGACAAGATTTGTCTTGGTGAAACCATTTGCCCGTGGCAGACTCGAATCACATTCCCGCAAGAATCCCTTCGCTTAGCATGAATCCCGCCCGCCGCCGCTTCCTCAGCCTCAGCGCCATCTCACTGACGGCCGGTTGCGCCACGCTGGAGAGCAAGCAGAGCGAGTGGATTTTTCGCCCGGTGCGCGACAACTGGCGCGGCTACCAAGGCCTGCCCGCCGGTGTCGCGGAACTCTGGCTGCCGCTTCCCGGCCAGGATGGCGAACGCCTGCACGCCTGGTGGGCGCCGCAGGAAGACCAGCAAGCGCCGGCGGTTCTCTACCTGCACGGCGCGCGCTGGAACCTTTCCGGCTCGTCATTTCGTATCCAGCGCCTGCGCGACCTGGGCTTTTCGGTGCTGGCGATCGACTATCGCGGCTTCGGCCAGTCCAGCGGCGAATTGCCGAGCGAAACGAAAGCCTATGAAGACGCGCAGCTTGGCTGGGACTGGTTGCGTGTCAAGGTGCCGCAGCCCGGCCGCCGTTTTGTGTACGGCCATTCCCTGGGCGGGGCGGTGGCGATCGATCTGGCGGCCCGGCTGACGGTCGACGATGCCGCCGGGCTCATCACCGAAGCGGCACTCACCTCGGTGCCGGACGTGGTCTCGGCATCGCGCTTCGGCTGGCTACCGGTCGGTTTCCTGATCACCCAGCGCTTCGAGGCGCTGGCGCGCATTCCCAAGGTCACGATTCCCAAACTGTTCCTGCACGGCACCGCCGATACCGTGATCCCGCACAGCATGGGGGACGAGCTTTTCAAGGCTGCAGCCGAACCCAAGCGCCTGGTCAAGTTCGAGGGCGCCGGCCATAGCGGCATTGCCTGGTCAGCCTCGGAACAATACCGGCGGGCGATCAGCGATTTCGTGCAGGCCACGCTTGCCGTCGGCGGCAAGGCGCATGCGACGCGCTGAGCCACGCGCGCCGGCGTTTACCGCATGAGCGTTCCCGCGCGGCCGCCCGCCGGCCGCGCTCATCCTCCTTTGCGGAGGAAGGCGCGCACTGATGGGAGGGTCGTCCGATGAGCGAGGCGCCCGACTATCTCGAACGCCTGGTGCGCTTTGTCGGCAACACGCCATACGAGGCGATTCCGGCATCGGTGCTGGCACGCACCAAGGAGATTCTCGTCGACACGCTGCCGGTGATCGCCACCGGCATGCGCGCACCCGAACTGTTGGCGCTGTCGGAGCGCCATATCGCCAGCAGCGCATCGGGCCGTGCCTGGGTGATCGGTAGCGGCCGCACCTGCAATCCACTCGATGCGGCGCTGTTGAACGGCACCGCCGGCGCCTGGCTCGATTACGACGAGGGCAACACTTTGGCCAACGGCCACCCCGGCATCCAGGTGATCCCGGCTGCGCTTGCGGTCGCACAGGAACGCGGCCTCCGCGGCCGCGAACTGCTGGCCACCATCGCGCTGGCCTACGAGGTGGTGGCACGCATCGGCATGGCCACCACGGTCAAGCTGATCGTCAACCCGCACGGCACCTTTGGCGTGGTCGGCGCCGCGCTTGCCACTGCACGCCTGACCGGCATGCCCATCATGCAGCTGCGCAACCTGGCAAGCCTGGCGGCCTCGACCTGCATGGCGACCAATCGCCACACCATGAAAGATGGCGCGACGGTACGCAACTGGTATGCCGGGCACAGCGGCTTCATGGGGCAGATGGCGGTGCGCCTGGCCGAGTCCGGCTTCAGCGGGCCGGCCGATGGCGTCAACACCACCTTCAGCCTGGTATTGGGCGACGGTTTCGCGCCCGACGTGGCAATCGCCGGATTGGGCGAAACCTGGCTGCTGCCGGGCGGCTACATCAAGCTGTATCCGAGCGCGCGCTACGCCCATTCGGCCAACGATGCACTCGATGACGCGCTGGCGCGCGTGCCCGGCGGGCGCATCGACCCGGCTACGATCGAGCGCATCGAGGTGCGTGCCTACAAGATGGCTGCTTTTCTTTCCAACCCGGCGCCGAAAAACTGGTTCGGCACGCGCTTTTCGGTGCCTTTCGCGCTGGCAACAGCGATCGTCGGCGGGCGTGACGGCTTGCAGGCCTATGCCGACGAAGCCGTGGCCGACCCGCGCGTGATGGCCCTGGCCGCACGGGTTGTGCTGGTCGAGGATGAAGAATTCACCCGCGCCTATCCGGCGGCACAGCGCGTACATCTGCTGATCCGCCTGCACGATGGCACAAGCATCGAGGGCCGCTGCGAGATCACCAGCGGCGAGCCGGCCCGCCCGCATGGCCGCACAGCGCTGGAACGCAAGTATCGGAAGCTTGCCGTCCCCTTGTGGGGAGCCGACGGCGCCGAAAAAATGCGCGCGGCACTGATGAACATCGAAGCCTGCGCGGATGTCAGCCGGCTGGTCGATTTCAATCCTTGAAGTCCGTTTGCGCCAAACTGGCTCGCATGTTGCCTCTTGCAGTACCAGAAACCCCAACGGAGCCGCCCGTGAAACACCCGCTTAGCGCCGCAATCCTCTGTGCCACCGCCCTGCTTGGCAGCCCCATCGCCCAGGCACAGGCCTGGCCGACCCAGCCGATCAAGTTCATCGTTTCACAATCGGCCGGCGGCAGCATCGACATCGCCGCTCGGCTGATCGGCCAGAAGCTCACCGATGCGCTGGGCCGGCAGGTGGTGATCGACAACCGTGCCGGCGCCAATGGCATGATCGCCGGCGAAGCTGCGGCGCGCGCCCAGCCCGACGGCTACACCTTCCTGATGACCTCACCCAGCACCCTGACGATCAACCAGCACGTCTACAAGAAGGTGCCTTACGAGGCCCAGCGCGATTTCGTCCCGGTCACGCAAACCACCTCGATCGTGTTCGTCTTGACGGTCAACGCGCAATCGCCCTACAAGAGCGTTGCCGAACTGGTGAGCGCGGCCCGCGCCAAGCCCGAGGCGATCCGCTACGCCTCGGCCGGCATCGGCAACCAGTCACACCTGGCGGGCGAGGTGTTCGCCGCCGCCGTCGGCGCGCAAATGCTGCATGTGGCCTACAAGGGCGAAACCCCGGCCATCACCGATTTGCTTGGCGGCCAGGTCGACATGATCTTCGGCACCGCACCGGCACTCCTGGGCCATGTGAAAAGCGGCAAGTTGCGCGCTCTGGCAGTGGGCCAGCCGCGCCGCGCCAGCGCCGCACCTGACGTGCCCTCGATCGCCGAAGCCGGTTACCCGTCGGTGGCGGTGACCGGCTGGACCGGCATCGTCGCACCCGCCGGCACACCGGCTGCGATCATCCGGCGCCTGCATGACGAAACAGTGAAGATTCTGGCCATGCCGGACCTGCGCGACACCCTGGCCAAGGCCGGGGCGGAACCGGTGGGCAGTACGCCCGAGCAATTCGCCGAGTTCATTCGCAGCGAGACCCAGAAATGGGGGGCGGCGGTGAAGCGTGCGGGCATTGTGCCGGAGTGATGCCTGCGCTGCGCAGTTCACGTGCTGGAAGCGCGGCGCGATCAGCTCATTGCTGAACCTTTCGGACCAACGCGCTTCAGCGGCCGGCCGCCGAAAGCGTCAATCCGATGTGGTTCCGTTCGCAGTCTCTTCTTGAGGATTACGCGACCTTGAGGATTACGCGACCTTGAGGATTAGTCGCTTGCCACAGGCCTTGACGTAGCGCCGCAGGGTCGCCACTGAAGGAGAGTGTTTTCCAGTCGCCAGCGCCCGCTCAAGGCGTGCCACGGAAGGCGCTTGCGTACCCATGCGCTGGGCCACTTGCGCCTGCGTAAGACCCGCATCCTGACGTGCCTTCAGCAAGGCATCGAGCAATGTGGATGCTTCGCGCTCCAGGCGTTCAAATTCTGCGCGGACGCCCGGAAGGCGCAAAAGTCTTTTCACCAGTTGATCATGTGTTTGCATGCAAAGCCCTGGAATGGGGTTCGCCCAGGTCGGGTTCAACCACAAGCATCCTGCGAGTGAAGACAATGTAACGGGCAGCAAGAGTAGCGGGCAAATCCAGTATCTGCTCCTGAACCGCCACGCCGTAACAAGTAATCGTATGGTCCACTTTCGCTTTATAGCAAATATGTTACGGACAATGAGGCCGTTACCCAATCGACAGGAACGCCTTGGAGCAGCGACGCAATGACTATTCGCTCAGCGCAGCCTCGATACGCCGATCCGGTACCAGCCACATGATCGCCACCGCCAGGTAGAGCGCCATCGCGATCCACTCAAAAGCGATTACGCGGCCTTTTCCGGCTGCGCGGGTATCCCGGCTGTTAGCGAATCCCAGCGCGGCAGTTAGTCGCGATTGGCGGCTTTTCTATCGCCCGCTCTGCGCGAATTCCTCGGCGCGGCGCATCGACGACGCAGTGAATTCGTTTTGCGGCGCGTCGCCCGCCACCACGAACAACAGCATGTGTTCAGCTTCGGGTTCATCGGCGGTGATGTTCTCGAAGCGGCGCGCGCAGCCGGCCGGAATCGAAACGGTGTCGAGTGGCCCGGCCTCGATCGATTCCAGGTCGGCTCCTTCATTCCATTCGATGCGCCAGCGGCCCGACATCACCACGAAGGTTTCGTTGGTGTCGTGGTTGTGCATGGCCACGCCCTTGCCGGGCCGGGTCTTCACAAAGCCAAGGTTGAAGCCCTCGGAGATCTTGATCGCCGCGTTGGCCGACGCGCTTTTACCGACCGGCGAATTGACCCCGCCCATGCCGGCGGACTCGGGTGTCTGGAAGCCGATCACGTTGTAGACCGTCTTCCGGCATTCGGGCAGGGCCGAATCCTGCAGGCCGTCACTGAAGCCTTTCAGGTCCTTGAAGCAAGCGACGCGCTCAAGCATTTCAGCGCGGGACCAAACCTTGAGAGGTAGAAGCATGCGTGGGCACCTGATGGCCATCGTGGAACTGCGAGTCTACCGAATCGCACGCACCACACGACGCAACCTGCCGCTTGAACCAAGCGCCGATGATCAGGAGGCCACAAGGCCCGGAGGATTCCGTCGCGGTGTGCGAACAGGTCACAACGGTGGACTTGCGGCAAGAGCGGTTTAGGCCGCCCACGCACGCTTGCGCGCCGGGCGTGCGTTGAAGCGCTCGATGTAGGCGGCAAGGTGCGGCTGGTCGGATCGCAGGAATATCCGGACAAATCGGCGGCGCTTAAGGCGGGGTGGCGATACGGCGGGTGCCGCGTACACGCAAGCCCGGGCTTTTGTCGGCGGCGGCGCCTAAGTCATCCAGTCCACGACGGCGAGGTCGGGTACTCGCTTGAAGTAACGAGTGTTGTGCGTCACGACCGTGAGTCCTTCGGCGAGCGCATGCGCTGCAATCATGGTGTCGAAGATGCCGATCGGTTGTCCTTTCGTCTGAAGGTGCGCGGCGAGGGCGCCGTACTGGTCGGCGGCGTTACTGGTCCACTCTAGGACGGACATTTCCTGCAGCAGCAGGTCTACGCTGACGCGGCGCTTGTCGCGCTGATCCATCGACGCTTGGCCGAATCGTGTCTCAGCCCGGGTCACCACCGATATCGCCACTTCGCCTGCCGCCATGCCGCTGCGCATGCGCCGCACTAGTCCGGCGTTCGCGTTGCGCAACAGGTACCCAAGGATATTGGTATCGACGAGATAGCGAAACATCTTGGGGCTACGCGCGTGGTTTCGCGGTTTTGCGCGGCTTTGTTGAACGCTCGCGCGGCCCGCTTGTCGATCCGAATGTCGGTGGAGTCGGGGACAGGTTCATGCGAGCGGACTCGGCCAGAAAATCATCAGGCAGCGGCGCTTCTTCAATCAGTTTGAACAAACGGTCGAGCGCGGCTGGCGTGCTGCGCGGCTTGAGCGTGATCTCCCCGGTAGCGAGGGCACCGGTGGCTATCTGTTCAACCAGAAGGCGCTGGCCAAGGTATTCCGCGCGAAGATGTTGGCGGCGCTCGACGCCGCCGGTTTGAACTTGCCTGGCCGCACACCCACGCAATGGGTGGTCGATTGCAAGTCGGTCGGCAGCGGCACCTCGGCGATCATCTATCTGGGGCGCTATCTGTACCGCGGCGTGATTCAGGAGAAGGATATCGTCGCCTGCAAGGACGGGCAGGTGACATTCCGCTATCGCGATGCGAAGACCGGCAGGATTGAACACCGGACCATGCCCAGTGCGCAGTTTCTCTGGCTGGTGCTGCAGCACGTGTTGCCGAAGGGGTTCCGGCGCGGGCGCAACCTCGGGTTTCTGCATCCGAACTGCAAGCGTCTGATCGCGCTCTTGCAGGTGCTGCTGAGTTTCGTTCCGGTTCGCGCGTCGGATCGGGTCCGGCCGCGCCCGCCGATTCTGTGTACCTGCTGCGGGGCGGTGATGAAGATCGTACGGACACGAATCGCTGCGACGTTTGTCGGAGACCCCGTCGCACCGCTTGCCGTCGGGGGCGCGTGTTGCTCATGTGAACGACGCTTCATCGATGGTTCGCGGGACGTCGGCGTCCATAAGCTGAGGGAGCGGCTCGTCCTCAGTCGGCGTGGATCGATGCGCGATTGCCGGATTCCGGCTTGGCTTGCCGCAATGGCGAGCGTGTGGTGTGCGATTGCGCGCATGCTCACCCCGGAGAGGCATTTCTCCGGGGAAGTTTCACGGATGTATTTGCCAGTAACTCCCCGTCCGCAGTGCTTCCCTCAGCCTTGGCCAGTGAACTTTCAGATGGGCCGCTGTCGCTTCCACCGTCAGTCCATCCACCCCGGCGCCCGCTCGCCCTGCCCGGCACCGCCGCATATCCGGTTCTTGTCCATCGGCTCGCGGTTTCGCTCCACGCTTCCTTCCCACACTCGGTCGCCCTCATGCAGTTGCGCTTCACTTCGTTCGTCGTGGTCAACTTGCGGAGGGACTTCCACCCTCAAGATCGCACCCATGCTGGGCGCACATCGGTTCAGATCGTGGCTTCGCACGATCTAACCTTGGTCGCTAGGCGTCTTGCTACGAAACGCGAACTTATTGTACAATAACCTGTACCTACTTGGAGCTGCCATATGGATGCTATTTCTTACTCTGCTGCGCGGGCCAACTTGGCCACCACGATGGATAGAGTTTGCAACGATCACGAGGCTCTGATCATCACTCGGAATGGCCAGCAGTCTGTTGTGATGCTCTCGCTGGAAGACTTTCAGGCACTGGAGGAAACCGCCTACCTCTTGCGTAACCCGGCCAACGCCAAGCGCCTTCTTGCCGCTGCCGAACAGCTGACGGCGGGCAAGGGTGTTGCACGAAAACTCGCCAAGTGAAGCTGATCTTTGCCGACGAAGCATGGGAGGACTACCTTTACTGGCAGAAGCAAGACAGACGCAGGGTTGACCGGATCAACAAACTGATTAGTGAGACCCAGCGCGAGCCATTCTCTGGGGTTGGCAAACCTGAGCCATTGAAGCACGCCCTCGCTGGGTTTTGGTCGCGCCGGATCAATGAAGAACACCGGATGGTCTACAAGATCGAAGGCGACGCTCTCTTGCTCGCACAGTTGCGATACCACTACTGAGACGCCTAACGTTCAAGTTCAGGGGCGCGACGCACCTTCATCGCGGCGCGTCCCCTGGAACGACGGGTTCGGCTACACCGTCCGCCGGAACGACTCAGGCTGCGAGCAGTCGACACCGTGAGATGCGTGAAAGCGCTTCGCCCATGGTTTCGCGAGCGATCACTGTGTCGTAGTTGGCCTGCCCCCGAAGCCACCAGCCATCACTGAGACCGAAGTATCGACACAGCCGTAGATCGGTGTCGGCCGTGATGGCCCGTTTGCCTGCCACGATATCCCCGATTCGTTGAGGGGGCACACCGATATCCTTGGCCAAGCGGTACTTCGTCAGGCCAAGCGGCTTCAGGAATTCTTCTTCCAGCATTTCGCCGGGAGAAACAGGGGGAACGGTGCGCATGATTAATAAGCTCCTTCAGTGGTAATCCACAATCTCAACATTCTTCGGACCTTCTACGGTCCAAACAAAGCACACTCGCCACTGATCATTGATGCGGATGCTATGTTGTCCCTTGCGATTTCCCTTCAACGCGTCCAGTTGATTGCCGGGTGGTACACGCAGGTCTTCCAAGACAGCAGACCAGTCAAGCTGCTCAAGTTTGCGTAGCGCGGATCGCTCAAAATTTGCCCAGCGACGAACGCGCTTCCCAAGGAAGAGCGCCTGCGTTTCCTTGCACTTGAAGCTCCTAATTGCCATTCGCAAAGATTAACGCGCAGCGAACATAACGTCAAGCGTTAATATAATCCAATGGCAGAGCGCGGAAGGATTTCGTGGTGCCGAACGTCCGAGCTAAGCGGTACGCCGCTTTGTGGCGCGTCCGCTTGAGCGAGATGTTGGACGAAGCCGCTACGCGGAGGAAACCCAACCGGCGGTCTCGCGAATTAATCTGCATCTTCACTCCCCGATATCCGAGGAAGTGATTGTGCATTTTTTCGCGAGGAAACGCCATCATGACCACCGCAGCTACCACGGCATCGAAAGCCCACTTCGACCTGCAGTACCAGAC
>Ga0335394_10005885_pt1 | contig 13846 bp, 14 predicted proteins | sample MAT03_FD_205741 | JGI IMG/M metagenome (GOLD analysis project Ga0335394, IMG submission 205741) | Freshwater microbial communities from Lake Fryxell liftoff mats and glacier meltwater in Antarctica - MAT-03 (spades assembly) (version 2) ...
AGGCTACTGTTCTGGATTCTGCCATGCAACTACGCCTACTTGCTTAAAAGGAAAGCCGCAATAGTAAATGTGGCTTCGTCGCACAAGTAGAGGGCAAAGATAAGTAAGAACTAATTCAGGCACACGGATGACACGGATTTGACAGATTTAAGTTCCAACAGGGATAATCCAAAATTCAGCGAAGCAGAATATATCAGTGTTTATCCCTCCCATCTGCGACATCCGTGTGCCTGTATTTAATACCCCACTATCACGGATTTACTTTTAATTTGTACCAAATTATTTCCTTTGAACAAGAAATGGATCCCCTATATCCTCATTGCGTTGATGGTAATTGCTATTATTGTTATTAAGCAATATAAAAGTAGGGATACACCTGTCCCAAAACCAAGGGTTACCAATAATAATAAACCAAAAGATCCGGCTACAAACCCCACTGACCGGGACAAAGGGTTTGACCGCCGTACCGCTTTGCTCGAATACAGTAACCATGCAAAATGCCGGATGCAATGCCGCAAAATTTCGCAGGCTGAAGTGGAAGAGATAATGCGGGATGGAAAAATAAATTACAACAAAAGTGATTTGCAAAATGCAAGATGCCCCCGCTATGCGGTGGAAGGGGTTACCAATGATGACCAACGGGTGAGAATTGTGTATGCGCAATGCAATGAGGCCACAACAGTGGTGACCGTAATTGATTTAGCAACAGATTTTAAATGCAGTTGCCCCGGTGATGATGATAAATATAAAAACCGGAACTGATGAAGCAAATGCTTAAACCGCTGCAATTGATTTACAGTATTTATGCCTTCATCATCTTCATTGCTGTAATGTTATTGATTTTTCCATTTGCTATTCTCGCCAGTTTTTTTGGAAGGATAAGGGGAGGCAATATGGTAATGCGGCTTTGTATGCTCTGGGCCGACCTGTGGTTTTTCCTGATATGTATCTGGCACAAAAAAATATATGAATCGCCACATGATAAAAGCAAGCAATATATTTTCCTGACAAACCATATTTCATATATAGACGCAGCTATGATTCCCAAAGCTTACCGCCAACCGGTAAGACCATTGGGCAAAATAGAAATGAGTAAAGTGCCGGTGTTCGGTTTTATTTACAGAAATGCAATTGTAACCGTTGACCGGAGCAGTGCTATCAACCGGGCTAACAGTGTACGGGTATTAAAATCACTCATCAATAAAGGTATTTCCGTATTGGTTTTCCCGGAAGGAACATTTAATATGGGAACTACACCATTAAAAGAATTTTATGATGGTGCATTCCGGGTGGCCATTGAAACGCAAACGCCGGTAAAACCTGTTTTGTTTTTAGATGCCTACCGCAGAATGCCGTATGAAAGTTTGTTTTCGATGAGTCCCGGCCAAAGCCGGATTGTTTATTTGGATGAAATATCTGTGTCTTCTTATACCTTAAAAGATGTGGGAAGATTGAAGGATGAAGTGTATGCCATCATGGAAAAGAAGTTGATTGAGTATGATGCGGCGTGGAGAAAAGAAACCCCCATCCCCTAAAGGGGAGCAATACAGACTCTTTAATTCATAGTTATCTTTACCCTTTTAAATGCAGGAAGAAAATTTAGATATAGAGAATTTTAATCCCCCTTTAGGGGATAGGGGCGTTGTTGGTGTTTATGCCGAAATCATCATACCCGCCGCTTTACCTAAAAACTATACATGGTCGGTTCCTGCCCATTTACTTGAAGCAGTAAAACCCGGTTGCCGGGTAGAAGTGAACCTCGGTAAAAGCAAGAAATATGCTGGCATTGTAAAAAGGTTACTGACAGATAAACCTGAGTTTATTGAAACAAAAGATATTCTGAATGTACTGGATGTGGAGCCGGTAGTGTTTGAAGAGCAGTTGAAACTATGGGAATGGATAGCTTCTTATTATATGTGCAGTGAAGGAGAAGTGATGGCAGCGGCGTTGCCGGCACATTTTAAACTCTCCAGCGAAACAATTATTGTTTATAATGAAGAATACGGCGATAATTTTTCGGCCCTCAATCATGATGAATATATTGTTGCAGAAGCATTGCTGATAAAAAAAGAATTGCGGTTGACAGAAGTACAGCAACTGCTGGACTCATCCCATGCCCGCCTGCCGGACAGGCAGGTCTATCCCGTTATCAATAGCCTTATCAATAAAAAAACCTGTTTTGTATGGGAAGCATTGAAACAAACCTATGCACCAAAAAAGGAAACGTATGTGCTGCTGAACCCGGAGTATGATAATGAAGACAAACTCTCTGACTTGCTTAATAACTGGACAAAGGCTCCCAAACAGATGGAACTCTTGCTCAGTTATCTCCATTTAATGAAAACAGAAGGGGAGGTGGTAAAATTAACACTACTGAAAAAATCCGGGGCAACGGATGCACAGTTGAAAGGGTTGGTAGAAAAGAAAATCCTCTGGCTGGAGAAAAAAACTATTGACAGGATAAAATACCTGCCCAAAAATGTGCAGATTGATTTTGAACTGAGCAAAGCACAGCAAAAAGCATTGGAGCAGGTAAAAGAACAACTCGGCGCAAAACCAGTTTGTTTACTTCACGGTGTAACTTCCAGCGGCAAGACAAATATTTATATCAAACTGATTGAAGAATATATCAAACAGGGCAAGCAGGTATTGTACATGTTGCCGGAGATTGCACTTACATCACAGGTGATACGAAGATTACAAAAACATTTTGGCGGCTACATTGGTATCTATCATTCCAAATTTTCGCAAAATGAAAGAGTGGAAATATGGAATAAAGTGAAAAATGGAGAACTGAGAGTGATACTTGGTGCAAGATCTTCAGTGTTTCTTCCGTATCAGAACCTCGGTATGATAATCTGCGATGAAGAAAATGATACTTCTTACAAGCAACAGGAACCGGCACCAAGATACAATGGACGTGATGTGGCTATTTATTTTGCTTCCTTATTTAACGCCAAAGTTTTATTGGGAAGCGGTACACCATCCGTAGAAAGTTATTTTAACGGCAGTACCGGTAAATATGGTTTGGTAGAATTGCTGGTACGTTACGGTGATTTAAAATTGCCGCCGCTGGAATTTGTTGATACAAGAAAAGTTATCCAGAAAGACAGGTCAAAAGTAATTTTATCACCCCGGCTGATTGAAGCGGTAAATGAAGTGCTGGCAAGAAGCAAACAAATAATTCTTTTCCAGAACCGAAGGGGGTATGCACCATACCAGGTTTGTAGCACCTGCGGCTGGATACCGCAATGCAAATACTGTGATGTATCGCTGACCTTTCATAAACTTAGTAATAAACTAATTTGTCATTATTGCGGCACTACATATCCGCCGGTACATACCTGTGCCGCCTGCGGCAGTGATAAGTTTACACAACGGAATTTCGGAACTGAAAAAATTGAAGAACAATTGCAGGAAACATTCCCCGATGCCAAAGTAGCAAGGATGGATATGGATACAGTGAAAGGCAAGAATGCACATGATGTATTGATACAGCAGTTTGAACAAAAGCGGATTGATATATTGGTAGGCACACAAATGGTAGTAAAAGGGCTTGACTTTGATAATGTTGATTTGGTGGGCATACTGGATGCAGATGGACTTTTGCATTTTGCAGATTTTAGAGTTAACGAGAGAGCCTTTCAATTGATAGAGCAGGTGAGTGGGAGGGCAGGCCGGAAAGATGAAATGGGAAAAGTATTAGTACAAACTTCTCAACCCACACACCCTGTACTACAATTTGTGCAGCAGCATGATTATAAAATGATGTTTACGGAAGAACTAAAAAAGCGAAAAGAGTTTTTCTATCCTCCGTTCTCCCGTATCATTCATGTTACGTTCAAACATAAAATAAAAGAAGTAGTGGAAAGAGCAGCACAGGTGTATGCCGATGTAATGAAAGTTAAATATGGCCATTATATTATAGGCCCGGCAGAACCTGTTATTGGCCGCATACGAAACCAATACCTCGCAGAACTTTTATTGAAACTGCCAAGAGATGGCAAAACGATTAATCAGTGTAAAAAAGATTTATTGGAACAAGTGGCTATACTGCATCAGCATAAAAGTTATAGAAGTGTGACGGTGGTGGCAGATGTGGATGCGGTGTAGCATGTGAAAGCAGCGCAGAAAGAAGTAGTTTTTTAAAATAATTCATTCCAGGGCATTACCAGAATATTGCCACTTCTTTTTTGCATTGTTTTTCCACCATACACCAGTTGCTTCTCCTTTGTTTTTTTATTTAAGGAAGAAAAATAGTTAAGCCCTTTGAAAAAATCCTGGGCTATTGTTTCGCCGGCTTTTAACTCTATCGCAATTAGTTTACCTGCATTGTCAATAAGTATATCCACTTCATTTCCTGTTTTGTCCCGCCAGAAATAAAGATTATCCTGCTGTCCCTTATTCAACCGCTCCTTCAGTAGCTCACTCACTATCATATTTTCAAATAATGGGCCTTTCGCAGCATGTGTTATTATTTGTTTTGCGTTATTTATTCCCAGTAAAGAACAGGCAACTCCGGTATCATAAAAATATAGCTTGGGTGTTTTGATAATACGTTTATTAAAACTACCATGGTAGGGTTTCAACAGGTAAATAATAAAACTACTTTGCAGTATGCCCAGCCATGCCGTTACTGTCTTCTGGTCAATACCGCAGTCATTACCCAGCGAAGTCATATTTAATATCTGTCCTGTCCTTCCGGCACAAAGCCGTAGAAACTTGGCGAATTGCGACAAGTTGCTGATATTTTTTAATTGCCTTACATCTCTTTCCACATAGGTGTCCAGGTAACCGGAATACCAGTCTGCCGGGTTTATTTTTTTAGCAATTACTTCAGGATACCCTCCGTTCAGTATATGCCAGCTATATGCTGCTTTCAGTCTTTTACTTTCCTTTAGCTCTGCCAGCGACAGCGGTAGTAATTGCAGGTAGGCAATCCTGCCGGATAATGTTTGTGTGATATTTTCTTGTAACAGGAAGTTATTGGAGCCGGTTAAGATAAAGAGTCCTCTCTTTTTTGTTTCGTCTAATACCTGCTGCAGATAGGAGAAAAGGTGTGGAGCTCTTTGTATTTCATCTAAAATAGCCCCGGTTTTAAATTGTGCCAGAAATCCACGGGGATCTGCTTTGGCAAATTCAAGTACGTCAGGGTTTTCAAGTGATATATATGGTTTATGGGGAAATACTAATCTGCACAGAGTGGTTTTGCCACTTTGCCTGGGGCCCACCACCGCTATGCTGCGGAAAGTGGCCGCCAGTTTTTGTAATCTTGCTTCTGCAGTTCTCTTTATCAAGCCATAAAGATAATATTATTTTGGACAAATCCGGAATTAAATTCCGGATTTGTCCAAACGGGTTCGAGTTTTAAAGCGATGCAGCATTATGGTTGAGTGAGAATTACTTACCAGGAAGTTCTATCCTGTATCAGCTTAAAACTATAGAAGTGTGACGGTAGTGGCGGATGTTGATGCGGTGTAGGAAAAGTAGTTGCTATTAAATAAGCCGTAAGTGCTGATTTTCTAATTTTACGTTGAAATGAATATCTGCTTTTAAGGCTTTGAAAACTTTAAGAACAGTATCAATAGTTGCACTGTTTGCACTGCTTTCCAGTTTGGATATTTGTGCTTTTTGAACACCTACCAATTTCCCTAATTGCTCTTGTGTCAGGTTACGTTCCTGCCGGGCTTTTTTAATCATATGGCTCAACACCTCCATATTAAGTTTATATTCATAGTCCTCTCTTTTTTTAGTTCCTTTTTTCCCAATGAACTCATCCTTCATTTCATCAAGGGAATATGTTTTTGGCTTTATTTTTTTCATATAATTATTTTTTTTGTTTAAAATGATTTCTGCGAATATTTTCGGCTTTGTCAATTTCTTTCTGTGGTACTTTATCCGTTTTTTTTATAATGCCGTGGGTTGCTAGGACTAGGGTATCTGTAATATCGGTTTTATCCCAAAAGGCTAAAAGCCGATATTGAAGATTTCTGTATTTTGTTCTGAACTCCCATATATTATTATTTAATTTTTTGAAGAGTTTCGGGTCATTTGTTTGTTCTGCTATGTTTAAGTTGTAAATTATTTTATCTGCCGCTTTTTCATCTATAGATTTCAAAAACTCCCTAACCTCTTCAAAGAATTCAGTTCTAAAGTATCTGACTCTGTTGCCATGCATATTACAAATATAATAAACGGTTTCTAAATATAGAAACTATATTTTCTTATTACGAATTGCTATCCTGCATCAGCATAAAAGCTATAGAAGTGTGACGGTGGTGGCGGATGTGGATGCGGTGTAAGTCTTATTGAATCGTAAAGTTTTGATAGGTTGTTGCTTGTTTTTGTCATTATGAAATCTCAGTGTTGCACACAGGACAGGGGTATGCTTTTTTATCAAAATCTCTATAAAAAATTGTCTGACACGTACTAACCGTACATTGTCGAATTTTTGCATCAAGAAACTCGGGAATGTCTAAGGTTGGACATGCGGCATAGGCTAACCTAATATCTTGAAAAGCATATTCATTAACAGCTTTTGCGTTCTTTCGAGAAACTATCCCTATTTTTTTTAGATATTCTGCCGTTGTCCATGGGTTAATAATATTTCTTATAGCTGGGGAATCAGCGGCAACTTTGTTTGTCACTAGCTCCTCAATGGTAAAAGAAACTTGATTTGTTTTTGTTAAATGCTTCAAATTACTTGCATTGGTAATTAATTCTGACGCTTTTTCATGGCAAAAGTGCTGTATTGAATAATGAACAACATCTTCTTCAAGTTGAACACTATCAGGGCCTTTTTTGAATTGCTCCGATAATACTCTATTGCAAATCCTTACGCAGTCTCTTGGGGATAATTCTGAAAATAAAATAATTCTTCCAAATAATTTTATATCAGTAAACATGTCTTGAAAACTTGATATTTTTCCTTTACTGTAGGAGCTTACTCTCTTATTGAGCATTTCTCTAATCTGTTTCCAATCCCATTTTAAAATCATAAGAAAAAACCCTGTCAGGTCTGGCTGTTATTACAGTATATTGTTTTAAAGCATCCCATAGAAAAAATTTAAAGCTCACACTAGCTATTTCGAGTAGTTCTAAATCCTTTATTAATTCAGAAATTAATTTAAAGCTTGCTTCCGGGTTATTACCAGTTAGGCTTTGCTCATCAACTTTGTCAATAAGAATTAGTATGCTATTATATCCAGTCTTTTTTAGTAATTCAATTATATTTATGAAATTGTCTTTATGGCTTAATTGTAGCTTTTTATCAATATCAATTGTTGATATATCAATTTCTACTCCTTTACCTTTTGTAATTTGTCTTATTACATTAGCAATTGGTTCTTTGAATCCTTTCCAAATATCTACTGCATAATCTTCAACAGTTTTTAATGAGGATATTGCTTGGTTTGGAAAAGATGCAGGAGTATCAAATAAATAAATCCTTGCGACTTTATATAGAAATTGCCTTTCTGTGAAACTGAAAGTAAAGTCAAATTGAAAATCTGGGTCTTGAACTCTTTTAAAAAAAGCTAATAATAAAAGCCTATTTAAATATGTGAGGTGATAGGTTAACCCTACCTCATCAATTGATTTGAATTCTGTTAAATCATGGTTTGTGTAAGCGATAGTTAAAATATCTGGAGATTGTTTAGACCTTTTTTCTATCATGATTCGCTGTGCGGTCTTACCAGCACCTCTTGGTGCATAAACTATACTAGAAACCGGTGCATATGGGTTTCCCCAAATGTCTTCAAAGTAATCCGGCTTAATAAAATAGTCGCTGATATAATCAATCTCCTTATCGGCGTTCGAAAATTGAAAAGGATTTATTTCAAAACCTAGGTTTAATAAATATTCACTAAATGTCATAAGAATAAGAGTGATTGGTTAATATATTTACAAGCTAGCTAAATATAGCCAATTTTCTATTTCAACTCTTTATCAAACCAATCCGCAAAATCCAAAAACTCCGGCATCATCGTTGCAGGATTGTGAACCCCGCCTTTCTTAATGATAAATTTGTTTTCAACACCGGCTTCTTTTAACCGGGCAACAAATGTTTGTGATTGCTGCAAAGGCACAGTCAAATCTGCATCACCATGAATAATAAAAATAGGTGGGTCGTCAGCAGAAACATAATAGATGGGTGACATCTCTCTGGCAATTTTATTTCTTGCACTGGTATCAGTAATATGGTCGTAGGTTGTGGTAAGCTCATTCCATTTTGTAAAATCAAGTGCACCGTATATCCGGTTGGCTATTTGTAAATTTTTATTGTTAATAAAACTAAGACCGGCGCCTCCCCAGTTCAGACAATCGGTGGGTGGATAAAGCACTGCCGCTGCCTGTACTCTTGATGATATACGATTTACCGGGTCTTGTGCTGCACTATCTATTTTTTCATCAGCCATTGCTACTGCCAGGGAAAGATGACCACCGGCAGAACCGCCGGTAATGCCGATTTGGTTGGGGTTTATCTGCCACTGCTTTGCATTGTAGCGGATATAGCGAACGGCTCTTTTCGCATCTTCTATTTCATCGGGTATAGCATACCGTGGTTGCGACCCAAGTATAACAAGGAAGACAGTAAATCCTTTATCCAAAAACATTGCTGATGGTCGAATAGTTCTTTCCGCCTGCTGGTAAGAAGAAAACCAGGAACCGGCAATTACCCAAATGATTGACTTGCCATTTGATTTCATTCTTGGTTTTATATGAAGCATTGTTAAGGCTATACCGTCTTTTCTTCCATAAATCAATTCATCTACTTTATAATTAGCTGTACCCTGTGCCATTATTTTATTCATTAATGGTCTCCATCGTTTATCAGCCTGAACCGACTTGAAATCTTTATCACCTTCTATTCCATTTGCATCACCTTGCGAAACGGTTGCTGATTTTGAAAGTATAGTAAGAAAATAAAAGGCACTATCCGGAACATTGGCCATTGCCCACCTGCTGGCCGCCCGCCAGTAATTGCTTACATCAGCCTCTTTTCCCTGCATTTTTATACCGGCGGAATAGGCCATAGCAGCATTTTTATAGTTCTTTACTTTATAAAGGGAATCTCCTTTTTTATACCATGCATCTGGAGATTGTGCAAAAGAAAACTGTGCGGTGAGAAAGCAGCACAAAAGAATGAGTAAATTTTTCATATTTTTTTTGTCGGTTGTTTCAATACCTGAATTTATTACAAAGTAAGATATCAATTGATATTTATTCCTTTAACCTGGTCATTTCACTGTATTCATAAATATAGAAGCCGGTTCCACTTTTCTTTGAAGCCACCCGCATGGCTTTCGCCACAGTTTTTCCCTGTATGGGTTTGTATTTCGCTGGCATCAGAAAAGATAAGGCCGACATAAAGGCTTTCCCAATTTTTTCTCCCAATCTAAATTCTTTTCTATCACCCAATAAAACAGATGGCCGAAGAATGTGTACAGATTTTAAATGAGCTTCTTTTACCGCATCTTCCACTTCACCTTTCAGTTTCAGGTAAAAATTATTGCTTTTGCTATTTGCTCCAACGGATGATACAAATACAAATGTTTCGCAGCCGTTCAACTTACAAAATTTTGCTGCATTTACTGGTATATCATAATCCACTTTTCGGTAAGCAGCCTTGTCGCCTTTTACTTTTTTCTGTGTAGTGCCAATGGTACAAAAGACCACATCGCTGCCTTCGAGTGCTAAGCGAAAACTTTCTGCATCGCTAAAGTCCACCAGTTTCTTTTCCAGTTTTGGATTGGTAAACTCCATAGAACGGCGTATCAATATCCTAACGGTATCAAAATATTCATCTTGCAGTAATTGATCCAGTAAATAGCTGCCGATTAGGCCTGTTGCGCCGACTAATGATGCTGTCATAAAAATTCAGGATGTTTGCAGTATGCAAATTCAGGAAAATATTTCACTAAAGCCATATAATACATTTGGTATTGATGCAAAAACGAAATTCTTCGCCAGCTTTAAAGATGCTGAAGAGTTAGGGAGTCTCCTCACTCCAAACTCCAGACTCCAGACTCTTATACTCGGCGGAGGCAGCAATATCTTACTCACCAAAGATTTTGACGGACTCGTATTGAAGAATGAAATAAAGGGAATTACTGAATTGCATGAGGACAGAGAATATGTGTATGTAAAAGCCGGGGCGGGGGAGAACTGGCATCAATTTGTTTTACATTGTATTAAAAGAAACTGGGCGGGAGTGGAAAACCTTTCATTGATACCGGGCAATGTTGGTGCATCATCCATGCAAAATATAGGTGCTTATGGTGTGGAGATTGATGATTTGTTTTGGGATATGGAAGCCTGGCATATAAAAGAAAAGAAAATAGTGACGTTTACAAAAAATGATTGTGGATTTGGTTACCGGGAAAGTGTATTTAAAAGAAAGTATAAAGACCAGTTTGTAATACTGAATGTAACTTATCAGCTAAGAAAAAAGCCACGATTTAATACCAGCTATGGAGCTATTGAGCAGGAGTTGAAAAAAATGGAAGTCAAAGAACTCACTATAAAAGCAATTTCCGATGCTGTTATTGCAATCCGGTCTTCAAAATTACCCGACCCGGCCAAGATTGGTAACGCAGGAAGTTTTTTCAAAAACCCTGAAATAAGTAATGCACAATTTTTAATACTCAAGACTCAGTTTCCAACTATTGTATGTTATCCATTAGAGAATGGCAATTTGAAATTAGCTGCAGGCTGGTTAATAGAGCAATGCGGCTGGAAAGGCTTTCGCCGGGGAGATGCAGGTTGTCACGCACAGCAGGCATTGGTATTAATAAATTATGCCAATGCAAGCGGCACTGAAATCTATAATCTTAGCGAAGAAATATTGCAGAGTGTGAAAGCGAAGTTCAATGTAATGCTGGAAAGGGAAGTGAATATCGTCTGATGCAGCAAAAAGCCTGGTATAGTAGTCATATAAAAGTATGTTGAATTTTAACCGTATCATATTTTCAATCCTGTTATTGATTTCGGTATCAACGTATTCTCAAAGTAAAATTTCAAAAAATGCTGCTCAATTTCAACTGGAAGCAGCAGGGCCGGGTGGTCTTTTCACTTTTAATTTCGATTCAAGATTTGCAAAAAAAGAAAAGGGAATTGGTTTCAGAGCTGGATTAGGCGGAACTCCATTAGGTTTGTTGGGATATTCCTGTAACAGAGGGTTCCAGTTATCTATACCTGTTGGAATCAATTATCTGATTGGTAAAACTAAACATCTGCTGGAATTAGGAGCCGGGCTTGTGCCCTCATTAATTGGGGGAACAAAAGTATTTTGTTTACCGGAACCCGGTACTAAGAATGATTTTTTTAGCGACGAAACAAGTATTTACTGGTATTTACTTGCCGGGTACAGATATCAGCCTGTTCGCAAGAAAGGGATTACTTACCGGTTTTTTATTTCTCCCTTATTGCAAAAAGACTTTCCCGTAAAATTTTGGGGAGGCGGGAGTATTGGAATAAGACTTTAAAACATTGGAAAGAGAAGCAAATCCTTCTTATAACTAATTCTATGAAATTATTTTTTTCTCTTGTTCTTCTTTTTATGAATTTCATAAGCCATGCTCAAAACAAGCAGACCCAATCCTTATCGGCCGAGTTGGGAAAGAATGGGCTACTGGTGAGTATTATTTACGATTATCAATTTTCAACATCACATTTCGGATTTAGGGCAGGGGCAGGAACAAATTTTGCAAAATACCTGCAGGCTCATACAGCTACTATTGGCGGATATAAACTTTTCGGTACCAACAATAGATATTTTGAATTGGGGGCAGATATTCAATATCTTGATATTGATGAAGTGAGTGATGACCAGAAAGGGTTTACATTGGTTTACCCTGATTTTTCAACCAGTACACTTTATCCTTCACTAAATATTGGATACAGGAAGTATAATAAAAAATCAATATTCCGTGCAGGAGTTTCACCAGGGTTTACAAAACATGGATTTTTGCCCGGGGCTTATTTGTCTTTTGGCTTTATATGGTAATGTATTAATACTGAAAATGTCAGCATACAAAAGGTCATGGAAAAGGTTAACATTATTTAACTTTTTGGGTGCAGCGTTTATTTGATATAAATTGCCAGTTAATTCAAACAATTTTTATGAGAAAGATCATTTTGCTTTCGGGCATTCTTTTTTGCTTGCTGCAAGCCGGTATTTCACAGGACAAAATTTACCGCAACAATGGTAAAGTAGTGGAAGCCAAAATAATTGAAATCGGCTCCAGTGAAATCAAATACAAGGAATTTAATAATCCCGATGGTCCTGTGTATGTATTGGAAGCAGACAGGATTAAAAAAATAGTATTTCAAAACGGTAAAGAACAAAAGTTTGAGGACAACCTGAAAGACCCTGAGCGGTATGCCGGGCAGCGTAATAAAGCGATAAAACTTAATTTTCTCTCTGCTTTATATGGATATTCAGAAATTGGATTTGAAAAAAGTACCGGTGTTGGCAAAGGTTTTGAAGTGTCATTAGGAATAATAGGAGCCGGTAAATCGGAGATCATCAATTACTACAATGGTCAGAACAATCAATTAGGCGAAGTAAAGAGAAGCCCCGGTGGTTTTTTTGTTACCGGTGGATATAAATTCGGGAAACTGCCTGATTTTATTTTATTCGGAAAATCAAAAGCCACTCACCTTATGCAGGGCACTTATGTTAAACCCATATTGTACATTGGAAATTATAAGGAAAACAGGATTGTAGAGAAGGCTAATAACACTTATGAAGTAGGAAAGCAAAACGTTACTTTCGGTGCTTTACAGATTGAAGTTGGAAGACAATGGGTGTTAGGTGAAAATTTATTGCTTGATATTTATCAAGGCATTGGTTATGGAGTAGATAATAAGAAACCTGTTTACGATTACATTTATGACTATGGGTATAATGCATCGGCCTTTAATTATGCCAATGCAAGGGCAGGAACAAGTCCGGGGTTTTCCTTTACATTTGGTATTAAACTGGGATGGCTGCTGAAATAATTTACCCTTCCGGATAAAAAATTATATTGGTTCTGCTATACGGCAGAACCTTTTTTATGCCTCTTCATCAAATTCAAAATCCTTTTCGGTAAAGTTCATCATACTGCCCATCAGGTCTTTAAACTCCACTTTGTTCTCAAAAATTTTCTTACTTATCAGCGAATAAGAAGAAAGTCCATGCAGTACAAACTCCATCAGTAAAGCAGCTTGCTCTTCATTTACTTTTGGAAAATATTTTTTTACTAACGGATGCAGGCCATCTACTTTATACAGTAATAATATTTTATCCTTGTCGCTGGTGTTAAAAGAAATATTCAGGTTATTGCCTTTGTCAAACCATTGAGTGATGGAACGGTAAGGATTGTCATCTTTTTGTTCTTCCTGCGAAGCCTTGCCGGTGTTTCTCCTTTTCTTTAATGTATCAGGGTTGGGGAAATACTCTACGAATTGTGATCGGATAGCTTTGTCCACCAGATTCATTGCTACCTGGTAAGGGCCTTCCTGTTCACCTTCATACACTAATTCCACTTTCCCGGTTATGGAAGGGATGATACCTGTCAGATCATTCATCCAGACCTGTGTTTGGGTCTCATTATTGATGATGGCTCTTCTTTCTGCTGAACTCACTGCATTCTCAAAAGCTGAAATAGTAAGCCTTGCACTCACCCCACTTTTCTTATCTACAAATTCACTGGCTCTTGCTTCAAAAGCAATTTGTTCTATTAATCTTTTTACCAGGTCGCTTACTTTTACTCTTTCTTTTTGCTCATCGCTTATTTCAGCTTCCTGTTCGGTTATCTCCAGTGCATTTTCCAACGACTTGGGGTAATGTGTTAATATC
>Ga0335394_10005886_pt1 | contig 13845 bp, 5 predicted proteins | sample MAT03_FD_205741 | JGI IMG/M metagenome (GOLD analysis project Ga0335394, IMG submission 205741) | Freshwater microbial communities from Lake Fryxell liftoff mats and glacier meltwater in Antarctica - MAT-03 (spades assembly) (version 2) ...
GCAACCTACAGTAACTGTGGCAACAAATTACTCGTTCATATTCTTGTAAGTAGCAACCGCAGAAGGCGAACTCCGGTTTAAATAGCGAAATATCCAATACTTAAATACTGTATCTAAGATAACTGGAAATGTCGCAATAAACAGAAAGATAAACTGCCTGTTTTCTGGTAGTCCCAAATGCCTCGATAAACCTTCGAGAATTATTTCCCAACCGTGCGGCGAGTGGAATCCGACAAACACATCCGTAAACAAAATAATTACGAAAGCTTTCGCACTATCGCTGAGGCCATAAACCACATCGTCCATAAAAGACTTTAAAATCTCAATCTCTCTCTTATTCGTGACGATAATCCCGGCAAAGACCATGCAGGAAATCAAATCAGCAAAAATATTTTTAATAGCTCCATTACTTTCAGAGCGGTATTCCTGCGCTAGCTCAACTGCTTTCTCGGAAATCTTCTTTTCCGTTTCCTCGGAAGAAAGCGATGGAGCCATGCCAATTAATGTTTCAAATTTTAGGTGCTGCTCAAATCTCTCCAGTTCTTTAAAGGCTTCTTCTTCCAAATCGACATTTATGAATAACGGAGCATTTTGCTTGATTCTAAAATGGTCAACTACTGGGCCAACTATAAAGTTTTTGGAAATTTGATTTGTCAATAACGGAACTAAAATCAAAAGCAAAATAAATCTCAGGGAAATAACTGTTTTTACTTTGGAATTGCGAAAGTTTTTAACTACTTCTTTTTCGGCTTCTGGGTCTAACTCTTTAGTGATTCGATTCAGGGTGCCCAAAAGCGAACGTGGCAATAAGTTTACTTCTCCAAAGTTAGTTTCCATATCCCCAGCTTTAGTTTGATTAGAATTAGCTGAACCGTTATTTGTGTGAGGTTGAGAACTGCTTGTAGATTTAACCTGCATATTTACCGAACTGACAACCGGAACGATCGCAGTCGATCTACTATTATTAATATATTTGTCGATGATTCCATCAATAAACTCTAGCTTCTCAAATACCAGGGACGATCGATCTTTAGTGTCTAAACCTAATCCGTGCGGGTGATGATCCGCGCTGTGTCCCGCCTGCGGTTTTGCTCCCACGCGATCGGGCAATTCCAAAAAAGAACGGCTAGCATTAAACTCAACCATCCTAGTTTCGATGACCTTGAGGTATTTTTGCAGTTCGGATTTAAAGTAAGACAGGGTGCTGTGTCCGTATTCTCCCGATCGCTCGGAGATGCCTTGGCCACCAAAATGCTCATCTTCGATCGCCTTAATTGCTAGCGCAGCATCATAAGCCTGTTCTAGGGCCCTTTCAGGCGTTTCTCTGTACCACTGGTGAGCGCTGTAGAGATATTTTACAAACCTGTTCCACGAAGAAGTATTCATAAATCAAGCTGGTTAGTTAGCTGTATACATTAGTGATTAAAGTATTCATGGTATGGTAACAAATTTACATAAGTTGGGAACCGTCGCCTCGGATTCAATTTGGATTGTCGGAGCCGCCCGCAGTGGCAAAACGGCTCGCTTAGTCGATCAGTTCTGCATTTGGAGCAAAACCGTCAAGCATCTGCCCGCAACACTTTCAAGCCGCGGTTCCGGGCGGTGGCGGGCAGGACAAACCGCTCCAGCAATTTTAGTATTAGCAGCTAACGGGGACAACCGACTGGAATTAGCCGATCGCATCGCCGTAGCTACCCAAGGAAAATATGCCTTTCACTCCACAACACCCTTCGGCTTTTTTGAGCAGGAAGTATTGCTATTTTGGCCGCTGCTAGTTAAGTCGTTGAATTTGAGGGCTCAATTTCCCCTGCGACTACAACCTGAAACAGAATTGGAACTTGCCGCGAGACTCTGGCGTCGCGAATTAGATGAAGGCATTTTGCAACAAACAGGGGTAAGTCCAAACCGCATGGTGCGTCGAACTCTAGACTTATTACAACTTGCTGCTGTCAGCGGTACACCGAGAGAAGAAATTCCCAGGATTCTGGAACAGGGATTTGCAGCGGAGGGAGGCTCGAATCACCTATGGACTAGCATCGGAGATTTGCTGGAAAGGTGGCGGGAATGGTGCTTGATGCGGGGATTCCTGACTTACGGGATTGTTTGCGAACTTTACTGGCGCTATTTGTTGCAGGATGAGACTTACCAGCAGCAGTTGGCTTCGAGATACCAAGCTGTGATTGCAGATGATGTTGACGATTATCCGGCTATCAGCCGCTATTTGTTCGATCGAATGCTCGACACAGGCGCGGCGGGGGCCTTTTCCTACAATCGGGATGGAGGAGTGCGTGTGGGCTTGGGCGCTGACACGGAATACCTAGCCCAACTGGAAAGCCGCTGTCGAAGCGTGGAAAAATTGGATGCAAAAGCGGGTTTAGCGCCAGAGATTGGCGATTTGGCGGTAAGTTTGGCCGTGAATTCTGAGGGTTTTTATCCTTTAGGCTTGAGTTTGCCCGGATCAGTTCGATCGCTCGAAACCACCTCCCGCGCTCAACTGCTGCGAGAAACCGCCGAAATTATCGTGGATGCGGTGAAGTCAAAAGCCGTAGAGCCGCAGGAAATCGCCGTAATTGCTCCTGGGATGGATGCGATCGCCCGTTACAGTTTAACCGAAATTCTGGCGCGATCGGGCATCGCCGCCGTATCCCTCAACGATCAGCGTCCCCTATCGACTACCCCAGAGATTCGAGCTTTGCTGACTCTGTTAGCGCTAGTTTATCCGGGACTAGGCCGTTTGGTCGATCGAGATGCAGTAGCCGAAATGCTGGTAATTTTGGGTAGCCAGAAACACCCGGAAGTGGAAACAGAAGACCCTAATCCGACTTTCAATCTACAATCAAGCAGCCAAAATTCCAAATCGATCGACCTGGTGAGAGCAGGTTTAATCGCCGATCATTGTTTTTGTCCAGATATCGATCGACCTCAATTACTGGCAATTACAGCCTTTCCCCGGTGGGACAGACTGGGACACCGAGCCGCTGCCGCCTATGAGCAAATTGTGGAGTGGATCGAGCAACAGCGGTCGCAACAGCAGGAGCGGTTGTTGCCGAGTCCAATTGCCCTGCTTGATCGAGCGATCCAGAAATTTTTGATGAACGATCGATACCTGGCGTACGATCGGCTATCAGCCCTGCGCGAGTTAATGGAAACCGCCGCCCACTACTGGGAAATACACGGGCGAATGCAGCGCCTAGAATCCACAAATGCTGGTGACTCAGAAACGATCGCCCGGTTCATCCAGTTGTTACGCCAAGGAACCGTCACCGCAAACCCGTTTCCAGTCCGTCCCGAAGGCCCAGCAGCCCGAGCCGTCACCCTCGCCAACATCTTTCAGTACCGCAGCAGCCGCCACGCCCACAAATGGCACTTTTGGCTGGATGCCGGCTCGCCCCTGTGGCTGAGTGGCGGTGCGGCGACATTGTTTGGTGCTCCGTTATTTGTGCGATCGCAAATTGGGCGTCCTTGGGAAACCGAAGACGAAACGGTTGCCGACCAACAGCGACTGCGGCGAATTCTGGTAGATTTGTTAAGTCGCTGTTCCGTGCTTTACCTTTGCCACAGCGAACTAGCCGTCAACGGACAAGAACAAACTGGGCCGCTTCTGCCCCTAATTAACAGCTCTGTTTCTAGTCAGCAGCTAGCATAGGGCAAATGGCCGGAGATTTTAATTTTTCTCCCCTTTGGATAGATACGCAGTGCTGACTCGAAGTGCTGACTCGAAGCCCGATTTGTAGCATTGAACGGAGGCAGAGGTGGCGATCGAAATAGGGTGATATTAAAGTATACCCAAAACAAACATCAAAACGTGCAATTAATATTTTTAGCTCGAAAGATGCCGGGGTTAAAAAATATCGATAGCCGTTGCAATTTTGATTTAGTATGTTAGAAATGAGCGGGATTATTAATCAATAATAAGCCAGATTTGTGGTGACAAACTGTTGCGAATCAGTTCTTAAAGTTAATCGGGATCGTCGTTTAAAGGAGCCAAAATTATGCCAAGTGCAGTACCACAAGGATTTCTCGGAAGTGGGCCGATATTTAACCTCGGGGGTGACGAGACGATTGGGCCAACCCCTGTCACAGAGCCAACTCCGGCGCCGGCACCAACTCCAGCCACAACCCCAACTCCAGCCACAACACCAACTCCAGCCACAACACCAACTCCGACGCGAACTCCCACTCCCTCCGACGATACATTTGGCGGGATAGACGACACATTGGGCGGAGGCAGAGGTACCGTACCCGCGATCGTTGGCGGCATCGTCCGCGGCACAGAAACCAACGACTCCTTAGTTGGCAGTCCTGGGCCCGACGTGATTTCCGGGCTTGTCGGCAACGACAACCTGCAAGGAGCCGGCGGCGACGATTTACTATTTGGCAACGAAGATGACGACGTATTGTTTGGCGGGCCCGGCAACGACGTGCTCGACGGCGGTTCAGGACTCGATACCCTGTACGGAGGCAAAGGCAGCGACTCCCTCGATGGGGGAAATAACCCCGACCTGCTGTACGGAAATGACGGCAATGACACCGTAGTCGGAGGCGAAGGTAAAGACACCGCTTACGGCGGCAAAGGCGGCGACAGCTTGCGCGGAGGCTCTGGTGATGATAGCTTTTTGGGCGACAAAGGCGACGACATCGTATGGGGCGACCAAGGTAACGACTCGCTCTTCGGTGGCGATGGCGAAGACTTGCTATTTGGCAACGAAGGAGGCGACTGGCTCTACGGAGATGCCGGCGCGGACACAATTTTTGCTGGCGATGGCGACGATATTGTGTTTGGCGGTTTCGGCGATGACATCATAGACGGTGGTGCTGGCAACGACGTGCTGTGGGGCGACGAAGGCAAAGACATCGTGGCAGGAGGCGAAGGCAGAGATGTCTTTGTGATCGGTGCATTCAGTTCCCCCAGCGGCAGCAGCAGTAATGGTACTAACCCGGCATTTCTCACTACAGGCGGCCCGGATATCGCCGATGCTGATATTTTTACAGACTTTCGCCAAGGTGAAGATGCGATCGGCTTAAGCGGCGATCTCAAATTTGAAGATTTAGTAATCTTCCAAAGCACAGACAACAAAGCCGGCAGCACGATTATTCGCAACGGCGTCAGCGGCGACTTTTTAGCAGTATTACCCGGAGTGGACAGCAGAACCCTGGGGCGCAGCTCATTTGTAATTGCCCCCACAGTTCCTGGCAGCGCCACCCCACTTCCTCTGCCGACGCCGAGTCCGAGTCCAACACCGACGCCGACAGCAAGTCCGACGCCGACACCGACAGATAGTCCAACACCGACAGGCAGTCCGACGCCGACAGGCAGTCCGACACCGACACCGAGTCCGACGCCGATGTTCCCGACGCCGACAGCCAGTCCGACACCTAGTCTGGTCTTTCCGACTCCGACGACAGGCACTCCGACACCGACAGGCAGTCCGACGCCGAGTCTGACTCCCACGCCATTCCCGAATCAGCCTCCAACAGCAGTTAACGACAACTTCACCACGGTTTCGGGTCAAGAACTCAGTCTCAACGTTGTGTTCAACGACACTGACCCGGAAAAGAACCCTCTGACTGTCACGACTTTTACTCCAACAGCCAAAGGGAGCCTGGTTGCCTTGAACGGCACCACGTTCAAATACACGCCGAATCCTGGGTTCTCGGGTACTGACAGCTTCAGCTATTCGATCTCAGACGGTCGCGGCGGCACAAGTCAGGCGTCCGTAAACATCAATGTCAGTAACCCGCCGAAGCTAGCGATTAACAACGGTGTGGTGGTTGCCAAAAGTGCTCCTACCCAGACAATTACGGCGGCTGATTTGTTAGTCACAGATCCCGATAACAATCCGTCGGAAATCGTTTACACGATTACCAAAGCCCCCGACGCTACCAGAGGCTTTGTCCAAAGAGGCGGCACCTTCCTCAACGTCGGTGGCAAATTTACCCAAGACGACATCAACAACAACATCGTCAAATACAATCTGCTAGCGACAAGTGGCGGCGATAGTTTTACGTTTACAGCCTCTGATGGGTCTGCGACGATCGCCCCGGCATCCTTCAGTATCACTGTGGTAGATAATATTGTCGATCGCACCGCACTCCCAGCCAGCACCTTTACAGGCAGCAACCTCAGCGACTTCATCATCGGCGGGGCTGGGAACGATACCTTGTTTGGAGGCGATGGCAACGACATCATCGATGGCAAGGGCGGTGACGACCTCGAATTCGGTCAAGGAGGTAACGACTCGGTGCTAGGTTCGATCGGCAACGACACCCTCGACGGCGGACTGGGCAACGACACCATCGACGGCGGTGACGGTATAGACTCGCTGATTGGTGGACTAGGCAACGACCTGATGTTCGGTGGCAATGACAATGACATCATCTTGGGCGGCGACAATGGCGACACCATTGACGGCGGCACAGGCAATGACTCGATATTGGGAGAAGTCGGTGACGACTCGATACTTGGAGGCACCGGCACCGACACCTTATTGGGCGGCATAGGCGACGACACCATCGACGGCGGTGCAGGTGACGACTTCCTCGACGGCAGCCTCGGCAGAAACTTGCTCGACGGCGGTATCAATAACGACTCAATCACCGGCGGCGACAGCGAAGACACAATTTTGGGTGGAGAAGGCAGCGACACCGGACTTGGAGGTGCAGGCAACGACTACATCTTGGGTGAAGGTGGCAGCGACTCCCTGTTCGGGGAAGCGGGCGACGACACTGTAGACGGCGGTGCCGGCAGTGACTGTCTCAGCGGCGCCTTCGGCAACGACTTGGTGTTGGGCGGCGATGACAACGACTCGCTTTCCGGCGGTGCGGGAAATGACATTTTGGGCGGCGGGAACGGTTCTGACTTGCTCACGGGCGATGCTGGCAATGATTTCTTCTACTACGAAACTCCCAGCGAAGGCGTTGATATCATTTCTGACTTTAATGTTACTGGCACCGGGACTGACAGATTCTTGTTCAGGTCGTCAAATTTCGGAGGTTTAACCAACTCTGGAACTACTAACGATTTCACCAGTTTTATCGTCAGGAATATCGGCAGCGCCGGCGACAACATCAGCAAGCAAGAAGTCATTTTGTTTGAATCTAAATTTGACAACGCTCAAGCAGTTAATGCAGTGTTGAAGAATCAAAACGGTTCGAGCAAAACGGGAGCTTTCTTCGTCTACCTGAACAATACTTTTAATAAGTACGTTCTCGGGTTTGATCCGAATGTGGCAGATGATAGTCTCCCAGCTTTTGATTTGGCAGTGTTGAATACTATTCCTACAGTACCTGGAGCTCTGAGTACGCTGATTGTTGCATCTGACTTTAAGTTTATTTAGGGTCAGATAATGTCTGGTCGATTATGCTTAATAAACAATGTTTGATTGTTCGGAATTTAGTCCTCAGAAATTGAAGGACTAAAGTCCTAACTACAAACCTTATTGTGCTCGATCGACCAGACGTGATATCAGTCATACTTTCTTGATTCGTAATTTGTTAGAAGGTAAAAATACAATCAGGACGATCGTCCTGGGAGATTCAAATTTAGAAACAAATTTGTTTCTCACCCCGCTCAAAATCGGTGGATTGTATTGGTATGCAGGTTTTAGTCATTGAATTTTTGAGTAAAGTTTAAAGGAGCAAGAATAATGCCCAGTGCAGTACCAGCAGGTTTTCTCGAAGGGCGGCCACCGTTCGTATTACTGGATAGTAGGGGAAATGTTTCGGATATTATCGGCACGGTGCCCTCGCCTGCGCCGTCGCCGGGGACAACTCCTGCGGTGATGGGGACAACTCCCACGATGATGGGGACAACTCCCACGATGACGGGGACAACTCCCACGATGATGGGGACAACTCCCACGATGACAGGGACTTCTCCTGCGATGACGGGGACAACTCCGACGATGATGGGGACGGGGCCGGGGATTTCGGTCACGCCGGTGCCACGGCCTGCTGTGACTGTTCCGACTCCTCCTCCACAGCCAGTATTTGTCGATGGTTTAATCGTCGCAAATGATGGAAATAACTATTTGATCGGCAGCTTGTTCAATGACACGATTTCCGGGCGTGGTGGCGATGATACGCTTCTGGGTCGGGACGGAGACGATATACTCAGGGGCGAAGACGGTAACGATTCTCTTAACGGCGGCGCTGGGAAAGATATCGTTGAGGGCGGGCGTGGCAATGATACCGCGCGGGGTGGCAAAGGCGATGATTTGGTTACTGGCGAGCAGGGCGATGATGTCGTTTTTGGCGACCAGGGTAACGATATTGTCTTTGGTTCTGAAGGCAATGACACGCTGTACGGCGGTAAAGGCAATGACTGTTTGCGCGGTGGTGGCGAGGACGACTTGATTTTTGGCGACAAGGGCAGTGACACTATTTTTGGCGACACGGGTAATGACTGTCTGATCGGCGCTGCTGGCGATGATATTTTGTTGGGTGAGGATGGCGGGGATGTCATCACAGGCGGTGTTGGTAACGATACTGGTGACGGTGGCGCCGGAGATGACCTGATCTTTGGGGGCGATGGCAATGATTCTCTCTTTGGGGATGCTGGGGATGATATTCTTTCGGGCGATCGCGGTGCTGATACTCTGACAGGAGGCGAGGGTTCGGATATTTTTGTTCTCGGTAGGCTGGGCACATCTCCCTCGGGCGCTGGGTTTCTCACGACGGGCGGCCGCGAAATCGGTGATGCTGATTTAATTAGAGATTTTAAGGTAGGAGATTCGATCGGTCTGGCTGGAGGTTTGAACTTTACGCAGTTAGAAATCTTCCAGGGTCAAGGCTCGAATTCTAGTAACACGATTATTAGAGATCGACAAACTGGGGAATTTTTGGCGGTGTTGACTGATGTTCGATCGAACTCGATCGACGAATCTAGATTTACAACAGCTCAAATACCTCGCGTCAACGACAATCCCTTCATGATTCAGGGGACAAGACCTTCTCCTGGTGCGATGGGTACAAGTGCTTCTCCCACACCAGCGGGTACAAGTGCTTCTCCCACACCAGCGGGTACAAGTGCTTCTCCCACACCAGCGGGTACAAGTCCTTCTCCCACACCGGCTGGTACAAGTCCTTCTCCCACACCGGCTGGTACAAGTCCTTCTCCCACACCGGCACCGACGGGGACAACTCCGAGTCCAACTCCAGCAACGACTCCAACTCCAGCAACGACTCCGACTCCAGCAACAACTCCGACTCCAGCAACGACTCCAACTCCAGCAACGACTCCGACTCCAGCACCCTCACCGGGAACAACTCCGAGTCCAACTCCGGCACCGACGGGGACAACTCCGAGTCCAACTCCGGCACCGGGGACATTGCCGACTCAGGTTCCGAGTCCGACTCCGACTGCGACTGGGACAACTCCGAGTCCTAGTCCTTCGATCGTTCCGACTCCAACTGCGGCACCCCCAACTCCTCCGCCTTTCGGTGGGGGGCCAGTTCCGCCCAGTTTTGCGTCTCCGCCTCCTAACGAACCGCCGATCGTCGAAACTGGCAAAACGCTGACTGGTTTGCAAAATTTGCCTCTTTCTCTGAGTATTTCGGCGCCTAGTGACCCAGAGGGCCAAGCGCTGGCGATCGCGGTTGTCAGAGTTCCCAATCCGACTTTCGGCCAAGTAGTTGTCGGTACGAGTCCGATCGCGATCAATCAAAAATTGACGGTTCAGGAATTGCTGGGCTTGCAGTTCCAACCTAAAGCTGATGCGATCGGGCAAGCGGGCTCTTTCAGCTACAGCGTAGCGGACGACCAAGGCGGCACGGCAGCAGCCTCAGTGGCGATTAACATCAACTCTTTCGATACCTCGGTAACTGTTCCAACTACCCTGTCGCCGATTGTTGGCGATGACGGCATCGTATTTACGAGTACGAATAATTTGCTGCCGACGTTCATCGATGTGCTCGCCAACGACTCCAGCCCGCAAAAAGGGCCGCTGAGCATTATCAATGTCGGTACGCCAACACAGGGCATAGCTGTCAATCTGGGCGATCGAGTGCAGTTCATCCCCGGCAACGTAGCGGGTACAACTACTTTCACCTACAGCGTCAGCGACGGATTCGGGACACTTCCGGGCGTAGGTACCGTCACCGTTTCCATCTTGCCGGCCGACAGCGGGCCGAACAGGTTGGTTGGTGGCTCTTTGCCAGATAATTTGAACGGTTTAGCTGGTAGCGATACTGCTGACGGTGGAGGTGGCAACGATACGATTAACGGCGGTTTGGATAACGATGTGTTGATAGGGGGACTCGGCGCAGATACGTTGACAGGAGGGGGCGGTAGCAATCAATTCCGCTATACTACCCCTGCGGATGGAGGGCCAACCTTTGATGCGGCTTCTGCGGCGGCAATTGAGGCGGCGATCGCGGCGGGCGGATATGACGTGATTACTGATTTCACAGGTCTCGGTGTGCCGATCGCCGATCAGTTTAATTTTGCCCCCGGATTCCCGAATCTTAGTGGTAACACCCAAGTGCTGCTAAACGTGCAGAAAACTGTTTCTGCAAATATTCTGGGAGGAACTGCTTTCTTGTTTGCCTACGATTCCGGTGGCAATACTTACATCATTTATGACGGCAACGGCAATAATCTCAGCGGCGCTGATTCTCGCATTGTGGCGAAATTAAATGGTGTTACTGGAGTTGCTTCTCTTTCGGCATTTGACTTCACGTTTATCTAGGTTCGATCGTTCGGACTTTAGTCCGCATTTCTGAGGACTAAAGTCCGAACGATCAAACCCTTAAATCCGATCGTCCTCAGAAAAAAGCCCCAATAAAGGGCCGAGAATAGCGCCGAAAACAAAGCCGCCAGCGTGAGCCCAGTAGGCAACTCCCCCGGATTCCATACCGACACTTGCCGGCGCATTCAACGAAGCCAGCCCGCTCAATGCTTGCTGTGCAAACCAAAATCCTAGAAAGAAGAAAGCGGGGACTCTGACGGTGGTAATGAAGATTCCCAAGGGCAGCAATGTCAAAACTTTGGCTTGGGGATATTTGAGAATATAAGCTCCCATCACGCCTGCGATCGCGCCACTAGCACCGAGGGAAGGAATGGCCGATGTTGAGGAAAAATACCATTGAGTTAGTGATGCTAAAACGCCGCAAGTAAGGTAAAATATGATAAATTTGACGTGTCCTAAACGGTCTTCTACGTTGTTGCCAAAAATCCACAGAAATAACATATTTCCGGCAATGTGCAGAAAGCCTGCGTGCAGGAATTGAGAGCTAATTAGGGTCGTCCATTCGGGAAATGGCGAAACTGGCAGCGCCACCCGACACATATTGCTTAGCTGGCAAGGAACTACCGCCCAAGAGTAGAAAAATTGGGTTAATTGGCGATCGTCCAAACTGAGTTCGTACAAAAATACTAATATGTTTGCAGCAATCAGCCCGTAGGTGACGTAGGGAGTGATACTGATGGGATTGTCATCGCGTAAGGGAACCACGGCTTTTTTTTCCTCAACATCAAAATATTGGGAATAGGATAGCGTATTTATACCCAATGTGTCTCCTATCTAGAGGAAGAGAGAAGAAGTCATTGGTAGGGGCGGGTTTAGAAGAAGATATATGATACTTATGACTAAAAAAAGGACAAAACCCGCCCTCTCCGTCCTGCCGTCAGCAGTCATTGGTAGGGGCGGGTTTAGAAGAAGATATATGATACTTATGACTAAAAAAAGGACAAAACCCGCCCTCTTATTGCATAAATCTTTGATAGAGCCGATCAACCGCAGATGAAAAGCAGATTAACACAGATTAATGCAGATAATTTTAAGACAGAAGAGCGAATGAATGCAAACAATTTTGTTGTAATTGTTTGATCATACATGATATTTTACCATCATATTTCTATAAAAACTCCCACACTTTCTACAGCCATGATACTCACCGCACACAAAGCGTAAATCCCGCTTCCTACCGCTACTTCTACAGTCTCTGCATTCAGAACTTTGATGAGTTTCCAGTTATCGCCACTCTTTTGATAAAGCGTCCAAGAACGGATGTTCGGATCGGCGGGATTTCTCCACTTCAAAACATTGCTATTTCCCACTTTTTTTACTTCGATTCCTGTCGGAATAGATGGCGGAGTTCCCTTTTGCCAGGGCATCGCAGGAACAAGGGCTGGTTGGTTATAGGTAGTCGATTTGAAATTATCGTAAATTTGCTGGCGATTTTCGCTAAATGCTTTCATGCTGAAAAAAACATTACCTAAAGCTAAGTTTTGTTTAGAGTTGCGCGTAATCTCAATCTGCTTGTTAATTTCGTCTACCGTCCACTTCTTGCCGTCGAGCTTGCCTAAGTTATTTCCCACATAAATATGTCTATTTTGGGGGTTATTTTCTAGCCACCATTGCAGCAAAACTGGATAGCTTTGGGCTGTTTGGTCGATGCGCCAATAAAGTTGCGGATTGAGATAATCTACCCAACCTGATACTAACCATTTTTTTGCATCGGCGTAAAGTGTTTCGTAAGCATCTAAACCGCGACTTTGCGGCGGCTGTCCCGGGCGATAAATCCCGAAGGGACTGATGCCAAATTTAACGTTTGGCTTGGCTGCTCGAATTCCTTGTCCTAGTCTTTTAACTAACTTGTTTACATTTTCTCGGCGCCAGTCTCCTAAACTCATTTTCCCGCCTCTAGAGACATAACTATTGTAAATTTTGCTGTCGGGAAATTCTTGGCCGGCAATCGGGTAAGGATAGAAATAATCGTCGAAGTGAACGCCGTCTATATCGTAGCGCTTTACTACGTCTAAAATTACGTTGTAAGTCTTATCTTGAACTAAATCAATTCCCGGGTCCATCCACAAATCATCGCCCCACGGATAAACACATTCGGGATTGGTAACAGAGATGTGAGGACGGACATTGGGAGGGGTTTTAGTTGCTGAAACTTTGGCGCGGTAGGGATTGAACCAAGCGTGAACTTCAATGTTGCGTTTGTGGCTTTCTGCAACGACAAATGTTAAAGGGTCATAATAAGGTTGCGGCGGCTTTCCTTGGGTTCCTGTCAGCCACGCACTCCAAGGTTCTAATTCGGAGGCGTAAAGGGCGTCACCCGCAGCTCGAATTTGGAGGATAATCGCATTGAAATTCATTTCTTCTAGTCTGTCAAGAATTCTCAGCATTTCGGTTTTTTCCTGTTCTGCTGAGAGTTTGTCGCTGAATGGCCAGTCAATATTCCACACGGATGTGATCCAAACTCCGCGAAATTCTCGCTGGTGGCTGACGCTAACTTTTGGTCGCGGCACTTTACTGAGAACTATAATATATTGTGAATAGATTTGTGGCGCTCTTTTGAGATAAACTAAGGCTTGATAAACCCAGGCAGCGACATCGGCGCGGGTAGCATTTCCGGCGGGATTTAATAAGTTTAAACTTGGATAGTTGACGACTATTTCGGATTGGGTGGCTATGCCGATCGCCTTTTTGGCATAATTAGGAATTTCTGTACTGTCTTGGTAGATGTTTGATAAGATAAGATTGGTTGTTGGTTGAGCATTTGCCGCAAAAATTCCGCTAACTAGGGCAACTAATGCCTCGGCCCTGGTAATCTTATTTTCGGGTTTGAACAGGTTGTTGGGATAGCCGGATATAAATCCTCTTTTAAATGCTGTTTGAATGGCGGCGGCGGCCCAGTGAGTCGCGGGAACATCGGTAAAGCGAATGTACGGCCGTTTGTCGGGTATGGGAAAAGCTTTGCTGACAATGGCGGCGAATTGGGCGCGGGTTAGGTTGGTGTTGGGACGAAAAGTGCGATCGGGAAAACCGCTAATTACTGACCGTTCTACTAAGCCGTCAATAAATATTTTTGCCCAATTATTTTGAATGTCGGAAA
>Ga0335394_10005888_pt1 | contig 13843 bp, 10 predicted proteins | sample MAT03_FD_205741 | JGI IMG/M metagenome (GOLD analysis project Ga0335394, IMG submission 205741) | Freshwater microbial communities from Lake Fryxell liftoff mats and glacier meltwater in Antarctica - MAT-03 (spades assembly) (version 2) ...
AGGGTGCTTTCTGGAGGGTGCTGAGATTGTTAGGAGGACTGTCGTGTCAGATCAGCAAGACCGAATTATGCGTTTGTTTATAGAGGAGGCTAAGGAGCACCTCGATACTCTAGAAAATGGTTTAGTGGATTTAAAGTCCACGATGAAAGACCCCGAAAGCGTCCAAGAGATGTTTCGAGCCGCCCATTCCGTGAAAGGAGGGGCGGCTATGCTTGGCTTAGATAGTATTAAAACAACCGCTCACCGCTTGGAAGATTGTTTTAAGGTGCTCAAGGACGGGCCCGTCAACCAGGTTGACCAAACGGCAGAATCCCTATTTTTAAAGGGAGTTGATACGCTTAAGGACTTGCTGGGGCGACTGGAGGGGCCTTTCGGCTTGAGGAATGAAGAGGGAGAAAAACTCGTGCAGCAGGTGATGCCTGTTTTTGCTCAACTCGAAACTCACCTCAATAAATTGGCGTCGGGCAAAGTGCAGGCTGCTCGGTCTGGTACGCCCGCCACTCCAACAGCGGGGGCTGTGCCGGCGAATTTTGCTGTTGAAGTGATGACTTTACTGAAAGAAATGTTGCAGGTGTTCAAGCAGAAAGAATCGGCTGCTAGTCGCTCTGAGTTGACGGCTGTGTGCGTTCGCCTCTATAAGTTGGGAGGTAAAATAGAGACTTGGCAAAGTTTAGTAAAAACAGCTAGAGCAGCGATCGTTAATCCCAAAAACTCTTATAAAGTCTTAGCTCCGCTGATTATCAAAGAACTCAAGGAAGCTGGCGATTTAGTACAAGTGGGGAAAGTCAAGACGATCGTTCCGAGTAAAAATTTGCTACTTTTGGCAGCAAGCCCAAAACCAGCAGAGGCAAGCGCCCCAGCAGCCCCAGCCGCAGCATCGAAGCAAGTAGCACTTCCAGCCGAACCGAAGGCGGTAGTCAAGCTTTTGCTCAAAACTTTCAACAAAAAGCAACTCTCCGAAATCGCCAAGTTACTGGTTCAAGCCATCAAATCCTCGAACTAGGAGTTGTTGCAGTAGAAGAATAGAGTCAAAGCAATATTTTTGAAGCGGATAATTTTCTGGGGGTGCTGGCAGCGTGAGTTGAGCAGCAAGTCGAAAAAATTCACTCATTCGAGATTTTTGCGCTCTACCTTCTACTGTTGGGCAACCCTGCGTTAGAATTAGTGGATATGTAGGCGTGCAATATTGTACCAGAATTAAAAATCGAGCAGGCTTTATAAGGCGGTAGCTGTGAAACCAATTCGTTCATTAGAAGATGCTTTAAACCGCTGTCAGGCGATGGGAATGCGCTTGAGCCGCCAGCGTCGATTTATTCTAGAACTTTTGTGGGAGGCAAAAGAACACCTCTCGGCTCGCGAAATTTACGATCGCCTCAACAAACAAGCGCATTCGATCGGTCATACTTCTGTGTATCAAAATCTAGAAGCTTTGTCGAGAGAAGGGATTATTGAGTGCATAGAACGCTCGGAGGGACGCTTGTACGGCAATGTCAGCGACTCTCACTCTCATGTCAATTGTCTTGATACGGCTCAGATTCTAGACGTTCATGTGGAATTGCCGATCGACTTAATCGAGCTAATCCAAGAGCAAACGGGTGTCAAAATTGTAGACTACCGGATAGATTTCTACGGATATCGATCGGCAGAGTCCGCCACGCAAGCATCGAGTGTCAGCGATAGGCCAAAGGCTTCGTAACGGATAAAGCAGCGGCTGTTGGAAGCAAAACCGATTTTTGTGATCGGCCTGTCGGTCGTATAAAATGATTTAAGTATTTTGCTAGGTGCGATAGTTTTTTTGCCGTCGCCAGCCGGAATTAGGCACTGTAGAAAAAAAATGAAAACAGAAAAATGAAACTCGATCGGCAAGTTTGGCGATCGGCAATAAAATTTACGACTAAACCCAAAAAATCAATCCTACCCCCTACAGGTAAAAGTGTAGACCAAATCCGGCTTTAATACCCCCTTTATTTTTTAATCGGCTTGGAGTGGAGCAAAATTTGTGTATGATTGGTTTCAACCGCTGAGTCTGATAAGGGAATTTCTGACCCGGATTTAATGTTAGACCTTAGTTTAATCCCTCCCCCACTTCATCTGTGGAGTCAAATCTCAAATCTCAAATCTCAAATCTCAAATCTCAAAGTGATGGACTGACGGGGCTTTATACTGTTTTTTCTGCTAAACGGCCCCGGGATCTGTCAATAACTATGTGATAACTGGTATGATTTACGTGCTTCGAGAGCCTAAAATACTCGGAAGCAACCAGTGGGGCTGGACACGAACCTCACTATAAAACGCCGTAGAGGGAAAGATTGCCAGTACCTTGAAGGAAGTTCTCGATCTCCTTAACAGGAGTCAGAAGCCGACATCACAATCTATAGATTTGATGTGGGAGTGTCACATGAAGAGTGCGCATTACAGGACAGGCTGAAGTAATGGCGAGACGACAATCTGACCAATTCCACACACCACCGCAATACAACCCATCCCCCAAACCGACGGCACAGTTCAGTGCAGAGGCGACAGGCGATGCGAGTTCCTTCGTAACGGCCCAGCCGACCGAGGGGAAAAGAACTTTTTGGCAGTGGCAGCTAATCTGGCTGAGTCTCCTGGTGGGATTTGGAGTAACCGGTGCCGCTGCATTTCTGTGGTTGCTGACGATGCCGCCGCCGCCAAATTGCCAGCAACTGTCGCCGTTGGCGGCGGACGGAGAGCGACTTTACTGCGCTCAACAAGCGGCTAAGTCGGGGAAGCTAGAACAGCTAGAATCGGCAATGGCATTGGTGCAGGCTTGGCCGAAAGAACATCCGCTATACTCGCAAGGTCAACATTTGATCGGGGAATGGTCGAAAGCCATGCTGGGTTTTGCCAGGGCAAAAATTGAGCTGGGGGATTTGAAGGGAGCTCTGGAGATTGTGGCGAAAATTCCCAAAACCAGTCCGTCTTACCCAGATGTACAGGAGGCTGTGACTGCTTGGGAAAAAAATTGGCAGGAGGGCCAAAAACTCTACGATACAGCCCTAGCAGCTTTGAAAAGTGAGGATTTAAGGAAGGCTTGGGATTATGCTCAAGCTCTATTTAAGCTGGAAAATATTTTCTGGAGTCAGAAGCGTTACAACGAGCTGATCCAGCAGATTTCTTTGGAAAGAAACGGCTGGCAGCGCTTGCAAGAGGCTAGAGATTTGGCGAAGGACGAGACTCCGCAAAAGTTCGCTGAGGCGATAGTCCTGGCTCGCAAAATAGACTCGCAGCTTTTTGCCCGCGCTAAAGCTGAAAAGGAAATTGAGGGATGGAGCCGGACTTTGCTGGCAATGGCTACTAAGCGGTTGGGGGCGAAAGACCTGCCGGGGGCGATCGAGGCTGCTTCTGTTGTGCCGCAGGATTCCCCGCTGTTTGCGGAAGCTCAAGATTTGATGCAGTTGGGTAGGGCTCAGGCAGTGACGTGGAACCAGTCGATATCAACTCCGCTGCCACAACACATTTTTAGCTTGCTGGAAGGGCAGGGGGCTGCTAGCCAAATTGCTCCGGGTCGCCCTCTGTACAAGCAAGCTCAAGTTCAAATTGAAAATTTGCAGGTGCAGTTTCAAGATTTGCTGCGTCTGCAAGTGGCGAGCACGATCGCTAGTTTTGGTCAGATAGGGACGTTTGGACTCGCGATAGAGCAAGCGCAAACCATCGGACTTAAGCAACCACGGCGGGTTCACGCTCAAACTTTGGTGGCTGCTTGGCGCCGGGAAATTCAGCGGATCGAAGACCAATCTTTTCTGACTCTGGCGAAGCAGTTGGCAGAAGCGCAAACGGTTGAAGGACTCAAGGGCGGCATGGCTCAGCTACTCCTGGTTGCTCAAAACCGCCCCCGCAGGATAGAGGCGCAAACTCTCTTGGCTCAGTGGACGAAACGCATAGAAGTTATTCAAGATCAGCCTTTTTTGGATGAAGCTATCGCCCTGGCGAAGCAAGGAAAACTTAGTGCTGCTATTGAAAAAGCTTCGGCAATTAAGAGCGGTAGGACTTTGTACGCGAAAGCTCAGGATAATGTCTATCAGTGGGTGAGCGAACTGCAAGTTGCTCAAGACAGACCGATTCTCGATCGAGCTGCGGAATTGGCATCTCAAGGGAGTCTAGGAGCGGCGATCAATACGGCTTCCCAAATCGGTTACGGTAGGGCGCTGTATTCAGAGGCTGCAGGTGCGATCGGGCGCTGGAGTGCTGAACTCAGAGCCAACAGTGCGCCGCCGCCGGAACCCGCTCGCGAGTACGCGCCAGCTCCGCGACAGGAGGAGTACGCGCCAGCTCCGCGACAGGAGGAGTACGCGCCAGAGCCAGAGCCTTACTATCCGCCTGCCAGACAAGAGGCCCCGGCTCCGGAACCTTACTATCCGCCTGCTAGGGAGCCGGAACCTTACTATCCGCCTGCTAGAGAGCCGGCTCCCGAACCTTACTATCCGCCCGCGAGGGAGCCGGAACCTTACTATCCGCCCGCGAGACAAGAGGCCCCGGCTCCGGCTCCGGAACCTGCTCCTCCGGCTCCGGCTCCGGAACCCGCGCCGCCCTCGATTCCTGAATCGGCTGGGCCTCCTGATGCTAATTTGCTCCCGGAGTAATTGGGTGTTCGCGCGATCGGTCTCTAAAATCTAAAATCTAAAATCAAGTGAGTAATTTCCAAGTGCTGACGATCGAGGGCGACCCCATTTTCCGGCTGGGGCTGCGAGTTGCTTGCGAGCAGTATCCAGACTTGCAAGTTGTTGCAGAGATTTCAACCGCAACCGAGGCTTTGCGGGTTCTAGAAGCTCGCTCGATCGACTCTGGAGCAGCCAAGAAGCCCGCAGATTTGGTAATTTTGGCTGTTGAGACCCTAAATTTGCGATCGGGTCAAACAGAGGCGCTGGCATTTTGTCGCGAACTCAAAAGTTTGTACCCCAACCTGCCCCTGTTGCTGCTAGGCGGGCCGCTGACAGCAGAGCTGTTGGCGGAGTTACAGGCGACGGGCGCGAATGGCTATTGTCCTAAAGGTAGAGATATTTCTCTGACAATCGAAGCTATTCGCGCTGTGGCATCTGATCTCACTTATTGGGCGACGGATGCGGCCGCTAACTCGGAAATAGAACTAAATGCAGCGGTGGTTCAAACAGTAGAAAACTCCGCAGCAATTGCAGATAAAAATGCAGATAATTCGACAATTGATACGCCAGTACACAAAAAAATGCTGGCTTATTTTTGTCAGTCTGGACTACGAGAAATAGATGCAACTTTGGCGGTTGTCCAAGCTGATTTGCAAGATATCAGAGCCGCAGCTCCGACAGATTTGCCCTCTATTTTAGATGGGGTTGTACTCAGCGGGCGCCGCCGAGAATTGCTCGCAGCTCGTTGGATTGTCAGTCAGTTATTATTTGAAGGAAAAGGGGAGAAGGAAGAAGGAAGAAGGAAGAAGGAAGAAGGAAGAAGGAAGAAGGAAGAAGGAAGAGGGGAGAAGGCAGAGGCAGAAGGAAGACGGGAGAATTTGTTAAATAATTCTCAATCGCAATTAGTGAATTCCCAAGTTTCGGCTGAATCTTTGGTGGTTGCAACTAATTGGCAAGGTAGCTTGTTTGACTCGGCGGCAGCTAAATTGCAGTTTGATTTGGTGAATTTGACTGGCGTGCCTTTGGAAATCGATATTTTGCGATCGCCCAAAAAGCGTGAATTGATGAGTTCCATCCTGCGGAAGTTAAAGGATTTGCTGGAAGAATTGCGCTTTTCGCAAGTGCAGCAAACTCAATTGTCGCAAAAAATGCCTGCTATTTTACGGAATTTGTGGGAGGCGACAATCATAGATTTTTTTGGCAGATACTATACACTGCAAACGAAAGAAAATCTGGTTTTTGATGGCAGTCAAGCAAGCTTAAAACTGGAAGAAAGTCAAGGGGGAAGCGCGGCTTATCTCTTGGCAGGCAGCGGCGTAGAAGTTGTGCCGATGCTGCTGGCAGATGCTGATGTAGTTGCAGCAGAAATCCTTGACAAAATACCGATGACAGTTGATTTTTTTGCACATTTGCTATTTGAAATTCCTCTAACAGTTGACAATGTTTCTTGTGTTGCTGGCAGCCCGGAAGCAATGCAGCGAGCTGAAGCTTTGTTGGAAAATTTGGCAATTCAAGTTGCTAGCGGAGTGGTACAACCTCTGCTAAATAATTTGGCAAATATTGAAGAAATCAAGCAATTTTTTTACGATGGTAAGTTGATTTCGACGCGAGAAATTGAGAGATTTCGGAATGATTTGTCGTGGAGATATAGCTGGGATAGATATTTGGTGGAACCGAAAGCTATTTTTGAAAGCAGGTTTTGGCTGTTTGTTTTGGGCGATTCGGGAATTAAGAAAATTTCTATTTATGCTCCGAGAAATCTGGAGTTAGCACAGCTTTCTGGGTGGCAGTTAGCCTTGACTTTGGTGCTGGAAACGAGGGATGCGATCGCACCTAGAGTTCGCGCGGTTATTTCGCTGTTGGGTGCGGCTGTTGTTTACGTTTTGACTCAGGTTATAGGGCGGGGAATTGGTTTGATCGGGCGGGGAATTATCCAGGGAATTGGTAATTCTTTGCAAGATAGCAAGTTTGGGAAAAATGGGTGATGAGAAGAAGGAAGAAGGAAGAGGGCAACGGGCAACGGGCAATGTACGGGATTGAAGGGATTGAGATGAATCAGTCGGATTTGGGATAATTGGTAATTGCTAATTGGTGATTGGTGGTATTATAGATAAAACTTAATGCTATAAGGTTGACTTTTTATGAGTATTATGATAGCGATAGATGCCGATCGCATAAACAGCTTAGATTTATCCCCAGTGCGGACTGTGATTGAAGAGTGGCTGCAAGCAGGGGCGATCGCCCAAAACGAACAACAGGTACAATTTGAAATTGAGTATCCGCGCGAAGAATTAGATCCGCGAGAAATTTCGGAAATTCCCGAAGTGCGGCTGTGGTTTATTCGCTTAGATGCTTGTTATCCTTGGCTGCCATTTTTGCTGGATTGGAAAGCCGGAGAATTGGCCCGCTATGCAGCGATGTTGGTGCCGCACCAGTTCCACCGCACCCAAGGTATTCAGTACAATCCTGAAGCTTTGGAAATGTTTTTGATGAGCAAAATTTTTGTGTTGACTGATTGGTTGAACCAGCAGGGAATTCCCAGTAAATCGAAGTTGATGGCGATGTCGCAGATGTTTGGTTATGATTTAGATGACGCTTTTTTTGATGTTATTGTGCCGCACAAATAAGCGATAGGATATCTAATTAATATCATCCTAATTAGGTAGATTACTCTATACCTTAAGGCTTACATACGAAGGTATAAACTCGGTTTTTTTCCTTGTGGGGTGAACTGGAAAAAAAACCGAGCGGTTTCAACCGCGGCTATACAAACAAAACCCGCCTCCGCGGGTTGAAGAACAGGCGGTGAAAATTACGTTTTACATTATTTTCTTCAGTCCGTGGAGGCGGACATCGTTTTTGTAGACGCGGTTTCAACCTTACGTCCGATCTTAATTAATCTTAATAGCAACCGCAAAACGGCTTTAATACAATGTTTGAGCCAGCGCGCCCAGCAATGCTGTTGCTTGACTTCACACTTTCCTCAGAATTTAGAGTTAGTTTAGATAGACACCGAATCGCCCGATTAAATCGATCGAGGAAATGTCCCATGAAAACAGATTACCTCATCGTCGGCAGTGGTTTATCAGCACTGGTTTTCGGAGCCTTGATGGCCAATTCCGGCAAAACCGTACACATCCTCGAAGCGCACGAACATCCCGGAGGCTTTGGCCACACCTTTACAATGGCCAAAAAATACACGTTTAATGCTCAATTTCACTACGTTTGGGACTGTGGCGAAGGACATACAGTCAATCGAGTGCTCAAAAAACTCAATCTCGATCGCGATGTCACCTTTGAGCGGTACGATCCGAATGGCTACGACCACATGAGAATGCCTGGGTACGCACTGGATATTCCCTCGGAACCAGAGGAACTAATCCGCAGATTGTCGGCGCTGTTTCCCGAAGCCAGCGAGAGAATTCGCAAATTCGTCAACGAAGTCGAGCAAACCGGCGCGGGACTCAGAAAACTCGCTCCTCCCGTCAAACCAATTGAATTGCTCAAAAACTTCGGTGACGTATTCTGCGCCATCCAACACCTCAATAGTACACTTCAGGACGTTTTCGACAAGTTCCAACTCCCGCAAGCCGCCCAAACCCTATTAGCCCTGCAATGGCCCGACTTTTTGCTCCCTCCTAACCAGCTTTCTTTCTATGCTTGGATTGCCTTGTTTCGAGGCTATCAAGAAGGTGCATTTTACCCGACGCAGCATTTTGAAGATGTCATCAATTCTTTAGTTAAAGTCATTGAATCTAACGGTGGGAAAGTTCTACTAAATCATGAAGTTACGAATTTTAGGGTAACAGATAGAACTGTCACGGGAGTTGAAGCGATGGATTTGACTACGCATCAAACCCATGAATTCACGGGCGACACGGTGATTTGCAACCTTGACCCCAAACGAGCGGCTAAGATGATTGGAGAGGAACAGTTCTCTAAAACAGTGCGGCGGAAACTCAACTATGAGTATTCTGCATCTAACTACATGGTGTACTGTGTTGTCAAAGATATCGACCTCCGAGACTATGGATTTGGCAAGTGGAATACGTTTCATTCCGAACACTTGGATCTGAATGAAGCTTTTGCTCAAATGTATAACAAAAATGATTTTTCTCATCCGAGTTTTGCAATTACAACGCCAACTTTTTTGACAGAAGCGCGGCGGGATTGTCCAGAAGATTGTCAAATTGTTGAATTTTTGACTGTTGCTAATTATGGTTATTTTAAGCAACTTTGGGAGAGCGATAGGAAAGCTTACAGGCAGAAGAAACAGGAGATTCTGGACTCGATTTTAGACGTAGTTGAAAAACATTATGTTCCCGATTTCCGCAAACACATGGTTTTTCATATTACCGGAAGTCCTACCACTAACGAGCGCTTTTGCTGGTGTCCTAACGGCAATTCCTACGGTTCTATCCTAACGCCGAAAAACATGGGGGTCGATCGGCTAAATCACGAAACATCCCTCAACAATTTCTATTTCTGCAACGCTTCCTCGGGCTACCCAGGCTTTGCGCCGACATTTTGGACGGGGGCGCTGCTTTATCAACGTTTATCCGGTGATGCGATTTTAGGCTGAGATAAGACGGCGGTTGAAACCGCGTCTACAAAAACGATGTCCGCCTCCGCGGACTGAAGAAAATAACGTAATTTTAACCGCACAGTTCTTCAACCCGCGGAGGCGGGTTTTGTTTGTATAGACGCGGTTGAAACCGCCCAGTCTTCTATCAATTTAGGAGTAAACTATGAGAATTGCAATTGTTGGGGGTGGAGCTAGCGGTATGGCGACAGCCTACTGGCTGGATAAACAGGGACATCACGTCACTGTTTTGGAAAGGGAGCCGATTTTGGGCGGACACATTCGGACGCTCAACAAAAATGTCGAGCCCAATCAATCTGAGTGCAATGAAATATTAGAAAATGGGGTGCTGGAATTTCCCACTGTGTTTTACAATTTCGTTGCTTTGATGCAGGAGCTAGGCGTTGAATTAGAACCTGTGCAGATTGGTTCAGCGCTGTTTCTTAAAGATGGCAGTCACTTTTTGTCTGCGGTTTCAATCAAAAAGAATTTCACGGGAATCCAACGCCTGATCGAGTATTTGCGGCTCGATAGTCTCTACGCTCGTTCGGCTGGATTTATTTTAAAAATGCGGTTTGCCAAACAGCACGATTTCTACGATATCGCGCTTTCTCAGATTTTGAAAAGTTCGTGCATCCGCAACGATTGGCTGAAGTTGCTGACGATGTACAGCTACTCGATACCGTTTGAATTGCTTGACGATTTTCCGGCAGAGTTGGCGATGCCTGTTTTGTGCGATTATGCCTTGGTCAATTGGGTGAGGATTAAAGGTGGTGTGTATTCTTACATTGAAAAGATTCTGGAGCGGTTTAAGGGTGATATACTGCTGAATGTGGAGATTGCCAATATTTTTAGAAGTGCTGATGCTGTAAAAATTGTGCTTTCTAATGGGGAGATTCGGGAGTTTGATAAGGTGGTTTTTGCGATGCCGCCAGACCAAGTGATGAGGCTGTTGGCTGATCCGACGGATGCAGAAACGAAGCGGTTTTCGGCGTGGAAAGCTAATTATGCCACGACTGTGCTGCATTCTGATACTTCGATGTACGATCGCTATGGTATCCGCAAATTGTCAGAATTTGATTTTTTCGAGACGGAGAAGGGATGGGGCTATAATGCGAGCTTGAATCAGCTTTGCGGCATTTCGTCACCGCCAGAGTATAGTTTAGCATTTCGACTTGATGAGGCGATCGCCCAAAAGCACATTATTCATATTCAGAAACATCACACGCCGCTGTACACTGTCGAGTCTTTTCGATATCGAGATGAAGTTATCGAGACTAATGGCGAGAACAACACTTATCATGCGGGAGCTTATTTGGGGGATGGTTTGCACGAAGGAGCCATTACCTCTGCTTTGCGAGTCGCGAAATTAATCGGGTGAGTTCAATTGTGAAGCTACAAACTCTCGCAAATATTAGTAAATTTCTTGCCGGTGCAACACTCTCACAAAAGTAATGATGTCTGCATCAAAAGTTAAACCAATGCGACAGTCGTCCACTCGGATGCGAAATTTATTTTTGACGTTGCCTAAGCTGCTACACCACGTGCTGCAGTTAAGTAGACATCATTGCTCAAAGATGGGGGCATTGTTGATCCGGCTAACTGAGTACCCTCAAAGTTGGTTCCCGTGAACGTTGCCCCGCTCAAGTCGGCTTCGCTCAAGTCTGCATAGCACAGCCTAGCCCAATCGAGGTTTGCCTGCACCAAAGAAACTCCCACCAGATTTGCCCTGGTTAAATCTGCTCCCATCAACTTGACGCCCCGCAACTGAGCCCCGCTGAGATTGGCAGCTAACAAGTTCGCGCCTTCCAAGTTGACCCCGTTGAGTTTGGCTTCGCTCAGGTTGACGCCATTGAGATCCGTCCTGCTCAAGTCGATGCCATTGATGTAAGCTTTCCTGAGATAGATGCCTGTTAGTTGAGCGCCAAAAAGCTTTGCACCGCTGAGTTTGGCCCCTCCGCAGTTTGTCCAGTTGAGGTTGGCTCCCGTGAGGTTGGCACCCCGCAGGTTGATGAATTGCAGGTCGGCTGTACACAAATTGGCGTTCCAGAGGATGGCGCTCCGCAGGTTGCTACCGATGAGTTGGGCGCCACTCAACTTTGCCCTGGGGAGTTTTGCTTTGACGAGGAAAGCTCCGCTGAGATTGGCTTTGGTAAGCTCTGCGTCCGCTAGTCTGGCTTGGCCCATTTTGGCAAAACTCAGATTTGCCCTGTAAAGGTTTGCGTCGTTGAGTTCTGCTTTGGTCAGATGCGCCCGACTCAGATTAGCTCCCGACAGGTTTGCTCTCGAAAGGTTTACGCCAACCAACATAGCTCCACTGAGGTTTGCTCCGCTGAGGTCGGCGCCAGCAAAGTCTCTGTTGCCATTTTCGTAGTCTTTGAGCAGCTCGGTTACTTCCATAGGGGTCTGATTCCTAATAGCGAAAATTTATCTAGAAATACGAACTCTTGATAAATAGTTTATATCGAATGGATCGCACGCGATCGCACTTTCAAGAAAGCTTAAAATTAACTTTATATTTCAATACGGTTCACTTAAGAGAGATCCCCCCTAACCCCCCTTAAGAAGGGGGGGACAAGAATGCTCTCAAAGTCCCCCTTCTTAAGGGGGATTTAGGGGGATCTCCGGGGCATAAATAATGTTAAGTGAACCGTATTGCTTTATATTTTTCAATATACTTGGTTCTTTTTGCAACACTTCGGACTATTTTTGATGGTCAACCATAGAATCAGGGGCTCAGGGGGGGTACGAAGGCAACGCGGGGCGAGGCACACGATAGGCTTTCCGGTAAATCAATGGTTTCAGACTGCCACATCAAAAGTGTCCGGTTAAAAGTAATTTGCGACATTATTCCGACATTATAGCCTTTCTCGTAAAGGTGAGGTATGTCCGGTAATGGGTAATGGGTAATGGGTAATTGGGAATTGGGAATTGGGAATCGCAAGTGCCTATAGGCTTTCTGAGGTTTCTGGAGGTAAAGACGGCCTCCGTGCGAAAACCTGATCGTCGCAGAATTTGGCATACCTCATATTTTTGAGAACCGCTATATAGCGATTAGGGATTTGTAGATATACCTAACGGTAGATGCTATGTGTTCAAAACCTAGTTGATGATCTACCCAAGATTATATGAAAAACCAACAGTGAGTCAGAGCGTCGCCGCTGAAAACAGAGTAGTAAAATATGTTCGATCGTTCGGACTGAAGTCCGAACGATCGAACATATTTGATTCAGGGTAATTGACCGGATACGTTCTAAAATCCGTTTGACGTAACCCGCTATAATTGCGGCTAGGCAGATGTTTCAATCTATGTTATGCTGAGGAAAAATTGAGGAATCATTATGTCAAAAGAAAGAAAAAGCAATAAAGAAGTCAAAAAGCCCAAGAAACAACCTGATGGTGTGGCTAAGCCGAAAGACGACAAGAAAAATTATGGTAGCACCGACGGCCGCAAGTAGAGATGGCTGCCGGTATCGGGATAGCTATTAATGCTGTTCAATTCTCATTACTAGAGTTTTTATAGCTAAATATCCTATTTTGGGATTATCCGAAAATAGGTTTATTATATCTAGGGAATATGCAGTGCTAAACCCAAAGTATAATGAAATCTGCTTTTAGCGATGAATATGAAACCTTCCGTTGCTATATGATTGCGGCTCGTAAAGAAGCGCAACTAACTCAGGAGTCTGTTGCTAAATCTCTTAAAAAGCCCCAGTCTTTCGTAGCCAAATATGAAAACGGTGAACGACGGTTAGATGTAATTGAGTTTCTGTTAGTTGCCCATGCAATTGGTGTAGATCCTTGCGACATTATTAGGGGAATTTCACAAAAAATATCTGAAGCATCTTGTGACAGTAAGATATGAATACACAAGATGTCATCAGACTCGTATCCCAATATCTCGATCGTTTATCGGGTCACACTTTCGACGTTTTAGATGTATCTAAACCTGTTACCGTAGATGCAGCGGTGAACCTGTCTAAAGTTATCTCAAAGCTTTCGCCCTTAGTGGGAAATTTAATCGAATTTAACACCGTTGAATTCTTGAATCAACAAAATGAGTTCGCTGAATTTGGAAAGTGGCATAGGCAAGATCCGGGCTTTCCAGATACTATTTTCCTCGGCATAGTTCAACCAACGCCAGGATTAGAAATTAAAGCGTGGTTCCCACTAGCAACAGAGATAACAGCACGTTTTAAAGATAGTCAGAATCACTTGGCGTTGCTTAATCAGGGTATGAAAAAACGAAGTTGAAAATCCCCAAGCTTTGTCGATACAGGTTTCTATGACTGGCATATTTAGCCTTTCATACCGTAAATCAGCAACGCCTAGGTTCGATCGCACCTACGTTGCTATACTGGCATGGCTACCAGATAAAATCATCTATGGCAAGCCTCGCATTCTTGATGTGTGCGTTGTCTCTGGTTTATCCGTAGCTGTAGCGAGAGATACCCACTATCACAATCCGCCGGATTATCTTGTTTTAGAGCCGGAAGATACAACTCAAAGAACAGTAAATTTGCAACAGACAAACACCAGCGGATATAAATTCCAAGGCTCTGCTGAGGAGTTTTTAGAAGCTGAGAAAATAGTTGGTTCATGGGGTACTCAAGGAAAAGTCTATAAACCGACTAGAGAGTAT
>Ga0335394_10005893_pt1 | contig 13825 bp, 10 predicted proteins | sample MAT03_FD_205741 | JGI IMG/M metagenome (GOLD analysis project Ga0335394, IMG submission 205741) | Freshwater microbial communities from Lake Fryxell liftoff mats and glacier meltwater in Antarctica - MAT-03 (spades assembly) (version 2) ...
ACTTTCCAAGATGCTTTGGCCGATTGCAAAACAGTAATCTGGAACGGGCCGATGGGCGTGTTTGAGATGGAGAAGTTTGCTGCGGGAACGGAAGGTATTGCTCATTCTTTGGCTGGAATTACTAAAACTGGTACTACCACAATTATCGGTGGTGGTGACTCGGTGGCGGCTGTGGAACAGTTGAATTTGGGGCCTGAAATGAGCCACATTTCTACTGGTGGCGGTGCTAGTTTGGAACTGCTCGAAGGTAAGGAATTGCCTGGTGTTGCTGCTTTGGATGAGGCTTAAATCTTCGGATAGAAGGTAGAAGGAATTAGGCAGAATTAAATAAAAATTGTGAATAAAAAAACTTTATTTTTTAGTTTGCTATTTAATTTTCTGCCTAATGCCGGCTTACTGGGAGCATCGAGCGCGCCAGCTTTTGTAGTGTGAGCGTCCCCGCTCGCTTGCTGGTACGACAAGCGAGCGGGGATGCTCGCACTAAAATAAAAAATGCTTTTTGCAAAAATGAGATGCTCCCGACTTACTTCTACCGTGCGATCGTTCTAGCGATCGCAAATTTTGCGAGTATAATCAGTCTGAAGTGGCAGTGAGGTTTGTTTGTGAAACTTAAAATCTTGGCAAGTATAACGGCAACTGTAGCAGTTTTAGCCCCGTTTTTGCTGGCAGCTCCCGTCAAAGCTCAAAATCCCGATCATGTTCGGCAGTTGCTGGAAACTAAAGAGTGCGAGGGCTGCGATTTGAGAAATGCTGATTTGTTTAAGGCGAGTTTGTACAGAGCTAATTTAAAAGGTGCTGATTTAAGCGGAGCAAATCTCTACGAAGCTAATTTGCTGGAAGCTGATTTGAGTGGTGCTAATTTGGCAAATGCTAATTTAGTTAATGCTGAGATGTCTGGTGCTGACTTGGACAGTGCTAATCTGCGAAATGCGGATTTGTCTAATGCTTTTTTGGGGCGAGTCAATCTCACAAGAGCTGACCTGCGTGGTGCTAAACTTTTTAATGCTAACTTGGGCGAAGCTTATCTGCTGCAAGCTAATTTGTCTAATGCGGATTTGCGGCGTTCGCTGCTGTTTAGAGTGAATTTGAGTCGCGCGAATTTGAGCGGAGCGGATTTGTCTTTTGCTGATGTGCGCGATACTAATTTGCAGAATGCTATTCTGTCAAATACTAGGCTTCCTAAAGCTCAATTGAGCGGGACAAATATCGATGCGGTTAATAATTTGAGACAGGCTGATTTGGAGCGTGCAAATTTGCGGGGTACGAATTTGGGGCCGCAGGTTTGTGTGATCACGAATTTTCCCTATTGTGTTTTTAATTTAGAATGATTCGGTCGTAGAGTGCGTCAGTCGCGATTATTTTGGTAGCTACGGGAGTTTTTGACTGGCTGGCGCACTCTATCTATGTTGATTGATATCTGAGCTAAGTTTCAGGTGCTTTGTATCCCCTTTCTAGGGCAAATTTCACAAGCTGCGCCCGATTTTCTAATTGTAATTTGCTGAAAATGCTGCCTAAATGAGCTTGTACAGTCCGGGGGCTAATAAATAGTCGATCGCTAATTTGTTTGTTAGTATAACCTTGGATAACTTCCCAAAAAACTCTTTCCTCGGCTGGTGTCAGAGGTAAAGGTGCAGGGTTCGGCACTACTGCGACTACTTTTGGCTCCGGCGCCCAGGCGGTAGAAGTTTGCAGCAGTCGGACTATCTCGGAGTGTATGCGGTGGGAGCGCTCTAACTGCGCTTTGACCTTAGCCAAGATTTCTTCAGACTGAAATGGTTTTACCAGATAATCGTCAGCGCCGATCGCGTGACCTTCAACTTTTGACTCCATCTCGCCTTGACCTGACAAAAATATAAACGGGACTAACTGTCCCAAACGGGTAGTGCGCAAGCGGCGGCAAAACTCAAACCCGTCCATTTCCGGCATCATCACATCTGAAATGACCAAATCTGGGGGGGCATTTTCAAAAATTGAGAGCGCTTCAACGCCAGAATGAGCGCATTCAACCCGGTATCCTTGGCTTTCGAGGTACATTGCTAAGACTGTTCGACAGTCTGCTTCGTCGTCAACTACTAATATTCTTTCCATGACAGCCTTGCACCGATTCCAGTTGACAGTTCTTGAAACTGCGGTTCCCAAAATAGGAACTTAAATGAGTTTACCTGGTGCAACTTGATAAAGGTTCCCAATTTCCAGATGCCACAATTCCTCAAATAGTCCAATTACGAGCGCCGATCGCATAAAATCGGAATAAGTAGAAGAATATTGGGAAAAATTTCCTTCTTTTATTAGCTCACTCCTAAAAAGTTACAACTTTTTAGGAGCGAGCGTCAACTTTTCCGCAGAAAATATAGAGGTTAACAAAAACAATTTTATTTTATTATACAGAAATTTTCGTGACACTTACACTATTCCCAGACCGGACATGGAAAGGTTTTTAGATTTTTCGGGTTCGGATACGGGTACAAAAGGGATAACGCGAGCAGGTACTGGTGCTAAGGACTCAGTGCACAAACGCTGGCCGGCAATCAACAGACTGTCAATTATCGGGGCGGGTTCGGGGCGGCTGAACAGATACCCTTGCATGATGTCGCACTGATGCTCTTTCAAAAAAGCTAGCTCTGCTTCTGTTTCTACTCCTTCAGCAATGACGGTCATGTTCAAACTGTGACCGAGTAAAATTACTGCTGTGGTGATAGCAGCATTTTGAGCGTCTTCGTTGGCATTGCGGACGAAAATGCGATCGATCTTTAAACTGTCGAAAGCAAATTGCTTGAGATATCCTAAAGTGGCATAACCTGTGCCGAAGTCGTCAATAGCAATCCGAATGCCTAGTGCTTTAAGTTCGTTTAAAGTAGCGCCTGCGACTGTCGCATTGTCCACCAAAGCGCTTTCGGTCATTTCTAATTCTAAATTAGCCGGCTCTAAGCCTGTAGTTTCTAATATTTGCACGATTCGCGCTTTCAGGTCAGGGTCTGACAATTGGCGGGCCGACAAATTTACTGATATCGTAAATGGCGAAAACCCTGCCGCCACCCAACTAGCTGCTTGAGCGCAAGCACAAAGCAGTACCCACTCGCCAATCTGAATAATTAAACCTGTTTCTTCGGCTAAGGGAATAAATTCGGCGGGAGAAATTATACCTCGATCGGGATTTTGCCAGCGCACCAGAGCTTCGGCGCCGATAACTTGTCCGGTAGCAATATTCACCTGTGGCTGATAGTATACCTGAAACTCACCTTGTGCCAAAGCGCGGCGCAGCAAAGCTTCCAGAGCCAGCTTTTCAGGACAGAAGACAGAAACCTTGGTCGATTCGTTAACTAAATCTTTGAGTCGGGCTTCTGCTTGGTGAAGTGCGAGTGTCAGCGGTTGAGTAATTGTTTGCCGTTTGGAGACGCGAGAAGCAATGGCTCCCAGTAATTCAGCCTTAGTAAACGGCTTTGTCAGGTAATCGTCAGCCCCCAATTCCATCCCGCGACGAAAATCGGTTTTGTCACTTTGAGCCGTGAGGAAAATAAATGGAATTGTTGCAGCTAGAGAGTTTTGTCGCAGTGTCCGTAACACGTCATAACCGTCGAGCTCTGGCATTTGCACGTCGCACAAAATTAAATCAGGGATCTCTGCAAGTGCCATCTGCACCCCAAATCGACCGTTTTCTGCCACAATGACGCGGTAGCTGTGAGATTCCAGGAGTTGCAGAAGAGTTTCCCGGATTAGTTCGTCGTCCTCAATGACCAAAATTTTGAGCATGATACTTAGATTACAGATGGCACTATATATCAGAACCTGACTAACTCTAGCATACTCAAATTAGGGGGTTAATGATTAGGCCAATTAGCCAATAAATCATTAGCCAAATGGCTAAAGATTTTTCTTGGGTTTTTAAGTCACAATCAAAAAATTGGCAAAAATCGGAAAAGTTCGATCGCTTTCAAGGCCCGAAAACTGCTGCGCCAGACTATTTTGATAAAGTTTTATTACAAAATATCGGTTATTTCTCATAAAAAATGCCGTCAACACTTTCGCGCGGATGGTAGCAAGCTTTATATAATGTCGGGTCAATTCGCCATAAAAAAGTGTTCGTAGTGAGGAATTTATTATTCTGATTTTTATGAGGAATAAATTCCTCACTACAAACCTATTTTATTGTGTCGATCGCACGGATATCAACTTATGCGCTGCTTTAACTGACAGGCTTAGTAGAAGTGGCACAGAACTTGTGATCCACAATTGCAGAAGTGATCCTGACAGCCTGCATTGGTGATGACGGAACGATCAGGTCTTGCGGAACTACAAGTGTTTTTTTACAAACAAGCTCGCTGCTGCCTACAGAGGCAAAGTTCCAAGCATAAAATTCGGGGTTGCTGACTGTCGCAGTGGCAGGAGATAAACCTAGTCCAGTCACCAATACTAATCCCAAAGTTACTAAAGCTACGATCGCAAATTTCAGCATATTCTTTCTTTTAACCGGAAAATTTACCCGATCGGGATTACCCAATTATGGCTCGATCGCACTTCCTGCGTCAATAGTTGTTATTTCGTCTCCAGATTCAACTCGTAGGCGATCGGCTCGGATGACTGAGAAACCACTACGAATTCATAAAAACCAGTATCATCCAGCAATCCCGACCAACTCCGATCCTGTGCATCTTGCAGCAAAGCTCGAGCTTTCCTGGTTCTCCCAGGAGAATACATTGACAGCAGAGTAGATTTGGGCGGAGCTTGCAAATTCACGCTCAAAATCTGATTTTGAGCTAACCGGGCAATATATGCTTTGCCTTCTCCGGGTTTGAGATTGCCTGTGAGGGTTTTGCTGTTAGCTCGGCTGTCAAATTCAATGCTTTCGACAGTTGCTCCTGCTTCCAAGGCTGTGAGCGCGTCGGCGGTGATTGCTTGCCAAATTTGTCCGATCGGCAAACCGATGATATTCTTATTCCGCGGGTGCTGTGGAAACCAATAAAAGAACTTAGCATCAGCCAAATCGTACAAAGCGCGACTGCTCAAATTCAGCTTGTTAACCTCGGTTTTCCAACGATCGAGATCCGCAGTGTCGTAACTCCCCAACCGCGCTCTAGCGTCGCTGCTGAGGTTTTCCAGCTTGTCGAGCAACTCGTCGCCGATTTTCTGCCATCTTTCGCGCCACTGGCGATCCTCGTCACCTTCTTTTAATAGCCGCCCGCCCAATTCTGGATATTTGGCATAAAAATTCTCGTCTACAAGGTAGACGTAACCGCTATAGAATCGATCGTCAATTTTGAGCTTTGAAAAGCGATCGCGCAAAGCATCTTCTTGCTGCTGTTTCGGCCCAGAAATCTGCGGAATCGGCGAAATAGTTTGTATTTTTGATTGCAAATTTAACAAATAATTGCCCGCAAACCAGCCAACTCCCCCCATACTTGAGAGCACCGCCACCACAAACAAAACCATTTTCCAAGCAGGAATCTTTTGCTGATTGGCAATAGCAACAGCTCGCACCGGAGTTCCGGGCAGTTTCGGCACGGGTGTGGGTAGAGGTATAGGCGAGTGTTCCGGCGGCGACTGCGTGGGCGCAAAATACGCTGGCTGCGACTGTGGCTGCAAAGGCGGATTGCCGGAGAGAGCGAGCAAAACCTCGCGAGCCGAGGAGTAACGCTGGCTGGGACTGTGAGCGAGCATTTTATCCAGCACCAGGGACAAATTCGGAGACAGAGAACAGTGCGATCGCCAGTTCCAATTCAGCGTCTGGCTATCGATCAACTGATGCGGTTCCTTCCCCGTCAGCAAAACCAAAACCGTCGCCGCCAGAGCGTACAAATCGCTGTGCGGATAGACGATTCCCATTTGCATCTGTTCGACGGGAGCATAACCGAGCTTGCCGATGCGAGTCGCGGGGGCGGGAGTGCTGTTACCCTCAGCAAATAGAGACTCTATGGTGGCTGCGACTTCTTTGACTCCGCCAAAGTCAATCAGCACGGGCATCCCGTCAGACAAGCGTAGAATCAGGTTGTCCGGGGAGATGTCGCGGTGAAGCACTCCCAAGGAGTGGATGTATTCGAGCACTGGTAAAATCTGGATCAGCAGTTGATTGATTTCGGCTTCTATGAACCCCAAACCCTGACGCTTGCGGGCATCCAGCAAAAAGCGGTAGGTTTGGCCAGGCACGTAGTCTTGGACGAGAAATAGGTAGCCTCGATCGACTATACTGACTCGAAACATTTCGCGGAAGCGCGGGATTTGATTGTGTTGCAGTTTGTAGAGGACTCCGGCTTCGCGCTCGAAGAGTTCCTCGGATTTTTGTAGGGCGTAACTTCCTTGTACTTGGGGCGCAAATTCTTTTAAAACGCAGGGTTCGTTAAATCGGTGGGCATCTTCAGCGAGGTAGGTGCGCCCGAAGCCTCCGTGTCCCAATTCGCGGACTATGCGGTAGTGGTTGTGGAGTGTTATGCCGGGGTAGATGGGATTGTTCATTGGAACTTGCTGCGTCGGATTGTTACGCTTGACTGAGATTGGGAGTTTTGGTCGATCGCGCTAATTAATCGTGAGATCAATCTTGACATAGTTTGTCTGTGTTGATGAGTCGATCGCCAGCTTGGTCATCTCCTGGGGTTATTGTCAAACAAGCGGTTTCCTGGTATATGAGTTTATGAATTGTGCCATTTGTGCGATCGCACTCGAATACACGCGGCAATAAACCGCAGTTTTTGGAAGAGGCGGGCGCTAAATCGTATCGGGATCGATATTTAATTCTCGCAGTTTCGCGGCCAGGCGATCGGCTCTTTGGGCCTCTTCTCCGGCTCTTTGAGTCTCTGCATCTGCTCGCCCTGTCTCCCTTTCGGCAACCTCTTCAGGAGTAGGAACCAGTTCATTTGCTGCTGTAAAAAAACGCAATTGTCCGCTACAAATTCCCAAACTCAAATCAAGATCAGACGTACGGTTTCAACCGCGGAAGAGTCAAACGATGTCCGCCTCCGCAGACTGAAGAAGATATCGTATTTCAACCGCCATCTGATCATCAACCTGCGGAGGCAGGTGAGAGTCTGTATAGACGCGGTTTCAACCGCCGTTTGATCTCTATTTCCCATCAGCTTCCCTGAGAGCAGCCAGAATTTCTGGTCGTTTCATTCGGGCGTAGTTCCGCACTTTACGCTCTTTGCCGATCGCCTTTAAGCGTCTCAGCGAAAGAGTATCGTAGTCTTGATCTCCCTCCTGGGGCGGAAACGGCAACTCTAACTGCAACTGCGGTAGGTGAGGTTTCGACTGCGCCTTCGACTGCTTCTGACGCTGGGTTTTCGGCTGCTTTTTCGTCTCTGGCTGTATTTCTGAGTGCGTCGCAGCGGCTCCCAGTTGGCTGCGGAGGGTGGCGATTTGATTTTTTAGGTCATTTTCAACATCTGCGATCGCATCGACCACAAACTGATTAATAATTAGAGTTGTGCGCTCTAATTTTATTGACAGCACTTGTTCCAGTTCATCCAACTGTCTCAACGCCGCGGCAAGATTCATCTCAGAAATCACCGCAGATTTCGGAGAACTCTCGCTACCAGACTGTTCAATTTTTTTAGCCAATTTATCTACCTTTTTGTCAAATGTTTTTTCAACTTGTTCGAGCAGACGCTTAATCTGTTCTATTTGATCGCGATTCCCTACGGGATAGCTTCGCTTCACGAAATTCTGCTCAGTTAGAGCTTTTACTTGTTTTTTTAGCAGGTCTTCATTTCTTTTAACAGATTGTTCTATTTGTTTTGTGAGACTCTCTACCTTTTTTTGAAATGATAGCTCAAATTGTTGCAGTAGAGTTTCAATTTGTGCAGTTTTTTGAGTCTGTTGTGGAGCTAAAAGTGCCATTTCTGCTTGAGCAACAGTTACCTCCTCATCGGTCATTTCAAAAACCCATGCCCACATTTGCTCAATGCCGAGTTCTTTGGCAACAATACACCAATCTGAGCCACAGACAACTTCATATTCTTCTTCGTTGCTGTAAGCTTCAGTGGGACGCACAATTAAAGCTATCAAGTTGCTGCCTTGCTCGATGAGACTTCTCCTGAGAGCTTCGCGACGCTCGCGGGGAATTTCCCCCCACTGATCCTCTGGTACGGCAATTTGCGAAGTGTAAATTTGACTGTGACTAATTGGCTTAATCCGCAAATATTCAACTATTCGGTTTTGATCTTGCGATCGCTCCATCTTGTTACAAGTCCTCTTTTGTCATTGAAATTATATGTTTTAGGTATTTATAGCCGAAGGAAGAAGGAAGGAAGAAGGAAAATATCATCCCTCGAAATGGTTTCAGCAATTCATCCAGCAACAATGTACCATCTACATGGCTTGCTGTGGGGCGACATCCCAGGCGATCGACAAAAGTTTGCAATTCCTAAAAAAAGCGACTCTGATGAGTTTAACTGGCTATGGGACAACAATTATACATTGCTTTACTGATCTTTACTTTTTTTATAAATTAGGAGACGACATTGCCGTGTCCCTACCCAAAATAATATTGCAGGGACACGGCAGTTGGTGCAACCGGAATTGATATTATGAATATTTGTGCCACTTGTCAATTATTTTAATCATAGTTTTTTCGGTTAACCCATCAATACGTTTGACCGCAGTTGCAAATGACACAAACGGCTGCACATCTCGCTCTTTGAGGATTATTTGAATTACTGCGGGCTTCAAGCCAGCATCTTTCAAAGTCGCTGATAATTGAATTTTATCTAGAGTATTGAGTGCTGCCAACACCGACATTGGTTGGGAAGTTAGGCTTTCAACTTCTGGTATCGGCTTTACCACCACCTGTTTTTCGGGTAGCAACTCTGGTTTCAACTCATTAATTCTGTTCGCTAATCCAGCTTCAACTAACAGAGATACTTGTGCTAAAATGCGGTTTTCAATTTCTTGTATACTCTGTGCTAAAACTTTTTGTTCACGGGCGTACTCAGCTTTTAATTCATTAATTTGACTTGCAAACTGGGCTTCAATATTTGTTAGCCGTTGTTCTAAACTGGATGATTCGACCAAAGAAACCGGGTTTTTGATTGAATCTGCGGGCTGTGACGAAGTATTTTCGTCAAAAAACCCGGTTTCTGGACTCTCAACTAAATCCTCAATTATTGCACATCTTCTCAGGGCTTGAACTTGCTCTAGCAGAAGTTGTTCATTTTCGGGTTCCAGAATAAATGCTCCGATTGTCTCACCTTTCTTAGGGTCGATTTCCCTGGCTTTCGCCGCAGCGTAGTATTCAAAGTCTCCGTCTACTATCTCGTAGGCATCCATACCGTTGCGGCGGAGAATTATGGGGTTGATCAATCCTCCTAATTCTAAAATTAGTTGTGCGACTTTCTCCAAATCGCGATCGGCAAAATTGGCACGGGGAACTGTAGATGTAATCTTTTTTACTGCTACCAACGACGGGGATAACTTTTGCATTATTTACTACCTATTTTTTCCAATACTTCCATTGCTAAGACTTCAAATTCTTGGGCTGCGATTGAATCTGGCTTAAAGTCTAACACCGAAATCGGATCTGCTATCTCCATATCTCCCACCATCTGAGTTTGTTCTGCACACTTAGCCAAATCATCTCTTTCGTAAATTACGCTTTCCATGATTTCCATACCGTAACGTTTGGGAATTGCATCTCTCCGCCTAGGCAAACTGTACTGTACAAATTTAGGATTAGGTGAGATTTTGGAAGGAAGCACACCTAAAACCTGTAGAGGATTTTTGCCAATTTGTTTCTTAAATCCATTAACTTTTTTGATAAAATCTTTGACATTAATCAATCCTTGATTAGCAAAAGGCTTTAAGTCAGAAGGAATAATTAAATAATCGGCTGCAATCAAAGCAACTCTGGCATAAAAATTCAAAGATGGCGGCGTATCAATCAGCACAATATCGTATTTATCTTGTACTTCTGCTAATTTTTGGATCAGAATCATTCTACTATAATCCAGTGAATTGAGTTCGGTTTCATATTGCATTAAATCAATATGAGAAGGAATCACATCTATGGCTGGAGTGCAAAAATTAGATTTTCTCGCGACTTCAGCTATTGTGTAGAAATCTTCTGACTGCAAAATGTGCAAAATATTGCTTTGTTTTAAGTCATCTTGTTCTTCGTCATCAAATTTGACTAAGCCTGTGGCAAATGTTGTATTGGCTTGGCTGTCTAAGTCTATTACCAGGACTCTTTTACCTTGCTTGCTGAGGGCTGCTGCTAAATTGACTACTGTTGTAGTTTTGCCGACTCCGCCTTTATTGTGGTAGACTGCAATGATTTTCATAGTATTTTGAGTTGTGGTTTGAAAAATTATATCTAATTTAATTTCTGGTTTAATTTCTGGTTTAACTGGCACTGTTTCCGGTGTATTTTCCAGTTTTAAGATTTGATTGTGGTTGGGTTCTGCGGTGGCGGGATTATATTGCGGTAGTGGTGATTCGCTAGTTAACTCAGGAGTAATTAAGTCAATTTTACTATTTTCTAGTTCGAGATTATTTTGATTTTTTACAATGTTTAAACTATCTCTACCAACTAAAGCGTAAATTTCATCAATTTTAGTTTCAATATCTTGTCCAGCACATTTAAAGACTAGCTGAATATCATCGGCGACTCTTTCGTAAATTCTAATTTCTTTAGCATTGGTAATCAGTCCGTAGCGAATACCTAAACTCGTCAAGTAACGCTTCAGTTTTCTGATGTGACGGTCTAAATTTTCCCTGGGATGTTTTGCCTCAATTATTAGACTCATCGGCGAGTCTGTATCGATGACTATGGGGATAACTTGGGTGGCGAAGGATAGGAAGTCTAGACGAATATTTCCAAAGGCGATTTCCTGGTGCCAAGTGTCGGGAGTATAGCCTAACTTTGGCAACAAGTAACTGACAATTAGTTTGCTTTCAACTTCGCTTTCGTTGCGGCAGTTATTAGGATTGAAATTCATGTTTCATTGCGAATCGGGCATTGGGCATTGGGCATTGGGCATTGGGCATTGGTCATTTGTAATTCGTAGCAAATAACCAGTAACCAATAACCAATGACCAATAACTAATGACTGCTGACTAATGACTGCTGACTACTTGTTTTGAGCTTCAAAAGCTTCCAATGTCAGATAACCGCCGGCGGGATCGTACAGGTGACAGTTGTCGGCAATTCGCTCCATCAAAGCCCAAGAAAACTCGGTTTCATAGAGGTGTGATTGCCAATTTTCTTTCAAGCTACTATGGGCTAGGCGCAAGTTATACCAGGGAATAGCTGTTGAAAGGTGGTGCGGAATGTGGACGTTAATGTCGTGGCACAGGAACTCTACCCAGCGGGGATAATCGCAGTGAACTGTTCCTGATAGTTGGGCTTGAGCTTCGTTCCATTCTGAAGCTTCTTTGAATGAAATATCTGGTGCTGTGTGGTGAACGATCGTAAATGTGCTCATCCAGAAATGGTAAACCATCCAGGGCATTAACCAAAATTTGATGAATCCCCAGATGCCGGTGGTGGCAATTAATGTGGGAAATACGATCGCAGCACCGATTAAAACAAATAACACAGAAAAGCGGACTTGTTCTTGTTGTTGTTTGCCTTTGAAGCGCCACCACATGAAGTGGACTTTGGCCCAATGGGCGATCGAGCCAATCCACCACATCCGACCGAATATTAAACTATAAGCTATTTGCAAAACCTTGGGAGCAGCAGCATAATCCTCTGCTGTCATGGGTTGCCAAGCATTGTCTTCACCAATTTTGTTGGTGTGCTTGTGATGAGAATTGTGCCCGTGTCGCCATGCGTGAAATGGGAAAATTAATGGCAAAAATGCCAGATGTCCGACTAAATCGTTTACCCAGCGGCGGTTAGCAAATGAGCGGTGTCCACAGTCGTGTCCGATCACAAAAAAACCGGTTAATCCGGTGCCTGTGAAAATCCACATTACTGGTAATAGAAACGAAGGCGATATTGCTATGCCCCAGTAACCGACGGCAACTAGCAAAACGTTGACAATGACTTTTGTCCAAGCTTTGCGGGGGTTTTTGACGAATACTTCCCGTGGGAGGGTTTTGAGAATATCTTTGAGGCGCAAGTTGGATGTGTCACTTGCGGATGTCAAATTTAGTGGTTTTTCGATCGATGCTGTCATAAATTGATTTCGACTCTCCGTATGCCATCTAGATGGCTTAACAAAATTAGCGCCATAAAAAAGCGCCGTAAAATATCAGCTCGTTGCCAGCCAGTGGCAGACGAGTTGAGCTTTAGGCAGGTGCGTTTTTGCAAATGCTAGGGCTATCCGCAGTTAGGAATTTTTGGCAATTTTGGCAAAAAGACTGCGGGTAGCAGAACCTGAGTTTCCATAACACATGAGCAGCACGATTAGTATGAGCTGCTGTTGTCTGCTAGTTGCTGTTGCTGCCAGAAATGGGGTCGAGAGGCGGCAATCCAGCGATCGAGCGTTGCTGTTTGAGGGTTTGCACTTGCAGCAGCAAGGAGTCGATTTCCGCTTGCAGGTGCAGGAACTTAACTTGCTGGTGGGCTTGGTACGGAGACTTAACCGAATCTACTTTGCGGGTAAAACCGATCGATAGGGTAGAAGAACTAGCCATTTCGGGATTGCTCGCGATGATTTGAGGCCGAGAAAGAGTGGAGGAATTATTTGACATTAGTAATTGAGTAGACATATCTACACATTCACACCATTAAGTTACTTTAACCTGAACCGATCGTATTAAACATCAAATTAACCGATCGAGCTAAAATTGGTGTAAATTCCTCGGCCATTGCCTAAAACCATTGACATCGTGACCCTGATTTTACCTGTAACTGACTCTGCTCATAACTCTACTGCCCGCGCAGCGCAGCCGAAACACTACGGCTGGCCGGGCTTGATCGAAGCTTATCGCCGCTACCTGCCGGTGACTGAAAGCACGCCCGTAGTGACGCTCCACGAAGGCAATACTCCCTTAATTCCAGCACCTGCGATCGCCGCTCTCATCGGTAGAGACGTGCGCGTCTTGGTCAAATATGACGGCCTCAACCCCACTGGTAGTTTCAAAGACCGGGGGATGACAATGGCGATTTCCAAGGCCAAGGAGGCTGGTGCCGAGGCGGTAATTTGCGCCAGTACGGGCAATACTTCGGCAGCGGCGGCTGCTTACGCCCGACGTGGGGGGATGCGCGCTTTTGTGTTGATTCCCGAAGGTTACGTGGCTTTGGGCAAGTTGGCCCAAGCTTTGCTTTACGGTGCGGAAGTGATTTCGATTGTCGGTAATTTCGATCGGGCTTTACAAATTGTCCGGGAAATGGCCGTCAATTACCCCGTGACGTTGGTCAATTCGGTGAATCCTTACCGCTTGGAAGGCCAGAAAACCGGCGCTTTTGAAGTGGTGGACGCTTTGGGCGATGCCCCAGACTGGCTGTGCATTCCCGTGGGAAATGCGGGAAATATCACAGCATACTGGATGGGTTTTTGTCAATACCATCAAGCCAAAAAATGTTCGCGGCTACCACGGATGATGGGATTTCAAGCGGCGGGGGCTGCACCGTTAGTGATCGGAAAGCCTGTGTCGCACCCAGAAACTCTGGCGACGGCGATTCGGATTGGGAACCCGGCTAGCTGGAAACAGGCAATCTCCGCTTCGGAAGCCAGCCGTGGCAGTTTTAGTGCTGTCACGGATGAGGAAATTCTGGATGCTTACCGTTTGTTAGCATCTGAGGAAGGGATTTTCTGCGAACCTGCGAGTGCAGCTTCTGTCGCCGGTTTGCTGAAGGTAAAAGAGCAAGTTCCGACGGGAGCAACGGTGGTTTGTGTGCTGACTGGTAACGGTTTAAAAGACCCGGATACGGCGATTAATCACAGCAACAATC
>Ga0335394_10005894_pt1 | contig 13823 bp, 17 predicted proteins | sample MAT03_FD_205741 | JGI IMG/M metagenome (GOLD analysis project Ga0335394, IMG submission 205741) | Freshwater microbial communities from Lake Fryxell liftoff mats and glacier meltwater in Antarctica - MAT-03 (spades assembly) (version 2) ...
TGGTGTAGTGTCCTTCCGCAAACTCAGACCCCATTGCCTGAATTTCTTCCTCAGTGGTGGGGTATGCCATGATGGGCGTATCTGCCGACGTGAGTCCAGCATCCTTGTACTGCTTGTAGAAGGCTGGGATACTGTCGCCCACAAGGTTGCTCAATACAAAGTCGGGCTTCGCCTGCTTGATCTTGTTGATGATGGTGATAAATTCTGTGGTGCCCAGGGCAGCGTACTCGTCACCAACAACTTGACCACCGGCTTTCACCAATTCTGCCTTGGCAATCCGGTTGCTTTCTTTGGGATAGATATAGTCAGAACCGATGAAAAAGCCCTTCTTACCAAAGTTTTTAGCACAGTAAGGAATCGAATCCGTGATCTGCTGGTTTGGCGCTGCACCCGAGTAGATGACATTGGAGCTACACTCGTTGCCTTCGTAATACACCGGGTAATACAGCATTTTGTCCTTTTCTTCAAAGACAGGCAGTACTGACTTGCGGCTGGCAGAGGTGTAGCAACCCAAAACGCAAACAACCTTGTCTTCGTCAATCAAGCGCTTCGACATCTGGTTGTACAAATCCCAGTTAGAGTCTGGGTTGACGACCACTTGCTCAAGCTTTTTACCTTTGATGCCCTGCTTACCAGACCAGGGACCTTTGCCTTCGTTAATTTGCTCGATCGCCAAGAAGGTAGCGTCTTGCAGCGATTTTTCCACAATCGCGATCGACCCTGTGGTGGAATACATGACCCCAACTTTAATCCCGTCACCGGATGCGGTCGATGCTACCGGGCTAGCACCGGGAGCAGCCGAGGTCTCAGCCGTCGGAGTGCCGCCACTCGAACAGGCAGCCACAATACTAGAGCCAAGTGCAAGTGAAGCATACTGGATAAACCGACGACGATTCACACCACCACGTATGAACAGGGACTGACGCGACTTCATGAAGCAATTCTCCTTATCGGTAAAAAACTCATATCCACATCAGAAAGCTTCAAGCTGATGCCAGTATCAACTCGACTATTGTTAACTCATCCTGTGTATAGAGGAGCTTTGCAATACTGTGTGATATTAGAATTACGTCCGCACAGCATTTGTATTGCATTATACAAATGCTGCGTCAGAGGCTCAGAATCTATTGGTTTGTTGGTAAACTGGCAACCAAGAAAGCAATCACTGTTGGCAGCCCATCGTGCGTTTTGAGGTTAGAGAATACAAATGGCTTTGTACCCCGCATTTTCTTTGCATCGCGATCCATGACAGACAGATCTGCGCCGACATAGGGAGCAAGATCGATTTTATTGATGACCAAAAGATCAGACTTGGTAATGCCGGGTCCACCTTTGCGGGGAATTTTATCGCCACCTGCGACATCAATCACATAAATCGTGAGATCGACTAGCTCTGGGCTAAATGTTGCCGCAAGATTGTCGCCACCGCTTTCCACAAACACCAGATCGAGATTGAGAAATTGCTGCTCCAAGTCTTCGATCGCCGCCAAGTTCATCGACGCATCTTCCCGAATCGCCGTATGCGGACAGCCACCTGTTTCCACCCCGCGAATGCGATCGCCCGACAATGCCTGACTCCGCACCAAAAACTGCGCATCTTCCTGGGTGTAAATATCGTTGGTGACGACAGCTAAGTGGTAGCGATCGCGCATCGCCTTACACAACGCCTCCACTAGCGCTGTCTTCCCAGAACCCACCGGACCTGCCACTCCAACTCGCAATGCATTCATGAAAATCCTCAAGTATGGCTCATAGATTCTAAACTACAGCCGTTTTCACATGGATCGGCCACAGATTGTAGAGTGGGCAGTGCCCACAGAGCTTACACCGAGACTTTTTGAACAATTGTGGGCACTGCCTGCCACCCTACTGAAAATTGCTGTAACTGATCAGCCTTCTGGGCATCGACAACGCGCTTCAGTCATTCTCACCAAACATCCTGCTTGGCACTTGTCATACCAATTTAAAGCATGACGGCTACGGATCCAATTGCTGGGTAGGGGCAAGGTAATGCCTTGCCCCTACAAGATGTGTCGCCTCTCCAATTCAAATTGGTATCAGAACCTGAGCGATCTGAAGACCACCCTCCTGAATCTCTTCGTGCAATTTATCGTGTAATTGGTTTAAAGCGGGGTAGGCAATTTGAAGAACGGGAAGTTGTCCGTAAAGCTTCCAGGACACCCCTAAAGCAATTGCCATTGAGAGAGCCGTTCCAGCCCTTGCCAGCTTTATGAACACTGGATTTATACCAAATCAATGAGCAAAGGCTACAGAACTTACCCTCATCCCCAACCTTTCTCCCAAGGGAAGAAGAGAGCCGGATTCAAAGTCCCTCTCCTGTGGAAGAGGGCTTACATCATTGTCCTGGAATAATCCCCCCTTAGCCTTGATCTCGCTCTCTTTAGCAGGTGCTCTAGTTGGTTTTTGCGCTACAACGTCAATCCAGCTCGCATCTTTATGGGTGATATTGGCTTCACCCTGGCTGCGGTCGGTGCTGTGGGTCTGATGCAAGGCTCCAACTTTGCCGAAATGTCCTTACCCTTTTTGGTTCTAGCCGTTCCCATTGCTGATATGGTACGCGTCATTGCAAGTCGCTTGTGGGAACGAAAATCGCCCTTCTTCGCTGACCAACGTCATCTCCACCACAAACTCTTAAACGCCCATTTTTCTGTCAAAGCAGCGGTCAACTTTGTTTGGTGTCTCACTGCCTGGTTTGGCACATGGGCAATGTTCGCCATCGCGATTCCTTACAGCGCGATCGCGCTTCTCTTCACCTCCTGCCTACTCGTTTTCACCAGCCTTCCTCTCTGGAGTCCCCTTCTTTCCACCCCCGCCAGATCCCGCTAATTCTTCCCTCTCTTTTTCTCCAAACTCAAAACTCAGAACTCAGAACTCAGAACTCAAAACTCTCTGCCTCATCCCTCATCCCTCCCCCTATGCCTTCTTCCCTTCACCTTTGGATGCCCGGGCTATTCGATTTCAAAGGCGGCATTCAAACCTACTCAGGTTTCTTGCTTCAGGCACTTAAAGAACTTGATTCAGAGTTGCAAACCGATGTCTTTCTCATGCATGATCGCGATCGGCAGCAGCAAGAAATGGATCGTTCACGGTTTCATTTCACGGGTCATGTACCATCTCATCTACGAGCACCAGCCTTTGCTGCAAACGTCCTGACAGCAGGTTTGTTGCAACGCCCTGATCTGGTCATCAGTACACATCTAAACTTTACGATGGTAGCGTACTGGTTAAAGCGAATGGCAGGCATTCCCTACTGGACAGTAGCGCATGGTTTTGAAGCCTGGGATGTGAAACGTCCGGCATTGTGTCGGGCGATCACCCATGCCGATCGCATTCTAGCTGTCAGTAGCTACACCCGCGATCGACTGCTAAAAGAGCACCACCTTGATCCAGAGCGCGTGTCTCTGCTGCCGAATACCTTTGATGCTGAGCGGTTTCAAGTCGCTGCAAAGCCCGATCATCTGCTGAAGCGTTACCATCTCTCTCCTGACCAACCCATCATCTTGACGGTCAATCGCTTAGCAGCAGGCGAGGCGTATCATCCCTACGATCGTGTTTTGGCAGCGTTACCACAGATTCGTCAAACCATCCCCAATATCCATTATCTGATTGTTGGTAAGGGGGACGATCGTCCTCGATTAGAACAGCTTATTGCCGATCAGCAGCTTCAACACTGCGTTACGTTGGCTGGCTTTGTTCCCGATGATGAGCTAGCAGCTTACTACAATCTCTGTGATGTGTTTGCGATGCCCAGCAAATTGGAAGGATTTGGCATTGTATTTCTAGAGGCAATGGCATCCGGTAAACCCGTTCTCGGTAGTAATCACGATGGTTCAGTGGATGCCTTGGCACAAGGACGCTTAGGGGCTTTGGTTAATCCCGATGATACGGCTGCGATCGCCCATACATTAAGCCAAATACTGCGGCGCAATCATGCCAATCCGTTGATGTATCAACCAGAAAATCTACGGCAGGCGGCGATCGAGACCTTCGGCAATCAGGCCTTCAGGAAAGCGCTGGGTCTGTTGCTCCATGCTCATTTCAAGCAAACTACACCCAGCAAAGCAACGGATTCCATTCTAACGACCTAAAATCGCGGTAAAAGTCCTATGAGAGTTCTGCATGTCATTCCATCAGTGTCACCGTTGCGGGGGGGAACTAGTGAGGCAGTGTTGCAAATGGTTCACGCCCTACGAGAACAGGGTGTGGAGGCAGAAGTTGTCACAACCAATGATGATGGCGAAGGTGTGCTAAACGTTCCTTTATATGAACGGCTAGAGTATCCTAGCCATGCTCCCGTGCCCGTGCGCTTTTTCCCTCGCTTTTCACCGCCTATTCCTGCCATTCGAGAGTTTGCTTTTTCGGGCGCATTAGCAACTTGGCTGTGGCAGAAGATCACAGACTAGGATCTGGTGCATGTTCATGCTATCTTCTCGTGTTCGTCCACTATGGCAATGGCGATCGCCCGATTGAAAAAGATTCCCTACATCGTTCGTCCACTGGGTCAACTCTGCCACTGGTCATTGCAACAAGGAAGCCGTAAAAAACAGCTTTATTTGAATTTGATTGAACGCGCTAATCTGAACCACGCGCAATCCATCCACTTTACCTCAGAACAAGAACAGCAGGAAGCCTCTGCACTCGGTTTAGAAACTCCAGGCTTTGTCTTGCCACATGGATTGGTGCTGCCATCGCTGCTGCCTGATGCAAAATTGCGTTTACGAAAAAGCTTAGGGCTTCCAGACGATGAACTTATCATTCTATTTTTGTCGCGTCTCCATCCTAAAAAAGGATTGGATTATCTCATTCCTGCCTTGAGCCATCTGCAAAATCACCGCTTCACACTGGTTTTGGCAGGCAATGCAACACCTGACTATGAAGCAGAGGTGCAACAGTTGCTTCAGACAACAGGCTTAGTGGCACGGACTCTGCGATTGGGCTTTGTCAAAGGAGAGGAAAAGGCGTTGCTCCTTCAGGGATCGGATTTGTTTGCCCTCACCTCCCATTCGGAAAACTTTGGCATTGCCGTTTTAGAAGCGATGGCAAATGGTTTACCTGTCTTGATTACGCCCGAAGTCGCTCTGGCACCAATAGTTGAGCGATTTCATCTAGGCTGGGTTACACCCTTGGAACAGTCAGCGATTACAGCTACACTACAACACTTGCTCAACCATCCTACTCTCTTACAACAGGTAGGAGAACGTGCGCAGACAATCGTTCGTCAACAGTACACTTGGAATCAGATTGTTACCAACTTAATGAAGCAGTACCAATCCATCCTGCAAACAAAAGCGTTGGCATTCAGTAACCAGTTCCTTTAAACCCATCAATGATACTTCATGAGTCATGATAGCAACTCAAGATAACGAACCTTCCTCCCTCCTTCCTCCTCTGCTGCTCTCCTCCTCTGACATGCTTACCATCATCACTCCCGTCATCCTCACCTATAACGAAGCATCCAACATCGATCGTACATTGCAGAAACTTACCTGGGCAAAGCGAATTGTGGTAGTGGATAGTGGTAGCACCGATGAGACACTGGCGATGCTGCATCACTATCCTCAGGTAGAAATCTTTCAGCGATCGTTTGATACCCACGCGAACCAATGGAACTATGGGCTGCAACAGGTTCAGACTGAATGGATCTTGTCCCTGGATGCCGATTACCAAGTGTCTAATGAGTTGGTGACTGAAATCGCTAACCTGTCGATCGACTCAACCACAGATGCCTACTATGCGCCGTTCAAATATTGCGTGTTTGGGCAGCCATTACGAGCAACGTTGTTACCGCCTCGTGCAGTTTTGTTTCAGCGCGATCGTGCCACCTACTTTGATGATGGACACACTCAGCAATTGAAGGTTGATGGTATTACAGGTGAATTGTCGGCTTACATCTACCACGACGATCGCAAACCCTTGCAACGCTGGCTGTGGGCACAGGATCGTTACGCCATTCTAGAAGCCCAGAAACTGCTGGCAACTCCTGATGGAAAATTGAGTCTAGTCGATCGGGTGCGGCGGCAAAAAATCATGGCACCGTTTATCATTCTGTTCTATTGTCTCATCCTTCATCGTGGCATTTTGGATGGTCGAGCAGGTTGGTACTATGCTTTTCAGCGTGCATTAGCGGAACTCTTGCTATCTCTCCACTTACTAAAGAAATGGTAAGTTTCAACAGCTTGAGTCGGCTGTTCAAGCCTTCGACAGAACCATTGCTGACGTTTGACAGCATACTGGCTTTCACAGTTGCATAGTCGCTCGGTGCCTCATCGTCAACTTGCCGCCGAATTTGTACGGTTCCTCCAGGCGTTGATTGCCTCCTGAAGTTTCTGCCGTCTGTCAGGAGTAAGTACAACACCGCGTTTGCGCTTGGGCTGTCCCGAAGTCATAGTGCTTTGCAGTAAGAGTCCGGGTTGCCGAAGTTAAAACCCGACCTTTGGGAAGATAAACGGGTTTTACCGATTTTAAGCGGATTCAACTGGGGTTGTGGGGCAAAGACTCTAAACGTTGAAAAGTGGACGGGTGACGTGCTGTGGCTACCTGTCAGCAGCAAGGCTTAATTTCGGCTCTAACGACTGGTTTTTCCCTGGTGCCAAGGGTTGGACGATCGCACACTGAGTGCATCAGACCCAAGAGAAAAGGGATTTCCAGCTATGAGTCTCACAGTTGCACCAGAAACTATTGAGTTTTTCCCTCAAGCGGCGATCGGTCGAGTTGAGCGACCCATTACCCAACACCAGCGGGGACGAGTCCGGTTTATGGCGACCACCTGGTTTGCCCAGTTTTACCAACCCAGCGCGCAAAAAGAGGTGTTGCCAGGTACGCCCGTGAAGGTGATTGGCAGAGAAGGACTAACGCTGCTGGTCGTAGCTGTTGGCGATGACCTGAAGCAACCACAAATGCTTCCTTCCGATCGTCCTGCAACGGCTCAGCTTGGTTTGTTGGGCTTGCTTCAGCAGATGGGTGCCTGGTTTGCCGCCTGACTCAATGAGCGAAGGAGATATCACCATGCATCGACCGCATCAGCATAGTTGGCTGGTTCGCTTTGCCAGTAAAGTGCTTAAATATTTTCTGCTCGGTTTGTTTGGGGTGCTTGTAGCGCTCCTGTTTGCAGGCATCGTGGACTTCTTGCCACTCATCAATCTGTTGTTGGCTTTGCTGGCACATTGCTTCATGAAAGCCACAGCCTTCGTTCTCTGTATCGTGAGTGTCGCGGTAGTGATGGAATCCATTCGTTAGCTGTTAAGCCGTCCATCACTTTCAGCCTCTGCTCCCTTTAACGGAAGGCAGTCATTTGATCGGTAATGGCTGTGTTTGTAGCGTTGCAATGGTGGACAACTTGAGATCGTTCGTTAACAAAAGTGCATTGAGAGACTGGGCTGTTGTGGCAATAATCGCATCTGGTAATTTCAGGCGATATTGCTTGCGGAGCGCGATCGCCATACGTTTAATCGACTCATCCATACCGAGAAGCAGCAGTTGCGCTAAGAAGTTTTGGATTTGTTGTTCTGCTGCTGGGCTGAGATTGGGGTAGGAGAGCAGTTCCATCTCAGTGATGATGGAAGCATGGTATAAACCATTGGGTAGAGGAACCGCTAAGCGCCCGCCTAAGTAATACAGAGCAATGTTTGTATCCAACACGATGAGCGGTTGATTCACGACCATTCATCTCTCATCTGCTGTTGATACTCTAAAGGATCGACGGTGAGTTGAATGGTGCCTGCATAAGCAGCCAGTTCTGAGACTGCATCCTGTGGTTGGAAGGTTTCTAGAATTTTCTCGATCGCCTGCCAATCTTGATAATCAATTAGAACCGCCACAGGGCGCATCGATTCATCAGTCACAATTTGCTTTTTAATCGGTTTCATCTTTCACTCCTGAATCGGGTGCTATGGGTTAGATCAAGCCTCAATCAATCACGCAAAGGAGGAAGGAGAAATATGGAAAAATGAAGCCAATGCTTGAACTTGGCGATCGGTCAGCACGTTTCTCTGATCCAGAATCTCTGAAATCATCGCTTCATTGCCTAAAAGGGTGACTAAATCATGGGGCTGAAGATTGGCTTCTTCCATCAAGGCTTTGAGTAGTGCAGCACCTTTGAGCGTTGGCATTGGCTCATGGTGTTCTTCATAATCATAAACCAGCATTCCCAATACCTTTAAGTAATCGCGATCGTCCTGGGTAAGATGAGGATTATCCAAGACTGAATGAATGCGAGTTTGAGTTGCAATCAATTCAACTTCGGTAACGATTGGGCGCGGTGGAAACTCATTAATCAGTTCCATGTAATAATTGCTAGGACTTTTCAAACCAATCGTCATTTTTCCAGTTCTCCTTATCGTATTCAGCATGGGTCAGGACAGCACGGATGAAGATTAGTTGGTAGGTATAGTCAACATAGGTAATTAAGCGAAAATTGTTGCCACTGATGTTGAAAACTGTGAAATTACCCACCCGATCGGCTGAGGGAAAGATCTGTCGGAGATCATTAAGCGTTTGAACGTCAGCCTCCGTGACACGCTGATACCAGAGCAATAGTCCAGTTCGAGCAGTCGCATGGCTTTCCCAAAATTCTCTAAGCGCTTTTCGGCTAATCACACGCATCTATGCTCCATTTTCATTTTGCATCGACTGCCTCACTCTCTCCACCTGCTTCGGTGCTTCCATTTCAGTAAATAGCCGAATCGCCTCCTGAAAGCTTTCATTACTCTTTTCAACTTCTCGTATTGATTGGTAAGTAAGTCCAAGCTGGTAATGAGCCTGCGCCAAATCGCGTAAAGCTCCATATCTCTTCGAGAGGTCTATAGCATTTAAGTGATTATCAATTGCAAGTTCAAATTTTCCTTGCTTTCTATAAATCTCCGCCAAACAATTTATGGCTATGGTTTGGGTTCCAAGATAACTGAATCTTTCACAGTGCTTAATGATTTGAAGACACTTTTTAAGTGCTATATCAAGTAATCCCACATTCATGTAAGCTATAGTTAAAAGTATGACTCTAAAACCTGTGCCTATTTCCTGATCTGCTTTCATTCTACTGTCTACTTCAATTATGAATTCAGTGGCTATTTCTCGTTCTTCTAAATAGGAATATAGAAGAGCAAACAAACATTCAACCGTATATTTGTATACTGCTCCGTATGTTTCGACATGCTTTTCCAGGCTTTTAACATCGTTAATATTGATTTTTTTAAGATTAGCTAAGGCTGCTTCCAGATCCCATAATTCTAGTTGGCAAAGAACGATTCCTTGCAATGCACCGATGTTTATACTTTTAAGATTCAAAAGATCAAAATTTTCTTTGCATGGAAGAGACTGGTAATATTCTGTCGACAAATCTATCGCTGTCTGATAGTATTTGATAGAATCGTGGATATTTCCCAAAATCCTGTTTGGAATAGCCAATATATTGTACAGCTCGCTTTGATACTTCTTAGATTGGACATTTACAATAATCCCGCTGGTCAAGCTAATACCTTGCTGATTTAATCCCAACCTATGCAATGATCGACCTAGTTCCAACTTCTTGTAAGACGCTGATCTGCATTCTCTTCTTTTGAGAATTACTAATCCAGCGCTTTCATAATCTTGAATAGTTAAATAGTGATAATAGGCTTCCAGGGCTTTTGTAGCATCAGCCATATTAGTGATAGCTTTAACACTATCCGTCCAGAAAATTGCCGCCCTACAGTTCGAAGATTTCCAATCTTTGCTTGTTTCCAAACGCCCTATCGCTTCTGCCCTTATCACTGGATGCAACCAAAATTCCCCACCCTCAAAATCAACCAGCGATCGATCCTGTAACGACTTAATCACTCGCCGATGGCGATTTTCTGGCACATCCCATAGCAAGCAGAACAACCCTTCGATCGGTACAGTTGGTACATCCTGATAGCGGTAGCAGCCCATCCGACAGAGCAACTTATAAGCATCGGGGTCAAGCTGCTGTAAGCGATCGAACTGCTTTGTAACTAAATCTTCTAGATCGCGCTCAATAAATAAATCATCTTGATTTGCCTGCCAGTAGGCTTCGATAGCACCAGAAAAATCTTCCAAAGCCGAACCACTGATAATATCCATCGCCTTTGCATTACCGCCATAGGCATTGTGTAAAGCAGCTACAGCGTCCTCACCCCCAACCTCTCTCCCAGCGTCGGCGAGGGGCGTAAGCGGAATACCGCGACTTTGAAAAAACTGTTCCCATGCTTGTACAGCTAAACTTCTCAATGGGTAATGCTGCACTGTGACATCGGCTTCCCGCAGGCGTTCTCGGCTGGTGATTAACGTCAGCGACTGCACACTCGGATCACTCAGCACGCGCAGCAGTTCCACATAACGACGATGTGCTTCAATGAATTTGCCTGCTGAGTCCAACGCAGGTTCCAGATTATCAATCAAAATCCCGATGCGTTCCGCTTGTAGTTTGCGCTTGAGCCGATCGAGCGACACCAAAAACTCCCGTCCCGGTTCTTCGCCCAATTGCCGCAGCTTTTCCTCAATCAGTCCCTCGATCGACGCAATGTCCTTCGTCTCCTTCGCAATGGGAAACTCCAGGAAAGAGCCAAACGCCTGCTGGAGATACTTCCGCGCCAGCGTCGTTTTGCCAACGCCACCTCTTGCCTGAATCACAATCACCCTGGCATTGCGGCTGACCAGCGTATTCAGGTCTGCGATCGCCTCATCCCGTCCGACAAAATTGGGGTCAGCGATTGCAGCAGATGCCTGGGCTATTGGAATGTGATCGCTCTCTTCCAGCGTCAACCCAAAGGATTCAAAGCAGCGGGCGATCGTCCGTTTGTCGGAGCCTTTGCAATCCAGGACGTTCTTCACCGTCTCTGGATCTAGCCCGGTCAACGCTCCCAGGCGTTCCAGTGAGTATTTGAAGCCAGCATTTGCTTCAGCTTCGTGCGATCGCAACCGTTCCCGGAGCTTTTGCAGTCCCTCTGGTGTGAGTACACGAGCACGGCTACGTTTGGGAGCATTCATACGTCTCGGCTGAATTTACTCTGGGGTTACTGCTATTTTGGCGAACTTTACGGTAGACAAGCATCGGAGAACGGGATCGGCTGAGCAAAGAAACTCTGGCGGCTGCACTCAAACGACTGCGGACAGGCGTATACAGGACTTTAACCGACCGCCGTTAAATTCGGGACTAACGGCTGGATTTTCCCTGGTTGCAAGCCCGCCCCACTGGGAGACTGTGAGTACAAACGTTCACAGGAGGTTTGTTATGCTTCACGCTTGTCAGTTCACTCTAGCATCGCCCCCATCAGCCTCAACCGTCGGTCAAACCAGTAGCCAGAACAACCCCAGCACTCCCATTACACCACTGCCTCTGTCAGCGTTTTCTGGTGCCGATGGGTTCTACATCATCATGGCGATCGCAGTGCTGGTGCGGGTGATTGTCAGCCCTCCCGACAAACTACAGAAGTAGCCTTAACTAATAGCACAGCCTCCTGAAGACCCATCAGGAGGCTTTTCTCTGCTGACCGCGCTACACAACAGTTTTGGCACCACTGCTCTAATTCACTTCCCATGTTGTCAGCCCAAAGCGTTGACCAAGAGGCTACCGCTTCACGGCAGTGACGATCGGTAAAAGGCAACCACCATGAACTATTACCTCAATTTCACATTAATCGGCGAAGACGGTCGTTTTCATGTGCTCTTGCCCTGGCAAAACGTCTATGCGGCTGGGTTTAACGCGATCGAGGCTCACCTGCAAGCGGTCGTACCAGAAGCGGTGTTCGATCGCACCCGCCAACTGAAAGTCTCGGAACATCAGCCCGAATCTGATAGCAGAGATTTTCATGTATGGCAACGACAACAGCAGTCGCCAGTCATTCTCATTTCAAAACATTTGTACTATGAAAAGTGCTTCCACAAGCTTTTTTGCTCAATTTCTTGAACGACAGAATGAGGGTTTCAGACACGCGAGGCACTTGAAATCAGGCGATCGGGTGAGAATCATTCTCATACTGAGAATTGCGGCTCTCTTGTACCAAAGCCATGAGCAAAGGCTACAGAGCTTGCCCTCATCCCCAGCCCTTCTCCCCAAGGGAGAAGAGAGCCAGATTGAAGTCCCTCTCCCATAGCACAGGCATACAGATCTGTCTTTTAGTATGGCAAGGATTAGAGGTGACAGGCTAGGCAGGGTAACGTATCGTCTTCTTCATCTAACACCTCAGCCAATGCCTCTACCAAAAGGCGGTTCGGCGCAGCCTGCTTCTCTCTTGCCATTGCTTTTTCATGATTTGCAATAATTTCGTCTCTACGGGCAAGCAACTCTTGCAGCGTTTCGCTCTGCGTCCAGGTATAAGTTCTGCCATCGCTATGGTTTTGCTCGTAGGCGATGGCTTTGGCAAACAGATCAGGATGCTCTTGCGCCAGCATCACTCATTCATACTTGCGTTGAAAGAAATAAAAGTAGCAGCCAGAGCGACTGCGCCAGCGATAGTAGCTGGGTAGACCAACACCACTCTCTTCGAGTAATTGCAGAATATCTGCTTTGACGAATCCTCGTTCCTTAAAGGGATAAATGGCTTGGATGGTGGAGCGGGTAGAGATGTAGCCCTCACGGAATTCATCTGCTCGAATGCCAATGTAGCTAATTGCCGCATCATCTCCGATAAACTTTTCCAGAGGCAAAATTTTCATTTGCTCCGTACACCACCTTCTCTTTGGTGATGGAAGATAACCACTGTGGAGTGCTAACCAGTGATCAAAGTCTCTTTCAGCACTCAAGTAGTGGATTTTGATGCCCAGACGAGCCTTGACTCGTTCCAAATATTCGTAGGTTTCTGGCAATTCCCGGTGGGTGTCACAAAAGCAATACTCCATCTATGGCATTTCTTGATGCAACAAGATCGCTAGCGCGGTGCTGTCCTTACCGCCCGAAAGCCCCAGGATATGTCTCACGTTCTTGTTTACCATGCCCGCTATTATGGCTCTGCTTTTCTAAAGCGTTCCCGAAAGGTGTCCGTATATTACGGAATCCTTATGTAAATACTTTATGAAGGTCTGGCTGATCGCTGCCTTGGGCGATCGGACGTATCAATTCAGGAGTTTGTTGGTGTCATGGTTGCAATGAGGCGATCGCGCGGGCTGATGAAGGCGACTAGCGGTCCCGTGTCTAAAAGAATCTGCCGACTCATTATTGCCCAAAGCCATCCATATATTTGGGGTTTGTTGATAGATCGGGTGGTCCGTCACCCACAATCCCCATCACGCTTTGGGCAGCTTCCAGAGCCGTCATACCTGCCCATCTCTGAGAATTTGGCTTTTGTTGCTTTGTCTTGTCTTCCAAGAACTCAATAAAATCCAGCACTTCCTGTTGTTTGTCTGGAGAAAGCACCCTAAGCTTTTCAACGACTGCCTGCTCAATGCTCATGACTGAACGCCTTACAAGACGAACTAACTGCTCTGCGATCGTCGAGGATACATGACTTACCCACTCTCCCAGTCTATGCTAGCTGTTCCCGCACCCACAGTCGAAAGGCTCTTAACACCTTGTTTCTGCCCACGGTTTTACTTTCTGTTAAGTACTGAGGCAACACCTTGCTCAAGGGCAACCCACGAAAATTTGGACTTTCTGCAACTACAGCATAGCTACTACCTTGCAAGACATTGATTTGCAGTTGCTGCTCTGACTCGCCAGGAAGAAGCGTTGGGACTGCTCGATCAGCCCCGATCGATCGGCACTCGTTTAGCTTGGGAGCAACGCCTAGCCCAGTGCAACGTCGCATTTCAGGGGCATACGCTGGTTCATCGTGCTCTCCTCAATACTCAATCTGCTCAAGTCAAGATCG